>Ga0184626_10000177_pt1 | contig 16661 bp, 15 predicted proteins | sample PLM3_60_b1_FD_133142 | JGI IMG/M metagenome (GOLD analysis project Ga0184626, IMG submission 133142) | Groundwater sediment microbial communities from an aquifer in East River, Colorado, USA - PLM3_60_b1 | ecosystem: Environmental > Terrestrial > Soil > Riparian zone | place: USA: East River... | reverse complement strand
GTAGACGATATCGATGCGGGCGAGCCCCATGCGCCGCTGGCTGCCGGCGAGCGAACGCAGCACGCCGTCGCGGCTGTAGTCGTAGCTCTGCACAAGCGGCGGCACATCGACGTAGCCGTGCTGGGTCGAGGGCGCGCCCGGCTCGCGCTGCAGCAAGCGTCCGACTTTGGTCGAGAGCACGAAGGAATCCCGGGGCATGTCGCCAAGCACGGCGCCCATTCGTTGTTCGGACAGGCCGTTGCCGTAGTGCGGCGCGGTATCGAAATAGCGTACGCCAATACGCCATGCATGCCGAACAAGCGTCACTGCCGCTTCGTCGGAGATGGCGCGGTAGAGGTTTCCCAGTGGCGCGCCGCCGAGACCCAGCGGCTGTTTCGCCAGGAATTCACGCAGCCCGGCGGTCAACGGCATCGGGAAACAGTGCGACGCGCCGATCGACGTTCGGGGGAAGGATCCAGGAGTCGCGCGATCACTGTTTGCACGCTGACATGTTAGTGCTAGAGTGTATCCCATGCTACGCGACAAGCGGGCGCCAGGGCAAATTGGGCGCAACGATCGCGCACGCGAATAACACTGCGCCGCACGCGCCGCGCGGATTCGAGGAGGCTTTGCTGGTCATGTCCGCGTCTCGGCCGTTCCATGGCTAGCCCAGCCCCGATTCCGCGCCAATTGCGGTGGCAGGCGTACGAGCGATTCCAGCAACAGCTGCTGCTGGCCAACATCCGGCCGGGGCAATTCGTATCGCAGCGCGAGCTGGCGGCGCTGACGGGGCTGCCGCTTGGCGCGATCCGCGAAGTCATTCCGCGGCTCGAGGCCGAAGGCCTGCTGCTGACCGTGCCGCAGCGGGGCCTCCAGATCGCCAACGTCGACGTCAAGCTGGTGCGCAATGCCTTCCAATTGCGGATCACGCTCGAGAAGGAAGCCGTCGCGCAGTTCGCGCTGGCCGCCAGCGACGCCCAACTCGATGCTCTCGAAGCGGCGCATCGCGACATCATCAAGCGGGCCGCGCGCAACGTGACGCCCGCGCTGCTCGACGCCGCGCAGGCCGTCGACTGGGGTCTGCACGATACGATCATCGATGCGCTCGGCAACGAGATCATCTCGGCCATTTACCGCGTCAATAGCCTGCGCATCCGGTTGATCAAGCTCGATCGCGTGACGCTCAACGCCGAAGTGTTGCCGCCGGCCATGCAGGAACACCTGACGTTGATCGCTGCGCTGCGCACGCGCGACCCAAGGCTTGCCGTCGCCGCGATCGAAGCGCACCTGACGCACGCGCGCAACCGCGCTCTCGGATTGCCGGACCCTGCCGCCGCAGGGCCACCCCAAGGCGGCGCCCCCTCTGGGGGAGGACGCCACAGGCGTCTTCGGGGGAACCTTAGCTAATCAGGAACCGAATGACCACGCGAACGACTCCCCTCATTCACGGCCTGTGGTGCGCGACGTTGACGCCGCTCGCGCGGAACGGCGGCATCGATCACGCGCGCTTCGCCGCCCATGTGCATGCGCTGCTGGCGCAGCGCGTCGACGGGGTCGCCCCGTTCGGCACCACCGGCGAGGGCCAATCGTTCGCCGCCGACGAGCGCCGTGCGGGACTCGACGCGCTGCTGGCCGCCGGCGTTCCGGGACAAAAGATCGTCGCCGCAACCGGTTGCGCCGCGTTGCCGGAGACCATCGCGCTGTCGCGCCATGCGCTGGCTGCCGGATGTGTCGCATGCCTGGTGCTGCCGCCGTTCTTCTGGAAGGACGCGACCGATGACGGCCTTTTCACGTGGTACGCGCGGCTGATCGACGGTGTGGCCGACACACGTCTCAAGTTGTTGCTCTATCACTTGCCGCAGGTCTCGGCCGTGCCGCTGTCGGTCGACCTGGTGGCGCGTCTGGCTACCGCGTTTCCGGGCATCGTCGCCGGGATCAAGGACAGCGAAGGCAACTGGGATCACACCTCCGCGCTGCTCGCGAGGGTTCCAGAGCTCACCATCGTCATCGGACACGAACCGCACCTGCCCCGTCTCATGCGCGCAGGCGGCGCCGGAACGATCTGCGGTCTCGCCAACATCTATCCGGAGCTGGTGCGCGCGCTGCTTGCGCCGACCGTCACGCCGGACGATGAGAGGCGGATCGCCGCGTTTATCAAGATCGCGTTCGATCAGCCCTTCCTCGCCAGCTTCAAGAGCATGCTGGCCGATCGTCTCCATGATCCGGAGTGGCGGTCGGTACGCGCACCGTTGGTTGCGCTCGATGAGGCGCAGCGACGGTCGTTGCGCGCGGCGCTCGAGCGCGCCGGTTTCGCGCTCGCCGCGGCCGGCGCCCAACAATGACGAACGGGAGCGCACGATGAGCACCGACCCTCTGCAGCCTGCCGACCTCGACGCCCTCGCCGACTTCGACACGCCGACCATTTGCAATGCGCTCGAGCGGCTGGATCCGCAAACGCAAGGATACGGCTATACGACCGAGCCCTTGCTGTGCGGATTCCCGGCGCAGAAACCCGTCGTCGGATATGCCCGTACGGCGATGATCCGCTCGGCGCAGCCGCTCGGGGCTGCCGCGCCGCTGCAGCGCTCCATGCAGAATGACTACTACCGCTATATCGATGCGGGCGTTCGCCCGTCCATCGTCGTCATCCAGGATCTCGACGGCGCCGAGGCGGGCTACGGCGCGTTCTGGGGCGAGGTGCAATCGGCGATTCATGTCGGCCTGGGCGCGCGTGGCCTCATTACCAACGGCTCCGTGCGCGATCTCGATCAGTGGGCGCCGGGATTCCAGTTCCTGGCGGCGCGCGTCGCGCCGTCGCACGCGTATGCGAAGCCGGTCGCCTTCGGTACCGAGGTGCAGGTGTTCGGGCTGCGCATTCGATCAGGCGATCTTGTCCATGCCGACCGCCACGGCGCCGTCGTGATACCGCCCGCGTTGGCGCGCGACGTCCCGGCGGCGGCGCGTGCGATCGCCGCCCGCGAGGCGCGCATTCTGGCGGTGGCCCGTGGACCGGCGTGCTCGGCGGAGAAATTGATCGCCGTATTCGCGGAGCTGGATTCGATTCATTGATGTTGAAGGCCGCTTGCAGCGACACGGCCTGCAGTATGATTTGCGAAAGCCTCAAGCGGACATTCAGGCAAGGGCAGCCCCGCACCGGCTAAGCACCGGGCGGAATGACAAGCGCAATGCGCAAAGGAGAGAGAACCATGAGTGATCACGATCGTTCGGGACGTCCCGAGAATCAACGTCGTCGTCTGTTGCAGGCGGGTCTAGGCGCCACGGCGCTGGGCGCCATCCCGGGAGCGGGCCAGCTCGCAGCGCATGCGCAAGGCGCGTTCGACTGGAAAAACTTTAAGGGCGAGAAGATCGAGGTGTTCCTCGTCAAGAGCCCGCGCGGCGAACTGCTCACCAAGTACCACAAGGAATTCGAGGACATGACCGGCATCACGGTCGGCTCCGAAATGATTCCGGAGCAGCAGCAACGGCAGAAAGCGGTCATCGAGTTCAACTCGGGCAAGCCGAGCTTCGATGTGATTGCAATTTCCTATCACGTGCAAAAGCGCTTGTTCGGCAAGAACAATTGGATGCTGGACGTGCGGCCGCTGGTCGCCGACAAGTCGCTCACCGATCCCAACCTCGATTTCGCCGACTTCTCGAAGGGTGCGATGAACTGGGCCACGCAACCGGATGGACGCGTCGACAGCCTGCCGCTCAATATCGATCCGTGGATGATTTTCTATAACAAGGAGCTGTTCGACGCCAAAGGCGTTGCATATCCCAAGAGCTTCTCCGAGATCATCGACGCGGCAGCCAAGCTCAACGATCCCGCCAAGGGCATCAGCGGTTTTGTCGCCCGCGGATTGAAGAACGCGAATGTGCCGGTTTGGTCGAGCTTCCTGCTGGGCTACGGTGGCGGCTTCGTGGATGCCAAGGGAAAGCTGTTGACCGATACGCCCGAGGCGATCGATGCCGCGCGCATGTACCAGACGCTGCTCGCGAAGTCGGGACCGCAGGGTGTTGCGGGATTCAACTGGAACGAGTCGCAGAGTCTCTTCGCGCAGGGCAAGGCCGCGATGTGGCTCGACGGGATCGGCTTCGCGCAGCCGCTCGAGGATCCGACCAAGTCGAAGATCGTCGGCAAAGTGGGTTACGGCGTGATGCCCCCAGGACCGAAACAGCAAGTGTCGGCGATGTTCGGCGATGGCGAAGGGATCTCGTCGTTTTCGAACAAGAAGGGGCCGTCGTGGCTCTACCTGCAATGGGCGTCCAACAAGGCCAACCAGGCGCGGGTGCTGCAGGCGGCCGCCGGCGCGCCGGTGCGCAACTCCGCCTATGCCAACGCCGAGGCGCTGGCAGCGCTCAAGGTGCCGAAAGCTTGGGTCGACTGCATGCTGGCCTCGGCGCGCATTGCGCAGCCGGGACTGCCGATCATCGTGCCAGTGACGGAGTTTCGCGATACGTTCGGCATCGCGCTGACCAACATGATTAACGGTGCCGATCCGGCGGCCGAAATGAAAAAGGCTACTGCTGAGTTTCAGCCGGTGTTGGACAAGTCTGAGAAAAGCTGACAGCCCGGAAACTGTCATGGGCGGTGGCGCGACCGATCACCTCGATGCACCGTCGCGGCGATGAACTCTGGTGCTCATGTTGCCCGAGCGCGCCGCGACGGTGATCGTGCCGATCGGGCGCGGGATGCAATTCTGTGATCCCACCTCCAAAACGATCCGCGTCTGGCGGGAGACCCGCGCTGCGCCCAAGTCGGTACTGACTCGCCCATGACCGCGATCGCCCTTCCCTCTCCTCGCGCGACCGTCGTCGCGCGCCGCCAACGCCGGTACTATTACTTCATCGTGCCGGCGCTGGTGGTGATCGGCGCGGTGATCATCTTCCCGTGGCTGTTCACCGTGTGGATGAGCGCATTCGACTGGAAAATCGGTTCGACCGCGCATTTCGTCGGCTTCGAAAACTACATCAAGCTGGCGACCAATCAGCGCTTCCTCGAATCGGTCGTGCGCACTTTCTATTTCACGGCGCTCGCCGTGGCCGCGCCATTGGTTTTGGGAACGATCGCGGCGCTGATCTTCCATCGGCAGTTTCCATTTCGCGGCGCGTTGCGCGGTATTTTCATCATGCCGATGATGGCAACACCGGTCGCGGTGGCGCTGGTGTGGACGATGATGTTCCACCCGCAGCAGGGGGTGCTCAACTATCTGCTGTCGCTGGTCGGCCTGCCGCCCTCGCTGTGGGTCTATTCGCCGCAACTCGTGATACCGAGCCTGGTGCTGGTCGAGGTGTGGCACTGGACGCCGCTGGTGATGCTGATCGTGTTGGGCGGTCTGGCGGCATTGCCGACCGAGCCATACGAGTCGGCGAAACTGGACGGCGCGTCGGAGTGGCAGCTCTTTCGCTACATCACGCTGCCGCTGGTCGCACCCTTTCTTCTGGTGGCGGCCGTCATCCGCACGATCGACGCGCTCAAGACCTTCGACACCATCTACGTGATCACGTCCGGCGGCCCGGGAACCGCATCGGAGACGATCAACCTCTATCTGTATCTGCAGGCGTTCGCGTTCTACAACATCGGCAACGCGTCGGCCGTCGTCGTCATCTTCTTCATCATCGTCATGGCGCTCGCGCTCACGCTCCTCCACGTCCGCGAACGGACCAAATGGACGTGATGGCGGCCCCCGTTCGTCTCGCCGCCATTCGCTCGCCGTGGCGTCCGCGGCTGCGGCGGTGGGTGCGCCGCGCGGGTTTCTACCTGTCCGTCGTGGTCATCGTGTCGCCCGCGATCTTCGTTTTTCTCTGGATGCTGTCGCTGTCGCTCAAGAACGAGATCGACAACCTCGCCTATCCACCGGTGTTCATCCCGGATCCTCCTACGTTCAACAATTTCATCCAGGTTTTCGAGCAGAACTCGATCGGCCGATACTTGTGGAACAGCATCGTCGTTTCCGGCGGCGCCACGCTGATCGCATTGCTGGTCGGCGTGCCTGCCGGCTACGGGATTGCGCGTACCGGCGCGCACCGCCTTACGGTGCTGATCCTGATCGCGCGCATGACACCGGCGCTGTCGTACCTCATTCCGCTGTTCGCGGTATTCCAGTTTCTCCACCTCAACAACACGCTGACGGCGCTCGTCGTCACCCACCTCGTAATCACGGTGCCGATCATCGTCTACATCATGGCGTCGCACTTCGAGGCGCTGCCGCGCGAGCTCGAGGAGGCGGCGCAAATCGATGGTGCCGGCGCGTGGACGACGTTTCGTCACGTGGCACTCCCTTTGGCGCGCCCCGGAATCGTGGTGGCCTTCATCCTGTCGTTCATTTTCTCGTGGAACAATTTCGTGTTTGGCGCGGTGCTTTCGGGCCGCGAAACACGGACGCTGCCGGTCGCCGTCTACAACGTGCTTACGTTCGAGCAACTGGCCTGGGGTCCGCTCGCGGCCGCCGCGATCATCGTGACACTTCCCGTGCTGCTTCTGACCATCATCATCCAGAAGGAAATCGTCGTCGGCCTGACGCACGGCGGCGTCAAGGGGGGATGACGATGCTGGCGCTGGTTACCCGTTACGATTCGCGCTGACCGCGGCGCCATGGTCGTCGTTTTCGGCTCCATCAATCTCGACCTGGTCGCGCGCGTCGCCCGGATTCCGGCGTCGGGAGAAACGCTTGCCGGATCGACGTTCGCGACGCTGCCCGGCGGCAAAGGTGCGAATCAGGCGCTCGCCGCGCGGCGGGCCGGCGCGGACGTGGCGCTGTACGGCGCAGTCGGACGCGATGCCCATGCCTCCGCGGCGCTGGCCAACCTTGTCATGGCCGGCGTCCAGCTCGACGGCGTCCTGCCGGTCGACGTTGCAACCGGCGTCGCACTCATTCACGTCGATGACCAGGGCGAAAACGCGATCACCGTCGTGCCCGGTGCCAATGCCCTGGCCCGCGCCGCCCAGGTCCCCGACCAACGACTTATCGCCGACAACACGCTCCTCCTGCAACTCGAGGTGCCCATGACGGAAGTCGAGGCGCTGGCGATGCGCGCGCGCAAGGCGGATGCGCGGGTGGTGCTCAACGCGGCGCCGGCAGCGCGCTTGCCCTCGGCGTTGTTGCGCAACCTCGATGTGCTGATCGTCAATGAGCGCGAAGCGTCCTCGTATGCGACGGCATTGGGTGTCCCTGGTGATCCGATGGAATTTGTCGCCTATGCGCGGCAACAATTCGGTATCGCGGTTGTCGTGACCCTGGGTGCCCGCGGCGCGGTCATGATCGTGGATGGCCGGCAGGTTCGATTGGAGCCGCCGGCGGTGAACGTGATCGATACGACGGGGGCAGGCGATGCGCTCGCGGGCGCGTTGGTCGCGGCGCTTGATCGAGGTGCATCGCTGTCCCGCGCGCTTGCCGAGGGTGTCAATGCCGGTGCGGTGGCATGCACGCATCGCGGTGCGCAGTCGTCATTGCCGTCCGATAACAAGATCTCAGCGGGAAGCGGGTAGAATCAATGTTTGCAAACCCATCTTCTCGTCAAGACCATGCGTTCCATCCTCCGTTCCCTGATCCGGTCGTTGCCCCGCCTCCACGCGCTCCTGTTTGCGCTCCTGCTCTCGTTCACGATCGTGCGGCCCGCTGCCGCGATCGACTTTGTCGACTTTACGGACCTCTGGTATTCGGTGGGTGAAGACGCCTGGGGCGTGAATTTCGATCAGTCCTACAACTTCATCTTCGCCACCTTCTACATCTATGGGTCCGACCAGCAACCGACGTGGTACACCGCCCACTTGACCAAAGGTCCGAACGACGTCTGGTCGGGCCCGTTGAATCGCACCACCGGCACTTACTTTGGCGCGCCATGGAGCAACGCGGACATAACGCTCGCCCAGGTCGGAACGGCGACATTCACGCCGTCGTCGTCGTACGCGGGGACGCTCACGTACAACGTGGGCAGTGTCAACGTGGCCAAGGTGATCACGCGGCTTACGCTGACGAGGATCCCGCTGGGCGGTGATTATTCGGGCGCCATAGTCTCGATTTTCAGCAACTGCAACAACCCGGCCGATAATGGAACTGTGCGATCCTTCGTGAACCTCAAGGCGACGCAAACCGCCGGTGGGCAGCTGCAACTCGACTTCACATCGTCCGGCGGCACGTGCCGAATGGCCGGTGCGTATATCCAGGATGGCCAGTTGTATCGGGTACCGAACGGTGCGTACACGTGCGGAGTGGCCGCCTTTGCGAGCACAGTGGCACTGTCCCAGGTAAAACAGACGGCACAAGGCATCGAGGGTCAATGGGTGGCGCCGATCAGCTTGGGCTGTGTCGAAAGCGGCTACTTCTCCGCCGTTCTCGACTGATCGCCCGCAAACCTCAACCGCCTCGTCGCACCGCCTCGAACAGCACCACCGCCGCGGCCGCTGCCGCGTTCAGCGATTCCACCTTGCCCGGCATCGGAATCGTGATGCGCGTGTCGGCGCATTGGACGAGCGACGCCGACAGCCCTGCTCCTTCGTTGCCAACGGCAATGGCCAGCGGCCATGGCAACGGAGTCGCGTAGAGATCGGCGCCATCGTGCGCGACCATTGCCGCCACGTACCCGCCGAGCACACGGAACGACGCCGCCCACGCCGCCAGGTCCACGTCCTCGACGACGGTGGTCAGGAAATGCGCGCCTTGTCCGGCGCGCAACACCTTGGGCGACCACGCGAACGCGCAATGCTTCGATAGCAGAACCTGCTCGACGCCCGCCGCCGCGGCCGTACGCAATATCGTCCCGACGTTGCCCGGATCCTGCAGATCGTCGAGCAACAGGTGAAACCGCGCGGGCGACGGTACCTCGGGCCTTGGCGTCGGCACGACGGCCAATACGCCGACGGCCGCCGGCAACGTCGCGACCTCCGCAAACAACGCGCTGGAAACCGCGATCACGTCGCGCGCCGGCATTCGCGCCATCAACGCCAGGATGCGCGGATCGGCAAGTCGTTCGTTCACGACCAGCAGATATTCCGGTGCCGCCATGCGGTCGAGGTAGACGCTGATCAGATGCTCGCCCTCGAGCACGCATTTGCCGGCCTTGCGCCGGTCGCGCGAGGATGCGATGAGGCGCATCGCTTCCAGGAGGCGCGGATTCTGCCGCGAGGAAACGCGCTGCATCAATGGCTTTCGCTTGCGTAGCGCGGCGCTTACCGGGGCGCGGGCTTGGTCCCGGGTGGGACGAGTGCAGGCGCAGGCGCTCCCTTCGGCGTGGCGCTCCCGGGTTGCAGCTGAAAGAAGACTTCGTCCGAGCGAATCATCCCGAGCTCGGACCGCGCACGTTCCTCGATCGCCTCGGAGCCGGTCTTCAGATCGCGCACGTCGGCGTCGAGGGCTTCGTTACGCGCCTTGAGCTTGGCGTTGGCTTCCTTCTGCAGCGCGAGTTGCCGATCGGTCTCGCGCACCTGCAGCCAACCGCCCTTGCCGAGCCACATCGGATACTGCAGGGCCAGGAGCAGGATGGCGAACAGGAGCGCAAGCCAGCGCAAGCGAGAAGTTTATCTAGGTGATGTTGAAGAACGCATCGCGGCCCGGATAGCTTGCGGCCTCGCCCAGGTCTTCCTCGATGCGCAAGAGCTGGTTGTACTTCGCGATACGGTCGGAGCGCGACAGCGAGCCCGTCTTGATCTGGCCCGCATTGGTGCCGACGGCGATGTCGGCGATGATGCTGTCCTCGGTCTCGCCAGATCGATGCGAGATCACCGACGTATAGCGGGCGCGCGTGGCCATGCTGATCGCCGCGAAGGTCTCGCTCAGCGTGCCGATCTGGTTGATCTTGATCAGGATCGAATTGGCGATGCCCTTCGCGATGCCCTGCTTCAGGATCTTGGTGTTGGTGACGAAGATATCGTCGCCGACGAGCTGAATGTTCCTGCCGAGGCGGTCGGTGAGGTACTTCCAGCCCGACCAATCGTTTTCGGCCATGCCGTCCTCGATGCTGATGATCGGATACTTGTCGCACCAGGCGGCCAGCATGTCGGCGAAGTGCTCGGAATCGAGCGCGCGGTTCTCCGATTCGAGCTGGTACTTGCCGTCCTTGTAGAACTCGCTGGCGGCGCAATCGCACGCCAGCGCGATGTCGGTGCCGGGCGTGTACCCCGCCTTGTCGATGGCTTCAACGAGCAGCTGCAACGCCGCCTCGTTGCTGGGCAGGTTGGGGGCGAAGCCGCCCTCGTCGCCGACGGTCGTCGGCATCCCGCGGGCGTCGATCATTTTCTTGAGCGTGTGGAATACTTCGGCGCCATAACGCAGCGCTTCGCGGAAGCTCGGCGCGCCGAGCGGCACCAGCATGAACTCCTGCAGGTCGATCGCGTTGTTGGCATGCGCGCCGCCGTTGATGACGTTCATCAGCGGAACGGGCAACTGCATCTGGCCCGCGCCGCCAAGATAGCGGTAAAGAGGCAGCGACGCTTCGTCGGCGCCGGCCTTGGCCACGGCGCACGAGACGGCGAGGATTGCGTTGGCGCCGAGCCGGCCCTTGTTCTCGGTGCCGTCGAGCGTGATCAGCGTCTGATCGATGAAGCCCTGCTCGCTCGCATCGAGGCCGAGAATCGCCTCGCAGATCTCGGTGTTGACGTTCTCGACCGCCTTGGTGACGCCCTTGCCGTGATAGCGCGCGGCATCGCCGTCACGAAGCTCGATCGCTTCCTTCGAGCCCGTCGATGCGCCGGACGGGACGGCCGCGCGCCCGGATACGCCGGACTCGAGCACCACGTCGGCCTCGATGGTGGGATTGCCGCGGGAATCGAGAATCTCGCGGGCGATGACGTCGACGATGGCGCTCATTTTCAGTTGTCGGGAATCAGAAGTCAGTTGTCAGAGGCGGCGGCGCCGTGTGCGGGCCTGGGGCGCGCCATCGAAGGCGCGGCGGCCGATTGTGCTAGTTGGGGACTTCATAGTCGCAGATCAGCCAGTCCGCGATCTCGCGCTCCAGCGCAACCACGGCCTGATGGTCGGGTTGGGGGCCGTAGGCGTCCAGGTCGGCGCGGGTCGCAAACGCCATGTTGATGCCGTAGTCGTACGCAATCGGGCGATTTGTGGTGTTCCATCCGTACTCGAAGCGCACGATGCCGGAACACTGGTGCTCGAGCTTCTTGAACGCGGCCTCCCACTTCGCGACGCGCGGATCATCGCGGGTGACGCCGGGTTTCAGCTTGACGAGGACGAGATGAACGAACATCGAGGCTCCGTTGTATTTGGCATCAACTGGCGCGGTCCGCCATCAACTCCGCTTCGGCAAACCCGCTGCGCTTCACTGCGGCATCGAGCTCGACCAGCGTCTCGAGGAGCGCGCGCATTCGCGACAGCGGCCATGCGTTGGGACCGTCCGAAAGAGCTTTCTCCGGCTGCGGATGCGTCTCCATGAAGAGCCCCGCAACCCCTGCCGCGACCGCCGCACGGGCCAGCACCGGTACGAATTCGCGTTGCCCGCCCGACGACGTCCCTTGTCCCCCGGGAAGCTGCACCGAGTGCGTGGCGTCGAACACGACCGGGCAACCGGTGTTGCGCATGATCGCGAGCGAGCGCATGTCGGATACGAGATTGTGATAGCCGAACGATGCACCCCGTTCGCACACGAGAATGTTGTCGGTGCCGCTTGCCGCCTTGGCCTTGGCGACGACCTGCCGCATGTCTTCCGGCGCCAGGAACTGGCCCTTCTTGATGTTGACCGGCTTGCCGGCGGCGGCCACGGCCTGGATGAAATCGGTCTGCCGGCACAGGAACGCCGGTGTCTGCAATACGTCCACGATCGGCGCGACCATCGGAATCTCGTCGATTGCATGGACGTCGGTGAGCACCGGCACATCGACGTGCCGCCGCACGTCGGCAAGGATGCGCAGGCCCTCCTCCATACCCGGACCCCGGAATGATGCGTGCGAGCTGCGGTTCGCCTTGTCGTACGACGACTTGAAGATGAACGGGATCGCGAGCGACGCGCAGATGGCCTTGAGCTCGCCCGCCACATCCATCTGCAGCTGGCGCGACTCGACGACGCACGGCCCGGCGATCAGGAAGAAAGGACGGTCGAGTCCGACGGTGAAGCCGCAGAGGTTCATCGTTGGTTCAACGGTGAACCGCCGATCAGATCGATGCGACCAGCTCGGCGACGGCGTGGACTGCGCTGCCGCGCGCCCGCTGCTGCTGGTCGAGCGCCGCACGCACGAAGCTGATGAAGAGCGGATGGCCGCGGCGCGGATTCGACGTGAACTCCGGATGGAACTGGCAGCCGAAGAACCATGGATGCCCTGGCAGCTCGACCATCTCGACCAGGTCCCCTGCCGTCGCGCTTTTGGCGCGCGCGCCGACCGCGAGCCCCGCCGCTTCGATGCGCGGGAGGTAATGATTGTTGACTTCGTAGCGATGACGATGCCGTTCCGCCACGGTCGTCGCGCCGTAGATCTTGTGCGCGAGCGACCCCGGGACGACTTCGCATGGCTGCGCGCCGAGCCGCATCGTGCCGCCCAGGTCCGAATTCTCGGTGCGCTTTTCGATCGAGCCGTCGCGGTTCTGCCATTCGGTGATCAGCGCGACCACCGGATGCGGTGTCGCCGGATCGAATTCGGTGCTGTTGGCGTTGGCGAGGCCCGCCATGTGGCGCGCGCATTCAATCACGGCGAGCTGCATGCCAAGGCAGATCCCAAGGTACGGGATGCCCGTCTCGCGCGCAAGACGCACGGCCTTGATCTTGCCTTCGACGCCGCGCTTGCCGAATCCGCCCGGTACCAGGATCGCGTCCATTCCGTGCAGCGACCCGACGCCTTCCCGTTCCAGCACTTCGGAGTCCACATAGTGAATGTGGACCCTGGAGCGCGTATGGATGCCGGCGTGAATCAGCGCTTCGGAAAGCGACTTGTACGATTCGGTCAGGTCGACGTATTTGCCGACCATGGCGATGTTCACTTCGTGCGCCGGATGCTCGAGCGCATCGACCAGCCGATGCCACGTATCGAGATCGGCTGGCGGTGGATTCAGTTGCAGCTTCTTGCACACGATGACATCGAGGCCTTCCGCGTGCAGCATGCCCGGGATCTTGTAAATCGAATTCGCGTCGAGTGCCGGGATGACCGCTTCTTCGGGCACGTTGGTGAACAACGCGATTTTCTTGCGGTCGCCGTCCGGCACCGGTCGATCCGCGCGGCAGAGCACGATGTCCGGCTGGATACCGATTTCGCGCAACTCCTTCACCGAGTGCTGCGTGGGCTTGGTCTTCATCTCGCCCGCGGAAGGAATGAACGGAACGAGCGTCAGGTGGATATAGCAGACGTTGTCGCGGCCGAGCGTGATCCCCAGCTGCCGGATCGCTTCCAGGAACGGCAGCGACTCGATGTCGCCGACCGTGCCGCCGACTTCCACGATCGCCACTTCCGAATCGCCGGCACCGGCCAGAATCCAGCCCTTGATTTCGTCGGTGATGTGCGGAATGACCTGCACGGTGCCGCCCAGGTAATCGCCGCGGCGCTCCTTGCGGATCACCGATTCGTAGATCTGGCCGGTCGTGAAATTGTTGGGCTTCCCCATCCGAACGTCGGTGAAGCGCTCGTAGTGGCCAAGATCGAGGTCGGTCTCGGCGCCGTCGTCGGTGACGAACACTTCGCCGTGCTGGAACGGCGACATCGTGCCGGGGTCGACGTTGATGTAGGGGTCGAGCTTGAGATTGGTGACGCGGACGCCGCGCGAGGCCAGGATGGCGGCCAGAGAGGCGGCGGCGATGCCCTTGCCAAGCGAGGAGACGACGCCGCCGGTCACGAAGACGAATTTAGTCATGTACTTCTCGTCCCGGAAATTCTCATTTTACGCCGACTTTGGTCGGCGTACAAATGTAGTGCATTTGCATGGACCGTCACGGCGTTCGATGATTGCGCGAAACGCCAAGGTCGGAACGCCGCGACGGTCATGCTGTCGCTGCAAATCACCGCGGCCGATCCTACGCCTGAGGCGCGATCGCTAACCCGGCAGCCATCCGTGATCGTGTCGTTTCGCGTCCGAGCAACGCGAGCACGGTGTCGATGGCCGGCGTCGACGGCGTCCCTGCGACGAGCAGCCGCAACGGCATCATGACCTGGGCGGGCTTGAGTCCATGCCTCGCCGCCGCGGCCTTGATCGCGCCGATCAGCGCCTCGCGCGTCCACGGAAGCGCCGTAAACTCTTCATGCAGTTCAGTGAGCGCGGCGCGATTGGCCGGCGTGAACTGCTCGGCCACTTTGTCCGGAGCGACTGCAGGCGTCGAATAGAAATACCAGGCGCCATCGGCCATCGCGACCAGCGTTTCCGCTCGATCGCGCAACAGCGCCGCCACCGCGCCCGCGTCGGGACCGCCCGCCGGGTCGAGCCCCGCGCGCCGGAGAAACGGCACAAGGCGCTGGCCGAGTTCTGCTTCGGACATCCGCTTCATGTGCTCCTGGTTGACCCAATTGAGCTTGGCCGCGTTGAAACGGGACGGCGCCGGGCTGATGCCGCGCAGGTCGAACCATTCGATCAGCTCTGCCCGCGAGAAGATTTCGTCGTCGCCGTGCGCCCAGCCGATCCGCGCCAGGAAATTGACCATCGCTTCCGGCAGGTAGCCGGCGGCCTCGTACTCCATGACGCCGACGGCGCCATGGCGTTTCGACAGCTTCGCGCCATCCTCGCCGAGGACGGTCGGCACATGCGCGTAGTGCGGCGGTTCGGCCTCCAGCGCGCGGAAGATATTGATCTGGCGCGGCGTGTTGTTGACGTGATCGTCGCCACGGATGACGTGCGTGATGCGCATGTCCCAATCGTCGACGGCGGCGCAGAAATTGTAGGTCGGGTTGCCGTCGCTGCGCGCGATCACGAGATCGTCGAGCTCGCCATTGGCGATTTCGATGCGGCCCTTGACAAAGTCATCCCACGCGACCGTGCCGGAGTCCGGATTGCGAAACCGGATCACCGGCTTCACATCGGCCGGCGGCGTCTTGCCGTCCGCATTTTCCGGACGCCAGCGACCGTCGTAGCGAGGCTTTTCGCCGCGCGCCATCTGCTCCGCGCGCAACGCGTCGAGTTCGGCCGGCAGCATGTAGTCGCGATAGGCGAGACCGCGGTCGAGAAGGTCGGCGATCACCTCGCGATACCGGTCCATTCGCTGCATTTGATAGAACGGACCTTCGTCGTAATCGAGCTGGAGCCAGGCCATCGCGTCGAGAATGGCCTGCACGGCGGCCGGCGTCGATCGCACGACGTCGGTGTCCTCGATGCGCAGGATGAACGTGCCTTGGTGATGCCGCGCGAAGGCCCAGGCAAACAAGCCCGTGCGGATGTTGCCCAGGTGCATGTACCCCGTGGGACTCGGGGCGAATCTTGTGCGTACGGTGGTCACGGTGGTGGCGCGCGGGTGAAATACTGGATGTTACCGGAGCCCTCACCCCGGCCCTCTCCCAGAGGGAGAGGGAGCGAAAACTCGCAGCCGCACGCTAACTCGCTCCCTCTCCCGCTCGCGGGAGAGGGTTGGGGTGAGGGTCAGCGCCCTGGCTGCCAACGAAGGTCAAGCGTCGCGGGTGTCGCCGGGTTCGGCGGCTCCGGATGCAGCGTCACCGGACCCGGCGTGTGGCCATGCGCCCAGAACCGCGCAACGCGGCGCGCTTCCGCTTCGTTGGCATTGACCGGAAACGTCGCGTAGTTGCGGCCGCCCGGATGCACGACGTGATAGGTACATCCGCCCAGCGCGCGCAGCGCCCAGCCGTCGATCAGGTCGAACGTGAGCGGCGCCTGGATGCCGATCGTCGGATGCAGTGCCGACGGCGGACTCCACGCGCGAAAGCGCACGCCCGCGACAAATTCGCCAGGCACGCTGGTCGACGTGAGCGGCAGCATGCGTCCGTTGCAGGTAACCGCATGCCGACCGCCCGTGATTCCCGTCACCTTGATCTGCATCCGTTCGACCGAGGAATCGACGTAGCGCGCCGTTGCGCCCCGCGCCACTTCCTCCCCCAGCACGTGCCATGGTTCGATCGCCTGGCGCAGCTCGAGCGAGACACCGTCGTAGGTGGCCGTTCCGAAGCGGGGAAAGCGGAATTCGACGAATGGCTCGAACCACGCCGGCTCGAACGGGTAACCGGAGCGCTGCAGGTCGACGGCGACATCGCGAATATCGGCCGCGACGAAGTGCGGGAGCAGCCAGCGGTCATGCAGCGCGGTGCCCCAGGACACGAGTTCGCCGCGATAAGGCTCGCGCCAGAAGCGCGCCACCAATGCGCGCAGCAGCACCATCTGCAACGCGCTCATCCGGTAGTGCGGCGGCATTTCGAACGCGCGAAACTCGACGAGTCCCAGGCGCCCGGTCGGCCCGTCCGGCGAATAGAGCTTGTCGATGGAAAACTCCGACCGATGCGTATTGCCGGTGAGATCGGTCAGCAAATGCCGCAGCAACCGGTCGACCAGCCACGGCTGCGGTGTCTCGCTTCCTGCCGCGTTCTTTTGTTCGAGTTGCTGGAACGCGATCGCCAATTCATACAGACGATCGTCGCGTGCTTCGTCCACGCGCGGCGCCTGGCTCGTCGGCCCGACGAACATGCCCGAAAAGAGGTACGACAGCGACGGATGATTCTGCCAATAGGTGATGAGGCTTTGCAGCAGATCGGGGCGCCGCAGCAGCGGACTGTCCGCCGGCATCGCACCGCCGAGCGTCACGTGATTGCCGCCGCCGGT
>Ga0184626_10000175_pt1 | contig 16714 bp, 14 predicted proteins | sample PLM3_60_b1_FD_133142 | JGI IMG/M metagenome (GOLD analysis project Ga0184626, IMG submission 133142) | Groundwater sediment microbial communities from an aquifer in East River, Colorado, USA - PLM3_60_b1 | ecosystem: Environmental > Terrestrial > Soil > Riparian zone | place: USA: East River... | reverse complement strand
TTGGCCAGTTCCGTCTTTCCGACTCCTGTGGGCCCAAGAAACAAAAAGACGCCATCCGGTTTGTAGAAATTCTCTTTGAGCGGACCTTTGTTAAGCCGAAGACGTTGCGCCAGTTTGTGAATCGCCTCTGTTTGACCGACAACACGCTGCATCAATTTTTCTTCGAGATCATCAAAACGGTCGGATACATCGCGTACAACCAGGTCCTGCGGAATCTCAGATTCCTCCGCGATCACGGAAACAACATCTTCACGCTTTACGATTTTTTGCTCGTTACGGATTTGCACTTTGACGGCCGCCGTATCCAGCCATCCGATCACCTTATCAGGCAAATGAAGCCCGCGATTATAACGGGAAGCCATCTGAAGAGCCGCATCGATTGCCTCATCTGAAATCCGGACAGAATAGTTTGTTTCAAAACGGGGAACCAGTCCCTCCACAATCTGCCTGGTCTGTTCCAGAGACGGTTCCGAAATCTTCACAACCCGGAAACGTCTTGCCAGTGCTTCATCTTCCTGAAAGTACTGCCGGTATTCGGTAGTTGTCGTGGCGCCGATAATCCGGATCTCTCCGCGTGCCAGCGAAGATTTGAAAATGTTTGCTGCATCCGCCGGCGCGCCCAACGCTGCACCCGCTCCGATCAGCGTATGCGCTTCATCCACAAACAGAAGCAAATCATGACGCTCGCGAAGTTCTGAGATGATATTTTCTATCCGGTCTTCAAACATGCCGCGGAACATGGTCCCGGCAATCAACATATTCAAATGAAGCTGCAGAACCTGACAACCGCGCAGACGATCCGGTAGAAGATGAGCTTCGTATTCCAATCGTTGCGCCAGACCTTCCGCGACCGCGCTTTTCCCAACGCCAGGTTCCCCAAGCAACATTACGGAATTAGGACGATCAATGTGACTCAAGATCTCCATCACTTTGTTGATCTCGTGATCGCGACCAATGATGGGAGGCAACTTGTTTTGCCGCGCGAGATAATTCAAATTTGTGGTGAAGTGCTTTAGATGGCGCGGAAGATCAAATTTCCGCTTGAGCTCCTTTTCTTGAAGCTCGCGGTTCTTGACCCGCTCGCTGATCCGCCGGACGACATGCTCGGGTTCGATACCGTACAGACGAAAGATCTCAACGGGAATGTTGTTCCCTTCTTGAAAGATTGCACAAAGCAGATCAAACGATTCGATCTTGGACCGGCCGCATTGAAAGGTATTAATCCAGGCAAGGCGAAAAATAGATTTCATGCTGAAGGTAATCTTCAGCCCTTTCCCAACATATTGCTTGCTCAGATCGAGATGCTGACTGATATCCTTAATGATATCGTCCGGGCTGAGACGCATGTCCCGAACCATTTCGTCGAAAAGCTTTCGCTCGATCTTGACGAGCGCCAGAAAAAGATGCTCAGCAGCAAGATAATTCTGATCCCTCCGGCGTGATTCTTCAATGGCAAGCGCCAGGACCTCACGGCCCGATTTACTTAACTTATCGTTATAATCGCCAAAATCGAGTTCGCGCATTCAGAAGACCCCGCTTCCCTCACAATGAAATATAACTTAAAGTAGCGATCTCTTTCAACCAAAAGCTGAAGCCACATCCACTGTGACATCGATCCTCGCACTGAATATTGACATTTCCGGCGCTCGAATCAAGTGTCCTGATTTCTGATAGGACTCTTGTCCGGTTACAGGGACAAGATGAGCGGGCTCATTTGGGGTGAATTTGGGAACCTGATTTGCGAGACGTGACTGAATCTTATGGGCACAAAAGGGGCGGGCCTTTGGAGCCCGCCCCTTTTTAGAAACAGTTCGTCGGTAACGGAGACGCGACGACGCGATAGACGCGACGACGCGACGACGCGATGACGCTAATAGTCGCCGTAATCTTCCATTCCGTGACCATGACCGCCGCCCGGCATTTCTTTCTTTTTCTTTTCGGGCATGTCACAAATGGCCGCTTCGGTGGTAATCAGCAATGAAGCGATGGATGCGGCGTGCTGCAGCGCAATGCGCGAAACTTTTGTCGGATCGATCACGCCCGCTTTAATCAGGTCTTCATATTTTTCCGAATCCGCGTTGAACCCGACATTTCTATCCGCGTTCTTTACTTCATTGGCCACGATCGAAGATTCCCACCCTGCATTCGAAGCGATCATCCTTAACGGTTCTTCCAGGGCGCGAATGACGATGTTTACGCCGATCTGCTGATCGCCATTCAGCCGTAACGCCTGCACTGCTTTCTGCGCGCGGATGTAGACAACGCCGCCGCCCGGAACAATTCCCTCTTCCACGGCTGCCTTTGTCGCATGCATCGCATCTTCGATACGCGCCTTCCTTTCTTTCATTTCGGTTTCCGTTGCGGCGCCAACCTTGATGACTGCTACACCGCCGGCGAGTTTTGCCAGCCGCTCCTCCAGCTTTTCACGATCATAATCGGACTTCGTATCTTCGATCTGTCTGCGGAGCGCTGCAATGCGACCTTGAATGTCTTTCTTGCTGCCGAGTCCTTCAACAATCGTAGTGTTCTCCTTGTCGATGAACACGCGCTTCGTTTGTCCGAGATCTTTGATCTGCAAATTCTCAAGCTTGAAACCGATATCTTCTGAGATCATGTGGCCGCCGGTCAAAATCGCGATGTCTTCCAGCATCGCCTTTCTTCGGTCTCCGTACCCTGGAGCCTTTACCGATGCTACTTTCAATGTGCCACGCAGCTTGTTTACAACGAGTGTTGCAAGCGCTTCGCCTTCCAACTCTTCGCAGATGATCAAGAGTGGACGTCCTGCCTGTGCAACTTTTTGCAGGATCGGCAGCAGATCGTGAATCGCTGAAATCTTCTTTTCATAGATCAGGATGTAAGGATCTTCCAGTGATACCTCCATCCGTTCCGGATCAGTGATGAAATACGGCGATTGATATCCGCGATCAAACCGCATCCCCTCCACCAGTTCCAGACGCGTTTCCTGCGTCTTTCCTTCTTCTACTGTGATCACGCCGTCTTTGCCTACCTTGTCCATCGCCTGCGCAATCAGCTTTCCGATTTCACGATCGTTGTTTGCAGAAATCGTTCCGACATCTTCGATATCCTTGCTGCCGGAAACGGGAGTCGAAAGTTTTTTGAGTTCTTCCACCACTGTTTCCACTGCGCGATCGATCCCTTTCTTCACTTCCATCGGGTTCGCGCCGGCAATGATATTCTTTGTTCCTTCGCGAACAATCGCCTGGGCCAATACGGTGGCAGTAGTTGTTCCGTCACCCGCCAGATCACTGGTCTTGGAAGCGACTTCTTTTACCATCACTGCGCCAAGGTTCTCAAAGCGGTCTTTAAACTCGAGCTCCTTTGCAACAGTCACTCCATCTTTTGTAATCTGCGGAGATCCAAAAGATTTGTTGATGACCACGTTGCGTCCCTTCGGACCCAGAGTCACCTTCACCGCATCAGCTAGTTTGTTGACACCGCGCAAAATTTCGTTACGCGCGTCTTCATCGTATTTGATCATTTTTCCTGCCATAAAATCCTCCTGCCTTAAGCAATAATTGCCAGAATTTCGTCTTCAGAGAGAATCAGGTATTCCTGATCTCCCAGTTTGATTTCGTTGCCTGCCCATTTGGAAAACAGGACCGTATCTCCCTTGGAAACTGCGGGCTGCCGGCGGCGTCCATCGGACAACACTTTCCCTTTTCCAACCGCGATCACATGTCCCCGTTGAGGCTTTTCTTTGGCCGTATCGGGGATGATGATCCCACCGCGGACTTCTTCCTCCTTTTGGTCCAAGCGTTGAAGTACTATCTTGTCATGCAATGGTTGAATCTCCATAATTTGTTCCTCCACTAAGTATCTACGGATAATTGAGTTATAGCTGCCGATTAGCAGCCGGTCGATGAGAGTGCTAACGAGCTAGTATACCAAATTGTATCCTGAAATCAAGTAGGGGGTATGATTTCTCGCAAAGGCGCAAAGACAGCAAAGAGGAAAAAAATCATAATCTTTGCGAGCTTTGCGTCTTTGCAAGAAACCTTCTGCAGAGGGCCGCCGTTCAAAATTAGTTTCCAAACCGCTCGCGCAGGCGCTCGATTCTTTTTTCCAGAGGCGGATGTGTCGAAAACAGAGCCATCAACATCTGGCCGGTAAACGGTTTCACAATAAAAAGATGAGCGGAAGCGGGATTTGCAATCATCGGACGCCGTTTCGAAGCGTATTCGAGTTTTTCCAATGCGCTGGCCAGACCATGTGCGTGACCAACCATTTTGGCGCCCGATTCATCGGCTGCGTACTCGCGCGAGCGGGAAATCGCAAGCTGGATCAGCATAGCCGCAACCGGAGCCAGAATCGCCATCAACAACATACCGATTGGATTGCCCCCGCGGTCATCATCGCGTCCGCCAAACCCGCCAAACCACAAACTGAACTGCGCAAATCTAGCAATCATCATGATCGCGCCCGCCAGAGTCGCTGCCACTGAAGAAATCAAGATATCGCGGTTGGTTACGTGCGAGAGTTCATGCGCGAGTACTCCTTCCAGTTCTTCGCGGTTCAACAATTTCAAAATTCCTTCGGTCACCGCAACCGCTGCGTGTTGCGGATTTCGGCCGGTTGCAAATGCATTGGGCGCTTCTGTGGGAATGATGTACAGCTTGGGCATCGGGAGATTCGCTCTCATGGTTAAATTGCGCAGCATATCGTAAAGCTCGGGCGCCTGCTCCCGTTCCACCGGCTTTGCCCGATACATCGCAAGAACGATCTTGTCTGAAAACCAATACGACACAAAGTTCATGATGCCGGCAAGCACAAACGCGATGACCATTCCCTGGCGGCCGCCGGCATAGTTACCGATCCATAAAATGATAGCGGTCATCAGACCAAGCAAAAATGCAGTTTTTAATCCATTCATAATTGTTTCACCTCCATGATTTTTATTAGTAACCACAGATGAACACCGATAAACACCGATTTAGGAAAATGAAATTCTTTTCTATCCGTGTTCATCTGTATTCATCTGTGGTTTCACCTCTTATGCAGCTACGGCGTTGAACACCAGCTTGTCAGCCGACGAACCGTAATCTACTGTAACTGTGTCTCCTTCGCGGATCGTTCCCTGCAGCAGTTCCATCGCGAGCGGATTCTGCAGATATTGCTGGATCGCGCGTTTCAACGGACGTGCTCCGTAAACCGGATCGTATCCGACCCGTGTCAGGAACTCCTTTGCATGATCGGTCAGCTCCAGGTTCAAATTTCTTTGCGCAAGAACCTTCATCACAACTCCAAGCTGGATCTCTACGATCTTCGCGATATCATCCTGAGTCAGAGGATGGAAGATCACGATGTCATCGATGCGATTCAAGAATTCCGGACGAAAATGCTGTCGAACGATTTCCATCACTTCTTTTCTCATCCGTTCTTCATCGCGGATTTCTGCGATCAAATGACTGCCGAGATTCGAAGTCATAATAATGATGGTATTTTTGAAATCGACAGTCCTTCCCTTTCCATCCGTCATCCGCCCGTCATCCAGCACCTGCAACAGCACGTTAAATACATCCTGGTGCGCTTTCTCAATTTCGTCAAAAAGAATCACCGAGTATGGCCGTCTGCGGATCGCTTCAGTCAGATGACCTCCCTCTTCGTAGCCCACATAGCCTGGAGGGGCGCCGATCAACCGCGCGACTGCGTGTTTTTCCATGTATTCGGACATATCTACGCGCACCATCGCCCGTTCGTCATCGAACAACGTGGCGGCAAGCGCCCGCGCCAGTTCTGTTTTTCCTACACCGGTCGGGCCAAGAAAGATGAACGAACCGATCGGACGATTTACGTCCTGCAATCCGGCGCGCGACCTGCGAACCGAATTGGCAACCTTTTCCAGCGCTTCCTCCTGCGCAATCACACGCTCGCGCAGCTTCTCTTCCAGATGAATCAGCTTCTGCATCTCGCTTTCCATCATCCGCGTGACCGGAATTCCGGTCCAATGCGAAACAATTTGCGCGATGTCTTCTTCATCCACCTCTTCCTTCAGCATCTTCTTATCTTTTTGCAGCTCCTCCAGCTTCTTGTTCGCTTCCTCAAGCTCCCCTTTCAACTGTACCTGCGTCCCGTAACGCAGCTCGGCTGCTTTGTTCAGATCTCCACGGCGCTCTGCTGCCTGTTCTTCGATTTTTGCTTGTTCCGCTTTTTCCTTCAGCTCGCGGATCTTTGCAATGCTCTCTTTTTCCTGCTGCCAGTGCGCCTTCATGATCCGGCTCTGTTCCTGCAATCCACTCAATTCCTGCTTGATCTTTTCGAGCCTTTGCAAAGAGACAGGATCTTCTTCTTTCAATAAAGCCTGTTTTTCAATTTGAAGCTGTAGAATCCTGCGCTCCACTTCATCGATTTCGCGCGGAAGACTATCGATTTCCATACGAAGCTGCGATGCCGCTTCGTCCATCAGATCGATCGCTTTGTCCGGCAAAAAACGGTCGGAGATATAGCGATGCGACAGTGTGGCTGCTGCAATGAGCGCCGTGTCTTTGATCCTGACGCCGTGATGGATTTCGTACCGTTCCTTCAATCCGCGCAGAATCGCGATCGTGTCTTCCACGGACGGTTCTTTGACAAAGACCGGTTGGAATCGCCGTTCCAGCGCCGCATCCTTTTCGATATGTTTCTGGTATTCGTTCAGTGTGGTGGCGCCGATGCAGCGGAGCTCCCCGCGCGCCAGCGCAGGTTTTAACATATTCGAGGCATCTACGGCCCCTTCCGCAGCGCCTGCCCCAACAAGTGTATGAAGTTCGTCAATAAATAGAATGATCTGCCCCGCCTTTTCTTCGATCGCTTTCAAGAGTGCCTTCAGGCGGTCCTCGAATTCACCGCGATATTTTGTTCCGGCGACCAGCATTCCCATATCAAGGGAAAGAAGACGGCGGTCTTTAAGACTTTCCGGAATGTCACGATTGATGATTCTCTGTGCTAGACCTTCTACGATGGCCGTTTTACCAACACCGGGCTCCCCGATCAATACGGGATTATTTTTTGTACGCCGGCTGAGCACTTGCATCACACGACGAATTTCCTCATCCCGACCGATGACCGGATCCAATTTCCCTTGCTTTGCAAGTGCCGTAAGATCTTTACAATATTTTTCCAGTACCTGATATTTTTCTTCCGGACTTTGATCGGTAATCCGTTGATTCCCACGAACGTCTTGCAACGCTTTCAGAATTGCATCATGCGTTACCCCGAGCGAATTCAGGATGCGACCGGCTTCCGTGTTTTTTGCTTTCGCAATCGCGAGAAGAAAATGCTCCGCGCTGACAAATTCATCTTTAAATTGCTCCGCTTCTTTTTCTGCCTGATCCAAAACTGCTTTTAGACGGGGAGAAATGTAGCTTCCGCCGCCGGCTCCTTGGACTTTGGGAAACTTATCGATTCGCTCCTGGACTCGGTCCCGCAGTAACGAATAGTTCGTCCCGAGTTTCCTCAAAAGTGGCGGCGCAATGCCGTCCTTTTGATCCAATAATGTTGAGAGAAGATGCTCCGGCTCGAGCTCTTGATTTCCGTTCTTTTCGGCGACGGACTGGGCTTCCTGCAAAGCCTCCTGTGCCTTGATTGTAAATTTATCTAAACGCATAAGATACCTGCCTCGAATGAATTGTATTTGTATCTATAAATATAAGAATGAGTCAACTATCTGTCAACACTATTATCATAGAAATATGATGATAATAGACTAAGATAATTACGGTGCTGAGGTGAGCGTTCCAACATTTCTGGGATTCGAAGACTTCTGCGCGTTTCAAGGATTGGATGGTGTGGAGAAATATACCCCGATCCAACAAGCGACCAAAGAAATCTGGCTCCCATCTATGACATTGTCACCACAACCGCGTACATTCCAAAAGACATCCCTGCGTTGACTGTGGAAGGAGCAAAGAAAAGGTGGGATCGGCCAACACTGACCCGTTTTGGAATTGTCCATTGTGGATTCTCCGCCTCCGCAATCGCGCAGATCATGGAACGTCTCACTGATGCGGTGGAAGATACACGCAAAAAACTTCAGCGACATATCCGCCAAACTCCGCTATTCAAAACAATCGGTGACGCAATATTGAATATCTGGAACGAGGGACTCCTACTCAAATAGACATTTCCCGGTTGAACAGCATCGCGAAAAGCCATGCACCTTTGTGTTCTTCGTGACTCTGTGGTGAATTCTTTCCTTTTTGCATTTTGTTTTTTGCTTTTTGATTTTTAATATTTGATATTTTTTTGCGTTGCATTTATTTTTTTCTGTTATAATGACAACGATTATGAGACTCACGCATGCGAATTCGTGAGGTAGTTGAGGAAGACCGAAACGACTTACTGAAGATTCTAGAAGCGACCGGAGTATTCAAAAAGTACGAAATCGATGTAGCCGATGAGGTCCTCCAGGATTCGCTGAAGCCCGCCTCCGATTACAAATCCTTTTGCGTTGTGAACGAAGAAAATCGCGCAATCGGATATGTTTGCTGGGGGCCGACGCCATGTACATCCGGCACGTTTGATTTATATTGGATCGCCGTGCATCCGGATTATCATCAGCATGGAATCGGCAAACAGCTTTTGAAGCACGCGGAAGATCGCGTGAGAGAACAGGGCGGCCGGTTGATGATGATTGAAACTTCTTCCATGGAAGGATACGACAATACGAGATCGTTTTACGTCCGAAACGGGTATAAACAGATTGCAATGATTCCAGATTTCTATCACCCGGGGGACGACAAGATCATTTATGGCAAGAACTTTCTATCGTAGACCAATTGCGATCCTTTACAACGATCCGTATTTACTTGAAAACGGACAGAAGATCATCGATTCGCCTGCCGTTCTGGACAGCCTCGATGCGTTTATCTGCGCTCTACGCGAGCTGAAACGTCCGTACAAGATTCTTCGCATCGACAAAGGCAACGCCTGCGACATCATTCTCGAACTGATCGAAGAACGTTATGAGATGGCCATCAATCTGTGCGAAGACATCAGCGGGAACAATCTCAGCGAGCCCAATATTCCTGCGTTTCTCGAATTGATCGGGGTCGAATATACCGGCTCCGGACCTCTGGCGCTCGGTCTCACTTGTTACAAAGACCGATCCAAACATCTATTAAAAGGAGCCGGGCTGAAAACACCTGCCTTTTTTGTCGCAGATCATGAAATGGAAAAGACACCGATTGATTTTCCGTTGATTGTAAAACCACAACACGAAGATGCGAGTATCGGGATCTATCACGATTCGGTCGTGTATGATCTCGAACATCTAAACGAAAAAATTGCCTTCATCCGGGAGGTTCTCAAGCAGCCATCGATTGTGGAACAATACATCGATGGCCGCGAGTTCAATGTCGGTGTGATCGGAAACCCGGGCGAAGTCTTGCCCATCGCGGAAATCAACTTTGACGGCCTTCCGGACGGTCATGCAAAAATCTGTTCTTATGAAGCCAAATGGCACCTTGGTTCTATCTTTGATGTAGGAACAAAGCCTGTGTTTCCCGAACTCACTCCAAAACTGAGACAGGCGATCAGCACTGCGGCGGTTGCAGCATATGAATTGTTTCAGTGCCGGGATTACGCGCGTGTGGATATGCGTGTGGACCAGAAGGGTGTGCCTTATATCCTGGAAGTCAATTGCAATCCGGATGTGACACCGGGCGCAGGTTTCTTCCGCGCGTTTTCGTTGAATGGCAGAACGTATGCGGATTTTGTGGCTCTCCTGATCTCTTTTGTTGAGGGACGCATCCAGCATCGCGAGCCGGTCCGCGCCATCCCCGAAATATGAAAGTCGGTCTCACCTACAATCTTGGCTCCGATTATCAGGTCAAGGAAGACGATCCAATCGATGTTGCTGCAGAGTTTGACACTCCTCGAACTATCGAAGGCCTCGAAAATGCGATCCGCGCAAACGGTCACGAGCCGGTCCTGATCGGAGACGGGCAGAAGCTGTTTCGCTTCTTGCAGGACAAAAGAGTCGATATCGTCTTCAACATCGCCGAAGGCTATTATGGCCGCGCACGAGAGGCACAGATTCCGGCACTTCTGGAAATGATGCAAGTTCCTTATGCAGGATCCGATCCGGTGGCACTTGGGATTGCACTGGACAAAGTCATGACCAAACAGATCATGAAAGCGGAAGGCATTCCCACTGCGCGTTTTCTCAAAATCACCAGGATCGAAGATTTTAACGATGTCCCGATGAAATATCCTCTATTTGCGAAACCGCTGCACGAAGGGACAGGAAAAGGGATCGACGCAAAATCAAAAATCAAAACACGGCCTCAATTACGGACACGTGTGAAATATCTTTTAAAGACCTATCATGAACCGGTTCTAGTGGAAGAATATCTGGAAGGGGAAGAATTTACGGTAGGAATCGTCGGCAATCCGCCGCATGTAATCGGGACCATGCAGATCATCTTCGATACGTCGCAGGTAGAGGATTTCTATTCATACCGCGTAAAAGAAGATTACGAGAAATTTGTTCATTACGTTTGTCCTCCAACGACTGAACCGGACCGCGTGGAGCAGATTGAAGAGATCGCCTTGCGCGCATACAAAGTGCTGGAATGCCGTGATTTTGGACGCGTAGATATCCGTTGTGATGCGGACGGAACTCCGAACTTCCTGGAAATCAATCCGCTGGCCGGATTGAATCCGGACCACAGTGATCTGGTTATCATCGCGCGACACAACGATATTACTTACGATCAACTCATAGGAAGAATCCTACATTCCGCGATGGCACGTTATCATCTGCTTTAAGGGATGAAGGCAGAAGGATGAAATCAGTCAGACGGATCTTCTTTCGATTCTTTGCCAACCGTTATCTGGCAAGGCGCGGGAAGATTCCTGCTGACGAGCTAAAGCAGCGAACGCTGAACTTCATCCGGCGGTTTCAAGAGAAAGCGCAAAACCTCACGCAGGAACAGCTCGACGCCCGTCTAAATGAGGAAGAATGGAGCGCCGGCGAAGTAACCTATCATGCAGTCCATTCGGTAAAGAGTATCTTTCGCAATTGTGAAAAACTTCGAAAAGACGAGGATGTTCCTTCAATGGAACGCGCTGCTATGGGACGCACCAAATCGGTTTCGCGTGAAGATTTGATTGAGCTCTGTAATCAAGTTTATGGACTTGCAGAACAAATGGACTTTACTGCTTCTTCTAAAAAGAAAACGGCTCATCCGCTGCTTGGCCCGGGCGATTTCAGACGTTGGCTTGTAATCAACATGGTTCATCTGGAGCGCCACTACAAACAACTACTGAAACCGGCGTCTCTGCCGGCACAATGAATCCCAAAAAGCTTACCATCCGCGAAATTCCCAAAGAAGAGCGTCCGCGGGAGAAATTGATCCGTCTGGGAGAACATTCGCTTGACGATTCGGAACTGCTGGCAATCCTGTTGGGTTCGGGCACTTCGGGAGAAAACGTTGTCCAGCTCGCGCAACGAATCTTATCTGAAGCAGGAGATCTCACTAGACTGTCTTCCATGAGTGTCCGCGAGCTTTGCACAAAGTTTCGTGGAATCGGACCCGCGCGCGCAACGCAACTAAAGGCGGCTTTGGAGCTCGCGCGGCGTCACGTCGCTCAGGCTTCGCGCAAGCGTACTCATTTTTCGAACAGTCAGAAGGTATTCGAATATTTTCGAGAACGCTTTCGCGGATCGCAGCAGGAGGAGTTCTGGACGACTTCCCTGGATGCAAAAAACAAGTTGTTGAAGGAAACACAAATTACAAAAGGCACATTGATGGGAAGTCTGGTTCATCCACGCGAAGTATTCCATCTTGCAATCCGGGACAGCGCCGCCGGCATCATCATCCTGCACAACCATCCGTCCGGTGATCCGCAGCCAAGCACGGAAGATCGAAAGGTCACTTCGCAAATTGCAGAAGCGGGTAAGGTACTGGGAATCCCACTGCTCGACCACCTCATCATCGGCAACGACTGCTACTTCAGCTTCAAAGACTCCGGACTGCTTTGAAAAAAGATTTCTCGCAAAGGCGCGAAGACGCAAGGTTTTGCTTCGTGATCTTCGTGCCCTTCGTGGTTAAAATCCGTCTTACTTTTCCGGGCGGTAACCGAGCTTGATCGAAATGTCTTTAATCTCTGTTTGAATTCCCTGCCAGCGATCGAATAAATCGGGAAATTTGTCTTTTGTAATTAGCGAATTGAGCTGGACGGAATGATACCGAAGTTTGTCGAATGCATCGCGCGCCTCCAACGAACCCGCGCCGAATCGTTGTGAGGAATTGCTGAACCGCTCCCCGGTTTCCGCTAAACCTGAAAGTGAGGAAGAAAGCTCGGGTGGCGCATCCTGACGAAAAGCGGATATCTGGTTGGACAACTCAAACGCTCTTTTGCCCAGTTGCAGCTCTTCCGGTGTCCGTGGCCGCTCTTTCGGCTCTTTGTATCCGCCACGGCTGCAGGCTGCCAGGATCAGAATCATCAAGAATGCAGTGGAAAGCTTGCGCATCTCAACCTCCTTCAGGCTTCAGGTGAAAGATTCATTTGCTTCAGGAAGATTGGAATATACGTCAGAAACGAAAGTTGAACAAGAGTACGCAATACAACAATCGTGCACAGAGAAGAGAGAGAGATACAGCAAACTTCGGGATGTTATCGATTCCGCGCGCGCCATTTTGTTGCGGCGCCGACAAACTCCTGGAACAATGCAGCCTGGGCAGGAAAATCGCGCCACATTCGTTCCGGATGCCACTGCACTCCTAACAAGAATTGTCCCCCGTTCTTGTTCTCGTAGGACTCCACCACTCCATCAGGAGAGAATGACGTAGCACGAAGGTTCGGGCCGACGGTTTTGACACCTTGATGGTGGATGCTGTTGACGTCGATTTCGCTTTTTCCAAAGATACGATGAACGATGGAATCTTCTTCCACACGGACCGTATGCACGGGCTTGTTATACGGCTCCTCCTGCCAGTGAAGGATATTCGATTGGAGATCATGCGGGATGTCCTGATACAGCGATCCGCCGCAAAACACATTCAACGATTGATGTCCGTAACAGATCCCAAACACGGGCACTTTTCTTTCAACCGCCTTTTCCAGCAAAAAGAAATCGCTTTCCTCCCGCTCCTGCCCTTTCAAACCAAAGTAAGGCGACTCCTCCGCAGAATAGTACTTGGGATCCACATCGGTCAGGCTGCCGGGAAGCAAGATCCCATCGGCAATTTCGGCAACGCGGGCTGCGTAATCGCGGTCAGCCACCAGCGGGAGCGCAACAGGAACTCCACCTGCAGCCATGATCGCTTCCACATATCCGCGCCGGATGTAAAACATGTCATCGCCGGACTTGGTGCACAGATTGATTAAGATTAAAGGTCTAATTTCCTTCATTTGAGTCTCCTCATTTCCCCGGAACCTCTCCCCACAGGACCTTATGCAGCTGTATTTGAAATCGAACCGGCAGATTGTCTTTCAGGATCCATTCGGCCAGCTGATCCGGCTGCATTTTTTGATAAACCGGTGAGAATAATACCAGATTTTGAGTGTGAAGTTGATACCGGTTCAATATCTGGACAGCCCAGTCATAATCAGCGCGACTGTTGATCACAAATTTCAGCTCATCTTTTGGAGACAACCGATCGAGATTTTTCCAATCCATCGTTTCCATCATGCCGCTTTCCGGACACTTGATATCCATAATCTTAATGACTTCCTGCGGCAGCACACTGATGTCCAGTGCGCCGCTTGTCTCTATCAATACTTTATGATCGCGTTGCAAAAGCTCCGCGGCAAGTTTCGGCACATCGGCATGAAGGAGAGGCTCGCCTCCGGTGATTTCCACGAGCTCACAACCGTGCGGCTCAATCGCTTGCAAAACTTCGTCGACGTTCATCTGCTTTCCGCCAAAAAATGCATACTCGGTATCGCACCAGACGCACCGCAGATTGCATCCCGTTGTGCGTATGAAGCTGCAAGGCAGTCCCGTATACGAGGACTCACCCTGGATCGACTTAAAGATCTCGGTAATGATCATAGTTGGTCGGTTAGCGGCGCAGTACCTTACTAATGCACTGTAACACAAGGCTCAAGAGCGAGTAGAAAAGATTCGGAAAGTGCTGAATATGCCATTCGGTTTGTAACGCCGGCGAGACTGTCCCAAAACTCAAAAAAACTTGAGTTCCGATGTGGTGCGTGCGTCTCGCCCGCAAATGTCTCGACGAGCTAAAGCAAGGCCTGCGGACGGGACGTCCGCACCACATGAGTTTTGGGACAGTCTCCGGCGTCTCGCCGGCAAAGCAGGCCAGAGGCCTGCGCTCCACTAGCACTAATGATATTGTAAATACTTTTTGCGCCGTGCGAGAAAAGCCTCTTGCAATGCTTCTAAATTATGGAACATCGGCATCGGGGGCAAATTGCGTAAAAACACCTGTCCGTAGTTCTTTGTCAGTAGACGACGGTCTAAAACCGCAAGCAATCCGTAATCGACGCTGGTACGAATCAGACGGCCGAGGCCCTGTTTGAGCATCATCACCGCAGTGGGAAGTTGATATTGAAGGAAAGGATCTTTTTGCTGTTTTCGCAAGTATTGAATCTTCGCTTCAATTACCGGATCGTTGGGCACGGCAAACGGAAGCTTGTCAACGATCACCGATACAAGTGCATCACCCTGGATATCGATTCCCTGCCAAAAGCTCATGGTGGCAAGGAGCACAGACCCGCGGTTGCGTAAGAAACTCTTGATCAGGGTCTGTTTGGCGCGCGTTCCCTGTACGAGAAGCGGATAATCCAGCCTCCGCAACGACCGTTCATAGTTTTTCAAATTTGCGTAGCTGGTGCAAAGTACAAAAGCGCCGCCCTCTGTAATCTGGACAAGTCTTGCGATCTGCTCCCCTGCTTCATCTGCAAACCGCGGGTCGATCGGATCGGGTATGTTCTTGGGGATGTACAGACATGCCTGCGACTGGTAGTCAAAGTTATAGGGAAAATGATGGTCGCTTGATTTTTCGATTCCCAGATCCTGTTTTACGGCGTTGCAATTCTGATCCACAAACAGCGTTGCTGAAGTCAGCACCGCCGCCTGCAAATTGGGCCAGAGTGACTTATTCAGAACTTCCGATACATCCAGCGGTGAAGCCTGGAGCAGCCACTCCCTTCGTTCGCTACGCTCCACCCAGTACACATACGCATCTTCACCGGCTTGCAATAAGAAACCGAGTGACGCCTGAGCCGCGGAGAGACGCCGGTGAATCTGCGGCATGTTCTCCGATTTTTCGATAAACCTCATCAGCTCTTCCAGCAGAGCCATGAACAACTTATCCACTACGAGCCCGTGCGATTCCACAATTCTTTCGATGCTGACCTGATTGTATCGGACCTTTTGCGGAAGTGTGGTGAACTTGGCAAACAGGTTTTCCATGCTCTCCATTAGTTTCCGCGCGCGGTTTTGCGCGGTTTCGACATCCTGTTTTTCGCGGACGCGCAGGATCTGAAGCTCTTTCATCAAATCCTGATACAGATCGCCGAAGCTTCGTTCTGAAAAAGAAATGCTCAAATTGTGTGTGGCAATATCAGCAAGTTGATGGGCTTCATCAAAGATCACAACATCATAGTGAGGAAAAATGGAAGTGCTGCTCATGATCTGAAGGGAGAGATCCGCAAAGAATAGATGGTGGTTTACAATGATGATCTGAGCTTCCTCTGCGCGCTGTTTAAGCTTGAACACAAAGCAGGGATTGTAATGCCGGCATTTGGGACCCAGACACGACTCGGCGGAGACAGTGAGCTGCTGCCAGACTTCAGCAGATTCGGAAACATTGGCTTCCGCAATATCTCCAGTAGTTGTTTCCGAGACCCAGTCTTTGATTTCCTGAAATTGATCGATGCTTTCTTCATCCGGCAACATCGGTTCCATCTGCAGCCGTTCGTATTTTAGAAGACAGAGATAATTTCTGCGTCCTTTCATCAAAACGTAAGAGAACTCGAGACCCAGCTTCTCATTCAGCAACGGAATGTCCTTATGGTAGAGCTGCTCCTGGAGCGCCTTGGTTCCTGTAGAAATGATGACGCGTTTTCCGCTTTCGATCGCAGGAACAAGATATGCCAGAGTTTTGCCGGTGCCGGTTTGGGCTTCCAGCAAGGCCACTTGTTTCTGTTCCAAAGCCTGCCGCACAGCTTTCGCATATTCGACTTGCGAAGGTCTGTACTCAAAATAGCGAAGCTTTTTCGAAAGCGGCCCTTTCGGTCCAAAGATATGATCCGGATCCAATTTCATAGGAATTCACCACAAAGACACGAAGACACAAAGATTCATATCTATTTTATCTTCGTGCCTTCGTGTCTTCGTGTTTAAGAGCTACCTTTCAAGCGGTTGGCATATAGTGGGAAGTCGGAACAAAGGGAATGGACCTGCTTGCGGACATCGGATTTCACCGATTCATTTTCCTTGTTCTTAAGCGTAGAAGCAATCAAGTGCGCAATACGGATCATCTCTTCTTTGCCCATGCCCCGGGTAGTCAATGCGGGTGTTCCAATTCGAATCCCGCTGGACACCATCGGGCTTTTTGTGTCATAGGGAATTGTATTCTTGTTGACTGTGATCTCCACTTCTCCCAGAATCTTTTCTGCTTCTTTCCCGGTGAGATTCACCGGTGTGAGATCCAGTAGAAATAGATGATTGTCCGTTCCGCCTGTAACGATTCTAAGACCATCTGAAGCAAGCGCTTCTGCGAGCACTTTTGCGTTCGCAACA
>Ga0184626_10000174_pt1 | contig 16746 bp, 17 predicted proteins | sample PLM3_60_b1_FD_133142 | JGI IMG/M metagenome (GOLD analysis project Ga0184626, IMG submission 133142) | Groundwater sediment microbial communities from an aquifer in East River, Colorado, USA - PLM3_60_b1 | ecosystem: Environmental > Terrestrial > Soil > Riparian zone | place: USA: East River... | reverse complement strand
GACAATTGGGCCGAGGCGCATTAGAACCGTATCCCTTCAATCTGAATCAATCTAATTGTCTTCCCCGCGAAAGCGGGGACCCAGGGTTTCAGATCGCCGTGCTTCCCCTAGGCCCCCACTTTCGCGGGGGAGACAAGAGTGAGTAGCGACGGTTCCCATTGAGCGAATACCGCACTGAGTGCAACGTTCCGTCACAAAGTGTGAGTTGCGTCTAGTTCAACGCGCGATGCACAAGCGTGGCATGACAAACGCGCCATCAATCGCCAAGATCAGTCTGTCGGCATCCCTTGCCTCAATCAAGCCTGGCGCGCCGCTGTGCACCGTGGCCGACATCAACGGCACGTTGGTGAAGATCGGGAAGTTCAAGGGCGCCTTTGTCTGGCATTACCACGAGGATGAGGACGAGCTTTTCTGGTGTCTGGGTGGGCGGCTGACGATCCAGTTTCGCGACCGCGATGTGAAGCTCAAGGCGGGGGAGATGGTGCTGGTGCCCCGCGGCGTCGAACATCGGAGCGTCGCCGAAGAAGAAGCCCAGGTGGCGATCATCCATCCAGCGACCACGGTCGTACCCTCGCTGCGCTGACGCGCTTATCCCGCCCCCAGGTCCGACAGCCGCTCGATGCGCGCCTCGATCGGCGGGTGAGTGGCCATCAGCGCGCTGGCGTCGGCGCTGAAGTTCTTGAACGGGTTGACGATGAACATATGCTGCGTCGCCCGGTTGGCGCCGTCGAAGGGCTGGGCATGGTCATGCAACTTCTGCAGCGCATGCATCAGCCCCAACGGATTGCGGGTGAGCTGCACCGATGTGGCGTCCGCCAGATACTCCCGCTGCCGCGACACGGCAAAGCGCACCATCTGTGCCGCGATCGGGGCCAGGATGGCGAAAATGACAAGCACGATCACCAGGATCACAGCGCCGCCGCCTTTGCCTTTGCCGCGGCCGCCACGGAAGCCCACGCCGGAGCGGCCGGCACGCAGCACGCCATCGCAGACCAGCGCGATCAGCCCCACCAGGATGCCCACCGCCGTCATATAGCGCGTATCCCAGTTGAGGATGTGGGACATCTCATGGGCGATCACGCCCTGCAGCTCTTCGCGATTGAGGTCCAGCAGCAGCCCGCGGGTCACGCCGATCATGGCGCTCTCCGGCTCCATTCCGGCGGCGAAGGCGTTGAGAGCACCGGTATTGATGACCACGATTTTCGGCTTCGGCAGGCCGGCGGCGATGGCCATCTCCTCCACCACGTTGTGCAGCATCGGTTCCTGCTCCGCCGTCACCTCCTCGGCGCCGGTCAGCGACATCATCACCCGGCCGCCGGCGGCAAAGGTCACGGCGCTGGCGATCAGCCCGATGCTCATCAGACCGCCGCTGATGATCACGCCGGCGACGCTGGGCACCGCCAGATAGGCAGCGAGTTCCAGGTTCTCAACCTGCTGCCGGTCGGCAGTGAGATAGACGTCGATCACCAGCCCCAGCAGATAGCCAAAGCTGCCGGCCAGCCCGATCAGGATGACGATGAGCAGGATGGTATTGCGCCGGTTGGCCCGCTGCGCTGCGACAAAATCGGTGCTGACGACGCGCAGCGCGGGGCGCTCGCCGGCGGGAGGCTCCGGCACCGCTTCGGCCGCGGGCTTCGAGCCCCAGGGGCCCTGTTCGGTCGAGGCCATGGGCGGATCGGCCATGGCGGCCATGCCGCGCCTCAGCGCAGATCCACTTTCGGCGTCGCCTTTTCAGTCTCCGGCACCTCGAAATAGGTGCCCATTTTGAATCCGAACATGCCGGCGATCATGCTCGAGGGGAAGCTCTGCACGCTGTCGTTCAGCGAGTTGACGCTGTCGTTGTAGAATTGGCGCGCGAAAGCAATCTTGTTCTCGGTGCCGCTCAGCTCTTCCATCAGGCGGGCTACGTTCTGGTTGGCCTTGAGATCGGGATAGGCTTCGACCACGGCCAACAGCCGGTTGAGCGCGCCGGACAGCACGCCTTCGGCGGCCATCGCTTCCGCGGGCGTCGCGGCCTGGATGGCGCTGTTGCGGGCCTTGATCACCTGCTGCAGCGTCTCCTGCTCGAAGGACATATAGTCCTTCACCACTTCCACCAGGTTGGGGATCAAGTCGTGACGGCGCTTGAGCTGCACGTCGATCTGCTTCCAGGCGTTTTCCACCTGGTTGCGGATGCCGACCAGGCGGTTGTAGAGCACGATGACGAGCAGACCGATCAGGACGAGAACGCCGAGCGCGATAAGCGGAACCATGGAATCCTCCTCAAGCCCGCCGGCCCCGCCGGCTGACGGGCGTATGCTCTACGTCGAAGATACGAAGAGATCGTTAACAGGCGGAACAAATTCAGATAAGCACAAGGCGCGGCGGGCCATGGCTAGCGCCCCCTGCGGCCCGGTCTAGCGGCCTTGCGCTTTACGGGTTTCGCCGTCTTGCGCTTCGCCGGTTTTGCGACGTTGCGTTCACCTGGCGGCGCCTTCTGCTCACCGGCCGGTGCGTAGCCGTACTTCTTGCCGATGATATCCGCCGCCTCGATCCAGAAGATTCGCCCGAAGCCGGCGACGAAATGGGCGCGCGTCAGCTCGATCCGATAGACATGGAAATCCCCGAACCCGGCATAGAGATTCGCCGCAGGCTGCTTGGCCAGGAACCGCGCCTTGAGATCGGGATCGTCGGCGCGGATCGCACGGCCCAGCAGCGTCACCCGCGGGCCGGTCAGCGGGTCCTTGCGCCCGGCCGTGCCGTCGATCAGCAGGGAGACTCTATTATCTGCGGCGATGTTCTTGGCATGCTCCGACAGATCGGAAATGAAGAGGATTGGCGATCCGTCGGCCGCCACGGCCATCAGCACCAACGAGGCGTAAGGCCAGGCCTGATACGCCGCTGCCGGCAGCGAGGTCGCCAGCGCAGCCCGGTCGGCGGTGCGCAGCAGATCGCGCACCAGCGCGGCGGGCGGTATCTGCGGTTTGGTGGCGGACTTCACGGCGCGGCGGGCCATGGCCCGCAAGATAAGATCGGCACCGGTCCGCCGCAATCGGGATCAAGCCGGCGCTTCGCCCAACGCCGTCAGTACCAGCCCATGGAAATGGTGCAGGCCATGCTCGCTGACATCGGTGCGCCCGGCGTCCACCACATAGCGGCCACCCTGATAGCCGCGGGAATGCAGGCCCCGCTGCACGCTCTCGACCAGCCCGATATCCTCGGGCTGCAGCACCTCATCGACATATTTGATCGCGTCCTGCTCGCAGGCCGAGGGCTTGTCATTCAGGAAATAGAAATCGAAATGCTCCGCCGTCGTCTCCGGTCCCGTCGGCATGATGTGCAGGATGGTGATGTTGGCGTCGCCGGGGAAGACATTGAAGGTCACGTTCGGCCATAGCCACCAGGCTGCGAAGTCATTCGGCCGGTCCGACGCCGCCGTGAAGCGATAGGCGCTGTTGTCCGGCCGTCCCGGCGGCGAGATATGGCTGGAGTAAAGGCCATAAGTCTTCGTCCGATATTGCTTGATCGCCACGAGATCGACGAAGGCCGGATGGGCGGGCGGGCAGTGATAGCATTCCAGGAAATTATCGACGACGTTCTTCCAATTAGCCTTCAGATTGTAGGTCAGGCGATGGGCGAATTTCAGCTTCGGCAGGTCCGGCTGATAGCGCAGCATCTCCGCCGGCAGATCGCCCACCTGGCTCGCCAGGCTGGCGGCGCCGGAATCCAGATTGACGAAGACGAAGCCGGCCATGGTCTCGACCGCGACCTCCTTGAGGCGAAAATCGTCGGGATTGAACTCCGCCACATGCTCCGTTCCCCGCGCCGTACGCAGCCGCCCGTCGGCGTGATACGACCAGGCGTGATAGGGGCAGGTAATGACCTTGGCGCTGCCGGAGCCCTTCAGCAGCTGATGGGCGCGGTGCGCGCACACATTATAGAAACTGCGAATGCGGCCATCCTTGCCGCGGATGACGAAGATCTCCTGATCGGCGATGCGGCAGGTGACATAGTCGCCGGCTCTCGCCAATTGCCCTTCATGGCCGGCGAGGTTCCAGGCCTTGTAGAAGATCGCCTGCTTCTCCCGCTCCCAGATCGCCGGATCCGTGTAGTAGTTCGGCGCCAGCACATAAGAGCGCTCCGCATCGGCGCGATAGGGCCGCGCGCTGCGAACAGGACGGAGTCCATCTTCGGGCATGACTTTCACCCTGGCTTGCGTCAGCTGGAGTACCTGGTGGGTACGCCGCTGTAGGATGGAGGATATGCGCCCTGCGCGCGCCGCCGCAATGGTGCCTGCGGGCACCATCTATCCGGCGGCATGCAGGCGGGAAAGCCAGGTCACGTAGAGCAGGAACAGTTCGCGCTCGGTGGTGATGTCGAGCTTGTCATATAGGCGCCGGCGATGGTTCTTCACCGTCCCGCGGCCGATGCCCAGGCGTTTGGCGATGGTCACCGAGGGATGGCCTTCGACTACCAGCTGTACGATCTCGCGCTCCCGCGGCGTCAGCTCCGGCGCAAAGCGGGCGACAATGTCGCGCGCCGCCGGCCGCAGCGGCGCCAGCCCGACCGTCTCGATGGCATAGATCAGGCCGCCGGGTGCCAACGGGAAATCCGCGTCGAGCCGGGCCACATGCATCACCCGGCCGTTCGACAGGCTGACGTTTTTCTCTGTGCCACCCGCCAATCCGGCCATGGCGTTCTTCACCTGGGGGTCGCGGGCCTCCAGTTCGCGCCAGGCGTCGCTGGCATAGACCCGCTGGCTGGCGCCGTCGATCAAGAGCGTCGGCCGCTTCGGAACGCCCGCGGCCCGGGAACCGATACCGCTGCCGAGTTCGGCGAAGATCCGCGCCAGGTGAGCGCGGTAGAGACCGGCGATCGCCGGATAGACATCCTGCGCCAGCTCTTTCTCCCGCGCAGTGAACCATCCCTTGGAGCGTTCCAGGAACAAGGCGATGCTGGACCGGCCGACGCCCGGCAGGAACATGCCGAGTTCGTCGCGGATGCGCGCCTGCCGCTGAAACACCCGGCGGTAAGGGCTGCGCTCGAGATCCGGCGGCGCTACATCGCGGATCGTCACCACGCCGCCCCGCTCGCGCTTCTGCCAATAGCCATAGAAGGGATCGAACCGGTAGTAGCTGCTGCGATAGAGCTCGATGAAATGACGGGGCAGGCCCTCGCAAACCAGATAGTCGGGCGCGGAAAAGCGCGCATAGCGCACCACCATCGACATGTCGTGACGAATGAGGCTGGCGAGAACCTTCAGCAGCAGGGCGGGAAACTCGTCGCCGCCGATGGCGCCCGCGGCCCGGCCGAGCGCTGAAAGCCAAACGGGATCCGTCAGCCGGAGCGGCGGACGCGGGCTCATAGACAGAGGCTCCGCGCCCGCTCGCCTGTCTTCAGTTCGCAGCCGCCGGCAGGGGCGGCGAAATCTCCGGATGGCCGCGCGCCAGCTCGGTCTGCTTCAGCATGCCGCGGTAGAGTTCATGCTCGCCCACCACGCCCAGCAGCCGGCCGTCATCGTCCAGCAGCACCAGCGGCCGGCGCGTGATCTGCCGCACCAGCACCGCCGCCCGCATGGGCGTGCGCTCGCCGCCCGCGACCATGACATGATCGGGCAGGCGCGCCAGGTCCATGTCGGTGGCATAGGGCACGAACTCGCCCCGCGCGCCGCCGATGCTCAGTTCCACCGCAAAGCCGTTGCCGTCGATGCGGCAGCGGCAGCGGCCGGCCCGGTCCAGCAGGACCTGGTCGCCCTCCCGCGCCATGTCCGCGACTGTGCGCATCAGCATGCCGCCCTTCAGCACCGTCAGCGGATTCATCGAGGCGACGAATTGCCGGACATAGGCGTTCACCGGTTTGGTGACGATGTCCTCGGGCACGCCGAACTGGACGATGCGCCCCGCTTCCATGATGGCAATGCGGGTGCCGATCTTCAGCGCCTCGTCCAGATCGTGGCTGACGAAGACGATGGTCTTCTTCAGCTTGCGCTGCAATTCGATCAGCTCGTCCTGCAGATGCTCGCGGATCAGGGGATCGAGGGCGGAGAACGGCTCGTCCATCAGCAGCACGCTGGCCTCGGTGGCGAAGGCCCGGGCCAGGCCAACCCGCTGCTGCATGCCGCCGGACAGTTCGCTCGGCACCTTGTCGGCGAACTTCTCCAGCCGCACCAGCTTCAGCTGCTCATCCACCTTGCGGCCGATCTCGGCTTTGTCGACGCCGCGGATCTCCAGGCCGAAGCCGACATTCTCGCGCACGCTGCGCCAGGGCATCAGGCCGAACTGCTGGAACACCATGGAGATGCGGTGGCGCCGCAGGCGCCGCAGCGTCTCCTCGCTGCAGCTGGCAACATCCACATCCGCCGTCCCATCATGTACCAGCACCTTGCCGCGGCTGACCTTGTTCAGGCCGTTGACGCAGCGCAGCAGCGACGATTTGCCGGAGCCGGACAATCCCATCAGCACCAGGATCTCGCCCTCATTGACGAACAGCGTGGCGTCATGCACCGCGACCAGGTTGCCGGTGCGCGACTGCACGCTGTCGCGACCTTCGCCCTTGTCCAGCATCGCCAGCGCCTGTTGCGGCGTCGGGCCGAAGATCACATCGACATGGTCGAAGCGGACGGCGGTCATGGCGTCGCCCCGGCCGGGCGGCCCAGCAGCGATTTCAGCCAGCCCGGACGGTTCGCCGATCTCGCCGTGCCCGGGCTGCGCTCGCGCCAGCGCAGCATGCGGTCGAGAACGATGGCGACGATGACGATCGACAGACCGGATTCGACGCCGAGCGCGATATTGTTCTGGCCCAGCGCCCGCACCACGGCGCCGCCCAGGCCGCCGGCGCCCACCAGGGCGGCGATGACCACCATCGACAGCGACAGCATGATGCATTGATTGACGCCCGCCATAATGATCGGGATCGCCGCCGGAATCTTGACCCGGGTCAGCAGCTGCCAGCGGTCGCAGCCGAAGGATTCGCCGGCCTCCACCAGCGCGTTCGGCACCTGCGTCAGGCCCAGATAGGTTTGCCGGATCGGCGCCGGAATGGCGAAGATCACGGTGGCGATGACGCCCGGCACGATGCCCAGACCGAAGAAAGCCAGCATCGGCACCAAATAGATGAAAGTGGGCAGCGTCTGCATCAGGTCGAGAAGCGGCGACATGACGTTCCAGAACCAGCGCCGCCGCGCCGCCAGAATACCGAGCGGGATTCCGAACAACAGCGAGACTCCCGTCGCATAGACAGCAAGTACGATCGTCTCGACCGTGGCTTTCCACATGCCCTGGTTCAGGATGAACAGGAAACCAAGCACGACCAGCAGGACGAGCCGCCAGCTGCGTTGCAGCCCATAGGCGATGGCGGCAAAGATTGCGATCAGCACCAGCGGCGGCACCACGAGCAGGCCGTCAGTCGTCGCGTCCATCGGCACCTTCAGCAAGACCGTGATGACGTCGAAGAAGCCTTCGAAGACGTCCTTCGCCCACTCGGTGAACTGCTTGGCCCAGAGTCCGAACGGAATCTTGTTTCCGGTGATCAGATCGACCAGCGCTTCCATCGTCTGCCCCCTGTCTGGCCGGTTGATCCGGCTCGCTCTTAATGGAAAAAAGGCGGCCCCGGCGCTTTCCTGCCAAGGCCGCCCGGAACTTCAGTTCATGACAGCCTCAGAGGCCGAGGCTCGCCTTCACGGCCGGCAGGCCGTCCTGGCCGTCGATCGTGGTGACTCCCGCGAGCCAGCCTTCGAGCGGAGCGGGATTGGCCTTCAGCCACTCGATCGCCGCGGTCTCTCCGTCTTTGCCCTGGGTCAGGATGGTGTCCATGATCGCGCCTTCCGTCCCCAGGTCGAACTTCAGGTTCGACAACAGCTTGCCCACATTCGGGCACTCGGTGGTGTAGCCGGCGCGGACGTTGGTATAGACGGTGGCCGAGCCGAAGCCGGAATCGCCCATCCCGTCCAGATAGACCAGGTCCATCTTGCCCATCACCGGATGGGGCGTCCAACCCAGGAATACGATCCACTCCTTGTCGTCCATGAACTTCTGCGCCTGGGCCAGCATGCCCTGCTCGCTGGATTCGACGAGCTCCCAATCGCTCAGGTTATTCGCTCCGTCGTCGATAAATCCTTGGACGATGCGGTTGCCGTCATTGCCCGCCTCGATGCCGTAGATCTTGCCGTCGAACTGCTCCTTGAACTTGCTGAGATCGGCCAGGCTCTTCACGCCGCCATCGGCGACATACTTCGGTACGACCAGGCCATAGCCGGCGCCCTCGAGATTGACCGAGGACTGCTCCACCGACTTGTCGTCCAGGAACGGCTGAACGTCGGCGCCCATGCTCGGCATCCAGTTGCCGAGAAACACGTCGATGTCCTTGTTCTTCAGGCTCTGATAGGTGACAGGCACTGCCAGCACGTCGACCCTCGGCTCATAGCCGAGGCCCTTCAGGATCGCGGTCGTGATGCCCGTGGTCGCCTGGATGTCGGTCCATCCCACGTCGGAGAACCGGACGGACTTGCAGGACTCGGGATCGGCGGCCAGCGCAGACCCGCTGGCAAGGGCAGCGCCGAACGCAAGCGTAAGCACCAATTTTTTCGATACCATGATTGAGCAACCTCCCATTCTTCTTCGATTTCTACGATCCGCGGCCGTGCCGGGGATCGGATTGGCCTTGTCGGTCATTTGACCTGATTTTGCCGGCTGTCGCCAAGTGTCATGAAGCCGGCGCCGTCAGGTTCCCTGCCCTGAACGGCCAAGCGCGACTGGTGCGAGAATCGGCGAAAATACCTGTCGGCATATTTGCCCCCTGCGTCCTATAATGGCGTCCTGGCGGCAGCTTCATGTCGTCGGCAGACAATTCGTCGTGAGCTTGCCGGCAGGAGCGGTTATCCCGGCAGCGGCGGGGCCCGCCTGTGCAGCACCCCCGAAACGCCTTAGTCCCGCCGCGGAATCCGCCGAAAAAGCGCCTTATTGTCCGCTAGCCTTGGATTAAGCCTTGAAATGGCTTAGATTCTTGTCAGCAGAGGGAACCCCACCGTGGCTCAGACCATCGCCTTAGTCGATGACGACCGCAACATCCTGACCTCCGTCCAGATGGCGCTGGAAGCCGAAGGCTTTGCCGTGCGCACCTATACCGATGGCTCGGAGGCGCTGCGCGGCATCAGCCAGCAACCGGTCGATCTGGCCGTGCTTGATATCAAGATGCCGCGCATGGACGGCATGGAGCTGCTGGAGCGGCTGCGCCGTCAGTCGGAAATGCCTGTGATCTTCCTGACCTCGAAGGATGACGAGGTGGACGAACTGATGGGCCTGCGCATGGGCGCCGACGACTACATCAAGAAGCCCTTCTCCCAGCGCCTCCTGATCGAACGCATCCGCGTGCTGCTGCGCCGCGAGGCCGCCAACCGTGAAACGCCCAATGCCAGCGACTCGCTGGCGCGCGGCGAGCTGATGCTGGATACGGCGCGCCATCTTTGCACCTGGAAGACTCAGCCGGTGGACCTCACGGTCACCGAATTCCTGCTGCTGAAATCGCTGGCCTCGCGGCCGGGCCATGTGAAGAGCCGCGATCAGTTGATGGATGCCGCCTATGGCGAGCATATCTATGTCGATGACCGCACCATCGACAGCCACATCAAGCGCCTGCGCAAGAAGTTCCGCGTGCTCGATGGCGAGTTCTCGCAGATCGAAACGCTGTACGGCGTCGGTTACCGCTACAAGGACAAATAGAATAGACTCGTCCCTTCGCTGGAAGGGCGGGGGCCGGATGAGAGGGAATGACAGAGATCGCCGAACCGCGCCTCGGTGGCGACCGCCTCCGTGCCGATGAGGCACCGGCCGCGGCGCCCCGGCCGCGGCAACGCCAAGCCGAAACAGTGGAGCTGAAGGCGCCGCGCCGCGAGGAGGCGGTGGAAGAGCCGCGCCGCCGCCGCCGCGTCTCCGCGCTCACCCGGCGCATCCTCGTCCTCAACATCCTGGCGCTGGCGATTCCCGTCGGCGGCATCCTCTATCTCGATCAGTACCGCGACTCCCTGGTGGAGACGAAGCTGGAGGCGCTGCGCACCGAGGGCCAGCTCTTCGCCGCCGCCCTGGCGGAAACCGGCGTGGTTGCCGGCGCCCTGGGCGACGAGCGGCTGATGCCGGAAATCGCCCGCCTCACCATCCGCCGCATGATCGATGTCTCCGCCAACCGCGCCCGCCTGTTCGATCAGGATGGCTCCCTTATCGCCGATAGCAAGCGGCTGGGCGCTGCGGGACAGGTGGAGATGGAACTGCTGGCGCCGCCGGAAACCGAAAGCTTGGTTTCCCGGCTCGTCAACGGCGCCTATGACTGGATCACGCGGCTGATTCCCGGCGGCAAGGTCTGGGCAACCTATCACGAGAACAAGCCGTCGAAGGCCGCCGACTATGCCGAATCCCAGGCGGCGCTGGACGGCGAAGTAGGCAAGGCGGTTTATAGCGACGGCGGCAACGGGCTGGTGCTCAATGTCGCCGTGCCGGTGCAGCGCTACCGCCGCGTGCTCGGCGCCTTGCTGCTGACCGGCGACAGCGCCGACATCGACGCCGCCGTGCGCAATGTGCGCTTCGAAATCCTGCGCATCTTCGCCTTCGCCTTGGCCGTCACTACGTTGCTGTCGATGTTCCTGGCACGCACCATTGCGCGGCCGATCTACCGCCTGGCCGATGCGGCCGAGATCGTGCGCAGCGGCCATGGCCGCCAGATCGACATCCCCGATTTCTCCCGCCGCCGCGACGAGATCGGCGATCTCTCGGGCTCGCTTCGGGACATGACGGCAGCGCTCTGGCAGCGCATGGACGCGATCGAGCGTTTCGCTGCCGATGTGGCGCATGAAATCAAGAATCCCCTGACCTCGCTGCGCAGCGCGGTGGAGACCGTGGCGCGCATCGAGGATCCGCAGCAGCAGAAAAAGCTGATGGGCATCATCCTCGACGATGTGGAACGGCTGAACCGCCTGATCAGCGACATCTCCGACGCTTCGCGCCTCGATGCCGAACTGTCCCGCACCGAGACCGCGCCGGTCGACATCGAGAACATGCTGACGGCCCTGGTCGAGCTGCATGACGCCACCGCCGATGAGGAGTCGCCGCGCATCCAGCTCGACATGGCTTCGCATCAGAATCTCGCCGTGCGCGGCATGGAAGGGCGCCTGGTGCAGGTGTGGCGCAATCTCATCAGCAACGCCGTTTCCTTCTGCCCGCCGCGCGGCCTGATCCGCATCACCGCCCGGCGCGAGGGCCGGCGCGTGCGCGTCTCCGTCTCCGATGAAGGACCTGGCATCCCGCCGGGCAAATTGACGGCGATCTTCGACCGCTTCTATTCCGAACGGCCGGCGGGCGAGAAGTTCGGCACCCACTCCGGCCTCGGCCTCTCCATCTCCAAGCAGATCGTCGAAGCCCATGGCGGCCGCCTGATCGCCGAGAACCGCAGCGACGAAAACGGCCACATCCTGGGTGCGCTGTTCACGGTGACCCTGCCGGCGGCGAATGCCTGAGCGCTCTTGCTCCTGCCGCCATCGCGGCGCAATGATCGCGCCCGAGTAGGGCCGAGGGGAGTTGTAAACCGCCCGATGTTCGTCCAGGCCACCTGCGTCGCCATCGATGGCCGCGGCGTCTTGATTCGCGGCCGGCCCGGCAGCGGCAAGTCCGATCTGGCGCTGCGGCTGATCGATGAAGGTGCCGCCCTGGTGTCCGATGACGGCGTCGATCTCTATGCCGAATCGGGCGCTCTCTGCGCCCGATTCCCGCCGCAGGCGCCGCCCGAACTGCGGGGCCGGATCGAGGTCCGCGGCCTCGGCATCGTCGAGGTCGGGGCCGGTCCGCCGGTCCGGCTTGCCCTGCTGATCGATCTCGAGGCCCCCGAAAGCATCGAGCGACTGCCCGAAATTGAGACCGAAGCCATTCTGGGAATTGATCTTTTCCGGATTCGGGTCAGTCCGTTCGAGGCCTCGGCCCCCACCAAAGTTCGCCTTGCGGTCGGGCTGGCCGCGCGCTCTATAATCCCGCCCCCATGACCCACCCCGTCATTACGGCGTCCCGCGATGCGGCGCCTCAGCCCGGCACGCGCGGGGCGAGCGCTGCGCGCCGGCGCCTGCTCCTAGTTACCGGCCTGTCCGGCGCCGGCCACAGCTCGGCGCTGAAGGCGCTCGAGGACATGGGCTACGAAGCCGTCGACAACCTACCCCTGTTCTTGCTCGGCGGCCTGATGGAGCATCCGGAGATGCTGGCGCGCCCGATTGCCATCGGCGTCGACAGCCGCACCCGGGATTTTTCCGTGGCCGCGCTGGACGATCATATCAAGCGGCTGCGCGCGCTGCCGGGGATCGAGCTGCGGCTGCTCTATCTCGATTGCAGCGACGAGATGCTGCAGCGGCGCTTCAAGGAAACGCGCCGCCGCCATCCGCTCGCCGCCGACCGTCCGGTCATCGACGGCATCGCGCAGGAGCGGGGACTGCTGGCGCCGCTGCGCCATCTCGCCGACGTGGCCATCGACACCAGCGAGCTTCGCCTCGGCGATCTCAAGCAGATCCTCGGCGGACACTTTGCTGTTGATCGCCCCGCTCAGGCGCAGATCGCGGTGCTCTCCTTTTCCTATCGCGAAGGCCTGCCGCGCGAAGCGGACCTGGTGTTCGATGTGCGCTTCCTGCGCAATCCCCACTATGACGAATCCTTGCGCCCGCAGACCGGCCGCGATGCCGCGGTCGCCGATTTCATCGAGTCCGATCCCGCCTTCGCGCCCTTCTTTGCGTCGCTGACCAGCATGCTGTCGCCGCTGCTGCCCGCCTATGACCGCGAGGGGAAAAGCTACGTCACCGTCGCCATCGGCTGCACCGGCGGCCGTCACCGCTCCGTCCATCTGGCTGAACGGCTCGCTGCCTGGCTTAAGGGCCAGGGCCGCAACGTCCATCTGCGCCACCGCGATATCGATATCGCCGGCAATCCTTCTTCAATGCCTTCAAAGGATAATCCACCGGCCGCCGGTTGATCCGACGCCGCGCCGGGCCCACAAAAGGAAACGCTCAATGATCGGTATGGTAATCGTCACCCACGGCCGCCTGGCGCAGGAATTCGTCTCCGCGCTCGAGCATGTGGTGGGGCCGCAGACCGGCATCGCCGCCATCTGCATCGGCGCCGACGACAATATGGAAGAACGCCGCAAGGAAATTCTCGAGTCCGTCGCCAAGGTGGACGAGGGCGACGGCGTCGTGCTGCTCACCGACATGTTCGGCGGCACGCCTTCCAATCTGGCGATCTCCGTGCTCGACCGGGCAAATGTGGAAGTGGTCGCGGGCATCAATCTGCCGATGCTGATCAAGCTCGCCAGCTTGCGCAAGACGGCGAAGCTGCAGGCCGCGGTGACGGCGGCCCAGGATGCCGGCCGCAAATACATCAACGTCGCCTCCCAGCTCCTCGCCGACGCAAGGCAGTAGGAAAGATAAAGACAACCGCCGATGAACGCCGATGAACGCAGATAAGAGTCTTGGCGCGCCAAGGGCGCGCCGGAATCATCTCTTGCGGGCAAGCCGCGATGTCGTGGAGGGGTGCAACACATCGGCGTCTATCGGCGTTCATCGGCGGTTTTCTCTCTTTCGTGATACTCTGACGTAATGCCCAACGATCAGCCGCCCGCCACGTCAGATGCGCTCTCCCGCTGGGTGACCATCCGCAACCAGCGCGGCCTGCATGCGCGCGCGGCGGCGAAGTTCGTCAAGCTCGCCGGCACCTTCGCGGCGGAGGTGACGGTGCAGAAGGGCGACATGACCGTCTCCGGCGCCTCCATCATGGGGCTGATGATGCTGGCCGCCAGCCCGGGCACGGAGATCGAGATCCGCACCAAGGGCGCCGCCAGGGCCGAGGCGATGGCCGCCCTGGTCGCGCTGGTGGAGCGCCGCTTTGATGAAGAGTGAACGCCAGCGCGCCGGCAGCAGGCGAAAGACCCGGGAGCGCTTCCTCGACGGCCTCGGCGTTTCCCTCGGCGTCGCCATCGGCCCCGCCCATGTGATGGAAGCGGGCTCGGTCGACATCCCCGAATATACCGTCGATGCCGATAAGGTCGATGCCGAGCTCGAGCGCTTCGCCGACGCGGTGGAGAAATCCCAGCGCCAGCTGCGTAAGCTGAAGACCAAGTCGGCCGAACTGCCGGGCGCCGCCGCGGAAGAACTCGGCTTCCTCCTGGATGCGCGGCTGCAGATGCTCACGGGCTCGCGCGTGGTGCGCGGGGTGGAGAAACGCATCGCCGAGACCCGCGCCAATGCCGAGGCCGCGGTGCGCGCCGAGATCACCGAAGTGGCGCAGCATTTCGCCCGGCTGGAGGACGCCTATCTTGCCGCCCGAGCCGACGATATCCGCGAAGTGGGCGACCGGCTGATCCGCAACCTGACGAAGATTCCCTATCAGGCCTTCTCCAAGCTGCCGGAGGGCAGCATCGTCATCGCCGAGGAGCTGTCGCCCGCCGACACCGCGCTGATGGATCCCGCCCATATCGGCGGCTTCGCCACCGCCATCGGCGGCTCGGAAAGCCACACCGCCATCATGGCGCGCTCCCTGGGATTGCCGGCCGTGCTCGGCCTGGCGGCGCTGGTGGCCGAGGTGCAGACCGGCGATATCATCATCGTCGACGGCAGCGCCGGCCGCGTCGTCATCAGGCCGAAACCGGCGACGCTGGAAAGTTACCGCCGGCGCCAATTGGAATTCGAGCGCGCCGAGCGCCTGCTGGCCGGCCTGCGCCGCCTGCCCGCGGTCACCCGCGACGGCACGGCGGTGACCTTGCTGGCGAATCTGGAGTTGCCCCGGGAAGTGGAACTCGCCGTCGCCGCGGGGGCCGAGGGCGTCGGCCTGCTGCGCACCGAGTTCCTCTATATGAACCGGCCCGATCTGCCGGACGAGGAGGAGCAGTATCAGGCCCTGCGCCAGCTCATGCGCGGGCTCGACGGACGGCCGATGACCGTGCGCACCCTCGATGTCGGCGGCGACAAGCTGGCGGCGGCGCTGGCCGACCGCCACGGCCACGCCGCCAATCCGGCCCTGGGATTGCGCGCGATCCGCCTGTCGCTGAAAGAGCCGGAACTGCTGGAGACCCAGCTCGGCGCCATCCTGCGCGCCGGCGTGGCCGGGCCGCTGCGCATCCTGCTGCCGATGATCTCCTCGGTGTCGGAGATCAGGCAGGTGCGCGAGATCTTGCAGGCCACCGTCCGCCGGCTGAAGCGCCGCGGTGCCAAGATCGCCGATCCGCTGCCGCCGCTCGGCGTGATGATCGAGGTGCCGGGCGCCGCACTCGCCGCCGATGCGCTGGCGCAGGTGTCGGACTTCTTCGCCATCGGCACCAACGATCTCACCATGTACACCCTGGCGATCGACCGCGGCGACGAGCAGGTGGCGCAGCTTTACAATCCGCTGCATCCCGCGGTGCTCCGGCTGATTCAGTTCACGACAGAGGCGGCGCTGCGCGCCCGCATTTCCATCAGCGTCTGCGGCGAGATCGCCGGCGATCCCCGCTATGCAGCACTGCTCCTGGGCCTCGGCATCCGCGAACTCTCCATGGCCGCCAATTCCCTGCCGCGGGTGAAGCAGCGCGTCCGCGGCATCGATCTCCTCTCAGCCACCCGCTGCGCCCGCACCATCATGGATCAGTCCGACTCCGGCCGGATCGCCGCGCTGCTGGACGATTTCAACTCGCTGGCCTAGCTGCAACTTTGAACCACAGAGGCAATCGCACGTAGTTCAGGCTGCGGCCTCCGCACGCGCGTTTCGCCGGATCACCTGCGGCGGCTGTCCGAAGCTGCGCAGGAAGGCGCGGCGCATGCGGTCGCGATCGGCAAAACCCGTTTGCCGAGCAATGATGTCGATCGGATGGCGGCTTTGCTCCATCATCAGCCGGGCGGCCTCGACTCGCAGGTTCTCGATTGCCTTAGCCGGCGATTGGCCGGTCTCGGCGCGGAATGCACGGCTGAACTGGCGCGGGCTTAGATGTGCCGCTTCGGCGAGCTGTCCAACCGTCAGCGGCTTATCGAGATTGCGCTTCGCATGTGCCAGCGCCCTCTGGATACGGTCGGATTTGGGCTCCAGCTCCAGCAGCGCCGAAAACTGTGACTGGCCGCCGGCGCGCCGGTGATAGACCACGAGCTTCCTCGCCACGGCCCGGGCCACGTCGGCGCCCAGATCCTGTTCGACCATAGCCAGTGCGAGGTCGATGCCCGCGGTCATGCCTGCCGAGGTCCACACCGGACCATCGATGATGAAGATGCGGTCTTCCTCCACCGTCACCTTTGGGAACCGAGCCTGCAAGTCGCGTGCGCGGTGCCAGTGCGTGGTGGCGCGACGGCCGTCGAGCAGACCTGCTTCGGCCAGGACGAACGCGCCGACGCACGTCGAGGCGACTCGCCGGGATCGCTCCAAAGCCTGACGCAGAAATTTGATCACGCCCGGCGTCAACGATCCGACCACGGCGCTGCCGCCGACAATCAGTGTGTCGAAATTCGTATCGTCGAACGGCTCCGTCGCGACGCTGATGCCGATCGAGCTGCGGATGGACCCGCCGGTCTCGGACAGCAGATGCACGTCATAGACCGGCTCCCTCATCTCCTTGTTCGCGAATTCGAAAACCGAGAGCACGGCGACGCTCAGCATCTGAAAGCCGGGCAAGACGATGAATCCGATGCGCTGCATGGGGCGCCTCCGCACAATGTCCCAAAACGCCGTATATATGACATTTGAGACATGCCTCCGCAAGCCTAAAACTCTTGGCAGAGGCCCTGGGCCGTCG
>Ga0184626_10000173_pt1 | contig 16761 bp, 8 predicted proteins | sample PLM3_60_b1_FD_133142 | JGI IMG/M metagenome (GOLD analysis project Ga0184626, IMG submission 133142) | Groundwater sediment microbial communities from an aquifer in East River, Colorado, USA - PLM3_60_b1 | ecosystem: Environmental > Terrestrial > Soil > Riparian zone | place: USA: East River... | reverse complement strand
TTCCGCTCGCCGCGGCCCTTGCTGCGATCCCTGCCGCCACGATCCCGCCCGCCACTGTCGCGGGGCCGGCGGCGACCTTCCTCGAAGGGCAGTTGCTCCATTCCCTCGATCTCGATGCGCGGGATCTCGCGGCCGATCAGCTTGACGATCGCTTCGACGAACTTGCCGTCATAGGGCGTGGCCAGGGTGAAGGCGCGGCCTTCGCGGCCGGCACGGCCTGTGCGGCCGATGCGATGGATATAGTCCTCTGCGTGAATCGGCACGTCGAAGTTGAACACGTGACTCATGCCGATGACGTCGAGACCGCGCGCGGCCACGTCGCTGGCGACCAGTAGCGTGATCTCGCCTTGCCTGAATTTCTCCAGAGTCTCGGTGCGCTTCGCCTGCGCCAGGTCGCCATGGATGGCCGCGGCGTTGAAGCCATGGCGGTGCAGTGACTTGTAGAGGATGTCCACATCGCGCTTGCGGTTACAGAATATAAGCGCGTTCTTCACCTGCTCTGAACGGATGAGTCGGCGTAGCGCCTCGCGCTTCTGCATTTCGTCGATAACAGTCATGCCCTCGGTGACCAAGGCCGTGGTCGAAGCCGGCGGCGCCACGGTGATCTCTTTTGGATTCAGCAGGAAGGCATCGGCCAGTCGGCGGATTTCCGGCGCCATGGTGGCAGAGAAGAATAGCGTCTGCCGGATCTTCGGCAGCAGCGATACGATGCGCTCCACGTCGGGGATGAAGCCCATGTCGAGCATGCGGTCGGCTTCGTCGATGACCAGAATCTTCACGTCGGACATCAAAATCTTGCCGCGCTCGAACAGATCGAGCAGGCGGCCGGGCGTGGCGATCAGCACATCGACGCCGCGGTCCAGCGCCTTCTGCTGATCGGTGAAGGATTCGCCGCCGATCAGCAGCGCCTGCGATAGTTTGTGATACTTGCCGTAGCGGTCGAAATTCTCGGCGACCTGCGCGGCCAGTTCGCGCGTCGGCTCGAGGATCAGGGACCGGGGCATGCGCGCCCGGGCGCGGCCGCGCGCCAGGATCTCCAGCATCGGCAAAGTGAAAGAAGCGGTCTTGCCCGTGCCCGTCTGCGCACAGCCGAGAACGTCGCGGCCGGTGAGGACCACGGGGACAGCCTGAGCTTGAATTGGAGTTGGCGTCGTGTAGCCGGAGTCAGCAATCGCGCGCAGGATGTCGGGACTAAGCCCCAGATCGGAAAATTGCATGAAGTCTTTCTCGGGCCATCAAGAGTTTGCCAGGGAACGGTCCTTGCCCGGTGAAGAGACCGTAAGGCAGCGGATCATTTAATAGATTGCCTCTTTTGTCAACCGCTTAGCAGCTTTGTCGGCAGCATAGCCGGCATGCGCGGCCTTGGCCAAAGCGGTCGTTTACCATAGCCTTCCTTTGGTTTCAGAGAGGTAAAGGGCATGTTGATCTCGCGTGACATTTCCTGCCTGCTGGTGGTCGACATCCAGGAGAAGCTGCTGCCGGCCATGCAGGATCCCATGCTGGTGGTTCGCAATGCCGCCATACTCATGCAGGCGGCCGCAAGATTAGGCGTGCCGGTGGTGGTCTCCGAGCAATATCCGCAAGGATTGGGCCCGACGGTGGCGGAGCTGCAGCATCTGGCGCCGGCGGACTCCATCTTGGCCAAGACCGCGTTTTCCTGCGCAGACGATCCCGGTCTGCGGCAAAAGCTCGCGGACCTGAAGCGTCCGCAAGTGATTATCTGCGGCATCGAGGCCCATGTCTGCGTGCTGCAAACCGCGCTGGGCCTGACCCGCGGCGCAGACAAGTTATCGCCCGTGGTCGTCGCCGATGCGACGTCGTCCCGAACGAGTGCGAATCGCGAAGCGGCACTCGCCCGCCTTCGCGTTGATGGCGTTCAGATCGCCACCACGGAAATGGTCGTCTTCGAATGGCTCGGCCGGGCGGGCACGCCGGAATTCAAGGAGCTCAGCCGGCTGATCCGCTAGCGTGGCCGCTCAGCAATTCGGCGGAACGCAGTTCGGAATATCCTCGGGGTTGCGCAGCGGGAACAGCAGCACGCCCACCTGCCGGACAAGACTCCGGAATTTGGGATCGTTCATGTCGGTGATGCCGCCGTTATGAGCGGAGACATAGGTCATCGGCTGATCGCCGCGGCAGAAGGCGCCGAGCACGCGCACATCGCCGGTCGGCGAGACCGCGGGCGCTATCTCGGGCGCACTGGCGCAGAGCGCCGTCCCGCCGCTGCCGGACGGTCCGTTGAACACCAGGCGGACAAAGTAGGGTTCACGCGCGGTCGGCGCCGGCCTGGTTGTGAAGTTGATCTCCGGCCCCGGATTGACCCCCTGAAGATGGTCCGCAACCGTATCGGCAAAGGCGGTCTGATCGACGGCGAACGGATTGCCAAGCACCTCGGTCTTCAGGTCGCGGCCGGCTGCGATGTAGGAGAGATCCTGCAGGTGATAGCGGCTTTCGATCCTTTGCTCGGAGGCGATGGGCACAGAGCCGCCGGAGCAGGCCGCGAGCAAGGGCAGAACGAAGAGGATGCGCTTCATGGGAACTCCAATGCGAAAGCGATGCCACCTTAACTGGTTGTCGAGTCCTGGCAGCCAAGGTGAGTACGGCGATCCGATTTCCACGGATGCAGTGAGGGTACGCGGCATTTCGATTCCCGACCACAAGCCTAGTCGACTTTGGCGTTCGCCTTTTCCGAATTCTTCGCCGCGTCCTCCTCGGCGATGCGGTTGCGCTGCTTGGCGGCGGCTTCGTCGTAGAGGAAGGGAAGCACACAATAGCGCTTGCCGCTGGTGACCGGGAGGGCTTCGTGCATGAGCGAGCAGGAAAAGACCACGGCGCCGCCCGTCGGCGCCCGGTAGCTGCGGTCGTCGAATTCCGGAAAGCGCAGATTGCCGCCTTCATATTCCTCGGCATTCAGATTCATTGTCACGGCGAACCGGCGATGGGCGGTGCCGCGGGTCGTGTTATCCCGATGGGCGCGGAAGTATCCACCCTCGCCGGTGTCGTAGCAGGCGACGATGTAGCGTTCCGACTGCGTGACGCGGAACTGATAGGCCTTGAAGACCTCGGGGATCAGCCGGCGGATGATGCGCGCGCGAATCTTTCCGCGCAGAGTCTCGTCCTCGATATTGCAATCGCGGCGGCGCTTTCGGCCATAGTCGATCACGCCGACCGTGCGGCCTTGGGCATCGCTGGTCATGTAGCCGCTGTCATAGCCGCCTTGCGTGTTATAGTAGTCGATCAGCTCACGGCACAGCTCGGGTTCGAGAATACGCGGTACCAGCAGGACCGGCGCACCCGGCTGACTTAGGCCGCCTGCGGCAGATTGCGATATCGAGTCGACGATCTTGGCGACGCGATCGACGTGGGCCCGGATGCTGGCCTCATCCGATATGCCCAGCGGCACAGCGGCGATCACGCGCAATTGCCGGTCGAGAACGTAGCTGACCGGAGCGTAGCGCAGGCTGCCGTTGGTATTTTCGCCGGGCGCCGCGCACGCTCCGAAGGCGTTGCTGATCTTGAAGTCGAAATCCCAAAATTGCCGGTAACCCGGAATCTGCTCGTTGACGCGTTTCTCCGCTTCATCGGTGGGATCGCAACCGACACCGAAGAACGCCGCCCGGTCGTCGTTGAACAGGTCAGTGCGGGCGCGAAACAGCTTGAGGACATCGAGCACGCCGGGCTGACGTGCCGAACCGAAAAAGCAAAGCACGATGGCCCGGCCGGCCACGGTGTTGAACTCATAGCGGGGATTGCCGGCGGAGCGGGCTTGAAACCAGGGGGCGGGATCGCCCGGGGTCAGGAACGGCATGGAACACCTGGGTCGGCGGCCGGACCGGGCCGCTGATGGAACCAAGCCTATCGTTTAGAAACAGTCGGGAGGGCGGTCAAGATACTGCGTCGGGCGACGGTCTCCACGACCGGGTGGCTAACTTCTCGGTCGCACGGGGGAGCGGTGCTAGCCGCCGCTCCCCTTGTCGCGCTCGCCATTAGGTTCCGAGGAAGATGTCGTGGGCCGCTGTGTTGCCGGCGGTGACCAGCGAAACCTCGGGTACGTAAGTGATGGTCAAGAGGTTCACATCCCAGGCGCCGTTGCCATCCGAATCGATGCAGACATCAACGCCGCCGCCGCTGTCGACGACGAACACTCGTGCCGCCCGCTCTGCCGCGACAACACCGAGGGAGTCGAAGAGCCCGTCGAGATCGATGTAGTCCTGTTTGGTGCCGCCGGTGCTGAAGCTGTTCAGAACGTCGCCGGCATCCAGCACGTCGGTATACATTGCACGGTCCTGACCGTGGACGAAGCTAAGGCGGTCGGCACCATGCCCGCCATAGAGACGGTCGGTACCAAGACTACCATCGAGCGTGTCGTTGCCGTCGCCGCCGTAGATCGTATCGTTTCCGGTGCTGCCATCAAAATCGTTACCGCTGGCATTTCCAACGAGGACGTTGTTGGCAAAGTTGCCGGTGCCGCGGACCACAGAGCCGAGCAATGTGAGATTCTCCACGTTGCCGGCCGTACTCAGCTGGAAATCTTCGACCAAACTGTAGACGGTGTCGAGACCCCCGCCTTTGGCTTCGGAAATCGCATCGGTGGAGTCGCTGATAAGGAACGTGTCATTGCCTGCGCCGCCGATCAGGGTATCGGCGCCGGCGCCACCGGATAGCGTATCGTTGCCAGCGCCGCCATTGAGCACATTGTTGCCGGCGTTGCCGGAGATGACGTTATTGCCGACGTTGCCGTTCGCGTTGATGTTGGCACTGCCGAGGAGCTGAAGTTCTTCTACGTTGACGGCGAGGTTGAGCGCGAGGGAGCTCTGCACCTTGTCGTAACCTGAGCCGGCGCCGGCGGCTTCGACTACGATATCCGATGCGACACTGATGATGTAGGTATCATCGCCCAGCCCGCCGGTCATCCGGTCCGCGCCGTCGCCGCCGTCGAGCAGGTCGTCGCCGTCGCCGCCGAACAAGCTGTCGACACCGGCTTCGCCGGAAAGGATATCCTTGCCGTTACCGCCGTCGATGGTGTCGTTGCCATCGCCGCCACTGAGATTGTTGCCCTCGTCATTGCCGTTGATGTCGTTAGCGACGGCATTGCCGGCGCCGCTGACGGCGCTGCCCAGCAGGACGAGGTTTTCGAATTGCGAAGCCAGCGTATGGTTCAGATGGCTGCTGACCGTATCGGTGCCTTCGCCGGCAAACTCGACGATCGTATCGCCGCTGTCGATGACGTAAAGGTCGTTGCCGAGTCCGCCGATTAGGGTCGCGATCGATCCCACGCCATCCAGCGTGTCATTGCCGTCACCGCCATCGAGCGTGTCCGTGCCGCCGCCGCCGACCATCGAGTCATTGCCGTCGTCGCCTTGCAGCAGATTGTTGACGCCATTGCCGAGGATCACGTTGTTGAACGAGTTGCCGATGCCGTTCGCCGCCGAACCGGTCAAAGTGAGATTCTCGAGAACGCCGGGCGTCAGCGTGAAGCTGATCGAGCTTTGCACCGTGTCGGTGCCGCCGGCCGCCAGTTCGGTGATGACGTCGCTGATGTCGTTGATGATCAGCAGATCGTTGCCGGCGCCGCCAACCAGCGTGTCGCTGCCCGTGCCGCCGTTCAACGTATCGTCGCCGGTGCCGCCGCTCAGGGAATTGTTGCCGCTATTGCCGGTCAGGGCGTTATCCAGCGTGTTGCCCGTGCCGTTGACAGAGGCACCACCGGTCAGCAGCAGATGTTCCACATTGAGGCCCAGCGTGTAGGCCAGATCGGTCTGCACCGTATCGTCGCCCTGAGAGATGCCTTCGGTCACGAGGTCGCCGGCATCGTTGACGACGTAGGTGTCGTTGTCGAGGCCGCCGAGCATGCGGTCTGCGCCAACGCCGCCGTCGAGTTGATCGTTTCCGGCGCCGCCGACGAGGCTGTCGATGCCGTCGTCGCCCCGCAAGGTGTCGTCGCCGTTACCGCCGTCGAGCGTATCGTTGCCCGCCGCGCCGGTCAGCTTGTTCGAGCCGTCGCTACCGATGATGCTGTTGCTATCGGTATTGCCGGTGCCGCTAATGTTGCCCGCCCAGCTGATCAAAGTAAGGTTTTCGACGTTCGCCGCGAGCGTGTGGGTGGAGCTGCTCTCCACAGTATCGGTGCCTTCAGAGAGGGCTTCGACGATGGTGTCGCTGCCATCGACATAGTACAAGTCATTGCCTGTGCCGCCGATCATGCGGGCCGTAGACCCCCAGCCGTCGAGCGTATCGTTGCCGTCGCCGCCATCGAGCGTATCGGTGCCGCCGCCGGCTTCGAGCGCGTCATTGCCGCCCAGCGCGGTCAATACGTTCGTACCGCCGTTGCCGATCATGACGTTGTTGCCGGCGTTGCCCGTGCCGTTGACAGAGGCACCACCGGTCAGCGTCAGGTTTTCGGTGTTGGCGTCGAGCACGAAACTGGCAGACGACTCGACCGTGTCGAAGCCGCCCGCGGCAAGTTCGGTAACGGTGTCGCCGCCGTCGATGACATAGAGATCGTTGCCGGCGCCGCCGACGAGCGTGTCGAGACCGCCACCGCCGGTCAGCGTGTCGTTGCCGTTGCCGCCGAGGAGTTCATTGTTGCCGACGTTGCCGATCATGCTGTTGTGATTGGCGGTGCCGGTTCCGTTGATGTTGGCGGTACCGGTCAATTCCAACGCTTCGGTATTTGCACCGAGGACATAGGTGACGGAACTGCGTACGGTATCCAGGCCCTGGCCGGCCACGTCGGTTACGACGTCACCTGCGTCATCGACGATATATGTGTCGTTGCCGGCATGGCCGGCCAACTTGTCGGCGCCAAGCCCGCCGTCGATCGTGTCGTCGCCGACGCCGCCGAGAAGCGTGTCGATGCCGTTGAACCCCAGCAAGTAGTCGTCTTGGGTCGAGCCGGACAAACTGTCATTGCCGCTGAACATGTCGGCGAGCAGGCCGCTGGCGTTGTTCGCGCTGACGAAAGCGGCAAATGAACCGGCGGAATAGGTGAGGCCGCTCAGTGTGAAGTCGGTGCTGCCGCCGAGGCTGCGCGTCCAGCCGTTGATCGTCCCGCCGCTAAGCCGGCCGGCCGTATAGGTGAATCCGCTGCCGCTGAGTTCGTCGAAATCGCTGCCATAGGTGACGCGGTACAAGACCGCCGTCGAGGTTGTTACGGCGCCGGTTGCAAAGTCGTCGATTGCGATCGACGACATATCGACGGCACTGCTAGCGACAAGATTCGCCATTGTTCTGTCCCTTTCCCACACATTGGGCCGTGTCCCGCGGCCCTTTTTTCTCCGGCGCTTATAACGCCGGCTGAAGGCGTCGTTTTGCCTTCGTTATGAGGAAAGATAGGGGGCAGATCATACCGATTTACTAAACGCGGGATTCGCAGTTCATTCAGGCGGATTTTGCGGAAAGTTTAAAACGCCGATGTTTTTGGCGTTCTAACTTATTCATTCATCTTGATTAAATGGCGGAGCGACCGCGCTTCTGCGCGGCATCCGTTCATCGATGGTCAAGGATAACGTCCGGTAAAGATTGGAAAATTATCGTCGCCATCGTAAGATTCATTGCCCGGAGCCTTCCCAGGCCGCGAGTTTCGGGCTGCAGGGATGGTGATTCAGATCACCCGCTGGATACCGCTTTGCACAGCGGTATTCCGTCCTAGAAATGCAAGGACCGAACGCGCCGGCAGATTGGGCCGGACGTGCCGAAAGCGATTCCGGGCAATTGGCCAGGCTCCGGCGCCTCGAAGGACTTGGCGAATGCTCTCGTAGACCAAGTATTCGCCGGAAATATTGTGCTGCGCGCAATGCATTAACATTTGCGAACGTGCCGCAATCTTGGCCAGCCAAATGATGTAATATAAATATATTGTTGTGATTAATGTCACAGATAATATTCGCCACTTAGTCTTCCCTCTTATCTGCGGGGGATAAATCAGACAGATCAATGTCTTGTCCTCGCCGCCGGCGGAGCGTCGGTCCAGGGATCGCCGCACACGGCCGGCCGGAAAAAAACAAAGCAAAAACAGGTGATTCGGGGAGATGGACCATGTTCAGGTCATCGCGTCTGGACCATGCCATCGGTGCAATCTACGAGGCCGCGCTCGATCCTTCGGGCTGGGCGCCCGCGCTGATTGCCATGGCGCAGCAGATCGGTGCGAATTCGGCAGTGGCCACCGCCATGGATCTCGCCGACAGCAGCATCAGCTTCGGCGCTCTCTATAACATCGATCCGGGCCGCCTCAGCGACTATGCCCGGCATTACATGAGCGTCGACTTGTGGAATGCGGCACTGTCGCGGATTCCGGCGCGGCGCCCCTATTCCAGTCACGCGCTGGTCGACGAAGCGACCTTTACCCGGAGCGAATTCTACAACGATTTCCTCCGATGTCAGGGCATCTTTCACGCTGTCGGCGGTTTCGTCATGCGCAGCAACTCCAAGGTGTTTCTGTGCGGACTACATCGCGAACGCCAGCAGGGTCCTTTCGAGCCGGCGCAAGCGCGCCGTTTGAGCCGGCTGTTTCCCCATTTGGAACGCGCCGCTCGCCTCCAGGGCGGACTCGCTGCCGTCGGCGGTGTCGCCGAAGGGTTGGCGACGGCGCTGGAGCGAATGCCCCAGGCGGCGCTGCTGGTGGACGGCACCGGCCGCATCATCTGGTCGAACAGGTTGGGCGAGGATCAGCTCCGCCGGGCGGACGGAATTCGCCTGCGTGAAGGGCGCATAGAATCCGCCGGCTCACCGTCACTGACGCAGGAGCTTCGCCAGCTTATCGCCGGCGCGGCTCGCTTGATGGGCGTGGTTGCCTTTGGCAGCGGACATCAGCGCATTGCCGGTCATGACTGTGGCAGTGGCGCGGCGTGGGCCGAAGAGCAGGCCGGTCGCGCTTTGTCTCAGCCTGGTCTGCCGGAGCAGGGCAACGGCGACGACATGATCCATCTGCGCAAGCGGACGGCCGTGGGGCGTGGGGCGTTGGGAACGAAGCGGCGGGCAACGCCGCGGCAAGGCTTGGCTTCGCCGAATATCATTCGGCCGCCGCAGGAAGTCGCGATGGAAGATATGGGCGGCCTGCTGCTGTTGCCTCGCGCCTGGCCCTTGCGGCCACTGATGGTGACGGTAACGCCGCTGGCGCCGCGGGAGCGGAGCGGGGGCAGCATTGCGCCGGGCCTGCCGCAGCCGGCGGCGCTGCTGCTGATCCACGATCCCGACCGTGCGGTCGCGATGCCGCCGGAGCGCCTGGTGCGCGTCTACGGGCTGACGCAGGCGGAGGCGAAGCTGGCCGCGGCGCTGGCCGGCGGCTCCAGCCTCGGGGCCTACGCCGACAATGCGCGTATCACCATTGGCACCGCACGCTGGTATCTGAAGCAGGTGCTGGCCAAAACCGGCGCGCACCGCCAGAGCGAACTGGTGCGCCAGGTGGTGATGACGGCGGGCGCGGAGGGCGGAGCTGCTTCGCACGGGCGTGTGATTTGTCACGGACACGGGTTCCTCGGTGTGGGGACAGTGCGCATCGCCTGAGATTCCTATCCGGCTTGCATCGGCTGGTGTAGAGTACTTCGAATTGGTCACCCGGCTCATCGATGCCGGCAACACCCCGGCCGGTAAGGCGGCCGCGATTGCGTTGATTTGGGGCCGGAGTCGGTGGCCCGTTGATTGCCGCACGACATCGGCCACGAAATGTAGCGCCCTCCCGAATGGGGGGTGCTGAAACGGTGTAGTAAGCGTAGCTTGCATTCGAACACTTACTCAAGTGATGCGACTTGAGCACCGGTTCCGACATGAATGGCGCGGTGGCCATCCTAGAGGTGTTCGGAGGATAGACATTGATCCTCCGCTGGCTCGTGCAGCTAGGAGCATGCGATGATTGATCAAGGGAATTTGAAGGGTCAGTTCTGCCGATTTCTCGCGCCCTTAAATGGTCGACTGCGCATATTCTTCGCGGTGTGCTGCGCAACGCTATGCATTCTTGTGATGACGTCGTCACTTGGTTCGGACAGGTGGCCATCCATCAAACAGGGTTCCGGCACAGATTCTACTAGCCAAGATCCAAACAAGAAAAAGGAAACGCCGCAAGCCGTCTCGCCGAACCCACCGCCCCCACCGCCCACTTGCTCGGGCGGGGTATTGGTACCGAACTCCCAGTGTCCTTCCGGCTTTGCCTTGAGACGGCAATGTGGTGGCCAGACCGTTACAGACTGCGCCACAAGATAGGCATGTGTACGCAAAATGACGATTGCATCACAAACCCTGACCTTTGTGCGAGCCAACGCCTGGAATTTCATAGGTGTAGTTGGGTTGATTGTTGCCATTGGCGCAGGTTTGCATTTCTTTTTCCCGGAAGTACTGAGGCTGGGGATGACGGAAACCTTTGGCAGCGTCTACGTCAACAGTCCTCAAATTTATACGCGAGAACGCCTAGTCAATGATCGTTTTGTTCACGACGCATGGCTGCGTGAGCAACTTGGCATGAGCGACACACTCGCAATCGCGCCATCGGAGCGCATCAGGCAAGAATTGCAGTTCGAGATAATCCATGGATCGCCAAACACTGCCGATGGCGTATCGAAAGCGACATCCGCAACGGGCGATCAGGAACAAGCACAAACAGAAACGGGGACAGCGCCTGTAGAGTTGTCGCCCTTAGACATATTTGAAGCCCGAAACTCGTACAGAGCACAAGTCCGCGGCCAGATAATTGAGAACCAATTGGATGATCGCCACGATCTTCAGGGAAACTCGCTTTACCTGTTTAAGTTCGATGTCGCCGTCCTTCCCGGTTCCAATACAACGAGTTCGGCTCGTATCACTATTGAGATGAAGGGTGTTCCGTCCTACTCGAATGCCGAAAAAGTGACTGATTCCTCGTACGACGCCGCTGAGTTAGTAAAGGAGGTCAATGGCGTTAAGAAGTATGCCCTAGATTTCTACGAGAAAACTCCCGCTTTAGACATTTGGCAGCAACTGTATGACGATTGGTGGCAAAACATCGGAATCAGGCTGAACACGACCATGTCGGATCTATTGAAGGCGTATCGCAACGATCGTTTTCCGCTAGAGTACTACCGAGAGATATTTTGGTCCATTGCGTCCTCCAAGAGCGTCCCGTATCCGGCACTGAATGATGAAGTGTTGACATGTCTTGACAGCCTGTGGGCGGAAAAAGGAATCGTGCCGGGAATCAAGCATCAAAGAATACGGAGCATGATCAGTATTCTTGAAGTTGCAGATAGTTTCGCAAACTTTAGACAGATGAAAGAGCCGGAACGCAATGAGAATACTCTGAACGCGATCGAACCCGCAGCGGACTCATTCTGTGAGACGCTGGTCAATGAGGAAGCTGCCAATGAGTTCCAGCAAGGGCATTATTATCGTCAGCTGCCAATCAACAAGCCGAAAATTGCGGATAATACCGTTATTGAGTTTGTTGCGAGGAAAGCAACCGAGATAGTCTTGGGATCGGACACCCGGGTATCAATTGCCGGCTTGACCGATGGCGCATCCAATGGGACAGGAGTGACGGACAGTACGCCCGGGTCCCTTGATCCCTATCTTGGAATTTCATTTCTGAAAGGAACGTCGCTCAGTGAGCCGGGCTTCTTTGGTGTACAGCCGCGCGTGGTCGAACTTTGGCTAAGTCCTCTCGAAAAAGGCGAGCGGTGCCCAAGCAGTCGACCAAGTGGAGCGGCCGACCCTATCATGCTCGCATATTTGGCGGCATTTGAATTAAGATATATGGCGGGGCCTAGACCAAGAAAAGGCACTTTCTGCTTGCAGTTGCAAAGAATCGAGGACAAGAGCGGGAAGTCCACCGTGCAGGAACCCTACTACCATATGACTCAGAAGTTAGTTGAACTGGCGCTAGAAAAGATAAGGTACTTTAAAGCTTACGATGAAGTCTCGGGAGGCGGAATCACCGTTCCAACGGGCTTGTTTAATTTCGTCGAGGCGATTTCACGAGTCGATACGTATAGCTACTCAGTAACGCCAAAGCGGGAGTACGATGTCAGCTTGGTGGAATCTTCTTTGTCTAGCCTGGTCGGCGGCAATACTCGCCCCGCCGATGGAGACAGCAATTCCGGAACGAGCATAACCGCTTCGGGCAAGCGGCAACTCGAAAGCCTTCGAGAGAATGTTTCGATTGTAAGCTTCGGTTCGGCGCCGATCGGCGACAAGTCTGCTAGCACGACCTTCGGTTGGGTTTTCTCGCCCACTGTTACCGATAGTTACGATGGGCGGAGAAGGTTCACGCCGGTGCAGCGTTCGGTGTATGCACTGCTTTCTGTGCCCGCTTGGTGGAGCAAGGTGCACATTACAGTGCACAAAGCATGGACGGACGATGCTGGGCGACCGGTCGAAACGGAGCGATGGGCTACCCCAATGGACAACGCTCCAGAGACCGTTCCTGTGCAGGAATATACAATTCCCCTGCCGGTGGACTATGAAGCCATAGACCTCATCGTTCTGGGCGCCACGCGGCGAAGCCCAGAGGTCTACGCAATTGGGCTTGAACAGCCGATACATATCGCTGCATGCCGTCCCGCAGACATATTACTCCCTGGCAAGCGGCTTTGGAGAAGCACAATAGTTACGCTTGGCGGTCAAGTTGCCGACCGCATCACCGTGCTTCCGAGCATGCGTGGAATAATTGCTCATTTCGGCAGAGTGGAAATTCCGCCAGCGCTAACCGATCTGACCGAAACGGCAAAGCTTCCGGTGACAGTATGGACCAGCGAAGGCCAGTATTCCCTGGCCTCCGAGGCTGAAGTCCGTATTCCGCATGAAATTCAGCAATTGATGGAGACAAACCATCTGCCAGATTGTCCAGCCTCTGCTGGACTGTCAGGGGCTACGGTACAATAGTTCCCTGTGCGTCCCCGCAATAGCACAGCCAGCCGATCGGCCCGGGTTGTGGCAATGGACAAATTCCATACTGCGTCTGGCACTTAGTTCCCACGGCCTGCGAGAATAGAACACCATCGCTGTCAACTGGGCGAGAGCGACTATCGGGCTCGGTTGTCGCATATCGAAACTGTGGTGCGTCTACCGCGTTTGATTCACCAACGGTCTGCTTGTCGACACCTGCGTGATGTCGATCGCTTGCGGACGAACCTGCGATCGGCATCAAAAGGCAAATAGCCGCGACGCCCAGAAGTCGCTTGCAAGGGAACACTATCAGCTTTGACGACGTTGTTTTCCTGTGGATGCGCTGAAAAATCATACTGCACCTCACATCAAACGAACACTGCTTGGTTGAGCAATGTATTCAGTGAAAATTTTACTCCACTTCGCGTCAGAAAGCAAAGGACAACATCAATCCAACAACAATCGACAGAAGAATTGCTCGCCCTGAAAACTCATCGTTGAACTGCTCGCGCGATGCGCTTGGCGCGGGATTGCCGGCAAGGCAGATTTGCGACGCTCACACATCCACCTCTTTCACGAACTTCGCGTTCTCCTGGATGTACTCGAACCGAAGTTCCGGTTTCCGCCCCATCAGCGTCTCCACCAGGTCTGCGGTCTTGCGCGCCACCGCGCGGTCGTCGCCGTCATGAGCGTGGCGATCGGGTAGGCGGACGCGGAGGAGGGCGCGGCGCGCCGGGTCCATGGTGGTTTCCTTCAGCTGCGAAGCCATCATCTCGCCCAGGCCCTTGAAGCGGCTCATCTCCACCTTGCTGCCCTTGAACAGCGTCGCCATCAGCTCGTCCTTGTGGCGGTCGTCGCGGGCATAGGCGCTGTCCTTGCCGGCGGTGAGGCGATAGAGCGGCGGCACCGCCAGGAACAGATGGCCGCTTTCGATCAGGCCGGGCATTTCCTGATAGAAGAAAGTCATCAGCAGCGAGGCGATGTGAGCGCCGTCGACATCGGCGTCGGTCATGATGATGATGCGGTCATAGCGCAGCTTGCCGACGTCGAACTTTTCGCGCAGGCCGCAGCCCAGCGCTTGCACCAGGTTGGTCAGCTCCTGGTTGCCCTTGAGCTTGTCGGCGCTGGCGCTGGCGACGTTCAGGATCTTGCCGCGGAGCGGCAGCACCGCCTGAATTTCGCGGTCGCGCGCCTGCTTGGCGCTGCCGCCGGCGCTGTCGCCTTCCACCAGGAACAGCTCGGTGCCCTCGGCCTCGTCGCGAGTGCAGTCCGCCAGCTTGCCCGGCAGGCGCAGTTTGCGCGTCGCGGTCTTGCGGGTGAGTTCCTTCTGCTCCTTGCGGCGCAGCCGCTCCTCGGCGATTTCGATCACCCGGTCCAGGAGATCGCGCGCCATTTCCGGGTCGGCGGTCAGCCAATGGTCGAAATGGTCTTTGATGGTGGCGTCCACCAGTTTCTGCGCTTCCACCGACGCCAGCTTCTCCTTGGTCTGGCCCTGGAATTGCGGTTCGCGGATGAACACGGACAGCAGCACGCAGGCGCCGCCCATGATGTCTTCGGTGGTGACCTGTGCCACCTTGCGGTTGCCGATCATCTCGCCATAGGCCTTGAGCGAACGCGTGAGGCCGCTGCGAAGGCCCGCCTCATGGGTGCCGCCTTCGGGCGTCGGCACAGTGTTGCAGTAAGAATGGACGAAGCCCTCGCCATCCGACGGCCAGGCGATCGCCCAGTCGCAGCGGCCTTGGTCCTCCGGGAAACCCACATGGCCCATGAAGGGCTTCTGGGTCACCGTCCTGCGGTCGGCGAGCTCCGAATTGAGGAAGTCGACCAGACCGTCCTCAAAATGCAGCGTCGCCTCGGCCGGCGTGTCGTTGTCGCCCGCAATCAGCTTGGGATCGCAGCGCCAGCGGATCTCCACGCCACGGAACAGATAGGCCTTGGAGCGCGCCATGCGATAGAGCTGTGCCGCGCGGAACTTCGCCTCCTTGCCGAAGATCTGGGGATCGGCGTGGAAGCGCACCGACGTACCCTTGCGGTTCGTCGCCGGACCGAGCTTTTTCAGCTTGGTTGTCGGTTTGCCGCGGGAATACTCCTGCATGTAGATCTCGCGGCTGCGCACCGATTCCACCGTGAGCTTATCCGTGAGGGCATTCACCACAGAAAGTCCGACGCCGTGCAGGCCGCCGGAGGTGGAATAGGCCTTGCCGCCGAACTTGCCGCCGGTGTGCAGCATGGTCATTGCCACTTCGAGCGCCGTCTTGCCCTTGATCTTCGGATGGGGCTCGACGGGGATGCCGCGACCATTGTCCTTGATCGTGACGAAACCATCCTTGTCTAGTTCCATCTCGATGCGGCTGGCATGTCCGGCAACTGCTTCGTCCATGGAATTGTCCAGGATTTCGGCCACGAGGTGATGCATGGCCCGCTCATCGGTGCCGCCGATATACATGCCGGGACGCCGGCGCACGGGCTCCAGGCCCTCCAGCACTTCGATATCCTTGGCGCCGTATTCGGCCGAGGTCCGGCGGGAGTCTTTGTCAAAAAGGTCGGGCATGTCGTTCTTGCGTTGCTCACAGGTTGCCGAGGATCGGCCCCGGCGTATCAGGGGAAGAAGTGCGGGATTGCCAACGATATATTAATGCCGCCGAGCCATCGACCGCATTATCTAGTACATATATGAGGACTGGAACACAAGTTATTGATGTTTCACGTGAAGTTATTTAACCTTTAGAAACTAGGTGAACTCGCTCAAAGGCCATCGACCGGTCCATTCAGGGCGATCTTAATTGGCCGGGACACCTTAGCCGTGACCTTCACTTGCTCGGCGCCGGCGAGACGCGCGACCCGGTGCAGACCCTGGCGGAGGATATCCGGAGGCACGGGCCGCTTCAGATCGAGCCCGGAAACCAGCCATACCGGCTTGCTGCCATTGCGGTCCAGCTTGGCGTCCACCAAGCCTACAACCTCGTTGTCCAGGATCAGCGGCTTGGCGAAATAGAACTGTCGCTTGTCGGCCGGCGTGTAGGCTTCGAACTTATAGTCGAAGCCGAAGAGTTGGGAAAACCGGCCGCGGCTGTACAGCAGCTGATCCAGGGGCGGAACGACCCGGAGCAGGGGATCCACCGCGGCCGCTGCCCGCTCCCAGCCGGGTTCGTCCTCCGGCAGATACCAGAATGTCGGGCTCTCCGGCAGGTCGGCCACAATGACGGGCCGGGCCAGCTCGGCCAGCTTGTCCGCCACCAGGGAGCGCCAGCGCTTGATGCTCTCGCCGCGCCAGCTGCCGTAGTGCAAGGCCACCCGGCTGGCGATCCGGTTGGCGGTATCGATCTTCAATACGCCCAAGGCGGACTGGATCAGGAACCGCTCATAGTCCGCCTTGGCCGGCGCCGTCCAATCCCGCAAATGGGGATCCGACCGCTCCGTCAGGTCGAAGACCCGGTGAAAATTCGGCGTGCGGCCGACGATCTGGATGTCCCGGTCATAGAACAGATAGTCCAGAGCCTTTGTCGTCGCCTTGATGGTGTTGAAACCGCCAATGACACGCCTCGACTCGAAATCGGCCACCGTTACCGGGCCGTTCTGGCGGATATGGTCCTTGATCTTCTGCATCAATGGCAGATAGCGCCGCCGGCCGGTTTTGTGGCGCGGGCGAAAATCGGTGAAGCCGGTAAGGAGCAGCGGCAGCCAGTCCTGTCGCACCGCGAACAGGGGATAGTGGGTCTCGCGGAAGGCGCTGTTCTTGTAGAGAAGGTCGTAGAACCCGCTGGGCCGATCCTCGGCGCGGGCGATCCAGGCCAGCTCGTGATTCCTGAGCCCGGAAACGCGGATGGAATCGATCTGCCACATGCCCAGCGCCAGCGCTGCGGCGGCGGCTTCGGCGGCCTGCCAGAACGGCCCACGCAGGCCGAGGCGATC
>Ga0184626_10000172_pt1 | contig 16765 bp, 14 predicted proteins | sample PLM3_60_b1_FD_133142 | JGI IMG/M metagenome (GOLD analysis project Ga0184626, IMG submission 133142) | Groundwater sediment microbial communities from an aquifer in East River, Colorado, USA - PLM3_60_b1 | ecosystem: Environmental > Terrestrial > Soil > Riparian zone | place: USA: East River... | reverse complement strand
GCGTCACCGACAGGGCCGGCGCGATGCCGTGACCGGTCGCGTCGCCGAGAACGACCAGCACGTCCTGGCCAATGACGGCGAGGTCGAAGGTATCGCCGCCCGTCTGTTCGGCCGGCCTCGACATGCCGTGGAAGTCGTAGCCCGCGACCACCGGCATCGCGGCTGGCAGCGTGCTCATCTGCACGAGTCGCGCCGTTTCGAGCGCGTGGCGCAGCTTTTCGCCTTCGATCGCCGCTTCAGTCATGTGCGTCCGCTGGATCGCGACGGCGCATTGCGCTGCCAATACCACGGCAAGCGATTCGTCCTTCTGGTCGAAGACGCCGTCGATCTTGTTCAAGACCTGAATCAACATCTAAAAGACCGACACGCCGGCAAGTGGGATCGCTTCAGCGTCTATTTAACATCGGTCAACGATCATATCCGTCCACTTGAGGCGCTCGTCTTGCGAATTGTTCGGCCCGACGGAAACCGTGTGCATGGTCGCCTTCGGGGCGCCTTGGACCTGTTCCGTGCTCTGAACCGCGAGATGAGTGAGCGCGACAAAGACAGACGCGCGGTCTTGCTTGGCGAGCGTGCGGTGCGAAATCGACGACGACGAAAAACTAAGACAACTAGGGGCTCTCGCACTCTGGAAGGTCTGATCGACCGAAGACTTAGACTTAAGGGTCAGTACAAGAAGAAAGACCACTACGCGACCTTGCGTCGAAGTGGTCAGATTCAGTATGGTGGCAAGCTGTTTGACTCTCCCACGGCAGCAGCGAAGCAAATCATTACGGAACGCGCGGTGAACGGCTGGCAGTTTTGGCGATTCCAGCGCGTCCGGGGTATCTGGTTGCCGCTGGCGGAACTGCGGCGATAGTCCGCTCGCTCCGTCGCGACCTAATCGGTGGGACGCCCAGCATATCGAGTAATCCCGTTGACATAGGTCGCCCCGTCCTTCAGCGTCGTGGCAGACCGTGTCGCGGGAGGGAATAGCATGTCCAACGCCGATCCGTCGCAACTGCCGTCGTGTGACCTCGTCATGAAAGGTGGGATCACGAGCGGCGTGGTCTATCCCAAGCTCATTGCCCGGCTTGCTAATGAGTACCAGTTTGGAAGTGTCGGCGGCACGTCGGCAGGCGCGATCGCGTCTGCGGCTGCGCTGCGGCCGAGAATAGCCGCCAGCGTGGCAGCAACCCGAACGCATTCGCCGAACTCACGAAGCTTCCCGACCAGCTGGGATCTGGTCGGCATTCCCGCGAAGGCGGGAATCCAGTGTCTTTGCCAAAAGTCGCTGGGTCCCCGCCTTCGCGGGACGACGAATTGCATGCGGCGCCGAGCTCTTCGGCTATTTCACTTACGCGAGCTTAGCGCTACTACCGCTGCTGGCAAGCGCGGAGCCTCGTGACCGGTCTCGTCTTTCGCCGAGTCGAGCGACCAGATTTCCTTCACTCCCGTGACGAGCGCGCGCATCGCCGCGTCGCCGGCGCGTGCGGGCGGATAGAGAAGCTGCAACTGCGTCTGCGCTTCCCCTTTCGCCAGCACGACGGCGTTGCCCTCGGCCTGGGCTTTGCGGGCCAGGTCCTCGCGCATCAGGCCGAGGCCGACGCCCGCGTACACGAGGCTCGTGATGATCGCTTCGCTATTGCCTTCGATCACGTGGGCCGGCTCGAAACGATAGCGGGTGAAGATCTGGCGCGCCATTTGATAGTGCGAGCCGTCGCGCGGCGTCGAGATCCATGGCAACGCGGCGATCGCTTTCCAGTTGGCACCGCGTACCCGCGCGGCCCACTTTCCCGGGGCGACGATGCGATAGCGCAGGCGGCACAGCGGCAGTCCGGCGAGGCCTTCGGGCACCGTGGCCGCCAGCGCCATCCCGCAATCGAGATCGCCGCTGCGAACCCCGGCGATGACCGCGCGCGAATTCTGATGCCGGATCTCGATCTCCAGCATCGGGTGGCGGGAGATGAGCCAGTGCATGAGCTCGCCCAGGCGCAGCAGCGTGGGATCGAAGAAGGCGCCGAAGCGAATGCGCCCGTGCACTTCGCCGGACCAATGCCGCGCTTCCTCGGTGATATCGGCGGCAAGCGCCAGCAGCCGTCTCGCGGAGGCGAGCAGCGCGACCCCGGCACGCGTCAGCGTGAGACCCCTGGGCTTGCGCAGGAAGAGAGCGACGCCGAATTCTTCCTCCAGCGCCTTGATTTGCGCGCTGGCTGCGCGCTAGGACACGTGGAGGCGCTCCGCGGCGCGCGCGAGCGTGCCGCATTCGGCGACCGCCGCGAACGTGCGAAGCTGATAAAGCTCCATCTTCGGAATCGGTGAATGCAGCAATCGGAATTTGCGAATGGCGCCGGCGGCGCGTCGCGGATAGATTGTATCGCCTGCATCCACGAAGGAGGAAAACGCCATGGCCAAGCCCAACCGGACCACGCTCGTGCTCACCAACAAGGAGGCCCTGGGCCTCGTGCCGATGGCCGACTGCATCGAGCTCCTGCACGAGGCGTACGCCGACTTCGGCAACCGCAACGCGCAGGTGATCCCGCGCCGGCGCATCCACACGCCGCTCAAAGGCTATCCCGAGCAGCGCTGGGGCTGGATGAACGTGATTCCCGGCGTGGTGCCGTGCCACGGCGTCGCCGCGATCCGTCTCGACTGCGCGCACATCAGCTTCCCCCTGAAGGGCGGACAGAAGCGCATGGAATTCCCTGGCGACTTTTCCGGCTTCGTGCTGGTGTGGGATCTGGCGACGAACGAGCTCCTCGGCATCGTCCACGACCATGCGGTGTCCGCATTGCGCGTGGGCGGCACATCGGGGGTGGTCGCAAAGTACTGCGTGCGCGAGGACGCCGAGACGATCGGCATTCTGGGCGCCGGCGAGCAGGCCGCCGCCCAGGTCGAGGCGATCTGCGCCGTCCGGCCGTCGATCAGGAAGCTCAAGGTCTATTCGATGACGGCGAAGAACCGCACGGCGTTCGCGGACAAGATGGGCAAGCAGCTCGGGATCAGCGCCGAGGCGGTGGACAGCGCCGAGAAGGCCGTGCGCGGCTCGGATGTCGCGATCGCCGCGACCAATTCGGCTGACCCTATCCTGTTCGGCGAATGGCTGTCGCCGGGCTGCCACGTGATCGGGATGATCGGCACCAACCGCTTCGACGGCCGCCGCGAGCTCGATGACGAAGTCGCGCGCCGGGCCGATCTCATCGTCGCCAACCTCATCGAGCAGATCACCCTCGACGAGCAGCCCGAGATCATGATGCCGCTGCGCAAGGGCTACTGCTCGTGGAACAACATCTATGAAGTCGGCGATCTGTGCATCGGCCGCATTCCCGGCCGCACGGCCAGCGCCCAGATCACCTATCATCACAACAATGTGGGCATGGGGATCCAGTTCGCCTCGGTCTGCAAGCGCGTGATCGAGGTCGCCCGCGAGAAGAAGATCGGCACCGAGCTTCCGGTCGACTTGTTCATGACTCGCCGCGAGGGCGAGGAGGTCTACGCTCCCTGACCTGCCGGCAGGTGCAGCCACAAGGAGATGCGCGATGAGGACAGGCAAGACCTTGCTGCTGGCTTGGCTGTGGTTCAGCGCGGCGGCGCTGGCGCAGACGTGGCCGACCAAGCCGATTCGCCTCGTGGTTCCCTATACGGCGGGCGGCTCGGGGGACATCGTCGCGCGTGCCATCGCGCAGAAGATGTCGGAAGGTCTGGGCGAACAGGTGATCGTCGACAATCGCGCCGGCGCGAACGGGAACATCGGCACCGAGATGGTCGCCCGCTCGCCCGCCGATGGCTACACGCTGCTGCTCGCCACCGACATCCAGTTCGCAATCGGTCCCGCGCTCGGCATGAAGCTGCCCTACGACCCGGTGAAAGACTTCGAGCCGGTGAGCCTCGTCGCGTTCGTCGACCTGATCCTCGCCGCCAATCCTGCGCTCAAGGCCACCAACATGCAGGAGCTGGTCGCGCTCGCGCGCGCGCAACCGGGCGTGATCAACTACGCGTCGACCGGGCTCGGCAGCACGCATCACCTTTCGATCGAGCTCCTGAAGAGCATGGGGTCGTTCGACGTGACGCACGTGCCGTACAAGGGAAGCGCGCAGGCATTGCCCGATCTCATCGCCAACCAGGTGCAGATGATGCAGCTCGGCGTGCCCCAGACGCTGACTTACCTCAAGTCGGGCCAGTTGAAAGCGCTGGGCGTGGGTTCGGCCAAACGCCTCGCCGTGCTGCCCGACGTGCCGACGATCGCCGAGCAGGGCTTTCCCGGCTACGAAGCCAATAACTCCTGGTGTCTGTATGCGCCTGCGGGAACGCCGAAGGCAATCGTCAATCGGCTTGCGACCGAAGTGGCGCGCGTCGTCGCACTTCCCGAGGTGAGGGAACGTTTTCTCGCGTCAGGGCTCGATCCGGTCGGCAGTACACCGGCTGAGCTGGGAGCGCGCATGAAGGACGACTACGACAAGTGGATGAAGATCGTACGGAAGATCGGCATCAAGATCGAGTGAGGAGGCGAGGGTCGTTTAGGATCGATCACGCCCCACTGTGTGCCTGCATCTATCGAGCGGTCGACGTAGACGAACAGGCGGCGTTGGTTGCAGGGCGATGTTCTGCTCAGCGCTCCAGTCCGCGCCCGCGTGCACGTTCAATTCCGTGGCGGTCCTTCCTGCGGACCACTTCCGCCGTCAACGCGCGGCGCTAAGAGCAAACGCAGGAGCCATTTGCGCCTGTGACGCCGCCGATAGCTTAAGTCTCGCCGCCAGCACGGGCCAACGGGTCACGACAGACTTAACGCTACGCACAATTTCGGCCGCATCGGGTGCGCGAACACGAAATACATCGGCGACTTCCAGCGCCAAGCCGAGGTCTTTTGCGTTGTCTGATTCGCTGACGTTCAACTTGAGTTCTTCGCCGTAAGGAACCGGATTCATGTCGAAGGCTTCGGATAGCCTCCATCCCCGACCGGGAACCAGGATGAATCCGTGGTTGCGAAGATGGTCATCGGTATTTGAAACGCACATGTTGAAGACAATCCGCGTCCACAGTTGGCGCAAGTCGGCGTCGGTTTGCGCTCCGTGCTCGATAAGTACTTTGGCGAGCTCGAGATAGCTCGCGCCCGTCGATGCGTCGTCGCCATCGCTGTGGCCGGTCAAAGTCGTCGCCGAAGCAAAGTGAAGCCTCGAACCCGTGTCGGTCCTGTCGAATCGGCGCGTGAGGAACGTGTGAAAGCGAGACCCAAACCGTTGCGCGCGGCTGGGAGAAATCGTGATTCCACAACCCTGTGCCAGGGTTGCCACAACGAGTTCCCAAGAGCCGACGTCGTGTTCGTCGCGCACACTGGGAAACTTGGCGATCCACAAATGACCTTGGGGGTCGACCACGCTTGCTTTCGGCCTGGCACCGCCGAGTGATCCGCCAGGCGCAATCAATATCCGGAGCCACTCATCGATTTTCCCGCCGCCTTCATTGTCTGCCTCTAGCGCGAGGCTGGCTTGTTCGAGCGCCCGCAATTGTACGAATGGGGGCGCGGCATCGGCATTTCCACCGTCCAGAAATGGTCCCTGATTGTCCAGACGGAAGCGAAGAGCGCCTACCCGGTAAAGGTCATGTACCCCGAGCAGATAGTCCGATTCGGTCAAGCGCTGGTTCTTAGCCGCCTTTCCCAAGCGCTTCGCGCGGGCCAGGCGCCGGTCCATCAACATCCTGCCCCATCGGTCTGGCGCCGAGTCGAGAAAGATGCCGAAGTTTGGCATTCCCTCCGCGGGGTACTGACGTCCAGCGTAACCCGCGATGCGGGGGTCAATTAGCAGCTCTCGTATCTGCGGATGGGCTAGGGCCTGGTCTGCGTACGCAAATTCGAATATTTCCTTGCCCGCGCCGGCGTGAGCCTGCAGCATGCCGAGCAGCAGCGGTCCGGCCAACCCTTCCCAGTCGGCGTACACCGCAATGTATTTTGTCCGCCCGGCCATTGGGAGTTAGCGAAGTCGCTTCGACTTACGCGGCATTTGGTTAGGCTTGGTTGTCGAGACTTTCTTGATCTCAAGAAGTTTAAGCAAGTCTTCAGACGATACGCCCGCGCCGCTCAATGCTTTTGAATCGCTTCGGGATGCAGCTTTCGGCCGTGCTGCTGCGGCTTCAAGTTCTTCCAGCTGCGGCTTGTGCGCCCGTGCGCGAGTTCGGATTTCCGATTCCTTGTCTTGCAGTTGGCGTCCCAGTGGATCGTCGTAGGCCAGGCGGTCTAGCCCGCTCTCCAGTTGAAGCACCTGAAGCAGAGATGCGTAAGCACCCATCGTCGCACTGGGACTTCCATGCTCGATAGCTCTTAATGTTCGTACGTTCATGCCGGCGCGCTCCGCGACCTGCCTCGCGGTCAGCCGACGCCGCCGCCTTGCAAGATGCAGGCGTTCACCCAACGCTCTCAGGAGGCGGTCGGTGACAGGCAGTAACGGAGCAGTCTTTCTAGGCATAGTGGCAATATTATAGCAATATTTCTGAAAAAAGGGCAGAATAATGCCACTATTTGTGTGACGGGATTAGGTCGCTGGGGCTTGACCGCCGCCGGCGGGGCGATCACGATGGCCCCCGTTGACCGGACGGGAGGAATGCGCCATGAGCAAGACGATCGACCGCCGCCGTTTCCTGCTCAGCGCCGGCGCCATCGCTGCGACGCAGTTGTCGTCGGCGGTCCGCGCGGCGATGGGCCCCGATGACAAGTTCGACCTGTTGATCAAGGGTGGCGACGTCCTCGATCCCAGCCAACGTCTCCGCGGCGTGCGCGACATTGGGATCCGCAATGGCGTGATCGAGGCCGTACAGCCAGACATTCCCGCCGCGCGCGCATTGCGGGTGATCAACGCTTCCGGCCGGCTGGTGACGCCCGGTCTCATCGATCTGCATGCGCACACGTTTCCCTACGGCTCCGCCATCGGCATTCCCGCCGACGAGCTCGTGCCGTTCCAGGGAACGACGACGGCCGTGTCCGCCGGCGACGCGGGCGCGAACAACTTCGCGGCCTATCGGCGCTTCATCATCGCGTCGACCCGTACGCGGCTCTACGCGTTCGTGCACATCGCCAACATGGGTCTCGCCGGGTTCCCGGTCGGCGAGCTCTTCAACATCGACTTCGCGCAAATCGAGCCGGCGGCGCGGACCGTGGCGGAGAACGCCGACATCGCGCTGGGGATCAAGGTCCGCATGTCGGAGAACGTAATCGCGCAGCATGGCCTCGAGCCGCTCAAGCGCGCGATCAAGGCCTGCGAGACATCGGGTACCGACGCTAAAATCATGTGCCACATCGGTGGCGTCGAGAGCGCCCAGCTGATGTCGCAGATCCTGGACCTGCTGCGACCGCGCGACATTCTGACGCACTGTTATTCCGGCGCGCCCAACATCGCCGGCAAGTTCACCAACATCGTCCAGGACGGCAAACTGCTGCCCGCGGCGCTGGAAGCCAAGAAGCGCGGCGTCCATTTCGATGTCGGCCACGGCGGCGGCAGCTTCGACTACACGGTGGCGGAGGCGGCGATTGCGCAGGGCGCGCCGCCTGATTCGATTTCGTCCGACATGCACGTCTTTTCCGGCAACTCGCCCGGCATGCCGTTCCTCACCTGGGTGATGAGCAAATTCCTGAACATGGGCTTCAGCCTGGACGAAGTGGTGACCATGGCGACCGCTAATCCGGCACGCGCGATCAACAGGCTGCCGAAGCTCGGGACGCTGCAGGTCGGCGCGCCGGGCGACGTGACCATGCTCGAAGTCGTCGAGGGGCCGGTCGAGTTCGTCGACACCCGCAACAACAAGCGCACCGGCAAGGTGTACGTCAAGCCGGTCCAGACCGTCGCGGGCGGCATCGTGTTCGGCCGTCCGTTTTCGGCGCCGTTCAGCGTTCGCTGAGCGAAGGTGTGGAGTGCAGTCCGGTCGCTGTCAAGAAATGCCCCGGGTGAGCGGAACCCTACATCGCTTTCAATCGATGGTGGTGTTGAAACGAGAGGATTGAGGTGATCCATCAATCCGCGACGTGAACTACGGCACGCCGAGCATATCGAATAGTCGCGTTGACATGAGTCGGTCTTTCCTTCAGCGTCGCAGCACACCCTGTCGCAGGAGGGAATAGACATGTCCAACGCCGATCCGTCGCAACTGCCGTCGTGTGACCTCGTCATGAAAGGTGGGATCACCAGCGGCGTGGTCTATCCCAAGCTCATTGCGCGCCTGGCTGACGAGTACCAGTTCAGAAGTGTCGGCGGCACTTCGGCCGGTGCGATCGCGGCCGCGGGCTGCGCGGCGGCTGAGCACGGTCGCCAGCGAGGCAGCTACCCGAACGCGTTCGCCGAGCTCGCGAAACTTCCCGACCAGCTGGGCAATCCGGTCGACGCAGGCGCCGGTTCGATGCTCTTCCAGTTGTTCCGGCCGGCGCCGGCATTGCGCGACCACTTCGCGGTCCTCGTCGGGGCGCTCAATCGTCGCGACAAGATCGCCGCCGTGGGCGGTGCCCTGCGGTCATTGCTGCTCAAGTTCTGGCCGCTGTCGCTGTTGGCGCTGCTCGCCGCGGTTGTCGTTGGCGTGCCGCTCCTGAAGAGCATCGCGCCGCGGCTCGAAGCCGGTGCTGCGATCGGTTGGGCGCTTGCCATCGTCGCGATATGGCTCGCGTGGCTTGGCCTCGCGACAATGTTGCGGAAGATCCTGACGCTCAAAGGTGCCGTTGCGCTGTGGCTGCTGGCGAGCATCGCGTCGACCGCCGCCTTGCTCTGGCTCGCCACTTACTGGGGCGGCAAGATGTTTCTTTTGGTTACCGCCGCGTTCGCCGTGGCGATGCCGCTCTGCCTCGTGCTGGCGGTCGCTCTCTGCGTCACGCGTTTCGCCGTCACGCTGCTCGCTGGTCTGCACGGCAATCGCTGGGGACTTTGCAGCGGTCACGACGACAATGTCGACGGTCCGCAGCCGCCGCTGACCGACTGGCTCACCGGGTACTTCAACACGCTTGCCGGCATGGACCCGAACGGCCGGCCGCTCACCTTCGGCGATCTGTGGGGCGCGCCGATGGAGACGGTCGAAGCCGAACCCGCCAACACGCCTGCGCGCGAACGGCGGCTCGATCTGCAGGTGATGACCACCGCGGTCAGCCAGAAGATGTGCTACGCGATTCCGTTCCGCGAAGGGTCCGGCCAGTTCTACTATGACCGCACGGAATGGGCGGCGTTATTTCCGCCTTCGGTGATGGTGTGGCTGGACCAGGTCTCCGCGGTCGCGGACGCCGGACAGGACGCGATCACGCGTGCGGGCGGCGCGTCGCTGCGACGCCTGCCGAGCGGACGTTACCTGCCCGTCGTCGTCGCCGTGCGGCTGAGCTTGAGCTTTCCGGTGCTGCTTTCCGCGTTGCCGCTGTATCGAATCGACTACAGCATGCCTGAGGACGTGGAGAACAAGAGGGCGACGCGCGTGTGGTTCTCGGACGGCGGCCTTTCGAGCAACATGCCGCTGCATTTCTTCGATGCCGCGCTGCCGGGGAGGCCGACCTTTGCGGTCAATCTCAAGGCCGAGCACCCGGCGCATCGCATCGATCCCGACAAGAAGGCCTGCGCGCAGGAGGGGCGCGTCTTCCTCGCCGGCAACAAGGGCGGTCGCGTCCAGCACTGGGCGCCGCCGAACGACGCCACGCCGATGGGTCTCTTCGACTTTCTCGTCGGCATCGTCGAGACGATGCAGAACTGGCGCGACGAGATTCAGTTCCCGTACCCCGGCTATCGCGACCGTATCGTGCAGATCAGCCAGCTGCCCGACGAGGGCGGCCTCAACCTCAACATGCCCAAGCCGCAGATCGACGCACTGAGCGACGCCGGCGAATGCGCGGCGGTCACGCTGATCCATCGGTTTCTATCCAGCCCGACGTCGACGGCCGACGGTTGGGAGAATCATCGCGACATCCGTATGCGGACCTTCCTTGCGCTGATGGAAGACCTGGTGACGGGTGAGAGCTTGCACGATCCCGCCTGGAATGCGGTCATCCAGGACGCGGTAGTACGAAAGCACTACTCGAACGATCAGGCGTTGGTGGCGCAGACGTTATTGAATGGCCTTCGCGGGATGGGGACCATGGTGACGGACGGCGGGACGAGTCTCGTACAGCGTCCAGCGGCGCCGCGGCCGCGGCCACAGATGATCATTGCGCCTTATATCTAGCGCCCTGAAGACACTGGGTCCCCGCCTTCGCGGGGACGACGAAATTTAGATATTGGCGAGAATACAAACTTCACTTCGCCGTCAGCAACTTGCGCGCCACTCAGGGATAGCCACCGCAGGCTACGGCCGGCGTATCATTGTCAAATGGTTAAGCACCTAATCTCGGTCGATCCTCAGGTTCAAGGCGGAGTGCCTGTTTTTGCCGGCACGCGTGTGCCAGTGAAGAACCTATTCGACTACCTTGAAGGCGGTGATTCGCTCGATCAGTTCCTCGACGATTTTCCTAGCGTAAAGCGAGAGGTCGCGGTTGCCGTTCTTGAGCAGGCGCGAGAGGCTGTAGCGCCACATGCGCATCCTGCTTGACGAATCGCTTCCTCGCCGATTGCGTCTTGTGTTGCCGGACATGACGTCGTCACCGTCGTCGAAGCCGGGTGGTCGGGCGTAAGAAACGGCGAGCTCCTTCAGCTAGCGTCGACGAGCTTTGATCTCTTCATCACGGCAGATCAGAACCTTCAGTATCAGCAGAACCTGGAAGCACTGTCAATCGCAGTTGCAGTTTTAGTTGCTCGCGACAACCAACTCGAGTCTTTGCGGATACCTGCCTTGGATTTGCTTTCCCGGATTGATCATCTCGCTCCGCGGAGCTTCCTGCGATGCGGTGGCTAAACAGCCACAAGCCGTTGAACGGTGTCCGGAAACCGTTTCACCAAATTGATGAGCAGTGCCGCGTGAGCATTCGGCGTCCTTGCTCCCAGTTCTCGAGCTACGGACATTAGCCCGAAGGTAGACGGCAAACAAGGCTTGCGACATGTTGAGGTTTTCGCGCACCCGAATCAATTCTTAGGGGTCACTGTCGGCACCGGTTTAAATTCGACCGCATGGGTCCGAAGCGTCCGCTTTCCTTGACGGCTGTCAGCCAGAGCCGTCATGCCTTCGGTTAGCTCAGCGAACACGTCCCGCTTCGACTTCCGCTCGCCTTCGCCCTTAACAATGATTCTCATCCCTTTCTCCTTGCTTCTAACTCTCCCTTGAGCATCGCTCGTAACGCCTTGCGCTGCTGCGGCGACAAATCGTCCCGTTCATCCTTGTCGTAAAGAGTGAAAAGCCAGAACTGCAGTCCAGTTGCGTACGATTTCAAGGCTCAGCCTGCGACCTCCAGCAAGAATTCAGGATGGCGCTCCGCGATCTTGAGGAGCGTCTGTGCCGCACCGGAAGGCTCTCGGCGACCCTGCTCCCATTGCTCGAGGGTGCGCTTCGACACTCCGAGCGCAGCCGCAAACTGCGACTGCGAAAGGCCGCTCTTCATACGCACGCGACCGACGTGCGACGTCGGCTCGACCTTAATGCGCCGACCACCACCTGCTTTGATTTCCCGAATACCTTCGACCACTTCCTGCCACACGTCACGGTTGGCCTCGGACTTCGCCAGTGCCTTGCCAGTGAGCTTCTTAGCCATTTCGAAATGCCTCCAATAGTTTCTTCAAGATGTGCGCGGGCACGTCGTCGTGTTTGGCCTTGGAGTAGAGCGTCAGCATCCAGAACTCGTTTGGCTGGTATCGCAGAAAATGAATGATCCGCAGGCCGCCGCGCTTACCCATACCACCACGCCGCCAACGCAGCTTTCGAACACCACCAGAGCCCGGGACGATTTCCCCGGACTCAGGATTCTGCAGCATGTATTGCTGGAGGGCAGAGTACTCATCCTCGTCCAAGTATGTCGGCCGGAGACGCTCGAAGATGGACGACTCGACGAATGTGAACACAGGAGCAATATACGCCAATGGCGTACTATGCGCAAGACTGTGGTTCTCGGACTGGGGGCTTGTGAGCAACAACCACTATTGGATGATCAGGCTTTGGTGGCGCAGACGTTATTGAATGGCCTTCGCGGGATGGGGACCGTTGTCACGAACGGCGGGACGAGTCTTGTGCAGCGTCCAGCGGCGCCGCGGCCGCGGCCACAAATGATCATCGCGCCTACATCTATTAGGCTTTACGTAAATACATGACAAATTCTCTGTCGTTCCCGCGAAGGCGGGAACCCAGCGTCTTTCGTCGCACGCCACTGGGTCCCCGCCTTCGCGGGGACGACGATATTTAGATATTGTCGGGAACTTCAAACTCACCCCTCGTAAAAAAGTGCTGTTCACTTCGCCGCCAGCTGCTCGCGCGTAACTCCGGGATAGAGCCTGAACGCCCCAAATGACCTTCGGCCATTGCGATCCTCGAGCATCTTCTGAATAGCATCCGCTCGATTACGCCGCCGCTGATCAAGTCTCGTGTCTTCGGTCGCAGCCACCGATGCGAGTTGCAAAAAACGCCGCCGAGGCGTAGTCTTTTCGATGGGGGTTGCAGGCCCCCGGGTTTTATCCCTCCAAGACGGTGCCCCGTCCAATCCTGTGAGCGTCGCGTGACGGATGCGGGCACCAGACAACGTTCGCAATTCGTCCGGGCGCAATTCAACCTTTGTGCTTGGAGGAGTTGTCATGCGCTATCAACTGAAGCAGATCTACTGCCGTCCCTGGACGTTGAGCGGCCTGTCGCTGAAGCTCATCGAGAGCCATTACGAGAACAACTATGGCGGGGCGCTGCGGCGCCTGAATGCCATCACCGAGCAGCTCGAATCGCTCGATTTCGCGAAGACGCCAGGCCACGTCATCAACGGCCTGAAGCGCGAGGAGCTGGTCGCGCTCAATTCCACGCTGCTGCACGAGCTCTATTTCGCGAGCATGGGCGGCGAGGGCAAGGTGACAAGCGCCATGTCCGAAGCGCTCGCGCGCGACTTCGGGTCGGTGCAGCGCTGGCGCACCGAGTTTTCCGCCATGGGCTACGCGCTCGGCGGCGGCTCAGGCTGGGTGTTGCTCACCTGGATGCCGCGCGACGGCCGACTGATCAACCAATATGCTTCCGATCACAGCCAGGCGGTCGCGGGCGGCGTGCCGATTCTCGCGCTCGACATGTACGAGCACGCCTACCACATCGACTTCGGCGCGAACGCCAGAGCCTACGTCGACACGTTCCTTCGCAACGTGGACTGGCTGGCGGTCGAAGGTCGCTTCGAGGACGCGACGAAAGTCGCACCGCCGCGGCCGCTGGTGCAGTCCGAATTCGGGGACCTTCAAGGCGTTGGCGTCGAGGAGGTGAGGGCAATGCTGGCCGAAGGCAAGCCGCTACAGCTCATCGACACGCGACCCAAGCATTTTGTGTCGCGCCAGCAGGAGATCGCCGAGGGCGTTACCTGGAAGGACCCGGAGCGCGTTGGCGAGTGGATGGGCGAACTGTCCAAGGAGACTCCGGTGGTGGTGTACTGCGCCTACGGCTTCGCCACCGGTTGCCGCACCGCGATCGCGTTGCGCGATGCGGGCTTCGACGCCCGCTACATGACGGTCGGCCACTCCGGTTGGAAGGCCGTCGGTGCGCCGATCAAGATGAACGCATGACGGGTTTGCAATCATGAAGAGACCCATGATTTCGCTAATCACCGGTTCTTGCATGCTTGGAGTCTCGGGGGGAATGGCAATGGCCGAAACAATCAACTTCGATCAGGACAAGGCAGGTACGCTACCCGCCGGGTGGAAGCCTGGCGTCACCGGGCGTGGCGCACCAAAGTGGACGATCGATAAGGACCACACGGCGCCCACTCCGCCCAACGTGCTCAAGCAATCAGGGAGCGGAACCTAGAACGAGAAGCGAGAGCGGCTTTCCGACGGCGGCCGCAAATGATTATTGCGCCTTATATCTAATGTTCTGCATTGCAAGCCACTGCCGATGCGCTGAGCAATCTCGGTAGGCACACCTGACAGCCCACCGCCGGATAGCCATTGCGTTTAGAGGCAAAGATAGCAAGACGGGGCGGTCATCGCGACCGCCCCGTTTGCTTCAAGCACGTCTATTGAGATTACTCACTTGCGTGACAACTACTCCGTCATTCCCGCGAAGGCGGGAATCCAGCGTCGTTCGCTCAACGTCACTGGGTCCCCGCCTTCGCGGGGACGACGCCGGCTTGAATTGATGCATTGTCACGCACTTACGCAAAGCTCAATAATTCTTTGCAGCGTGAACCACGATATTGCCTCCGCCGAGCGCCGTGCCCTCCGACAACGTCCCTTCAGCCGCCGAGCTGATCTGGTTGTCGTAAACGACGACGTCCTGCTTCAGGTTCTCGTCATAGCGCGAAATCTTGATGCGGAAACGATCCGCGCTGCCGGTGCCCGTGACTTTGCCGTCGACCGCGGTCAGCATGAACTTGTAGCCGGCGGTGTCGTTCAGGCTGCCCGTGCCCTTGAATTGCGCGCGCGCGCCGCCCACGACCAGCCAATCGTACGCATCGCTGTGGAACTCGAGGTTGGCGGTCTGGAAGCGGAATTCCGTCGTTCCGGTCGGCGCCGTCGCGCCCTTCTGGTACTTCGACACGAAGCTGAACGTCGCCTCACCCATCGCGGCGACATCCGGCCTGTAGGCGCCGGCCGGCGACAGGAGCCAGCCGCTGCCGGTGACGAAGCCGGCGGAAGGATCGTAGACGACGACGTTGCGGGTGACGTGGCTCTTGAGCCCGCCATTATCGGTGACCGTCACGAGCACGGGATAGACGCCTGCCGTGGTGTACGTGTGCGCTCCCGACGCCGTTCCCGAGCCATTCGTCTCGCTCACCGTCGCGGCCTGCGGCGGTGTGCCGTCGCCAAACGCAAACGTCGCGGTGTGCGTATCGGCGGCGGCATCGGTGAAGTTGGCGCTGACGGAGAGCACGGCGCCGACCGCCACCGGATCGTTTGCGGAGATAGGAGCGACGACAGGCGGTGCAGCGCTGGTCGAGCTCGGTGACAGCAACGCGTAGCCGGTGTTGGTAACCGCGATCATCGATCCGTTGTCCGCTGGAAGCGCGGCCGCCAGGAGCTCGAGCCCGGCGGGCTTGTCCGGCGTGAGATCGTTGAGGTTCCGGAGCACGCCGTTTTCGAACAGGAACGCGTGCGTATTCGTGTCGTTCGGCAGCGCGGCGCGGCCGATGGCCTGGCCCGTGTTGGTCGCGCCATAGGCAATGGACGAGCTGCCGCCGAACGTCCCCACGTCGACGATGCCGCCTGCTTGTGTCCACGAGAAGCCATGCGTCGCGCCGCCCGCCGTCGCCGACCAGCCGACAACCTGGCCCAACGAGCTGACGTCGTTCGGGAAGGAGCGGCCGCCGAGTGTGAGCGCGATCAGGCCGCTGCCCAACGCAAACGTGAACGACTGCACGTCCTCGGACTTGTTGCTTGCGGTCAGCGAGATGCCGATTACGCGCCCGTGGCGATTCATCGCCCTGACATCCGCCGAGATACCGCCGAGCGTCCCGATGTCGATCATGCCGGTGGGCTCCGTGTACAGGAAGGGCCGTATCTGGACGGTGTTGTAATTGCTGTCGAGCCACGTCGACCTTCCCATGATGTAACCGGCGTCGCTGATAGCGAATGCTTCGGAATTGGTCGCGCCGCTCAATGCGCCGAGACCATTCCCGCCGCCGCCCGCGTTCCACAGGATCGCCGTCGAAAGGCCGTAACCCGTCCAGTTGGTACCGACCGATTGACCGGAGGCATTGATCGCGGCCGCGTACGAGTCGGTGCCTTGCGCCGTCCCGAGAGCGTACATGCCGATCGTCGCATTCCAGCCGAACGCACTCTGATTTCCGGCCGCCGTTTCGGAGACACCGATGACTGTCCCTGCATCGTTGATCGCGTTCGGGACCGCCCAGCGCCCGCCGAGCGTGCCGAGGTCGACGATCCCGCCGGTCTTGCTCCAGAAGAAGGCACGCTGGGCGGAGATGCCGTCGCCGTCCGGATCGACGAACGACACGCCGACGACCTGCCCGGATGCGTTGAGCGCCGTCGCGAACGAGTACGTGCTCCCAGGCGCGCCGATGTCGACGGTGCCCGTGGAGCGCGACGCGACGAACGGGTGGTATTCGCCCGTTGCGGTATAGCCGCCACCTGCGACCTGGCCATTGGCGTTGATCCCCGCGATCCGCAGGTTGTACGATCCGCCGCCGAGGTCGACATTGGTAACGTCGTAGTACTGCGCAGCCGCCGGAAGCGCGGTGAGCGCCGCGAACGACGCGAGCGCGAGCAACCGTTTTGCCTTGATGTTCATGGTGTCTCCCTTTCCGTGAAATAGCGCGAAGCGCGAGATGCGCTGGCGGATCCCACTGTCGCGGAGCGGCGCTTTCCGATCGCTTACCGATTCTCCAAAAGAAAAAGGGCGGTCATCGCGACCGCCCCGCGTCCCTCCTGATCGCTTCAGTTCTTCGCCGTGTGAATCACGATGTTGCCGGCGCCCAGCGCGGTGCCTTCCGACAGCGTCCCCTCGGTGCCCGAGCTGATCTGGTTGTCGTAAACGACCACGTCCTGCTTCAGGGTCTCGTCATAGCGCGAGATCTTGATGCGGAAGCGATCGGTGCCGCCGCCACCGGAGATGTCGCCGTCGATCGCGGTCAGCATGAACTGGTAGCCGGCGACGTCATTGAGGCTGCCTGCGCCCTTGAATTGCGCCCTTGCGCCGCCCACCACGAGCCAGTCGTGCGTATCGCTGTGGAAGTCGAGGTTCGCGGTCTGGAAGCGGAAATCGGTCGTTCCGATCGGCGTCT
>Ga0184626_10000170_pt1 | contig 16870 bp, 20 predicted proteins | sample PLM3_60_b1_FD_133142 | JGI IMG/M metagenome (GOLD analysis project Ga0184626, IMG submission 133142) | Groundwater sediment microbial communities from an aquifer in East River, Colorado, USA - PLM3_60_b1 | ecosystem: Environmental > Terrestrial > Soil > Riparian zone | place: USA: East River... | reverse complement strand
CGGATTTCTCACGATGATGAAACTGACGATGGCTACCCTTAACGCGGACCTGAAACCAACCGTCGGCCTCGAGCAAGGCGATCAGTTCCTTGACTTTCACGCCGGCATTTTACCTTGGGCGCTGGGTTGCGGCCTAACGTATCAAGCTAACCGGCGGGCCGCGCCGATGTGGACAAGCAAGAAGGCATATACCGGCCCGTCCGGTTGAGCGCCGGGTTAGGCCACGCGATCTATATATTGGGAAAGCCAAAACGTCAGTCCTCAAGTAGTTTGAGTTGCTCATATTCGAGCTTGGACAGATCCATTTGGTCCGCTACCCATTTGAGCTGTGCCCAAAACTGTTTCCGGCGAAAGCGATCGTTATTGCAAACCGTGCCCAAGTCAATGATCTTTTCTAGTGCGAGTTGGATCTCACCAACATATCGGTACTCAATGTATTGAGTGAGCATACAGACGAGCTCTACCGCCAGCTCAGGATGCGTTTCCGCCTCTGCTGCAATTCCACCGGTGAGCAGCATGCACGCGAAGTCAAGACCGTCATATGTTGAGGACGTGGCAAGTACGAATTCTGGGCGTTCCGGCGATGACATCGTGGCCTAACGTATCAAGCTAACCGGCGGGCCGCGCCGACGCTCGCCAAGTTGAAGTCATGTGCCGGCCCGTCCGGTTGAGCGCAGGGTTAGGCGACACATACTGTCTGCTGTGCTATCGCTTCGCTTCGCGTGAAGCTTTCCACGCGGTGCGCGGCGGTCTGCCTCAGCCAACTGTTCCGCAGTCATCTTCCGTTCCGCAGTCGTTACATCGGCCGCATCCACGTCGTGTAACTATCATCTGCAACTGACATAGCGACCTTCCACCACTTGTCAGCCTCTACATAATCCTTGGGCATACCTTCGCCCAAATACAGAATCTCCCCAATACGCATTTGTGATTGTCGGTCCCCCTGCTCGGCCGCTCGCAGGAACCAGAGTGCGGATCGGGAAGCGTCCTTGGGAACGCTCAGTCCGTTCTCGTACATCATTCCCAAATTCACTTGTGACTGAAGATCGCCGTGCTCGGCAGCCTTTATGAACCACAGCTCGGCAATAGCAACATCCTGTGGCACGCCCTGTCCTTTGTAGTACATGAAGCCAATGCTTCGTTCAGCGGTAGCATTGCCAGCGGCCGCCGCCTTATGCAATGCACTGAACGCTGTCGAGTAATCCGCCCTTTCAAGCTCCTTCATTCCGGTGTCGTAATCGCTCGCAACGGCAGCTGCTGAAATTGTGACCAGGGATGCGAATACGAGGACGCATTGGTTCACCTGTGGCTCCTTGGGAGGTGTCGCCTAACGTATCAAGCTAACCGGCGGGCCGCGCCGATGGTGACAAACAAGAAGGCACATACCGGCCCGTCCGGTTGAGCGCAGGGTTAGGCGTATGTGGATAGTTGCTGTCGAAGTTGCCGAATGACGAATTCGACGTCGCGCTTGTGAAACTCAATGCGGTCGCCAGGTTTGAAACGCGTAAGCGTTTTGCACTTGCTAACATCGTCCGCGGCGAATCCCTTGTTGTGAATTATCGAGTTCCGAAGGATGCGCAAGTCACCGAAAATATCGACCTGAATATCCTTCACCTCAACGCCGCGCTCCAAGGCGATCGCCGCGCGGTATTTTTCATCCCAAATGTGATACGTAAAAACCACGACAGAGTGAGCGGCCTGCATTAGATCAAATCCGGGATCATTGAGCCGCTGCTTCAGTGCCCCGATTGTAGTGGAATGAAGCGATTTTTCGATTTCTTCCTCGGGAGTTCCAACTGGCGGACCGTCTCGCACAATGAAAGGCGACTCGTCAGAGCTCCCAAACTCGAGTTGCACTCTCTCGATCTCCTTCCGGGCCGTGTGGCACGCCAATCCAACATCAAAGAAGAAGCCGAAGAGCCGGTCTACTTCGTCGAAGAAGTCGCGAACGGCTGCCATACGCCTAACGTCTCAAGCTAACCGGCGGGCCGCGCCGACGCCCGCCAGCGAGAAGCCGCGTACCGGCCCGTCCGGTTGAGCGCAGGGTTAGGCGGCGGCGATGTTGAAGCGGTGCACATTGACCAACCGATGCAAGTTGCCCACAACGAGCAAATCTTGAGGGTACGACTCTGCGAGAACGGCCGCAGCTCGTTCTCGCGTTGTCAGAATCTGAGTCGTATTCTGAACCCGGAACGCATCGTTTATAGCGAAGGCAAATCGGTATTCGTGTTGATGTTTGAAGCGAGCTGGCTTTGACATGGTGATTCGGTCAGGCAACGCCCAGTCAACGATCGGGGCTTCAGAACATTCATAGTAGTTGACCAGGCCACGCAAAAGCGTTTTTGGAGCCCGGACACGGATTCGACGTGTTAGTGCTGCGCGAAGCCGTGCAACAAATCTTGTTTCGTCAACAATTTCTATGCATGTGTCGGCTTGGAATTCTTGCGCGAGTGTAGGGCCGAGCTGCGTGCTTGCGCAGAAAACAAAAATGTCTGATGTCTTCGCGGTGGACTCAAGGGAGACTGATTCCGGAAAATTGGATTTCTGCCCCGTGGTGACGCTCGTAATTTCGAGACCCCCATGCGGTCGGTATCTTCGAGTGCCTTCGTACGCGTCGGCCCTACCATCAGTGCTCTCCAGGTCATGAAAATAAGAGAGAGATCGAAAGAGCACCTCCCCGCGGTTCACGAATGCATCTGCGAACCGTTCTGGGAGGTATTTGTATATGGGCACGATTAGCTGCCGCCTAACGTATCAAGCTAACCGGCGGGCCGCGCCGATGTGGACAAACAAGGAGGCCCGTGCCGGCCCGTCCGGTTGAGCGCCGGGTTAGGCCTCGGTCTCGTTGCAGGGTTTTGGCGAGTCACTTTGCTGCCTTGGCCGGAAGCGTGCTCACAAACTGCTTGCAGCGCTGTAGCCAGAAGGTGAGTTGTTCGTCAGTCTTGATGCCAAGAGGCTCAACGTAGACGTAGCCTTGCATCGGCTTGCCCGTGAAGTCCATCTCGCGCACGTGCTTGTGACCAAGGGAATTCTGGTGGTTCTCTTTCCCAACGCGAGCCATTAGCTTGTTGCCCGAGACACCCACAAACATGAGGCCTCGGTGGAGGAAGGCGAGACCACCGAACATCTTCTTCTCAGTGAGGGAAAGGTCCCCAGCTAAGGCATTGCGGATGCGAGTCGCAAGGGCTTCGTCGTACGCCATCGTTTCGCCTCCGAGGCCTAACGTATCAAGCTAACCGGCGGGCCGCGCCGATGCTCGCCAAGTTGAAGCCGCATACCGGCGCGTCCGGTTGAGCGCCGGGTTAGGGCGCTGGCTCAGAGTACTTTGAGAACGCGCGTTCATTCAAGTACCAAGTCACAACCGCCCAAACGAATGCGCCTGCTGCGCAAATTAGCAGAGTCTCGACGATGCTGCGCCAGACGAATACCGATTGGCCAAAAAATGCGGGAATGATGAGCGAAACTGCGAGCGCAGAAACGCCGAAGATCAATAGTCCGCGAACCAATATGAAATGACGTACACCGCGAGCTCGTATTCCAGACCACTTGCGATGAGATGCTTTCGACCACCACCATGGAAAGTTCATGCGCTTTGCCTTGGACCGTGAATTCGATAGCTGCGACCAAACTGGCGCCCTAACGTATCAAGCTAACCGGCGGGCCGCGCCGAGGCTGACAAGAACGAAGCCGCGTGCCGGCCCGTCCGGTTGAGCGCCGGGTTAGGCAGCGCTTTCGATGAACTGTTCGAGACCATGGATGAGGCAACGCAATTCGTTGGGATAGTACTGAACCACAGCTTCCTCGGTCGGCGCTCCAAGCGAAAGCCACAGTTCTCCCAATTCTCGCTGCTCCTGTAGAGAATAGCCTTCATATAGCTCGTAGTGGTATCGCGCCTTCTCAAAAATATACTGATACCAATTGAGCAAACTATCGAGATTCGATAGATCAGCATGGCCGGGCATGCGCAAGCGCGCGGCGGCGAGAATTCCTACTTGGGTGTCGGGTGGCAGTTCATCCCACAGTCGAACATACTTGTGATGTCTCGCGGGTTTGGTGCCACTAACCAATACTGCACATTTCAAGAGAATTTCGAATCCGAGGATGCGCAGAAAGGCGTCCGAATCACTTTGGCGCGAGAGATTCTGACTGAGTAGATCGGCATCGTGAATTCGCTCACGTGCCTCATTCAACATGCGTTTGGCGTGATCGTGCATCGCGCTGCCTAACGGCTAAGCTAACCGGCCCGCGGCCACCGACGCACGCGAGCAAGAAACCACATGCCCGCGGGTCCGGTTGAGCGCGTGGTTAGGCGGCACCCTTGTTGGCACCACCGAAATGCTCGCGAAAGCCGTCTTGCACGTCGTCGATGTAGCTGGCAAGCGTGGACTCTGGAACAATTTCAACAGGAATTCCATTACGCTTTGCCACCAAAGCGAACGAATTCGGAGACGGAATGCTGTCGGGCAGCAAGAGCCGCTTCGCCCACTCACGCTTTACGCGCCAAGCGCCCTGAAATAGTGAGTCGACTTCCTCTTCGGGCGCATCGCCGCTACCAAAGGGCGTGAACACACTTCCGAAAAGATACATGCTGGCGGCGTCCTGCAGGACATACACATCGAAGAGCCCTTCTTCCTCCGTACTGATTGGAGCGTCGCTCGCCTTGATAACCAACCAACACTGATTCACCATGAACTGGGACGGATGTATCTCGCCCTTAAGCGCGGCGGGAGCTCGAGGGGCACGAGGCGGACGAGGCGGACGGGGCGGCGTGTGGTTCGCATGGATGTTGCGCTGTCGGGGATCAGGTGCCGCCTAACGTTACAAGCTAACCGGCGGGCCGCGCCGATGGTGACAAGAGCGAAGACATATACCGGCCCGTCCGGTTGAGCGCCGGGTTAGGCCACACGAGTCACCTGGGCTCAAAGTTGTGCGCGACCTCGTAGTGTGCAGCTCGGCGATCAAACTCAACCATCATCGCTTGTGCCACCGGTGGAACGACTGCTGCCTCGGCATCGACGCCGGCAAATGCTTCAATGGCACGCAAGGAGTCCCAAACGCTCACCACTTGGAACTCGATGCCGTTGGCAACCTCGCGACGCAGAATACTCGCGCGGACGAAACCGGGCAATGAAGCAAGCTTAGGAAACGTATCGCGTTTGAGATGAGCGACGTAGTGCTCCGCTTCTTCGCGTTTGGCAACGCCCTTCCAATGTCGAGAAATCATCGTATGTACCTCGATTGGCGGGATGGTGGCGATTCTGTGTGGCCTAACGTTCAAGCTAACCGGCCGGCCGCGCTGACAGCAACCGAAGGCGAAGGCACATACCGGCCGGTCCGGTTGAGCGCAAGGTTAGGCCTCATTTCGAATCGCCCGTCCTGTTGATGTAGCCACTTCTCCCGTCCTTCGTGGTGTTGATGACTTCGTCTCCCGTGGGGCTAACCCATCCGCCTTTTACGCCCAACTTGGTTCCTCTTGGCGCCCGAAGGCCCGGACCATCAGGCTCATTGAACTCCCAAGGCGGGAATTCAATGTGAGGCGTTGCATCGGCAAGTTGATCCAATACCGCAGTCTCATCGATCCAAACCTTAGCTTGTCTGCCCTGAAGCGATGCGACGATACGGTCCCGACTAGCCGTTGGGTGCTCCGCAGAAACCTCAATGAGCCGCGGAAACAGCGCAGCAAGCAAGCGCCGGTTCGCCGCCTCGCCATGTCGTTCTGACCTAGCAAACTGGCCGCGATAGCCGACCGCCGAGTTGAAAAAGCCGTCGTAAACGTCATGCTGCACAGTCAGTTCGAAGGATGCGCGTTTGCAACCCTTAAGCCGCGGCGCGGTTGCATCTTCCCAGTAAAGCGGCGCGATGGCGCACGTGGAAACGCCCTCGACAATCTCTTCAAACGACCGCCACGAAAGCAAGCGCGCCGCCCTGTCCGGGGCGACGGCATCAGAGAAGTGCCAGCGGACCTCGGGCACGGAGTCCATGAGGCCTAACGTTCAAGCTAACCGGCGGGCCGCGCCGATGTGGACAAGCAAGAAGACACATACCGGCCCGTCCGGTTGAGCGCCGGGTTAGGCGTACCGGCTGTCTCGCAACTTTCCACCTGCAGCGCCTCCGACAATGACAAGGGGTACGCAAAGAATAACGACGCCAGCAATCTCCCACAGCGCTCCAATGTGATCACGCGATATTCCCAAGTGATCGCCAACTGCGCCCAAAGCAACCATGACACAAGAGTCGATTACACCCAGAGCCAGTACCGCCAGCAAGTCGTGCCGTTGCGCCAAGTATCCGCAGACAGCCCCCGACGCGAGCGGGGCCAATATACCTAAAACAGCCACGGGCCACTGGGCATATAACGAGGCAGCAGGCAGGCTTGATATCAAATAAGCCAAAAGAGCGAACGCGATCGCTAGGATCACAAATACGAGGGCGCCGGCAAGAATCGCTCTGATATCCCGAGTGATGCGCATGTACGCCTAACGTATCAAGCTAACCGGCGGGCCGCGCCGACGCTCGCCAAGTAGAAGCTGCGTACCGGCCCGTCCGGTTGAGCGCCGGGTTAGGCGTTAGTAGCTGCAAGCTAGGATTTTCAATGAATAGCAATCTGAAACGCGCCACTCGGAATCTCCGCACTCGCTGCTTCATACCATTAACATAATTGCGGCGAAGGCTTCTTTGAGACCAACCCCATGCTTGGAGCGATACAGGCGGATAGCGGCAACCATATTTCCGACCGTGGCAAGTTCAAGAATTACTTCATCACGGATTTCCTCCCCTGCGAGGCGCTCGCTGGGCACGAGTGCGCGAAAGGTTTTCAACCAACCATCTTCGTGCGCTACGAATTCGCATAGGCAAAAGTCGTGAAACTCAGGCAGATACGCGACATACCTGATCAAATTTTCGTGTTCTTCGAAGGCCCGCAGCGCCTCAGAATGGGCAAGTCTGAGCGCCTCTTGTCGCGAGTGGTACTCAAGCTGGACATCGTCATCGGGATCGGGTGCCATGTGCGGTATTGAGACGCCTAACGTATCAAGCTAACCGGCGGGCCGCGCCGACGCTCGCCAAGTAGAAGCTGCGTACCGGCCCGTCCGGTTGAGCGCCGGGTTAGCCGGCTTTCTAGGTGAATCCACAATCATGTAGCTCAAATCGACGCCTAATCTTGCGCCGCGCGACAATTTCATTGCCGGACGAATCAATGAATGCTCCGATGGCGGTTAGGTGGGTTCCCTGCGGAGCCCAGAATGCGGCACCGGAGGGGGCGTTCACCGACTCGCAACCAGTCTTCCATTTCTCAATGTCTAGATCGTAAGTGGCCTTAACAAAGTTGAGCACGTCTTCGTTTGGCCATATCTTGGCCGAGTTCGCGAGGAAGGCATTCCGAATCCATTCTGCAGAGAGTCGGGAAGATCCGCAATCAGCTAGTACTGCGGCAGAAAGCGCTGGTTCAAGAACTCGAAGCAGGGCGCCATTTGCGGCTTGGCCAGCTTCGGGACTCCCAAGGAATGCGGCTCGATAGCCACCGGGGCTGTTAAAGAATGCGTCGAACGCACTTGGGCTCACGACTAGGTGGACCGAAGGCCGCCAACAATTGTTCTGTCCGAGGTCGGTAGCTGGGCAAATCCACCCGCCTGTAACTTCAAGGCTACCGGTCACCGCGGCGATGACTTTCTCGAACGAGTCGAAGGCGGCTAGTCGCTTTCGCCTCTCGGGATCGAATGATGCAACGAATTTCCAGTCGCTTACCATCGCGTACAAGCCGGCTAACGTGCCGAGGTAACCGGCGCGCCGACGGATGCTCGCCAAGTTGAAGCCGCGTGCCGGCGCGTCCGGTTGACCGCCTGGTTAGGCCCCAGGCACCGGTTCATGCGGGCACGATACGGCAACCACCACCGCCCCGGCAATGGTTCCGAACCACCGTCGGTTCTGAGGGGAGAACCAGCGCGACAGCCGCACCGCGAGCCCCGGTCAGCGAGGACGCCGCCGCAGCGCGGCAGAGCGCACCGACAGCAACGCGCACGAAGCGCCAACGCGCCAGGTGCAACGCTGCCCGCGAACGAAACGCCGATCGGTGCGCGCGCTGACCGTTGCCGAAGCGGTATTGCCGCCACCACCGCTGGCTCTGAGGAAAAGGCAGAGCCAACGGCGTTGCGATGAGCCTCGGGCAGCGAAGACGTTGCTGTAGCGCACGAAAGCGCACCGCCGAGAGTGCGCACGAAGCGTAGACGTGTGGAGTTCACGCAAGAGGCGAACGAAGCGTACATCGGTGCGCGCCCCGACACGCACCGAAGCGACCGCGCTGATGCCCGCCATGCCTCTGCAGCGAAGAATTCACGCCGACTCGCAACGGCCGGAGGCTGAACCATGGGGCCTAACGTACAAGTTGAGCGGCGCGCCGCGCTGACGCTCGCCAAGTAGAAGCCGCGTACCGGCGCGTCCGCTCGAACGCCGGGTTGGGCCCCGAAGCGGTGCCACGAAGCGCAGCCTACACAGCCCACAGCATGACCCAAGGGCGGGTACCTGAGCCAGCCCCGACCGCGCACAACCCGCACTGCTCCAATGGCGCATAACGCAGTCACCTTACGCTGACCTTCGCCGTAGGCGCAGAGCGCGCCGGCGCCCCGGCGTGGACCGTGAGCCACCATCGCGTGAGGGAACGGCGGGGGCGCCATGCGCGGTGATGACCGCCAACAGAAACGACCGCGGCCGTAGCCCGGATGCTGCGAGGTGAGTGTGCTGCCGCCAACGCGCGACAACCGGTGGTGATACGAAGCGAGATTGTGGAAATTCACGGACCGGGGCCCAACAAGAAATAGAGAACCTAATTGACGGGAAACAAAGCGTACATCGGCGTACCGTCGGTGCGCTGGTCCGCCGTGACGCCAACGTAATCAACGAATTCAACGATATTAGGACATCCTAACGCTGTTCATCGCAAGTATCGTCTGCTCGGTCGGCGGAGGTTCACCATCGGACGTCCGATCACAGGGAAGTCGCTGCCATTGGAACCGTTGTTGCCTTAGGGGTGGGGCACCCCGTCGCCGACGCACATCGCTATCCCCTCTTCGAGCCATCCCTTCGCAGTCATCACTGCCGCGACCTCCTGCCGCGTCGTGAAGCGATGCGCGGGTGCGCCACCCATTCCGTTGTTGTAAAGGCGACGAAGCGGCGTTCCGATCGGACAGGTGCCACCTTGCGGGACGTACGCCCAAAAGATCGAGCCCTCGAATTGCCAACCTTGCTTGACGCCGTCGCGCAGGGCCGCGCACTCCTCCTGGCTTACGGTGAAAAAGTGGGCCGATTTCGCGGACGCCGTTGAGTTCCAGAAACGATAGACGCGTTGCACCTGACCTTCAATGGGCAACTGATTGCCATAGAAATAGATGGCATCGAACGACTCGCCCGTTCGGATCCAACCCGAGCTAGGAACGCTGTCTAACAGCGCGATCTCGGCCGGATCGTCCGCGTAAAAGTATTGGTCCAGCGTGGCGTTGAAGTATTCGATCGACTTGCGCGTCGCGTTGCCGGGACACAGCGCGAAACCGCAACCGGATGGCGTGTAGTAGCGCACGTCCGAGAACTCGCCGGATCCGCGGAGTGCCACGAACACGCGATGCGGATCGGCCAGCGGATCGAACTCGGCGGAAGCAAGGGTATGTCCGGTTACCTCGCGAAGCTCGCGAATGGTGATGTTCGCAAGGGAAGCGCGAAGGTCGGCGTCCGAGTTATAGCGCGCCACGAACTGCGAAGCATTGCGCGCATCGAAAAATAGATCGAGAAGATGATGCTCCGGCGAGACGTTACACACGGCGCCGCGCGGCTTGACCTCGAACGTCTTCGACAATTGTGCAATGGTTACGCCGCCTGATGTGGCGAACGTGGCTTCCATCGAATACGTCCCTGCAGGCAGTTCGCCGAACGAGATGCTTTGCACGAACTCACAAAGGCTTGCGGCTTCGGTGGGCTGCTCGACCGTCACGCCGACATTAAAGTTTGTTCCGGTGCGTTCCACGGTGATGGAATCGCACTTGAGGCGGCCTCCGTAGTGCAGGTCGTATGATTGAATCAACATCACTTGGCCGAACGTGCGGCCCACGTCGAACAGTCCAGTGCCGTCGTTGCTGACGATCACCATCGGGTTAAGCGCCCACGACGGGAGCGCGATCGCAGCGAAGGCCGCTACAAATACATGAAGAAGCCTGCGCACGCGCGCTCCTCTTCCAACGACATGTGGGAACCGCCTTGTTCCGGGCTGATGCCGTCCATGATGTATGCATGAACGCCGCGCGATTTTACGCACTGTGAAGTAGCGATCCGAAGGTTGATCCAATGCTTAGCGTCAGGCAGCAATCGCTTTACTCGGGCTTTGCGGATATGGCCGTGGAATCAACGATACGAGCCCGACTGGGGTTCCTAAAGGCCGCCAGTGCCGATCGTTGCACGCTTCGGCAATATTGTGTACCAATGAAAAGGCCGCAACACTTTCGCGACGCGGCCTCGTGGTTCGATCATTCAGACCGACTTACCTAGTCCCCGAACTCCTCGATGATTCCCTGTATCTTGATCCGGTCGCCCAGGAAGGCGTCGAGGCAGGTCGGATCGAAATGCTTGCCGCGCTGACTCTTGAGAAAGTCGATGCTGTCGTCCATGTTCCACGCGTGTTTGTACGGGCGCTCGCTGACCAGCGCATCGAACACGTCGGCCACCGCGACCACGCGCGCAACCAGCGGAATATCTTCGCCGTGCAGGCCATTGGGATAGCCTGACCCATCGAATTTCTCGTGATGTCCGAGAGCGATGATTGCGCCCATCGACAGGTACTTGGACGGGCTGCCCTTGAGGATGTCGTAGCCCTTGCGGGGGTGCGTCTTCATGATCTCGATCTCGGGGCGCGTCAGCGGCCCTTCTTTCAGCAGCACGGAATCGGGAATGCCGATCTTACCGATGTCGTGCATCGGCGCGGCAACTTCGAGGACGTGCACCGTTTCCGCGCCGAGTCCGAGATGTGCGCCGATCAGCGCCGAGTACTTGGCCATCCGCATCAGGTGATTGCCGGTCGTTTCGTCCCGGAACTCGCCGGCTTTGGCGAGCTTCGCCAGCGTCTCGAGTTCGCGTTCATGGATTTCGGCGACGGACTTATCGACCTGGTATTGCAGCACGCGCGCCTGGTCGGACAACACGATCTTGTGCCGACGCAGTTCGAGCAGGTTGGCGCACCGTGCGCGCGTTTCGTGCTCGTCGAGCGGCTTGATCAGGAAATCGGTGGCGCCGGCCTCGAGCGCGTCGTAGCGGATCTTGCGGTCATCGACGACGGTGATCACGACGATCGGCACGTCGACGCAATGGGGCAGGGCGCGGATCTGCTTCACGAGCTCGATGCCATCGAACTCGGGCAACTTGTAGTCGGTTAGGACGATGTCGACGCGATTGTTGCGGGCGAATTCGAGCGCGCGCGACGGCGTGTCGAAGAGTTCGAGATTCAGCTTGCCGTCGATCTGGCGGACGATTTCGGCCAGCAGCAGCCGGCTCGAAAACAGGTCGTCGACGATCAGCACGGTGTTGCGCTGGGCGCGGGCAAACGCAAGTTCCGAGACGACTCCGGAGCCCGGCATGGCTGAGCGGAGTTGGGCACTCATGGGACTTCCCCCCTTGCTGGTTGGCGGCAACGGCCAGATCGGAGGAGCAAGAACGATGCCATCGTCATCGCCAACCCGCCCGTAAACCGTTCATCCAACGGGAATATTTCGTTAGTTTCGACCGCCGAAGTTGTAGCGTACTCCACTTGCGCCGTTGTGCTATGCGAGTTCAACAAAAAGGCCGGTTCCCGTCGTTCGAGAAGCCGGCCCCGAAACCATGAGTCCAATGGTCGGGGCGAGAAGATTCGAACTTCCGACCCCCTGCACCCCATGCAGGTGCGCTACCAGGCTGCGCTACGCCCCGACCGAACCGCGAATTATACCGGCAGCGGACGGTCACGACGAACGCAAGAGGTGCCGAATTTCTTCCAATTCCTGCCGGATCTCGGCCGGTTCCAAGGTATTTTCGGGATGTACCGTGACAACCGTTGCGGTGCTGGTGTTCGCGCGCGCCGCAGCCCGAGGTTCCGCCGTTTCGCTTTCGAGCCGGTGGCGCGCGCCGTTGATCGTGAATCCCTGTTCGTAGAGCAGGTCGCGAATGCGGCGGATCAACAGCACTTCATGGTGTTGGTAATAGCGGCGGTTGCCGCGCCGCTTGACGGGCTTCAACTGCACGAACTCCTGCTCCCAATAGCGAAGCACGTGCGGCTTGACCGCGCACAGGTCGCTCACCTCGCCAATCGTGAAATAACGTTTGGCGGGGATCGGCGGCAGGTCGGAGTTAGCTCGGCTGGGATCCGGCATGGTTCGCGGCTTCGACCATGGCCTTCAGTTTTTGACTTGCATGAAATGTCACTACTCGGCGCGCGGTGATTGGAATTTCTTCGCCGGTTTTTGGATTGCGGCCGGGGCGTTGTGGCTTCTCGCGCAACTGGAAGTTGCCGAAGCCCGAAAGTTTGACCGACTCGCCCGCCTCGAGCGCAATGCGCACTTCCTCGAAAAAGCGCTCGACCATGTCCTTGGCTTCGCGCTTGTTGAGGCCCAGCTGCTCGAAGAGCAAATCGGCAAGTTCGGCTTTGGTCAGCGTCATGTCAGTTCTGATGGGCCGCCCCGATGGACTGACTGCTCCCGCTCCGAGGGCAGCGAGCGGAGCGAGCGTGGGCGTCGTGTCATATAACTCTTATTGGCGAAGCGTGGCGCCGAACTGGTCCCGGGCAACGGCGAGCAATTTGCTCTCCGTCGCATCGATGTCGGCGTCCGTTAAAGTACGGGAAGTATCCTGCATAAGCACCAGAATCGCAAGGCTTTTCCGACCTTCCGTCAGGCCGGGACCGCGATAGACGTCGAAGAGCCGGAGGGCGATTACGTGGGGTGGCGCCGCACGGTCCAGCGCTTCGAGAAGCGCGCGCGCAGAGACGTCTTCGTCGACTACAAGTGCGAGATCGCGGCGGACGATTGGCAGCCGCGAGACCACCTTTCCCGCGGGCAGCGTGCCGTCGGTCAGCGCGTCGAGATCAATCTCAAAAACGATGGGCGCCTTCGGCAAATCGAGTTGGCGGACGAGGCGTGGATGCAATTCTCCCAGCCAGCCGACGACCTTGCTGTTCACGACAATATCGGCCGCCCGTCCCGGATGCAGCGCCGTGTGCGCCAACCTTTGTGTCAACAGGTGACGCGGCGCGGCCAGCGCTTCGAGGTCGCCCTTGACGTCGAAGAAATCCACGTCGCGCGCCGGTTCGCCCCATTGTTCCGGCGCGGCCGGGCCGTACGCCAAGCCGCCGAGGCGGAGCGGCTGGTCGAAGCCGGGGCCTGCGCGATGGAACGTGCGGCCCAGCTCGAAGATGCGAACGCGCGACGCTTTGCGGTTCACGTTGGTCTTCAACGTTTCGATGAGACCGGGCAACAGCGAGGTGCGCATGACGTCGAGCTGCGCGGCGATCGGATTGAGCACCTTGACCGGATTGGCGGACGGATCAAGCAACGCTTCGGTCACGGACGACACGAAACCGAACGTCACGATCTCCTGCCAGTCGAGGTCGACCAGCGTGCGCTTGATGGCGATGCGCGCGCGTTGCGCCTCAAAGTCAGGCAACATGTGCTGGACGTGCGCACTGGGCGCGGCCGGAATCTTGTCGTAGCCGTAGATGCGTGCGGCTTCTTCGACGAAATCCTCTTCGATGGCGAGATCGAAGCGCCGCGAGGGGGGGGTGACGCTGAAGATGGCGCCTTCGCGCGTAAACGCGAGGCCGAGGCGCGTGAAGGCATCGGCGATGGCGTTGGCGGGAATGGTGATGCCCAGGAGACGCGCGATGCGGGCGGTACGCACGCGGACCGGATCGCGGGGCGGCAGATCCACCTTCGATACGGCATCGGTCAACGGTCCGGCGCGACCGCCGCAGACTTCGATGATCAATTGGGTCGCGCGTTCGACGGCGCGCGCGCAGCCTTCGAAGTCGACGCCGCGCTCGAAGCGGTAACCCGCGTCGCTGGTAAAGCCCAGGCGCCGCATCTTGCCCTGGATGACCGTGGGGCTCCAGAACGCGCCTTCGAGATACACCCGCGTCGTGTCGTCCGCGATACCCGAGTGCTCGCCGCCCATGATGCCGGCAAGCCCCAGCGGCTTCTTCTCGTCGGCGACCAGCAGCAGGTCGGAATCCAGCTCGAGCACTTGCCCGTTCAACAGCGTAAGTCGCTCGCCTTCGCGTGCGAAGCGCACGACGACGGCACCGTCGAGCAATCGGTTGTCATAGGCGTGCAGCGGCTGGCCGAGCTCGAGCATCACGTAATTGGTGATGTCGACGACGGCGGAAATCGAGCGCAGGCCGGAGCGTTCAAGACGTTGCTTCATCCACGCCGGCGTCGGCGCCTGCGGATCGATGCCGTCGATCAGGCGCGCGGCGAAGCGCGGACACGCCGCGGTATCCTCGACTCGCAGCGGACGAACGCCGTCGAACGTGACCGGTGTGGCGGCAACGTCCGGCAACGTCAGCGGTGCGCCGGTGATCGCGGATACGTCGCGCGCAATGCCGGTCATCGACAGGCAATCGGCGCGGTTGGGCGTGATCTTCAGCGTGATCAGCGTGTCGTCGAGCGCGAGTGCCGAGCGCACTTGCGTTCCCGGCGTGAGCGACGGCTCGAGGGGAAGTAGACCGCTTGCATCGTCGCTGAGCCCCAGTTCCTTCGCCGAGCACAGCATGCCGCGCGATTCCACACCGCGCATGGTCGCGCGCTTGATCGCCATGCCGCCCGGCAGCACTGCCCCTTCCAACGCGCACGGCACCCGCATGCCGACGGCCGCGTTCGGCGCGCCGCAGACGATCTGCAGCTTCTCGGATGACCCCACGTCGACCGTGCACACGCGCAGGCGATCGGCATTGGGATGCGGCTCGACCTTTTCGATGCGCGCAACGACCACATCCGCAAACGGCGGCGCCGCGGGCTCGGCCTCTTCGACTTCGAGACCCGACATGGTGAGCCTGTCGCAGAGCTCGGCGCTCGTCAGCGGCGGATCGCACAGCGTGCGCAACCAATGCTCGGAGAATTTCATCGTTTATTCCGCGTGCGCCCGTACAAACGTCGACCGCCAAATGTGCCGCCGTCATCCCCGCGCAGGCGGGGATCCAGTGTCTTTGCATTAATGCTACTGGGTCCCCGCCTGCGCGGGGACGACGACGGGGGTTTGTACGTGATCACGTTTATCCGGGCGCTGCGACTACGCAAATTGGTTGAGGAAGCGCAGATCGTTCTCATAAAACAACCGCAAGTCGTTCACGCCATACCGCAACATCGCGAGTCGGTCCGGCCCCATGCCGAACGCGAAACCCTGGTATTGCTCGGGATCGATGTTGACGGCCCGCAGCACGTTCGGATGGACCTGGCCCGACCCGGCGATCTCGAGCCAGCCGTCGTCGCCGAACGCCATGTCGATTTCCGCCGACGGCTCGGTGAACGGAAAGAACGACGGGCGAAAGCGCACCTTGAGATCGTCGCGCTCGAAGAACCGGCGCAGGAACTCGGTAAGCGTGCCCTTCAGGTCGGCGAACGAGACGTCGCGGTCGATCCACAGGCCTTCGACCTGGTGGAACATCGGCGAGTGGGTCGCGTCACTGTCCACGCGATAGACGCGCCCGGGGGCGATGATCTTGATCGGCGGCGCGTGCGTTTCCATGTAGCGCACCTGGATCGGCGACGTGTGCGTGCGCAGCACCATCCCGCTCTCGACGTAGAACGTGTCCTGCATCGAGCGGGCGGGGTGATTCTCCGGCGTGTTGAGCGCGGTGAAGTTGTGGAAATCGTCCTCGATCTCCGGGCCGTCGGCGACGGCGAAGCCGAGCGAATGAAAGATGGTCTCGACGCGCTCCTGCACGCGCGACAAGGGATGGAGCGTACCCAAGCCACGGCCGCGGCCCGGCAGCGTCACATCGAGTGCATCGGCGGCCAGCTGTCGCGCGAGTTTCGTATCCGATAGCGCGGCGCGGCGCTCGGTCAACGCGCGCTCCAGATCCTGCTTGGCCTCGTTGATCGCGGCGCCTGCGGCCGGGCGTTCCGCTGCCGGGAGCTTGCCCAGTCCCTTGAGCAAATCGGTCAGCGCGCCGGCCTTGCCAAGATATTTCGCCTTGGCATTCTCGAGCGCCGCCGGATCCGCGCACTGCGCGAACTCGCTCCGCGCATCGGCAACGATCTTAGCCAAGTTCTTTTCAGACATCGGACTACCTCATCGCCGTCGTCCCCGCGAAGGCGGGGACCCAGCGTCGTTGCAAGACTCTGGATTCCCGCCTTCGCGGGAATGACGGAGTTTTGGATATGGCATCGTCCATTACAAACAAAAAAAGGGAGGCGGTGCGCGCCTCCCTCGTTTTCCGCGGAATCGATCAGGCCAGAGAGGCTTTGGCCTGCTCCGCGATCTTCGTAAACGCTGCCTTGTCGTGCACGGCGAGATCGGCCAGCACCTTGCGGTCGATGTCGATCGAAGCCTTGGAAAGTCCATTGATGAAAGTGCTGTAGGTCATCCCCAGCTCGCGCACGGCGGCATTGATGCGTGCGATCCACAACGACCGGAATTCGCGCTTCTTCTGCCGGCGATCGCGGTACTGGTACTGGCCCGCCTTCATCACCGCTTCCTTCGCGATGCGATAGACGCTCGACCGGCGGCCGCGGAATCCCTTGGCCTGGTCTAGAACCTTCTTGTGCCGCGCGCGGGCGGTGACACCACGTTTGACTCTTGGCATGGTCCGCTCCTTACGCGTACGGCATCATGGCTTTGACCGACGCCAGATTCGTACTGTGGATTTCGGCGG
>Ga0184626_10000169_pt1 | contig 16871 bp, 14 predicted proteins | sample PLM3_60_b1_FD_133142 | JGI IMG/M metagenome (GOLD analysis project Ga0184626, IMG submission 133142) | Groundwater sediment microbial communities from an aquifer in East River, Colorado, USA - PLM3_60_b1 | ecosystem: Environmental > Terrestrial > Soil > Riparian zone | place: USA: East River... | reverse complement strand
CCCCATGGCGGCGCGATGGTGCTGCTGGACGGCGTCGAGGATTGGGGGCCGGCGTTCGTGCTCGCGCGCACCGAGACGCACCAAAGCGCGGACAACCCGCTGCGCCGTGCCGGCCGTCTGCATGCGATCGCCGCCATCGAGATCGCCGGACAGGCGATGGCGGTGCATGGCCGGTTGATCGGCGACCGCGTGCCCAAGCGCGGGGTGCTCGGCAGCTTGCGGGATTTGCGCCTGCACACCGATCGCCTCGATGACATCGCCGGCCCCATTGCCGTTCATGCCGAACTGTTGACCGGCTGGGGCAAGGCTTGCGCCTACCGGTTCCGCCTGCAAGCCGGCACACGCCCCTTGGTTGAAGGCCGCGCCGGCGTATTCTTCATATGGCAGTGAAGAGACGATGGACAGCACGACGATGAAACGCGCGCTCGTCACCGGCGGCAGCGGCGCGATTGGTGCTTCGATCTGCAAGCGCCTCGCCGCCGATGGCTTGCATGTCATCGTTCATGCACGCAGCCAGCCGGCGCGGGCGGACGAAATCGCCGCCGAGATCCGTGCCGCCGGCGGCAGTGCCGAGACGGCGGCCTTCGACGTCACGGATATGGCGGCGACCGCTCAGGCCATCGAAGCGCTGTTGCGTGCCGGCCCGATACAAGTGCTGGTCAGCAACGCCGGCACCCATCATGACGCGCCGATGGCGGGCATGAAACCCGAGCAATGGACAAACGTCATCGACGTGTCGCTGAACGGCTTCTTCAGCGTGACGCGTCCCCTGCTGCTGCCGATGATGCGCACCCGCTGGGGCCGCATCGTCGCCATCTCGTCGATCTCCGGCATCATCGGCAATCGCGGCCAGACCAACTACGCGGCGGCGAAAGCGGGCCTGCATGGCGCCGCGAAATCTCTAGCCCTCGAAGTCGCCTCGCGCGGCGTGACCGTGAATGTGGTGGCACCTGGGATCATCGACACCGAAGACACCCGCCGCGCCTTCGACGCCGCGGCGATCGACCGGTTGGTGCCGATGCAACGGGCGGGGAGGCCGGAGGAAGTGGCTGATCTCGTGGGCTATCTCGCCTCCGATGCGGCCGCCTATGTGACCGGGCAGATCATCGCCATCAGTGGCGGGATCGGATAAGAGCAGGATCCTCACACGATCCTTTCTGATGTCTCCGTACGCCGCATTGCTTGTCCTATGCAGCCGAAGCGTTGCCGCACTCATACCCATTCGTCTATGCGCCGCGCGCGAAAGGAGTAGGCCTCCAATAAGAGCGACCTCCCACTAGCGCTTTTACAACGACATTTCCCGTCGTACCCTCGCCGATCACAGGCAAATCCACCTCACTGACCAGGCGCGCACTCCTCATGGTATAGATACAATCACAGAATAATCATTCACCACATTCCACGAGCATCAACTCATGGGTCTCTTCACCGCACTGAAGGAAGAAGTCTATCCCATCAAGCGGGTCGAGACCTTCCCCACATCGCCGGCTTTCCACATGGAGACCGCTCGGGCGCTGGCCTGGGCGGCGCAGCTGGCCTATGAGACCGCTGAGGAGGAGAAGTTCGAACGCATCCTTGGGCGATGGGGCTGGCGGCTCGACTCGATGCTCGACGGTATTTTTAGCAGCGCCCTGCCTGTTTCCACGACCCGCGGCTATGTCGCCCATGCCGGCGATGCAACCATCGTCGCCTTCGCGGGTACGGAGCCTACCAATCTGCTGCAATGGGTGCAGAATTTTTCCATCGGCATCGATGCCGGCGTGCATGAAGGGTTCGAAGCCGGCGTCGAGGCCGTCTGGGAAGTGCAACTATTGCCGCTCATCGGTACCGCCTCCGCGCTGTATTTCACCGGCCATAGTCTCGGCGGCGCGCTTTCGGTCGCAGCTGCCCATCGTCTCTGCAAGGAGACGCCCGCGGCAGCCGCCAAGATCCGCGGCGTCTACACGATCGGTATGCCTCGGGTCGGCATCGAACGATTTGCCCAGGCCTATAATGACGCGAATGCCGGTCCGCAACCGCCGCTGGGACAGCGGACATTTCGCCTGGTCCATGGCGCCGACATCGTTCCCCATGTTCCGACGACGGTCGCGCCCGTGAGCTACCGCCATGTGGGCCATGCGCTGGCATGCCCGCACGGCGGCCGGTTCGATCCGCAGGAATTGCGGCCGCCGCAGATGGAAACTGCAGACGCCGACGAACCGGTATCCATCAGGAGTTTTCTGACTGCCGGCGACGATACCGCCAACGGCTCGCTCCCGTCTTTCCCCGCCGAGAATATTCTTGTTGTGCCGATTATCGAGGCAATGCCGCGGCCGGTCCGCGATCACCTCATGGACCGTTACCTGCGCGCTCTCGGCGCTGACCTGTAACTGATCCCGTGTTTGCCACTCCTCCTCGCGAAACTTCTTGTCCTTAGACCGCTGCGAGTGCGACCAGAACGTACGGTCAAGGGTGCAGTTGAAACTCGAATTCCTTTGACTTATAGGATCAAGTTCTTATACTGTAATCAGCCGCAAATTTTGCTTTCGCGGCTTAGATAGTCCATGGCGTTTGTTCCTTCAAGTATATAATCGCCATGTCCAACATCAAGGCCGCGCGGCTCATATGCGCGGCGACCTCCATTATAGGATAATTATCCGGACAGCGCAACGGAATTTTATCCTGTCACGGCAACAGCCGCTAGGGCGTCTTGTGCCGTTTGGGTTGCTTCGCGCCGGGGCCGGCGTCCTCGTGTGCATCGGCGGGTACAGAGGTTTTGCACTTGGTGCAAATGGTCATGACGCGACCATCGGATCCGGTTTCCAACAGATACGCGGTCCCTTGGCAATGTGGGCAGACGTAATCCATAGGGCTTCCTCCAAAAAAGCATGAAGCGGCGCCTGGCGGCTTCGGATCAACTACATTCCTGCATTCTCGACCTGGCCGCGAATTTCTCCGTCGGGATGCTGCTCGGTGTGGATATTGACGTACCAGAGGCCGCTCAGGACCTGGCGCATCTGCTCGTCGGTCAACTGGGCCTGTCCGCTGATCCGCTGCGGCGACGATGCGGCAACCTCCAGGGGAACCTGCACATCGGCCGCAACGCCCGGCCCCGCCGGCCCGTGCAGATGGGCGGCGGTCACCGGCGACGACAGGCCGTCGATCGAGATATCCCAGAACAGTCTTCCGGTGGCGCGATCGAGAAAGATAGTGCCCGATCCGCTGCCGGCGGTCATCACCGGGGGCGCTTCCTGTTGACCGTCCAAAGTCGCCTTGTATTCGATGCGATTTGTCGTCGCGGATTGATTGTCGGACGCACCTCCCGAACAGGCGGACAGTATGGCGATCGTGGCGAGGGCGCCGAGCCAGCGGGAAATCGGGATCATTGCTTCACTCCATCTCTGAATTCGAGCCGCGCGATCTTCGCGATCGTCTCCTGCCGAGCCGCCTAAGTTCCGTTGAATGGCAAGACCTCGGGGGCACGCAGCGTGTTTCCGCGGCGTGCCCTCAGAACCTTGGATCGCCAGCCCCGTCGCCGGCTACATCCAATAGGGAGCGACGCCGTAATAATCGTGCAGGCGCTTGTTCCAGTCCCGGTCCTCCCAGTTGACGCCCTGGGCTTCGTCATAGGTCGGCGCGCCGCGTAGCAGGTCCAGGTCCATATCGACTACATATCCGCTCAGGTTGGTGTCGTATTTCAGCGTGTCCCAGGGCAGCGGATGACGGCTCTCGCCCATGCCGAGAAAGCCGCCGAACGACATGACCGCATAGCCGACCCTGCCGCTCTGCTTGTCGATCATCAAATTCTCGACGGTTCCCAGCTTTTCGCCGGCGGGATTGTAAACGGCTGTGCCTTCGACCTTGTCGGCAGCGATGAGATTGAACGTCTCGGTGGCTTTGAGACTGGCAGTGTCAGTCGGGGTAGTATGCGGAGCTGTCATGGCTGAACCTTTCCTGGTGAGAGGCGTGCCGGCAAGCCGATTGCCGCCGGCGCTGTTTCCATACCGGGCGAACGCAATTGCGCGCGGAAGGTTCCCATTCCGGTGGATTCTCGCACGCAATTCCTGGGTCCGTTCGGAACCGCATCCATCGCGCGAATTACACAGTCAAAGGGCTGCCGCGCGGATCCCCTACTCCGCGGATTGCCGTTCCGATTTCCGGCAGACGGGGATCGTTCCGTCCAGAAAGACCTTCGTGCGCCGCAACGCCATCAGCGGATACGGAAGCGGTTAGAACAGGACGCAAGCCTGCCGGCGGCGTAGGCGAGGCCCTATGACGCCTGCGCCGGCGCGGTGTAACGACGCTCGACCAACTCGCGAATCTGCTTGCGCGTTGCGGCGGGGTCGGCGCCGTCCTGCACTCCCTCGGCCTCATCGGCAAGCTCATCGTCCTTGATTGCCTCGCGAAACCATCTTGTGTAGTCGCCGCGGTGCAAATGGTGCAGCCAGGTGGCGTCATCGACACCGTCGGCCATCTGAAGAAAGATCATCAGATTATGGGCCCGGAGGTTCAGCGCCGCTTTCGGACCGCGGAAGTAGAAGCTCTTGTCCTCGCCAAGCTGGCCTTCGGCATACTTCCGGGTATGCCGTTGGTGCTCCTGCTGCGGGCGATCAACGCTGATCCAGCGCGGCGGCTCATCCGAAGTCCGGTTCCAGAAGAGCACCTGATCCTCTCCACCGGCCGGTGGTAGCGGGGGAATCGGGGCATCGACCGTCCGGCAGAAATTCGTGATGACGTCGTTGGCCTTGGGGCCGACGCCAATCACGGTTTGCACGCCGGACAGCGCCTTCGGCCGCATCGCTTCGGGGTGCACTGTCACATAAATGGTGGACGACTGGGGTTCCGGCAGGCTGCTGTCGGCGGTTTCCGAATCAGCGGGCAGCAGATGGTGCGCCTCATCGATGACGAGCCAATGCGGTCGAGCAGTACGGCCGCGTAGTTGATGGATCGGCGCGAGCAGTCCGGCGAAGAAAGCCGGACGCTCCTGCACCGGCAGACCCAACATGTTGACGACAAGAATTGAAGTCGCCGGTTTGCGCAGGATATCGAGGATTTCGTCGGTCACCGGTGCGCGCTGCGCATCGCCGAGGACAATCGCGTCCTCCAGATCATCGTAATCGCCTTCGGGGTCCAGCACGCAAATCTGGAATCCTTGCCCCTTTAGCTTCTCCATAATGGCTGTCGCTAAAGTGGATTTACCGATTCCGGAAGAGCCTGCAATCAGGACACCCCCATGTTCGGGCCGTAGCATGGCCGCATCGTCTTTGCCCAGCAGGACCTTGCGGCGTTCGGCGGCGCGCGCGATGAAGGTGCGCTCATCGGCCAGGAGAGCGTCGATCGTTTCCATCACCCCCGCTCCGTGGTCGGCTGCAGTCACCATATCGGCGGTTGCCTTGACGGCATCGAGGGCATTGGCGACGGCGACCGCGCAGCCGCTGGCAGTCAGGAAGGCATGGTCGTTCTCGGCATCGCCGATGGCGAGAACGTTGAGAGGCGAGAGCTTCAGGGCATCGAGCGCTGCAGCCAAGCCAGTCGCTTTGTTGACGCCCGGCGGCAACACCATGACAGCGCCCTTGTTGAAGATGATCTGCCATTCCAAGCCCAGCTCACGAATACAGTCGAGGACGGCCGTTTGGTTGGGCTCCCAGGTGGCGACGATGCCACGGCCGACTGACAAGGGCTGGACGCCCCGGGCTCGAAGCGCCTCGACGAGCTCCGGCGGGGGAGCTGCGGCGACAGGACGCTCTTCCTGCGTGGCCGGGAAATAGAGGAGCGAGCCATTCTCGGCAACGACGACATCGAAGAGATCGAACCGGTCGAAGACGCGTTTCAGGTCGGGCAGTTCACGGCCCGTGACCATCAGAAGATTGCGGCCGCTCACCTTCAGCCTCTCCAAGGCGCCGATGGTCGCGGCATCGACTCGGCCATGATGCGCCAACGTGCCATCGTAGTCGGCGGCGAAGGTGATCAGGTACATGGCAATTGGCGTCCGATACTTGCAATGACTTTCACGCAGTGGGAGTCAGTGGCTGACCACTACCCTGATGTTCCCGTCACGACGGATCACATTCACGGAAACGTCGGCCCCATGGCGCCGGATCTCAATATCCGCTGCCCGACCGGCAACCCTTAGCTCGCGCAGGTGCAATTCGTCCAGGAACTCGGGCAGCCGCGGCCGATTGAAACGAATCTCGCCGCTGCGATGATCCAGGCTGAGTCCCAACGTGGCTTGCAGCAGAGCGAAGGGAGCTGCCGTTGCCCACGCCTGGGGCGAACAGGCGACCGGGTAGAAAGTCGGGCCCTTGCCGCGCCGGCGCGCGAAGCCGCAAAAGAGCTCCGGCAACCGCCGAAGATCCATGTAATTGGCCGCTTCGAACATCGCCGTCAGCAGCCGCGCCGCCGCGTCCCGAAAGCCGTAGCGCGCCAACCCCAGCGCGATGATCGCGTTGTCATGGGGCCAGATCGAGCCGTTGTGATACGACATCGGGTTGTAGCGCGCCTGCGAGGCGGCAAGTGTACGGATTCCCCACCCCGCAAAGAATTCTTTCTGCAGCAGAGTGTCGGCGACTCGGGCCGCATGTTCGTCCGACGCAATGCCGGCAAACAGCGCGTGACCGGCATTGGAGGTCCGTACGCGACAAGGCTTCTTTTCGCCGTCGAGGGCGAGCGCATAGCTGCCGATTTCCTCGCACCAGAACATCGATTCAAACTTGGATTGAAGCTGGTCGGCCTGCTGCTCCAGCTCGGCAGCCATGTCGGCCAGATCGAGACGCCGGGCCATCCTGGCGGCGTGACGTTTGGCCAGGTACACATAGGCCTGCACTTCGCACAACGCGATCGGGCCAGGCGCCATCCGGCCATCGGCATGGAACACCGAATCGTGAGAGTCCTTCCATCCCTGATTGACCAAGCCATTTTCGCTGTGGCGATTGTATTCGACAAATCCGTCGCCGTCGGAGTCGCCGAAGCGATCCACCCATTGCAATGCCGCTTCGACATTCGGCCAGATCGACCGCACCGTCTCGAGATCGCCGGTGCGCTCGAAGTAGGCGCCCGCCAGGACGACGAAAAGCGGCGTGGCGTCGACGCTGCCGTAGTAGAGCCCGAACGGTACCTCTCGCAAACGCGCCATCTCGCCGCCTCGAGTCTCATGCAGGATCTTGCCGGGCTCGGCGTCCCGATCGGGGTCGACCGCCGTCGCCTGCGTCGCGGCGAGATACTTGAGAACGCCTTTGGCGATCGTCGGATCGAGCCAAAGGGCGAACAGCGCCGCAATCAACCCATCCCGCCCGAACGGCGTGCTGAACCAGGGAATGCCTGCATAGGGATAGGGGCCATGCTCGGTCTCCGTGACGAGCATGTAGAGATCCGACATCGCGCGCGTCGTCATTTCATTGAACAGGCTGTTGGAGCTGTCGACGCCTGCTGCCCGCCGCACGGATGAGCGCAACGCTCGCCGCGCCGCCGTCATCGACAGAAAATAGTCGGCTGATGCCGTGTGCGCCGCCTCCGCCGCATTGCCGCAGCCGAGCGCCAGGAAGACCGTCTTCTGCGCTTGCGGCTCCAGGAAGAGCCGGTAGATCGCCCCCAACTCAGCCAGATGCTCAGGCACCGGCGTGAGCCGGATCACCAGCGTATTCATCACGCCATCGATACCGCGGTATCGGACCGCGACCTGCCCGTCACCCAACAGTTCGCGCGTGCGGCTGCCGCGCCGCGCACGCTCCTGGCCGCGAACTTCAAACAGGTCGGCGAAGTCGCCGTCGAAATGCAGCGTCATCAGGATTTCATGAGGCGCGTTGTCGAAGTTGCGCACGGCAATGCGTTCGTGACAGGCGCCGCGCCAGATGAATTTCAGCCGCTGTACATGGATCGTGTTTCGCGCCAGAACGAGCTGATCGCCGTCATAGATATCCGGGTTGGTCAGATCCACCGCCAGCATGGCGTTGTCGTCATGAATCGTGGAGCTCAGCAACATCGGCCGTTGGCCATTGAGCAGGAGCTCCAGCCGCGACAGGTAGCGGGTATCGCGATGGAACAGCCCTTCGGGAGTGCCGCGTTGCGGTACGATATCGCCGTAATGGTCGAACAGGGCGAAGGTGTCGCCATGCTTGAGGGCGCGCAACCGGCGTTCCTGCAGCGATACCGCCGCGGGAATGTAGAATTGCGATTCAGTTTCCACGCCCGCCTCAGCGAGCGCAGCCAACAACTTTGCCGTCATCGCAGCCCCCGTTCAGGCAACCGACAGCGCACCGTTCACGGACCGTAGCTCCTTGTCCGGGCGGATCGGCTGGATTGGCGTTAGAAAACGCCGATACACCGCCAGATAATCGCTCGCCATCCGCTCGGCATCGAAACGCTCTTCGAAGCGGCGGCGCACCGCAGCGCGATTCATGGCCAGGACACGCGGCACGGCAGAAACCGCAGCATCGACGCTGTCGACGATCAGGCCGGTGATTCCGTCATCGATGACTTCCGGCACGGAGCCGCAGCGAAAGCCAATGACCGGGGTACCATTGGCCATCGCCTCGATCATGGCAAGCCCAAACGGTTCCGGCCAGTCGATGGGAAACACCAGCGCGGCCGCCTCGCCGAGGAACGCAGCCTTCTCAGCGTCGCTGATCTCACCGACAAACTCGACATCCTTGCAATCGAGCAGCGGCCGGATGACCGTCTCGAAATAATCCTGATCGACCTTATCCACCTTGGCGGCAATTTTCAGCGGCAGTCCGCTGCGATGGGCAATCTCGATCGCCCGATCGGGCCGTTTCTCGGGACTGATGCGCCCGATGAATGCCAAGTAGCCGCCGGCGCCGCTGCCGAGCGGGTAAAGGTCGCGGGGCAACCCATGGGCAACCGTATCGGCCCAATTGGCCCACGGCAGCGGCCGGCGCTGGTGATCCGAGATCGAGATCAGGGGAATCTGGTCAAACTCGCGATAGACCGCGGGCAGGTCCGGCAGATCCAGGCGGCCATGCAGAGTGGTCACCGTCGGGCGTCCAAGCTTCGCGATCATCGGAAAATGCAGGTAGTCGGTGTGGAAATGAATCATGTCGAAGCGGTGTGCCTGACGCGCCACCTGGTTGAACATGATGAAATGATAGGCGAGCGGATCGCGGATTTTCCTGTCCAGGCGCAACGCATGCCGCACCGGCGGAACCAGCCTCGCCGAGGTCTGCGAATCGCCGCTGGCGAACAGAGTTACGTCATGCCCCTGACGGGCCAGTTCTTCGGTCAGATACGCGACCACCCGCTCCGTCCCCCCATAGAGCGATGGGGGACAACTCTCATGGAGAGGAGCGACTTGTGCAATCCTCATGCTCATAACTCGCTTCGATCGGTTTTGCGGATGACGGCGTGCTGATTATGGATTTTCTCATATATACAATGCGCTATGCGTCCGTTGGTTCCTGCAAAGGGATCGAAAATGCCGGCGTGTGAGGGTGTTGGATCGCGGTGGCCCGTTATGTAAGATGCAGGGAGGCGCCGGCCTCAGCGTTTCTCGACCCGGGCATCCGCTGCCATGTCACCCTTGTCGGATAGAGTCACCGGACTGTGAGCGATCCTTGCCCCACGCGCGTGATGTTGGTCGAGGACGAGGCCCTCGTTGCGATGGAGTTGGAGGATCTGCTTGCCAATCTCGGCTGTAATGTCGTGTGCAGGGCCGCAACCGTCTCGCAAGCGATGGACTATGCAAGATCGACTGAGATCGATGCGGCATTTCTCGACGTAAACATCGGCGGTCACCAAGTTTATCCCGTTGCAGATATTCTGGCCGCGCGGCAGGTGCCGTTCATCTTCCTGACTGGATACGGAAGCAGCGGGATCGACGCCGGCTACCGGAACAACCCGGTGATCTCTAAGCCCTTCTTCCTTCCGGATCTGAAACGGGCGGTCGCTGCATTGCGGAGGGGCGGCGCCTGAAGTCATCCATTCCTGGCACACTCGGTGCCAATTCATGCTGCGCCGCAAACGCAAGTCCAAGGACGGAAGCGATGCCGGCGAGCAATCAGAAAAACGGCGGAGGTGGGGCGTATCTTATCGATATGACGTTTTCTTGAAGAGAAGAAACGGCCCTTGGAAGGTCGCCGACTGCGCTAGCACCCCGATGGATTCTCTTTTGAAATGTGGGAACCAAAACATGTTCTCCCACATTTATCGCTCAGAGATTCAACAATCACCTCAAAAAAACTCGGACGGAAGCGATGGCAGACAGCCGCCAGGCCAGTAGCCTTTCTGCAAGCAACAGCTCCTCCGGCAATATTGCTGCCCCCACGCGAAAGCTTCTATGGCGCCGCGGACATGTCGAACTTTGGCAGGACCGTGTAAGCGACTTTCGATCTGGCCATTCAGGAATTGGGTATTTTGTGGGTGCGCCGGCAGGGCGATTTACCTCGTTCGCAGAGCTACATGACGCGTGCCTGCATTTCTGGCGAATAACCGACCGCGGTGAGTCCAGAACCCAGCCGGAGGAAAGCAGCCAGCTCGAGCTGAGGTGAAGGATCCTCTTCGTTCTTTTTCTCGTCGTGTCTCTAGCCACGACGATCGTCTCCTTTGTCAGCTAGACGATCCGAGCGTTGCTGAAGGTTTAGACAACGGCAAACGGGTCAGCGCGTAGCGGGCTTGCGCTTTATTGCGGGATCCTCGCCCTTCGCCTTACTCCTGCCGACGCGCTCTGCCCGGTCAAGTTCGGCTTTCTCGGCACTGTCAATCGCAGCCTTTGCCTTTTCGGCTTGTTGCTTCACTCGTCCAGACTTTGCGAACTTTTCCGTCGCCTGGTTGTAAGCGCGGGCAGCGGTCCTGTTGCCCTCGCCTTCGTTCCTCTGCTTGTCGTTCATGGCGTTCTCCTGTTGCCGATGCTCAATCGAGCGAACCACAAGTAGGGAGAGGCCGTTGAGCCCCCGCCCTGCGGGTCGCCGAAACTACTGTTCCTTGGTCTTGGGATCGGCGGCGCCGGCCTTGTCTTGACGAGACGGATTCTCCGGCTTCCGCGGCCGCTCGCTCATGTCGACATTGGATTTTCGGTCGAGCTCGGGATCGCCATGGTGCGGCGGCTGGTTGACATCCGGGTTTCCCGGTCTCCGATCCGGATCTGGCTGTTTCTTCGGCGCTCCGGCGTCTCGTTGGGCGTAAACGCTGGGCGGCTTTCCCGGGAATTCATCCGGCTTCGGATCAGGCGTACCTGCGGGATTCTTATCCTGCGGATAACCCGGAAGCCTTTCCCTGCCGCCGGGGTTCGGATTGGTTGGGCTCTTCGGTTCCATTTATCTCTCCCATCCCGGTTCGCTGGTGGGATGGCATCGACTGCAAAGTAGAGAGCGTCGATGCATCTCGTTCGGAGACAACGCCGGTACCCGCGAAGTTCCGGATAGAGGGTCCGATTACCCCCAGATCAACCAGACAATGACCAACACAGAAAGCGGAACGCCCAGCAGCCAGGCAATCAGATATCGCATCCTGTTTCTCCCTTTCTGAATCACGAGGACGAGCCCTTGTCAAAACCATCATGCGCGGCGCGGGTTCCGTGCGAGCAAGACAAACCCTTTCGGCATCGCACAAGCGCCAGAGTCGGATACGACCGCCGCTGCACCGGAGTCCGCCATCGAGCCGGCAGCCGGAACGTCCGGTCTTCGTGCCAGCGAGATCATGGGAACAGAAGTGAAGAATCCCGATGGCACAAGCATTGGCGAGATCAGCGAAGTGATCCTGAAGACCGACGGAAGCATCAATGGCCTGGTCGTCGATGTCGGCGGGTTCCTTGGCATCGGCGAGCATCCGGTGCTGCTGAGCTGGGACGATCTGCGCTTTACGAGCGAGGCGAACGATCTTTCGGCGATCACATCGCTGAACAAGGATCAGTTGACCGCTCTGCCGGAGTACAAGACTGCGATGTAGCCGGTTGGCCGGCAGTACAGCCGTCGCACCCATAACGAGAAACCCGGGTCCGGTTGGCCCGGGCTTCCGATTCCTAAGAGTTGCCCGAGCGCCATGTTGGCGCGACAACGTCCCGAAACGGCATCAAACGCCGAGCTTGCCAAGCGCCGCGGCGAGTTGATGCGTATTGTAGGGTTTCGACAGGACGGCGTAGTTGATCTTGCTGGGATCGAGATCGATCGTGCTGGCGTTGTGCCCGGTTGCAAACAGGACGCGGAGGTCGCGGCGGAAGGTACTTGCCTGCTTGACCAAATCCACGCCGTTCATATCCGGTAGTGTGACATCAACGATAAGTACATCGATTTCCGGATTTTGCCGCAGGATTGTCAATGCGTCGCCCGCGAGGGTTGCATCCCGCACGCGATGGCCGAGTTCCTGCAGCATTTGAGCTGTCGACATCCGGATCAGTGCATCGTCATCCACAAGCAGGACCGCGGGCCGATCGGTTGCCGAATCTTCCGCCTCTTCCATATCGCCTTCCTTCCCGCGTGGCTGCTCTCGCCTGTCGAGGACGGCTCTCAGCTTTCGGCTGAGTTCGGCCTCCCGATAGGGTTTGCTGAGAAGGTGAAGCCCCTCTTCGAGCCGGCCGTGGTGAATGATTGCATTTTCGGTATAGCCGGAGGTAAAGAGAACGGCGAGTGACGGGACTAGTTCGCGCGCGCGATCTGCCAATGTCCGTCCGCTGATCGCACCGGACATCACAACGTCGGTGAACAGGAGGTCGACCTGCAGGCCCGTCCGCAGCATCGACAGCGCCTGCTCGCCATCTTTCGCTTCGGTAACCCGATATCCGAAACTTCGGGTCATATCGGCCACGGCGCGGCGCACCTCCTCGTCATCCTCGACGAGCAGAATGCGCTCAGTTCCACTCTCAATCACCCGTTCACTATCCGGGGCCTCGGCTTCCTCCGGACGCAGCGAGCGTGGAAGATAGATCTTGATCGTCGTGCCATGGCCAACCTCGCTGTAGATCTTTATGTGGCCGCTCGATTGCTTCACAAAGCCATAGACCATGCTCAATCCCAGGCCGGTTCCCCGCCCGTCTGGTTTGGTCGTGTAGAACGGATCGATCGCGCGTGCGGCAACCTCGGCGGGCATGCCCACGCCGGTATCGGTTACAGCGAACATCACATACTGTCCCGGCGCAACCTCGTCATGCCATCGCGCATAATCTTCATCGATAACCGCATTCGCCACCTCAATGGTCAGCTTACCGCCGGCCGGCATCGCATCGCGGGAATTGACCGCGAGATTCAGGATTGCATTCTCGACCTGGTTGATGTCGACAAATGTATTCCAGAGCCCCGCATCGACGATCGTTTCGATCTGGATGGTTTCGCCCAGCGTCCGATGCAGGAGATCGCTCATCGCCCGCACGCGCCGGCCGAGATTGCTGACAACCGGCTCCAAGGGCTGCTTCCGGGCGAAAGCCAGCAGCTGACGGGTCAAATGCGCGCCGCGAGTCGCTGCATGGTTGGCGTACTCCAGATGCGTCGCGATGAACTCGGGATCGTCGCGGTGCTTTGAGATGAGATCCAGATTGCTGGCGATAACCTGCAAGAGATTGTTGAAATCGTGCGCGACACCGCCGGTGAGGTGACCTATCGCCTCCATCTTCTGGGCCTGCCGCGCGACCTGTTCAGTCTGCAGCCGCTCGGTGATGTCAGAACAGGTCATGACGATGCTGCCGGTCTCTGTCCGTCGCTGCGAGCATTCCAGTTCGCGCCCGCCAACCTTAGCCCGACGGCGGAGCTTGAAGAATTGCCCGAGGCTGGCGATGCCTGAATCGTCTTCGCTGATCTCGAAAACCTGGTCCTGCCTTTCCCGGTCGAAGCCGAGAACATCATCGATCCGGCGGCCGATCTTTGGGAAATCCTCCGGAAAGCCGAAGAACGAAAAGAATCGCGGATTCCAGGCGATCAACCCCTTGACGGGATCGAACACCGCAACTCCTTCGCCAGTGTTATCCAGCGTGGCCTGCAGCATCGAGGCCTGTTCTTTCAGATCCGCTTCAGCGGCTCTAAGACGGCCATAGTAGCGCGCGAGCAGTATTCCACCCACGACCGCAACCAATAGTCCCATGACAGATGCAAGAAGGGCCGCATTCCGCGCGACGCCTTCCTTCCGGTCCGTTTCGATTCTGTGTTTAGCCAGGGCCGACTCCTGCCGCGCCGTCAAGGCCCCAACCCGCTCACGTATTTCGTCCATCGCGTTCTTGCCGGCATCGGTCAAGAAGACTTTGCGAGCGCCTTCGAAACCGTCGGTGCGGCTCCGCTCGATGGCAGCCTGCAATGCGACAAGCTCGTCATCGATATGGCGATAAAGGTCCGACGCCTGACGCAGGAGCTCAGGATCATGCGCGACAAGAGACTGCAGCCTTTGCTTCAGAGCCGGAATTCTATCGATAGCGGCAAGATAGGGATCCAGATAGCTGGGTCGTTCGGTGAGGATGTATCCCCTCTGCCCCGTTTCGGCGTTCTGCAACTCGATCCAGAGTTCACGAACCGTCGTCAGCACTTCGTTCGCGGCCCGCGCCTGCAGGCGCTCTTGCTCGAATTCGTAGAACGCTGTGAAGGTCAAGTAGGTGCTGGCGCCCAGCAGCACGCAAAGAGATACAATACCACCAAAGAGCCAAGGCCCCGCCTTGCGCAGATGTTCCATGCAGCATCCCTAGTCGGCCGTCATTCGTGCGACACCGCCTGATTCGTATCGCCGGCCGAAAGAACCCCATGCAGAGTCCACGACTGATGAACGAAGAACTTTCGCATCAGCCATGGGGCGGCTGCCGATCAATATTGGCGTCCGATACCCGCACCATCGTTGCAGGCGTTACCGGAAAGATAGCTGATATCGACGAGCGCGGCGGGCCGGAGATCTCAATTTGGGCACCAAGCTGAGCCGCAAATCCCCGGATCAGGGACTCTTCCAGGACCAATGTCGGCTCATCGAAGGCGCTCGGGCTGTATGGCGCTCCCCGCGACTCAGCAACACCGTCATGGGCGACCGTCAACCGAGCGCTTGCGTCTTCAGTCATGTGGAATTCTACGTTTACAGTGCCCGTGCGGCCCTCTGGAAATCCGCGCCTGAAGGCATCGGACACCAGCTCCGTGGCTAGGAGCGTCAAGGGCACGGCGCGCTCCATATCGACATCCAATGGAGCGACAGAGAGTGACAGCGTCACCCTCCTCCCGACCGCACCCAAGCTGGCTCTGATGAGCTGGCACAGGTCTTCGAGAAGAGGCTTCAGGTTGACGCTCCGGTGCTCCGGGCTTTCATAGAGATGCTTGTGAACGAGCGCAAGCGCCTGCACGCGGATTCGCACATCATGCAGCGCCTGTCTCGCCTGATCTGTTTCAGCGTTCCGGGCATAGAGATTGAGCAGGCTGGTGACCATCTGCAGATTGTTCTTTATCCGATGATGAATCTCTCGCAGCATCAGATCCTTTTGATCGATCGCGAATCTCAGCTCCATCTGGCGTACATTGAGGCTGGCCGCCATTTCCGCCAATGTGTCGCCCAGTTGCCGGATCTCGGCCGGCGCGCCGCCCAGGTCGGCTCGTGCCGTAAGGTCGCCCTTGCTGAACGCGGATGTCGTTTCAAAGAGCCGTTCCGTCCAACGCGTTACGAGCAATTGCGTACCGAGCCAGGCCGCGAACACGCCGGACAGCCAGATTGCCAGGACCAACAGAATCTGAGTTATCAGATCGCGATCGCCCCAAGCCAAGCCCGCTCCCTTCGGTACGCCTACAAGCACCAGCAATCCGCCGGACTCGATGACGGATGCCGCATAGACGCGCCTCATCCCATCCTGGCCTCGCGATTCAAATGCGCGGGCGCGCCCCAGGCGCAGATCGGCAATCGCCGACGCCGGCGGCAGACCGCCAGATCCGAGACTTGCGGGGACGGTTACACCAAGCAGTGCCAGACCATTTCGATCCAGGACGTATAAGACGCCGTCTTTTGGCAGGCTGAGGAATCGCTCTCTTGCTTCCAGGCGATCGAGCCGGATTGACAGGGCCAAGACGGCTCGCACGCCTTCGGCTTCGGTCAAGACCGGTTGAGCCAGAATCAGGATCGGAGTCCCCGGTTCCGATCCGCTCACGTAGCCGCTCAGAAAGCGGACTTTGGTCGCCACCGCCTGCTGAACATAGTCCGGGTCATTTCGGTTTCGCAGCAAGTACTCGGGGTCGCTTCCGCAAATGACAGAGCCGTCTACTGCAAACACGTTCAGGGAGACATACGCAGGGAATGGCCGGATGGTCCGCTTCAGCGTTTGCGTGCAGATGCTCTCTTCGGGCCGGCCCGATGCGGGAAATATGTCGCTGCTTTCCGCGATATCCAACAGCAGGCTGGCCGAGTTCTGAATGAGCGCATGCTGATAGGTCGACGCCATCGCAGCGTAGTTCCGCACGGAATCTCGCAATCGCTCGCGCTGAACTCGCGATGCTTCAATCGCATCAAACACGCCCAACAATGTCGGCGGGAGCGCGACCAGCGCGAACACCAGCATCAGTCGATGCCTAAGTAGTCTCAAGATGCCCCCGAGAAGGCTTAGGCGGATTGACGCTCTATTCTTTCCTCGCTGGCATTGGAAAGCGCCTGTGAAATTGCCGCCTTAAGCGTGTCCGGCGTGAATGGCTTGGTAACCAGATATGTCGGCTCCGGGCGCTCTCCCGTAAGCAAACGTTCTGGAAATGCCGTCACGAAGATAACAGGCACAGTCATCGATTGCAGTATTTTCCCTACAGCGTCGATCCCGGAACCGCCGGCGCCCAGATTGATATCGGCAAGCACCAAGCCCGGCTTCTTCGCCCTGGCAATGGAAACCGCTTCCCGCTCGCTGCCGGCAATCCCGACAACCGAGTGGCCCAACTCCCGAACTATTCCCGCGATATCGATGGCGATCACGGACTCGTCCTCGATTACCAGCACTGTGGTCGCCATCTGTCGATTGACTT
>Ga0184626_10000168_pt1 | contig 16953 bp, 14 predicted proteins | sample PLM3_60_b1_FD_133142 | JGI IMG/M metagenome (GOLD analysis project Ga0184626, IMG submission 133142) | Groundwater sediment microbial communities from an aquifer in East River, Colorado, USA - PLM3_60_b1 | ecosystem: Environmental > Terrestrial > Soil > Riparian zone | place: USA: East River... | reverse complement strand
ACGAAGCGTTTGCAAACGCGTTTCTAATATAAGGTCCTAAAACTTTGCTTCTGTAATGATAGTGTGCATTAACAACTAGGATGTTAGAGATTGAGTCTACAAAATAATACTTCTCGGTGGCACCCTGATTCGGAGGCGGTAGCAGTGCTTCAAAATATTTCCAGTACGCTGTCGGACTCTTAGTTGTCAACGCCTCAACATATAGCGGCTCGCATTTCAGGAAGTGTTCTTTAGAGGGCTGCTGGTAGGGTTTAAGTATGATGTATGGATTATCGTTCAAATTATCAACATCAATTGGTCTAAGCCTTGGTCCAGATGATTTACGCGAACTCGTGTAACCTTCTGTGGACAGAAAGTCCAACGTTAACAGCGCTGTGAATGGATCAACGTAGCAATTAGCATCAAAACGTTGATTTATATATCGAATCTCATGATTTAATGTATTAACAGCTGCTGTCTTAGCAATATCCAGGCTATGATATTGCGCCTTAACACACGCCAACATTCCGATCTTGGATTCAAAAAAATTTTCAACTGCATTAGTAGCAAACTTGCTGGTTTTGAGACCTGCGACTTTTTGGTGATTTGGGCTGTAGAAAGTGACGTTGTTATACGTAAATTCAAAGTCATCTGGAACACTCAAGTTGTAAACTCGGCAAACAAATGTATAGTTCTTCAATGGCTGAGTTAAAGCATTTTTGACTCCATCAAACTGTTGACTGAATGTACGGTCCTTCAAAAATTGTTCGCGCTTTTCTTCGGTGTCTACTTCTGGCGGAAAGGGAAAATCTGCATCCTTACTGAGCAATTTGCTGAAAAGACCTTCAACGTCCTTCTTTGAATGAGCCTTTAAGACAAACTCAGTTACCATGCAATTGATGCCCCAAATGAAATCATTCTTATGATGGTTTATGTCGTGCTTGCATTGCGTATAACTAAGAACGTTGCGTAAGGCTTCATTGAACATCTTTTCACTCAACTCACTTTGTAATTGTTTTAGTTTATCTGAGAAAATCACTGCATTTTTTTCAAGCCACTTCCGTTGTTTGTTTTCGCTCGGCAGAACTAAAAATTCGCCACGCATTTTTATTACATCAACAAGTGATGGAAATGCTGACCAAAATTCATCACGTTCGCTGAACCATTCATTGGTCAGATAGCAACGAACATAATTTGAAGATCGATGAAGATTCTGGCTCAGTTGTATCAGTATTTTCTCCACAAGCGACAAGGGGTTGTCGATGGAAACGAAATCGTTTACTCCAAGCGTATTGGCAGCAAAGTAAAAATAGTCTGCAAAAAATCCGACCTTTTTCGCTACTGATTCATCGGGATGGATGACTTGTGTAATGACTCCCATTATATTACGGTTTAAATAGGCATAAAAATACTTGTTTTGTTACCTTATAGCTCTTACAGTTCACCTAAATTAATTTTTCAAAAATTTACTGTTCCTTGTTATTTCCCTTGCATCAATTAACTTCGAATGCAAATCACACGGCGCGTGATTACTTCATAGACTTACTAGTGAGCGTTTAGGTGAGTTTGATTTTTTCCGCTTCTGTTTCTTCTTGTAAATGAATTCGTTAGAAAACATTTACAATCCCTGCCGGGGCGACTCCAAAATGAAGGCAGTGATTCCTGCTGTCACAATTATGTCTTACGCATATGTAATTAAGAGCGTAAGCTTGCCGTACTACTACAAAGGCCTTTGTGAGGATTTGGATGAGCAGCTGAAGGAACATAACTCAGGGATGACGCATTCTATTAACAGATTTATCCCTTTCGAAATCGTCTATTTGCTTCAATTTCATTGCTCCAGCGAGTCGCGTTGCTGCATAGCCATCTTAAACACTTTATCAAGCGAGCCGCGGACAATGAGGATCTTGGTTTCTAATATCGCCTCCTTACCTGGTAACAACGCTGCTTGGGGATCCACGTGCTGACAAGTCAATTCCGGATTGCTCCACACGTTGCCCGTGTTACGGGTGAAACTCGCGATCACCCAGCGACCGTCTTGGGAAACCGTGGCAATGAAAGGCGCATCGACTCTTCGCGATTTGTTATAATATGTGATACCGTCACGACGTTCGACGTGTTGCGACGGTATTGGCCAAGTGAACGAGGCGAGGTAGCGGGCGGGCAACCATTGATTGAGCGGCATCTTCAAACGGCTCGGTGTCGCGGCGGGGAATGCAACGGAACGTCTGGCCAATTTACACATACGCCGTTGTAAGGTGCTAAGAAAGCACTCGTCGCCTTTTGGCGTTTTACCAAAGCTAAGACTAGAATGATGATTAAGTCAGGTTAGAATTTATGGTACTTTATTAAACCATTTCGTACCATCCGATACGGGGAAAACCTTACAAATTTTATATACTTTTTCTTTCAATGCTACGGCTTTCCATTAAGCCATGATGATGATAGCAAATTAATTCAGTACTGGATCTGCAAACTACGTCATACCCGTCTTTATTAAATTCAAGAGTGTTTTTATAATCTTCCGGCTGCCCTAAAAAATGATTCAAAGAAGATTGATGGTCATCTTTTAGAGAGGTTTCACCTAACGTCATGAATCTGTGATACACATCAGCAAAAAGGGACTTAATCTCTGTATCTTCCATATAGTCAAAATATTACTTCTTGTACCATATTCTTAAAACGTAGGGTGACTAAATATGTTCGTAATGGACAGCGCGTTAATCTGACTGATGGAAGTGGCGTTGCAGTGGCGAAATCCGTGTTCGTCACCGACACACATGTTTACGTAGCGGGAATGATAGATAATCAGGTCGTGTATTGGAAAGATGGTGCCGTCATAGCCCTCACGACGCCGGGCACGTTCTCAATGGCCAATTCCATATTTGTACAAGGAACGGATGTACATGTGGGCGGCTATGAGAACGGATATCCGGCGTACTGGAAAAATGATCTAAAACAAAACATTTCAAACCAGGACAAACCGCGGTCAGATTAAGTTTGTAGTTGTTGGTTCGAATTGACGTCAGTTTAGCTCCCGAACCAGGGCTTGTGGTGTGTTATCTGCCGAAATGCTTTGAAATCTTTTTTTAAACTATCAAATTAGATGCGATCAACCGTAAAAAACCCAAATTGTTATGACAAAATTGATGCGCTCCCTATTTTTGATTGGTTTGATTTCGTGCAGTACCTTGAAGGTTACATATGACTACGATGGTCAAACAGACTTTTCCAAGTTCAAAACCTATGCATTCAGTGAAGATGCACTGAACCTGCCCATCCAGCAACTGAACCGTGATCGAGTTTTGAAAGCCGTTGAAAAAGAAATGGCCGCCAAAGGTTTTAGTAAGTCTGACACACCTGATGTACTGGTTGATCTTCAAGTAAAAGCCAAGCAGGAAGTTTCAGCAACTGCTACAAATACCGGGGGTATGTATGGAGGACGGTATGGTTATGCCTATGGCGGTGGTACCACGCACATAGATTATAATGAGTATACAGTAGGGTCTCTTTTTGTCAATATTGTTGACAAGTCCACGGATAAAATTGTGTGGCAAGGTGTTGGCAGCCAAACCTTGGACGAAAATGCCAGCGCTTCAAAGCGCGATGCCAATATCAACGAGGGCGTGAGACAAATTTTCATGAACTACCCTCCAAAGAAAAAGTAGAGAATCGAAACAAGGCCTGCACCCAAATTACACGCCTTCGTTTCATAATTCAGTCAAAACGTTGGCGACAGGAAAAAAACAAAAAAGGGATCCCCGATAGCCGGAAGGATCCCCCCAACCATCCACTAATGTCCCTCCTTCACCCTATGTACTTCTTTTGGTATTAGACCATGAGCCTCCTTGTGCGCATTGATCAACGCTTGCTGATCTTTGGCCTCAACCAGGCATCGTACTGTACCGGATTTTTCGTCCACCCAGTAATTGACAAAATTCACATCATACTTACCTTGGATCGCAAGGTCTTTGGCATGCGCATCAGCGACAGCTGCCGCATTCACATTCCCTGCTCCGAGCTCGTGAACGTCCATGAATAATGGTCGGTTTATAGAGAACTTCGCTTCGTCTCCTCCGACCACCTGATCGACCAGGTCAGGAGCAAGACCATGCGCTTCCTTATGGCTATGATAGACCGATGCTGAATCCGATGACTCCACGAGGCAATAGACTTTGCCACCGGCTTCATCTACCCAATACCTTGAAAAGTTAACTCCAAACTTTCCTTGTGTTGCAAGATCCTTTTGATGAGCTCCGGCGACCGCTTCCAAAGACACTTTGCCGGGTTCAAGGTTGTGGACATCAAAAAATAGTTTCTTCGAATCTGGCTTCCTGGTCTGCCTAGCATCTACGGCGCTATCGGGGCCACTTGCCGACTTCTCAATTTTCGAACTACACGAAGAACACCAAACAATGACGGCCAAGAGCACTAAAATTACATTTTTCATAATAATAAGGTTTTAAAAAAAAATAATGATTTGACTTCTAACGAATGGGTTTTCATTCATTCGGCTTCACAAAAGTCAGGATGCGGAAGTGCACACACTCGTAATCTGGTTGCGAACGACAATACTTTTGTTACACTTTTTCTTTTGTGCGTTATCGACTTGTTTCGAAACCGTTTGTGTAAATAACCCGCTTAAGTGGTTCTTATTCTTTGGATTGTCGGTGAACGGAGAAACTTAAAACCTTTAAATGCGTTTGTGGAATCTTAGTGTCGGCTGTCTCGAGATTCCCTTTGAAACTTTCTTCTCGTTATAATATGAAAAAGTTACTGTGGTCATCCTTATTGCTATTAGTTGGCTTTTCGGCAGTGGGTCAGAATAAAAAATTGGACAGCCTCTATGCATTGCTGAACAAACATCCTGAGGAAGATACTGTACGTGTTCAGCTCCTTAATAGTATTTGCCACCTCGAGTACACCTCTGACAATGAAAAAAATAAGATTCATGCCAATGAAGCCTTTGAGCTAGCCAAAAAGCTCAATTACAAAGCTGGAATGGGTACAGCACTTAAATACAAAGGTCTTTACTATTGGGTGATCGGTGACTATGAGCAAGCGACAAGTAATGCCCTGGAGATGCTCCGTGTTTTTGAAGGAACCTCAAATCACCTAGGCTTTAGCCAGGCTTACAACTTGTTGGGCCTGATTCACGAACGAAGACGTGACTTTGAGAAAGCCAAAGATTACTATTTAAAAGCACTGGATATCCGTCAGAAGGCCGGACTCAAAAGGGATGTTGCCTACAGCTTCAATAGCCTCGGATCCCTTTCTTTTAGCCAGGCGAAATACGATAAAGCGCTGGAGTATTTCCTCAAGTCTCTCGAGATCAGGAATGAAATTGGCGACGAAGAAATGTTGAGCCAGACGTACGGAAACCTTGCGGTGGCCTATATGAAGAAAAAGGATTACCCTACATCTCTGGATTACAATCAAAAATCGTTGGCGATTCTGGAGAAGTCAAACAACAAGTACCGAATGGCGGTAAACTACACTAACCTTGGCGAAGTATATACAAAGCTTGGACAATTTAAAAAAGCCGAACATTACCTGCTTAAGTCAATTGACATCGGAGAAGCCATGCATCACAAGGAGGTACTGGCGGAAATTTATGATAAACTGACTTTGTTGGAAACAACCCGGTCAAACTACAAGCAGGCATTTGCATATCTCGGGATAAAACAAAAATATGAAGACAGCCTCTACACAGAAAAACAATCTAAACAAATTGCAGAGGCTGAGGCGCGATACGAAACGGAAAAGAAGGATCAAACGATTCAGGGGCTGGAACAACAAAAGGAATTTCAAAATCTGAAACAACTATACCTGGTTATTGGCTTGCTGATTCTCAGTGTCACGTTCTTCGTTATATATATGCTGCAACGTTCGCATAATCAGAAAGTGAACTCCCTTCTTGAAAATCAGCAGTTGCTCAATCAGAAGCTGCAGGAATCTGACCAGATGAAGTCGAAATTTTTTGCCAATATCTCTCATGAGTTCAGAACACCCCTTACACTGATATTGAGTCCACTTGAAGAGAAACTAGCTTCTACCTCGCTTGCCCGGGCCGATAGGGAGTCGCTTCAACTGGTGACGCGAAATGCCACCCGCCTACTGTCCTTGGTTAACCAGCTGTTGGAGCTCTCTAAGCTGGAAGCAAAAAAAATGGAACTGCTGGTAAAGATGGACGACCTGAGTACATTCCTTTCTGTTGTAACGGCCTCTTTCGATTCACTCGCTGAAGCCAAGAATATTCACTTTGATAAAAGTATTTCGCTTGGAGAAATCGACCTATGGTTTGACGCCGATAAACTGGAAAAGATCATTAACAACATATTATTTAACGCGTTCAAATTCACTCCTTCCGGAGGTACCGTCACGTTCATGGCCAGTCAGGATCCCATCACTAATGATCTGGAGATAGTGATCACAGATACAGGTATTGGTATTCCTGAGGATGAGCAACAAAACATTTTCTCGGCATTTTATCAGTCAGGGAATATCGGCGATAATGCGCAGTTCGGTACAGGTCTTGGTTTGGCCCTGGTTAAAGAGCTCTTGAAGTTATCTGGTGGCCAGATTGAATTACTCAGTGCCCTGAACAAAGGCACAACGATCAAGATCATACTTCCCGTAAGTAAAGATAGAATTCCCGCCGTCGCTGTCTTCAGAGACAAAGACATCAACAGTGCAGCGATCATGGGCCGGTTCAACGTGCCGGCAAAACACCTCTCACACGCAAGCATCGTTGACGAGTTGGACCTTGATGAACAAACTGAACACGAGGATACCATACTGATAATCGAGGATAATGATGATCTTCGAAATTTTATTGCGTCTGCGTTGAGAGGCCGGTTCACAACTGTTACGGCAAGGAATGGCGACGAAGGATTTGCTATTGCTGTTGAACAGATCCCCGACCTCATTATTTCGGATGTAATGATGCCAGTCATGGACGGGATCATCCTTACTGAAAAAATCAAAGCCGATGAACGCACCTGTCATATCCCGGTAGTCCTGCTTACTGCAAAAGCCGACACAGCATCCAAGATTGAAGGTCTATTGACGGGCGCTGATGATTTTCTTTCGAAGCCGTTCTCTACGGAGGAATTACGGACGCGCGTCCTGAATCTAATCACCCAGCGAAAAAAGCTCGCTGCCAGGTACAGCGCTGGTTATTCTTTTCCGATCGCCGCATCAAAAGAACCTTCACTCGATGATAAGTTCCTTGCAAGGGCCAGGCAGATTGTTTTGGACAACATTGGCGACTCGAGTTTTGGCGTTGAAAAAATGGCAGATGAAATCCATCTCAGCCGGACGCAATTGTTCCGCAAACTCAAGGCCATCTCAGGAATATCACCTAACGAGTTCATAAATGAAATTCGGTTGCAAAAAGCTGCTGAACTTATTCTAACCAAAGCGGACACACTCACGCAGATAAGTTATTCGGTAGGCTTTAATGAACAGTCTTATTTTGCAAAACGCTTTCGTAAAAAGTTTGGTGTCGCTCCGGGCGAATATGCTCATCAAAATACCCCTCAAAAGGTGTAGCACGCAACGAAACATTGCTCAATGCAACATTAGTCATTGTTTCTAACCCTCAATTTGAAAATACCTTTGTGTAAGGGTTGATTGAAGTTCCTGTCATAGTCAATGGCGCTGGCCGTTCCAAATTCGCCATTCTTAACCCAGATATTTGTATTGGGTTCACCATGGGCTTGGTTCACCGGCAACCAACCATGGCCCATCAATTTTTAATCGCGGACCATCCACCATGGACCATCCACCTGTCAATCCCGTCACGGCTTACAACATGCAACCAAACTATCGCCTTTTGGCACAAAAGCACTAGTCGCGGGTAGGCCGTTCCGCGTTCCTTGCAGAGAATTCATTCAAAGACTGTTAAACGTCACAATCAAATGAAAAAAGTATTAGACGCTTCTGTGTTCCTGGTTGTTTTTATGCTCTCCTCCTATGCCTGTCAGCAGGAAGAAAGCTATGAACCGTTAAAGGGCAACGTGACCTTTTCATTTAATCAAATAACTTCAATCAATGGTCAGGCGGCTCCGACATACTTAATGCTCACTGTTGACGGCGGCCACGGAAGTTTGCCACAGGATGTAAGACTTCCGCTTTCTCTAGTCAATCAGGTTTTCACCAGTGGGCACCTGGAACTTCCAGCAGGAACCTATCAACTGCAACAATTTACGGCAATTAATAGCGCCGATGAGGTACTGTATGCAGCGCCCAAGAAAGGTTCAGACAAAGCGAGATACGTAGCTAATCCACTACTTATCGAATTCACCGTAGGTCAAAGTACAACAAACAATGTGGCAGTAGAAGTACTGGTGGTTTCAGCAAATGATACTCCCGTTGAATACGGCTATGCGAATTTCGGAATCGGTGGCACCGGCAGCTATTCGGAAGTTTTGATCAAGACGAATGTAAAAATTGAAATCGGAGAGGTATTGTACGAAAATGTGGACGCTCAAATAAGAGTGAGCGCCTATGATTCTTATAACAGGCCACAATGGACCAAAGACTTCAGTTTCATCGGTCCGGAAGACAATGTACTGGCCATCCAAAATGGGTTTCATCATTACAGCATTGAGCTGTTGGATAAATGGGGTATTTATGATATCCAGTCGGACATCCCAACACAGGCGATTTGGGAGGGCCGTGCGGATGGTCCATTGCCCACAACATATGTTTTAGCAGGGACAAAAAATGCTAAGAAGTTATCGGGCTATATCACTTCGTTCGAAGTCGATAACCCGGGCGGGGGTACGATTTTTAGCCCCGACTCCAGAGTCCTGTTTCAGTATAACGCGAATGGCCAACTTGAGAACATCCGGCACCAGTCCTACAACTCAAAAACGACGCAGTTTGAAGAGTCAAGTCTTGATATTTTTACATATAAGGGTTCCGGTGTGTCACACATAACTACTTATTTATCGGGAAAGCTATACACCGACTACGACTATCAATACGGCATCGAAAATAAAATCACAGTTACAATGCATTACAACAATGAGCTTGTTTGGGAACAGACGTCTGCTACCACCGAATCAAATGACCATGTGATCGTAAGCAATAACTTTTCCAATGGAAACTCTTTCAAGTACGAGTTTGATATTTTTTTAAAAAATATTGCTAACGACAAGCAAACACAGTCATCCCAACTGTGCAGTAGGGCAAACTATCAGTACGACAAGTACATAAACCCGTTCCGCCACCTGGGCTATAACGATATTAATTTTTTGAATTGGTCAGCCAATAACAAGGTCACTGAAGACGCCCACTACCTGGCCTGCGGATTTCCAACTATTATTCCTGTGTCCCACAGTTATACGTATGACCAGGACGGATATCCCTTGACAAAAATCACGACTTACAAAATAGGATCGTTCGATGGAGTCTCGGTGCCAGACTCCAGCCGTAAGGGCAAAACTGATTTTTATTATCAATGAATTAGTGGACAGTGAATCTTCCTGCGCTACGTTACGAAGACTAACCACACCTCAATGAGATTGAGCCTCACTACATCTCAACATTTTAATGTATGACAAACACCGACAATCTAACGACTCCGATCCGGATCGAGTCAATCGATCTGCTCAGAGGGATTGTGATGATCATTATGGCAATAGACCACGTTCGCGACATGTTTCATTTCGACTCATTTTTATATGACCCGGTGGATATTAGTCATACGACAGCGCCTTTGTTTTTTACACGATGGATCACCCACATTTGTTTTGTTTTTAATCCACATACTGGCTCTTGGTGCCGCAGTCTCAACTGGATTTCCCTGGCAATCAATGATATTTCCCTCGTCAGTCGGAAATGGCACGCCGTGGTTGAAAGGAAGTTATGGCTTCACCCTGACAGAAGTATACCTTGTTTGGATATCGGTTATCCTGATTCTCTATCCGTTATGTGTGTACTGGCATTACTTCAAGACTCGAAACAAGAAAAAGTGGTGGATAAGTTATGTATAGTTATAACCAACTATCACTTAAATAGACCCTTAAAAGTTAGCTGCAACGAGACTATTGCTCTTTACAACATTAGTATCATTCAATTGAAAGGTGTAAAACTAATTTGCGGCGAAAACCTAAACATATGAAGAATATGGCCGGGTTTGGTTTGTACAAAAGAAAATACACAAGAGTCAACAAGCAGCCCCCCATGGCCATTTCAAATAAAGACAGAGAAGAAATCATCAGTAGCATTCTGCAAAGCATTGAAGAGTATTGGATTGACGACAAAGGATATATTCTTGCTGCCTCGCAAGAAGGAGCACCCATAACGGGTTATGTAGCACATGAAATTGTGGGCCTACATTTATCACTATTATATCCGGAGGAAGCAATAAGACAAGAGCAGCCGGAAAAGGAGCTTAATGATGCATTAAAGACAGGCAGATTTGAAACGTACGGAGCAAGGCTAAAAAAAAATAAAGTAAAGTTTCTGGCTAAAATTCAGTTTGAAATGATGACGACACAAAAAGGCGGTACGGGAGTTCGAATGACGGTGCAGGACACTACCTATAAAGCAGTTCAGAATCATCAACTTGAGCGGTTGGAATCACAGTATGATTCCCTTTTCCGTAATCGCTTTATCGGTGTGCTTACCGTACGAAACACCAACCTGATGATCCTGACAGCCAACTCGAAAGCATGCGAAATTTTAGCCGATCACCATCTTGTCGACAAATATTTTCATGCCTATGTACAAGGGAGCGAGTCAATCGAAAAATTCAATGCGCTGGTTTATAGCAGACAAACGGATGAGTTGGAACTGCAGCTAACAACGTCGCCAGGAAACACTTGCTGGGTAAGTGTGCGATGCTCCCACTATACGGAGGGAACAATTGAAATTTTACTTTTTGATATTACGAACGAAAAGAAAAGGATTAAGGAGCTGGAAAGATTGAACAATCACCTCGATCAATTTATTTATCATGCATCCCATGATCTGAGATCGCCGCTTACCACGCTGCTTGGCTTGCTTCAACTGGCGAAGGAAACCAAATCGCTGGAACCATCCAGTCGTATATGGCATTAATGACTGAGCGTATACAGCATATGGATAGTCTGCTGATCGACCTGACGTCTATCGCTTTTAATGAAAAAGCAACCCTCGACCTTGATTCGGTCGAATTTGGAAAAGAAGCAAGACCTATTTTACACGAATACGGGCAACTGAATAGATCTGTCAATTGTGAATTGAAAGTGCATCAGTCAGTCGACTTTGTAACTGATATAAAACGGTTGAGGGCAATCCTTAGAAACCTTATTTCAAACTCGATTAAGTATTACAATCCTGCACAAAGTTCCCCCTTTGTTAGCTTATCCATTTCAGTAGGGACAGAAAGGGCGGTAATCGAGGTGCAGGATAATGGAATTGGAATCCATCCACAGTACGCGGACAAAGTATTTGCCATGTTTTTTCGGGCCACGAATCGTTCGTCTGGATCGGGGCTTGGACTATACATAGTAAAGGCAATGGTTGAGAAACTGGACGGCGAAATCACATTGACATCGTTCCCTGAAAAGGGGTCAACGTTCAAAATATCACTTCCCAATAAAAAACCACTTCAGGGAAAATCGACAACCCTCGAGTAGCCAGAACCTTGATGTCTCTTGAATCGCGGGGACATAACGAAGTATGGGTTAGTAAAAAATCTGTTGACAATGAAGATACGCGGCAAGAGGTCTCTTATATCAGCCTTGGTGATTTTATTCACGTGGGCACCTGCGTATCCTCAGGACATAACCTCGCTAAACACTTTCTCAACACATGCATTAGATAGCGGTTGGCATTTTGTGCCAGATCAACTCCTTTCGCCCAAACAATTGCTCCCCGATTCAGTGAAGGAAATACCGATACGAGTACCTGGTTCGTGGGTAGATTCAAATTACGAGAGCACCGCTATGGGAACGTATACCCTAAGCGTCCGACTCCTGCAGAAATCAGTTAGTTGCTCCATTCACTTTCCGCAAATTCATTCTGCAGCTAAGATCTGGTTAAATGGAACACTCGTCGATGAACCAGGAGTATGCGATGCCGATCCGGAAAAGTACAAAGGAGAGTCCAGGGGCTTACTAATTCCTATTCCGGACAACATGTCCACCTTTGAACTCGTCGTCCAGGTCGTTAATTATGATTATTCGCGAGGCGGAATCACAACTTCACCGGTCATTGGGCCCACATCTTCATTACTTCACGAAATAAATACACAGAAAGGAATAGAGAATTTTTTTACAGGTTCTCTCATTGCCATGTTCATCTACCAGATCTCCTTATTCGCTTTATTTTACGGTACGTGTTCCCAATCCGTTTTGACATCATACCATTTATGCAACGTTAATAACACGGAAAATTTCGTCGCTGGAAAACAGTGTAACGGCTCCTGGAGAACATTCCTTCGCCAGTATCACCAACCTACATATTGGAACTCGCCTTGAGATACTGCGACCCCACAGTAGATATTGAAGACAATCAAAAAGAAGTACCACAGGGCGATCATGATATTCGCCAGGCTCTTCGGAAGATGGGTTATTAAGAATTTATACATCGTTAATTTATAAAAAATAAAATTTTATAGACTTCCAGCGCTTTTCCCAATTCTTGATAGTCGATAATCACGCAGCTCAGACAGAAATAATTGAACACGAAGATTCTTCCCAAATTCCTGCTCACCCAGGAAGTGGGACTATCCTTAAAGAGAAAAGCAAGGTAAATTCCAAAGGCCTGCAGGAGTCCCCACAGCAAAAAAGGCATTGTAATTTCATGCCAAAGCCCAATGATGATCATGGTAATAACGACACCCAACATGGGCTTTCTATAGTGCGCGGCAATCGGTGTGTAAATATAGTCCCGACAGAAAGCAGAAAGGGACATGTGATATTTCATCCAAAACTCCTGCATGTTGCTAGCCAGGAAAGGAAAATTGAAGTTTTCCATAATGCGGAAGCCAAGAAGTAATGCAATACCGATGGCGATGTCAGAGTAGCCTGCAAATTGAAAATATGCATTCAACACCAATGTCACGGTCTCCAGATATGCTTTAAGCCAAAGGTAGTTTTCATCTAAATTGGTAATGAACGCTATAGATTTTGAGCTGAGAAGATAGTTGCCAATAATCAAAATTTTTGAAACGCCGAACAAAATGCGCTGAAGGCCTAATGAAAAATATTCGCTGTTCATGCGTCTCCTTTCCCAGTCCCGGATAAACTCCGGATAACGGTTGATAGGTCCAATGATCAGAACTGGTAGAAAAAAGTTATAAGCGAAATAAGACAATAAACTTTCGTTTTGAATTCTTCCATTGTAGCTCTCAATCGTATAATGGATATTTCGAAAGATGTAGTAGGACATTCCCAGAGGAATTATCCAATGATCATGTATAGTAAACAAGATTTTTGCTGACACAATCAACAATATTAAAATACATAGGCTGATCGCGATTTTTATGGACTTTTGTAAAACTGCTTTGTGCAGCAGATAGTAATTGCCCAAAGTGATTGAGGTCAGAATTACAAAAGAGAGTGGTGACTGATAAGCAATGAACAGACCAGTGATGATGATCTGAGAGGGCAATACATATGTCCTGGGTAAGGTCCAGGCTAATAAAACCATTGGTATTGCAAACAATATTACTTCAATGAGTAGTTTCATATCATTTTTTTGAAGCAATTTGAGAAACGAACCATTTCTGATATTCCATTGCACCTTTAGAATTAAAATGGGCACCATCTATATAACTTGAGTTATCCATCACGTATGGAAACTGCCAATAGTCAACACGATATTGTATTTTGTAGAACTGCAGAACCCTGTTGAGTTCGGAAGTTGACCGCTGATCCAGAAAATTATGCGGAAACTGATTGTGCATGGGCATGTCCAGGAAAACCACTTTCGTATTTCTTTTCATTAACACATCATAGGCGTTGTTAGCGACGCTGTTTTGCGTAGCTTTTCTCACCAAAGACTTTTTTGCCTGAAGCAACGAATTGAAGGTGACACTATCAAATTCATCAGTATAAAATTCATTTCCGGGTTTTACATCGAAGGTATACCATTTGGTATAGTAATTATCGTGCGTTTCCATGCCGATCGCACTTCGAATGTAATTTCTTACCTGCAACAACGCGGCATTGACAGGGTCTGGGATCAGTGCAGTTGTGTCGCTACGGCTAATGTTGAAACTGAAATTTTCAAGAAATAAGTAGTTGGGAGGATACTTGCTTATGTAATCAAAAAAGTCAATACGTTTGGCAACATCCATATCCATGAAGTTCAATGCCACACGCAACACCTTTGTCTTTTTATTTGTCAGCTGGAAAATACTGTCTTCAATTCCCTCAGGATCTACAAACGCGTATTCTGTTAAGGAAGATCCGAGAATCACAATCGATAAAACGGAGGTATCGCGGGTATTTTCAATCAATGCATTTTCCAGATTCTTATTTGATAAGGCTACCACCCTGGCATAGGGCCCATAACTGGAATAGCAGTAATAGAGAAACAACAGCACTATTGTAAGAACCGCCGGGATGGGGTAAAGCCATATTCGTAATGGAGGTGCCTCATCAGTCATTATTGTAACTTTTTATGAATGACATTTTGAATAGAGCTTATAGAGGTCATGACCATAATATCAGACGTCGAAAACCTGATGTTAAATACCTGTTCGAGCCTGGTTATCAAGGCCAGATGATTCAGTGAGTCCCATCCGGAAACGGTACGCGTTGAACTCATCTCGTTGATATCCTTATGGTCAACCTTGAAGATAGCGGCTGCATTTTTAATTATAGTATCCAGGATTCCTTCGCTTTTTGCGATAGGTAAGGCATTTTTTTGGGTCACTATTTTTTTTAGTTCCTCCACCTGGATCTTTCCGCTAATGCCACGAGGAAATGAATCGATGAAACACATTTCCTGTGGTACCTTTTCCGGTTCAAGGTTTTCCCGCATGAACTTATAAATCGCCAGCTCGGTCAGCACGACGTTATCTTTCAATTTTACACAAGAGATCATCTTTTCGGTCAAAATCGGATCGGGCAACCCAATTACTTTGCATTCATCTACTTCCTTCATTTTGAGGAGAAGTTCTTCTATCTCTTCTGGCTGAACCCGGAATCCCCCGGAATTAATCATACTCTTTTTCCTGCCAACGATTTTGACAAATCCCTCATCATCCTCCCGCGCGATATCGCCGGAGTATAGCCACCCGTCAATCAACACTTTTGAGGTAGCCTCAGCGTTATTAAAGTACCCGACCATGATATGATCGCCTTTTAATAGAAGTTCCCCCTTTTCGCCTTTACTGACTTCCTGTCCTTCTTCATCTATTATTTTGATACTGCAGTCAGTGGGCTTACCCACTGTTCCTATTTTAAAGGTGTCCGCGGCAGGCCCGCAATAGACACTCCCGGTTACGGTTTCTGTGAGGCCGTAAATGTTAACAATCTGAATCTTAAATATTGAGGAAACGGAATGCCACAGACGTTCTTCCAACAGGGCCGCCACAGAAATAGCAAACTTAAAATCCGGGGTTTGGAAACTATCTTCAAAACCCTCACAGTATTTTTCAAAGAATGAAAGCAACGTTGGTACTACGAATAAATGCGTGATCTTATACTTATAGATACCATAGTAAATGAGATCCAACCTCGAAGTGTCCAGCTTAAACGGACTTACCCAGGTTCCGCCGCTATAAAGCGCCAACAAAGGCCCTTGATTGATCCCATCCGTATGATATAAATTCAACACATTGAGGATCTTTACATCATCGTCAAATCCGTAGACATTCTTAAGCGTTTCCAGGTGCGAAAACAAATTCTTATGAGAAATCACCACACCTTTAGGATCAGACGTAGACCCGGAAGTGTACATCATGTAAGCCACACACGAAGAATCAATGGATTTCGGGTGTAGCGGTGTTATATTTTCTAAGCCCTTGAGACAAGCTGGATAAGTGTGATCAGATGACCGGTCTTCGCGTTCATTACTGCTCCGCGAAAAGATTTTTTTGAAAACATTCTTTTTTTCCTCGGATACTTTATTGATTTCCACGATATTTTTATTCTCCATCCGCCAGGCCGTTGTCAAGGCTTGGTCAATAAAAAAAGCATCCGGACGAGCCGAGTCTATAATGGAATGAATCCTATCAGCCTTGGCGTTGGGATCGGTTAATATAACCGTCAGCCCAAACCTATAGGCAGCAATTGTGATTTCAGCGAGGGCTCTCTTATCATTTGTCGACAATACGATCTTGTCTCCCTCCTTTAGGCTCAGTCGCTGAAAAATTATACTTAACTTATCTACGGTGGCTAGTAAACTACCGTATGTGACCGTCTCACCGTCGTGAAGTACGGCAAACGCTTTTTTGGGATGTAGTTTTGCGCTGTCTAATACCTCAATGATACTCTTCATGCTTTTCGGAAATTATTCAATACCGGTTCGTGCTGCGCTTGCATTTGGTTTGCAGGCGTGATGTAAAGCACTGGGAATTCAATTTTTTTTAATTTTTGCCGATGTGCTATTGTTTACATCCAAAAACAAACCGATCCACTTTAATCGGGAAACGAATCGTAAAAAATCAATATACGTCGGCAGATTAATACGCTAAATGACGATTAAGTAACTACAATGTCGTTAAAAAATTCGTCAAAGAAAACATATGTTTACAATAGCATCTGGTCACGTTACCATACTATACGTTGAATGGATGCGTGACTGGGTGTTCTAAGTCGCATTTTGGCTTGCCTATTGCCCCTGCTATGCGCCAACAAAGACGAGAAAAATAATCTCAGTTATTCCCTTTCACCTTTATCCACACATCCCGTTCAAATGCCAGTACCTGGATACTTTCTCCTTGCGCATTCTTGGTAAACTTAAGAGGGAATGGAAAGTCTCTACAGAAGAATTCTACTTCTGATTCAGCCTCAAAAGTAATTT
>Ga0184626_10000167_pt1 | contig 17058 bp, 12 predicted proteins | sample PLM3_60_b1_FD_133142 | JGI IMG/M metagenome (GOLD analysis project Ga0184626, IMG submission 133142) | Groundwater sediment microbial communities from an aquifer in East River, Colorado, USA - PLM3_60_b1 | ecosystem: Environmental > Terrestrial > Soil > Riparian zone | place: USA: East River... | reverse complement strand
GCCAGCCGGGCGACCACGTACAGCCCGAGCATGCGGGAGAGCGCGAAGTCCACGACCGGCGGGTTGGCCAGCCGCTCGTTGGCCTCGACCAGCTCCTCGTCGCTCATGCCCAGCCCGCGGTCCTCGATCTCGAGCACGTAGCCGTTGCTCACCGCCTGGCCGGCCACCTGGACCTTGGTGCCAGGCGGGGAGAAGGCGGTGGCGTTCTCGATCAGCTCGGCCAGCAGGTGGACGATGTCGGCGACCGCCTGGCCGGCCACGCCGACGTCGTCGATCGGCAGCAGCTCGACCCGGTTGTAGTCCTCGATCTCGGCCAGCGCCGCCCGGACCACGTCGACCAGCGGGACCGGCTGGGTCCAGCGACGGGCAGGCTCGGCGCCCGACAGCACGATCAGGTCCTCGGAGTTGCGCCGCATGCGGGTCGCCAGGTGGTCGAGCTTGAAGAGGTTCTCGAGCGCGTCCGGGTCGGCCTCGGTCCGCTCCAGGTCGTCGATCAGCTCGAGCTGGCGGTCGATGAGGCTCTGGCTACGCCGTGCCAGGTTCAGGAACATGTCGCCGATCGACTTCCGGAGGGCGGCCTGCTCGGTGGCGACCTGGATGGCCACCCGGTGGACCGAGTTGAACGCCGCCGACACCTGACCGATCTCGTCGCCGGAGGTGACCGGCACCGGCTCGGGGACGACGTCCAGGTCGCGCAGGTCGGTGCTCTGCTGCAGCCGGTCGACCAGGCCGGGGAGGCGCTGGTCGGCGACCTCGTTGGCCGTCCGGGTCAGCCTTCGCAGCGGGCCGACCATCACGCGGGCCATCAACAGCGACAGGCCGACCGTGAACCACAGCACGATCGTGAGGATGATGGTGTAGAGCAGCGCCTGCCGATTGGCGTTCGACTGGGCGGTGGCGCTGGCGGCGGACACGTCCGTGGCCAGCGCCTGCTCGACCCCGCGGAGCAGGTCGATCCTGGCGGTCGCGTAGCGGTACCAGCTACCGGCGTCGAGCTCGACCCGTCCCGAGGCGAGCAGTTGCTCGCGCAGGTCGCTCACCCGCTGGGCGTCGCTGGAGTCCAGCGCCTGGGCGAGGGCCTCGCCCTGCGCGGGGGTGGCGGTGGCCTCGAACTGCGAGCGCCAGGTGTCCTGCGCGCCGAGCAGCGCGGCGAAGCGCTGGAACTCGCCGGGCTTGAACGCCCCGGCAGAGGTGACGGCGAACACGAAGCCGCGCTCGATGCTGGCCGCCTCCTTGAGCCGGGCGAGGGCGACGAAGGTGGACACGTGGCGGACCAGCGTCCGGTCCTCGGTCGCCGAGGCGATCTCGCCGTCGACCCTGATCAGGTGGTCGACGACCTCCGAGTAGAACTCGAGGGTCCTTGCGACCGACAGCTCCCCGTTCTCGATGCGGAGGCGCTCGTCGTTCAGCGTGGCGAGCTCGCCGAGGGCGAGCTGGACGTGCTCCCGGAACGGCGAGTCCTCACCTTCGAAGTCGACGAGGGCGGCCGCGTCCCTGCGGAAGTCGACCAGGGCCTGGTTCACCGCCACCCGCTGGGCGACGACGGCGCCGTAGCCGCGGTCGCTGGCGACCCAGCCGACCGACCGGTCGCGCTCCCGCTGCAGCTCGTGGACGAGCTGGGAGAGGTTGACGGCGAAGGTCGTCTCCTGCGCGACGCGGTCGGCCTGGACGCCCCGGCCGATGCTGCTGCCGATGCCGAGGAACGCCAGCACCGTCAACGCGACCAGCGGGGTGAGGAGGATCGCGATCAGCTTGGACCGGATCTGCATGTTACGGATCATGTGCTGACCTTTGCGTCTCGGCCTGGGAGCTCGACTCGAGGTAGACGAACGGTCGGGGGCCGCGTCGCATCATCGCCGCCGGCCTGCTTGGAGCATGACCGATCCTCGGCGGTATCTGGGCCCGAAGGCACACGGCTTCCTGCTCATCGGACGGCCCCGGGGAAGCGACGGGCTGGCTTGGTGGTACAGGGGGATCAGACGGGAATCTACCCGTTGCGCGCTTGGCATTGCAAACATCCGTTCCCTCGCAGACCCCTGTTCAGCAGCGAAGACGGGCGATTCGGTCGGTACAGCGGGCCGCCTGCACGGGATCGCCGGGATCGGGTGCTACGATCGGAGTGCTTCCCCGCAGCGGCTCGGCCACGGCCAGGAGGATCATGCTCGACGCCGACCATCCACGCGAGGCGTGCGGGGTATTCGGAGTGTGGGCGCCCGGTGAGCAGGTAGCCAACCTCACGTTCTATGGGTTGTACGCGCTGCAGCACCGCGGGCAGGAATCGGCCGGCATGGCCGTGGCCGACGGCCAGAGCCTGCTTGTCCGAAAGGAGATGGGCCTGGTCAGCCAGGTCTTCGACGAGCCGACCCTCGCCACCCTCCAGGGCCACCTGGCCATCGGCCACACCCGCTACTCCACCACCGGCGGCTCGCGCTGGGAGAACGCCCAGCCGGCGTTCAAGACCAACGCCGCGGGCGGGGGCATCGCCCTCGCCCACAACGGCAACCTCACCAACACCGCGGCGCTCGCGGCGGAGGTCGGCGCCAGGACCAGGGCCGGGGCCAGCAGCGACACCGACGTCATCGCCGAGCTGCTCGCCAGGGAGGCCGACCTGTCGCTGGAGGAGGCGATCGTCCGCACCATGCCCCGTCTCCAAGGGGCGTTCTCGCTGCTGGTCATGGACGAGCAGACCATCTACGGGGTGCGCGACGCGCACGGGGTGCGGCCGCTGTGCGTCGGCAAGCTGCCGGGCGGCTGGGTGATCGCCTCGGAGACGGCCGCCCTGGACATCGTGGGCGCCACCCTGGTCCGCGAGGTCGACCCCGGGGAGGTCGTGGCCGTCGACGAGCAGGGCCTGCGCTCGCGCCGCTTCGCCCCCGCCACCCCCCACCTCTGCGTGTTCGAGCACGTCTACCTGGCCAGGGCGGATTCCTCCCTGGCCGGGCGGAACGTCCACCAGGTCCGGCGCGCGCTCGGCGCCGCGCTGGCCAGGGAGTCGCCGGCCGAGGCCGACCTGGTGATCCCCGTGCCGGACACCGCCATGAGCGCGGCCGGTGGGTACGCCGAGGCGAGCGGCATCCCGTACGGCGAGGGGCTGATGAAGAACCGCTACGTCGGCCGGACCTTCATCCAGCCAAGCCAGACCATGCGCCAGCTCGGCATCCGGATCAAGCTCAACCCGCTGCGCGAGGCGATCCGCGGGCGCCGGCTGGTGGTGGTGGACGACTCGATCGTGCGCGGGAACACCACCAAGGCGATCGTGCGCATGCTCCGGGAGGCGGGCGCGCGCGAGGTCCACGTCCGCATCACCTCGCCGCCGGTCCGCTGGCCGTGCTTCTACGGGATCGACATGCCCACCCGGGCGGAGTTGGTCGCCAGCGACCTGCTCTCCGACGAGGTGGCCGCCTACCTCGGCGCCGACTCGCTCGGCTACCTGTCGCTGGAAGCCTTGACGGAGGCCGCCGCAGGCGGCGCCCGGGGCCTGTGCACGGCCTGTTTCACCGGGGACTACCCGATCCCAATCGAGGGCCACGCGCAGGGCAAGGCGCTGCTGGAGGGCGTCGCCCCCCGCTCGTGAGTCGGGACCGGGACCCGCTGACCTACGCCGCGGCCGGGGTCGACGTGGCCGCCGGCGAGCGGGCGGTCGCCTTGATGCGCGCCGCGGTCCAGGCCACCCACGGGCCGCGGGTGCTCGGCGGCATCGGCGGCTTCGCCGGGCTGTGGTCGCTGGGCGCCGTTGACCGGGGGGCTAGGCGTGAGCCCCCCGGACCCCCCGCCGGCGGCGGGGTGCTGGCCGCCGCCGCCGACGGGGTCGGCACCAAGCTGCTGGTGGCCCGTGCGCTCGACCGTCACGACACGGTCGGGATCGACCTGGTGGCGATGGTGGTCGACGACGTCGTGGTCACCGGCGCGACGCCCCTGTTCGTCCTCGACTACCTGGCCGTCGGCCGGCTGAACCCGGAGCGGGTGGCGACGATCGTGGCCGGGGTGGCCGAGGGCTGCCGGCTGGCCCGCTGCGCCCTGCTCGGCGGCGAGACCGCCGAACACCCGGACGCGATGGAGCCGGACGCCTACGACCTGGCCGGGTTCGCCGTCGGGGTGGCCGAGCGGGACCGCCTGCTCGGCCCGGAGCGGGTGGCCGCCGGCGATGTGCTGCTGGGCCTCGCGTCCTCGGGGCTGCACGCCAACGGCTTCAGCCTGGCCCGCCGGGCTCTGGCCAGGGCCGGGGTCGGCTACGACCGCGTCCTGCCAGAGCTCGGCGGCCCGGTGGGGGAGGCGCTGCTCACGCCGACCCGCATCTACGCCCCCGACCTGGTCGACCTGCTCGCCGAGGGGGTCGAGGTGCACGCCCTCTGCCACGTCACCGGCGGTGGCCTGCCCGGCAACCTGCCACGCTGCCTGCCCGGCGGCCTGGTCGCCCGGGTGGACCGCGCCGCATGGACGCCGCCGCCGGTCTTCCGGCTCCTCGGCGAGCTCGGCCCGGTCGACGACGACGAGTTGGCCAGGGCGACCAACCTGGGTGTCGGGATGGTGGTGGTGCTGCCCGCCGGCCAGGCCGACCGTGCGGCCGCGTTCCTGGGGGCGCGCGGGCTGCCCGCCTGGGTGATGGGCGAGGTGGCGGCGGGCTAGCGTTCGACGCCGGGCAGGACGCGGATGAGCCGCAGCCGCGAGACCTCGCGCATGCGGTCCTTGGCGAGCCGGTCGGCCGCCTCGCTGGTCGGGATGCCCTCGGCCTTGGCGCGGTGGAAGATCGACCGCAGCGCGCCGAAGATGCCCTCGACCTTCTCGATGGCCCGCTCCGCGGAGTAGCCCTGCAGCTCGTCGGCCACGTTGATGAGGCCGCCGGAGTTGATCACGTAGTCGGGCGCATAGAGGATGCCGAGCTGGCGCAGGGCGTAGCCGTGCTCGTCACGGGCCAGCACGTTGTTGGCCGACCCGGCGACGGCCGCGCACTTCAGCTCCGGCAGGGTGTCGTCGTTGACGATCGCCCCGAGCGCGCAGGGGGCGAAGATGTCGCACCCGACCGCGTGGGCCTTGTCGGGCTCGACGGTGTCGACGCCGAACTCCTTGACGGCTCTGGCCACGTTGTCCAGGTCGACGTCGGCGACGGTGAGCCGCGCGCCGGCCTCGTGGAGCAGGCGGCAGAGGTGGGAGCCGACCTTGCCGACGCCCTGGACGACGACGTGGCGGTTGGCCAGGTCGGTGTCCTTCCACAGCTCCTCGGCGACCGCCCGCATGCCCTGCAGCACGCCGTAGGCGGTGTTGATGGATGGGTCGCCGCCGCCACCGTGGCTGACCGACCGGCCGGTCACGAAGCGGGTCTCCATCGCGACGATGTCCATGTCGGCGGTGTAGGTGCCGATGTCCTCGGCGGTGATGTAGCGGCCGCCGAGGCTCTCGACGAAGCGGCCGTGCGCGCGGAGCAGGGACTCGGACTTGATCCGCTTGGGATCGCCGATGATGACCGCCTTGCCGCCGCCGAGGTTGAGACCGGCCGCGGCCGCCTTGTAGCTCATCCCCCTGGCCAGCCGGAGGACGTCGGCCAGCGCGTCGTCCTCGGACGGGTAGGGGTAGAAGCGGGTGCCGCCGAGCGCCGGGCCGAGGGCGGTCGAGTGGATGGCGATGATGGCTCTGAGGCCGGAGGCCGGGTCGTGGTTGTAGACGACCTGCTCGTACTCGCCACCCATGAGCTCGAAGGCTCCCATAGGTGACCTCCTGGACGGGCCCGGCGGGATCGCCGCCGCGCGACCGACGCCAGGTGAGAGGTACCCACCCGCATCGCCAACGTACCACACGCCCGTACCTATACTCTCCTCACCATGAAGGGGCATGCCTTCACGGCCTACCTGCGGGTCTACCAGCCCCTCGCCGCCTTCCCGCCGCGTGAGCGGGCCGACTGGGCCGCGTACGTGGAGGCGGGCCAGGCCCTGCCCGCCAGCCTGCTGGTCGGCCGGGAGGAGCGCCGCGGCCTGGCCCGCGCCCTCGGGCTCGCCGTCGGCACCGAGCGGGAGCATGCCCTGGTGGAACGGGTCGGGGACGTGGTCTACGTGTGCCCGCTCCGCACCGAGCTGCGGACCCTGCAGTCGCTGGTCGCCTTCCACAGCTCGGTCCCCGACGAGGTGGCGGACGCGTTCGTGTCGGCGGGCGACGTCGAGCGCGCCGCCCGCACCCTGGAGCGCTGGGACCGCGAGCGGCCCGGCTCGCGCAGCCACATCCAGCAGGCGGCCTGGCACGTCCCGCTGCCCTGGTTCGCGCTGTTCGAGGCCGGCGACCGCCGAGTGGTCGCCGCCAGCTCCGGCCAGCCGGCCAGGCTCACCTACCAGACGGCGATGGCCAAGGCCCGCGGCCGTGTCTCCCGAGCGCTGGGGATCCTGCAGCAGCTCATGGAGGACGCGGAGATGGTGGTGGCGGCCGAGGAGCTGCGGAGCTGGCTGCACGACTTCGACTCCGACAGCCTAGTTCAGCTCGACTATGGCGGGCTAACGAGGGCGATCCCGTTCGAGGAGCTGGCGGAGGACCACTCGGCCGCGCAGGTGTGGGAGGCGCTGGAGGCGTTGGAGGAAGGCGATCTCGACCGCTCGAGCGAGCTCTACCGGAGCCTGAGCGAGCGCTGGTCGGCCCTGCGGGGACGGGAAGCCAGCAATTGAGTCCTCCGCACCTTTTGCTAAAGGTCTGGCGGTCAGTTGCCGATAGTCCTACTAGGCGGGGCGGAAAATAGCCCTAAGTTGCTATGGTCTGTCCCATTCGACGCCTCTAGGATATTCAGGACCTCCGCGAGAATCCTGACTCGGCGGGGGAAGTGCGAGGTGAGGGGTGGCAACCATGTCTGCCAGTCGTAGTGTTCAGTCGGCGCCGGCACCCGAGGCGCTGCTCACCCCGGCGGAGGTCGCCGCGCTGTTCCGTGTCGACCCCAAGACCGTGACCCGATGGGCGAAGGCAGGGAAGCTGTCGAGCATCCGGACGCTCGGCGGCCACCGTCGCTACCGGGAGACGGAGGTCCGCCAGCTGCTCCGCGGCGTCGAAGCCGGCGGCTAGCCCTTCGGCCCGCGTGACCGGCCGCCGCCGTCAGGCAGGGGGGGCCGGACGTACCGACGGCGCCTCGTCACGAGGCGCCGTCGGCGTTTCCGTGAGCTGCTCGCTCAGCCGCCACAGGCGCCGGCACGCCTCGGGGTCGTAGGCCTGCGCGTTGGCCCGCGACTCCCGTAACCCGTCGAAGTAGCGGCCGGTGACGCCATCGACCTCCGGGGCGACCGCCAGGCGCAGCGTCGCGGCCACCCCTTCCTCGACGGTGCTCATGGTGTAGCCGAAGCTCTCCATCGCCATCTTGGTGTTCATCAGCGTCGCGGGGTGCAGGGCGTTGACGGTCACCCCGGTCTCGCCGGCGGCGCGCAGCCGCTTTGCCAGCTCGAAGGTGAACATGATCTGGGCCAGCTTGCTCTGGCGGTAGGCGCGCAGCCCCTCCCAGCCCCGCTCGAGCATCACGTCGTCGAAGTCGATCGGCACCTGCCCGACCGAGGCGACGTTGACGATCCGCGCCGGCGCCGACCGCCGGAGCAGCGGCAGCAGCAGGCGGGTGAGCAGGAACGGCGCCAGGTAGTTCACCGCGAACCGGAGCTCGTAGCCGTCGGCGCTCTCCTGGCGGTCGCCGCCGCCGGCGATCCCGGCGTTGTTGACCAGGACGTCGAGCCGCTGCTCCGCGCCGACCTCGCGGCCGAGCCGGCGCACCTGCTCCAGCGAGGAGAGGTCGGCGCGATAGGAGCGGAGCCGGTCGTTGCCGGTCGCCTCCCCGATCTCGCGCAAGGTGTCGTCCAGGCGCGCCTGGCTCCGCCCGTGCACCAGGACGGTGGCGCCGCGCGCGGCGAGCTCGCGCGCCAGCGCCCGGCCGAGGCCGTCGGTCGCACCGGTGACCAGGATGGTCTGCTCGCCGGTGGGTCGCATCATCTGCCCGAGCCGTGACGGTCAGCGTCGAGCGTAGAAGATGTACTGCGCGTAGCCCGAGACGCCTTCGATGGTGCGGAACTGGCGCATGTCGGTCCAGGCCATGTTGAGGCTGCCATCGGCGCCGTAATCGAGGCCGTTGTAGTCGCCGATGAAGGTGGCGCACCTGAGGCAGTTCTCGGCTCCGGCCTGGAAGAAGATCGAGCTCCTCGGGCGGGACGGCCTGGTGCTGACCTTGGTGTAGCTGAACGACCGTGGGGTCCCCTCGGCCAGGGTGGTGTTGTAGAGCGCCGGGTGGCCGTAGCTGCGGTCGTGGTACAGCACGCCGACGTTCCCCGTGACCGGGTTGACGTCCACCCATGGGAACCACTGGTCGCTGCGCGCCGACGACACGGTGAACGGGCCCCGCCAGGTGGTTCCGTCGGTCGAGGTCATCATGTAGACGTTGACGTCGGTAACGGGATCGGCGACGTCGTGGCGGCCGGCCCGGTTGTCGGCGAACACCAGGTACAGCCTGCCGGTGGTGGGATCGGCGTCGATGTTGCCGGCCGAGTTGACCCGGAACTGCTGGCCGGTGAGCGTCTGTCGCCCATCCACGTTGATCGGGTAGTCGTTGACGCCGTCCTCGAGGCCCACCACGAACCTGGGGCGCGACCAGGTCCTGCCGCCGTCGCGGGAGCGCACCACCAGGTACTGGTTGTCGAGTTCCTCCGCGGACTCCCACAGTGCCGCGTTCTGCCCGTTCTGGAACGCCACCACGACGCTGCCGTCGGGCCGCACCGTCGGGACCGAGAACTGGTCCTCGTCGCAGCGGCCGGCCGGGCCAGCGGTCTGGAAGGTGCAGATGGCATGGTTGGTGCCGGAGATCTCCCTTGGCGTGGACCAGGTCCTGCCGCCGTTGTCGCTGTGGGCGGCGAAGATCGGGGAGGCCACGTAGTTGCCGTTGCGGGACTCGAACCGCGTCCAGGTGAGATAGGTCCGGCCGTAGAACGGCGACTGCGGGTTGTTGTCGGTGACCATCCACTCCTTGTCCTGGAAGAACTGCAGCTCGTCCAGGTCGCAGCCGAGGCCGCCGGCCACCACCACCGGCTCGCCCCAGGTCACGCCACCGTCCTCGGAGAGCGAGACCACCAGGTCCCCATCGCAGGCCTGCGTGCCATCCGCGTTGAAGGTGTAGTTGAGCGACGAGTGCAGGACGGTCCCGGTCCTGACGTCGAAGGTGGTCACCGGGTCGCTCCCGGTCCGACCGGGGTCCTGCACCGACATGTTGCCGGTCTGCCAGGTCCTGCCCCCGTCGAAGGTGGTGTAGAACTGGTCGCAGCAGCTTCCGTAGTCGTTGGAGCTGGCCACCATGTGCAGGGGGTCGGCCGGATCGACCTCGATGTCCGGCTCGTTGTTGGGGAACGGGTCGTCGCAGTCGAGCTTGCTGTTGACGCCGGTCCTGGACGCCGTGCATTCGAGCTCGGAAGGCACGAACACCGACGGCTCGGTGCTCGAACGGACCGCATCCCGGGGTGTCACCACCGCGGTCATCCGCGTCGGGGCCACGCCGCGCTGCTGAGCAGCCGTCCTCGGCCCGGCTTGGGCGGGCTGCAAGGCGGCCAGCGCCAACAGTCCACCCACCGCCAGCACGACTGCGAGCTTCCGCCGCATGAAGCCCCCCTCTCCGTAGGGTCTGCGCGTTGCGCTTGAGAAGTCCTACATCGCCGGACCGTACGCGACAATGCCCACTACTCTCGATTTTCTGGACATTGCTGCGTACCGCCGCTACGGCAGGTTCCGTGCAGCGGGGGATGGTGGGCAGGGACGGGATCGAACCGCCGACCTTGCGGTTTTCAGCCGGGTGATGCTCATCCGGGTCCGTTCAGGATGATCCGCCTGTGCCGCATCTGCCCTGCTCAGTAGGCCTGAAGGCCGACCTTGCATCCGGGTTGATCCGGTTGCGTACAGCTCGGTGCGGACAGGTTGGGCAGAACGCCGGCAGAATAGCTGAGGTTCGGCCGTGTGCTGGAGCTGGAAGGACGAGCTGGCCCGCACGGGGTGGCCTGGTCTGGCTGGCTCCTGCGTCGGCGCCCGGCGTTGGCCTCAGGGTGACTGGCGCCATCTCGGGACGTGTGGTCTGATCCGGGCAGAATTGGACTGGGCCACAGGAGGCGTCCATGAGGCTCACGCGGCGGCGGATTCGAGGCACGGTCCTGCTGCTTGCCGTCCTGATGGGGCTTGGCGCCATGGGGCCGCGACCCGCATGGGGCGACCCACCCCAGCACGCGCAACGCCACCTCACGGTGGCGACCTACAACCTCTACCTCGGTGCGGACCTGACGCCGCTGTTCTCGGCCCCCAGTCCCCAGGAGCTGGTGCGGCGTGCCGGTCAGATCTACGCCAACGTGGTCACGACCGACTTTCCTTCGCGGGCCGAGGCGATCGCTGGGCTGCTGGCCGCCAACCCGCCGGACGTCGCCGGCCTGCAAGAGGTCTCGCTGTGGGAGACCGGGCCGATCGGTGGGCCGCTCAGCCCAAGCTACGACTTCCTGGAGCTGCTGCTGGCTGCGCTGGCCCGCCACGGGCTCGCCTACCGGCCGGTCGCGGTCAACGTCAACTTCGCAAGCGACCCGACCCCGATCAGCGCCACCACCGCGGCGCGCCTCACTGACCGGGACGTGATCATCGCCCGGACCGATCTGCCCAGCTCGCAGCTCAAGGTCAGCAACCCGGAGTCGCGCAACTTCACCGCCACGCTGGTCATCCCCAGCGCCATCCCGGGATTGAGCTTCAGGGTCCCTCGCGGCTGGTCGGCGGTGGACGTGAAGGTGCGGGGCAAGACGATGCGGTTCGCCAACACCCACCTGGAGGCGTTCAGCGTCGCGGTGCGGAACCAGCAGGCCCGCGAGCTGGCGGCGGCGCTGGCCGGGTCGGCGGATCCGGTGGTGCTGGTCGGTGACCTCAACTCCCAGCCCGACGACACCGCGGGCGCCTACGGGACCTTCGCTGCCGCGGGGTATGTGGATGCCTGGGTGGTGGTGCACGGCCCGGCAGGCGGCTTCACCGCCGGCCAGACCGAGCTGCTGGACAACGTTCCCTCCAAGCTGGACCACCGGATCGACTACGTGCTCTACCAGCCGCCAGGGGTGGAGGCCGTGGCAGCCGAGGTGATCGGCGAGGAACTGGACGACCGCACCCCGGCCGGGTTGTGGCCGTCGGACCACGCTGGGGTGGTCGCCACGCTGCACCTGGCACGCCCATAGCAGGCGAGGCGTCGAGACCACTTCACGGCTTTGGCGGCGGGCACGATCACCCTGCTCACTATCCGCGAATGACATCGGTGTAAGGAGCAGCAGGGCTGGCTGCTGGTACCAGGAAGCCGAGTCGAGCCTTTGTTCTGATGAGCAAATAGTCACCAGGAGTCCTGGCTGGTGGCTTTGGCCCGTTTAGGGGAATGGAGCTAGGTGCTGCCACAGGAAGCCTATCTGGTCTGACCGAAAACGAGATATCTTGCGCCGCTTGCTCCTTCTATGATGCTCGGTGGCGAGGAGCATTGGTCTCAGAAGGTGGGGGCAATGGCTGGTTCCAGCCCGGCCGTGTCGGGCCGGATCTTCATCAGCTATCGGCGCGAGGAGACCGCCTACCCGGCCGGCTGGCTGTACGACCGGCTGGCTGACCGCTTCGGCGGCGGACAGGTCTTCAAGGACGTCGACTCCATCCAGCTGGGCGACGACTTCGTCGAGGTGATCACCAGCGCGGTCGGGTCCTGCGATGTGCTGCTGGCGCTGATCGGGGACCAGTGGCTGACGATCACCGACGAGCACGGCCGGCGGCGCCTGGACGACCCGGATGATTTCGTGCGCCTGGAGCTCGAGGCGGCCTTGACGCGCAACGTTCGGGTCATCCCGATCCTGGTTGAGGGGGCGCGGATGCCGCGTGCCGAAGAGCTGCCGGCCAGCCTGTCGAGGCTGGCGCGCCGCCAGGCGTTGGAGCTGAGCCCGGCCCGCTTCGACTTCGACACCGGTCGGCTGCTGAAGGTGCTGGACCGGACCCTTGCCGAGGTGCGCGCGGCCCAGGGGGATGCGGCCTCGACGATCGCACCGCCGGCGAAGGCGCCAGCCACCAGCACGACGCAGCTGCCGGGTCCACCGCCCAGCAGCCCGTCGGCAGCTCCTGCCACGCCGGCTAGGGCTCGGCCGCCCCGGGCGTGGCTCCTTGCTGGGGCGGGCGTCGGGGTCGTGCTGCTGCTGATCGTCGTGATCGCCCGGTCCGGCGCGCCCTCTTCGACTGGAGCGGTGACTACGTCATCCCCACCGGCGAATGAGGTCATCTTCCAGGACGACTTCAGCCGAGCGTCTGGTTGGGAAGCGTACGACCAGGCTGAATTCGGTGATTACAAGAATGGCGCGTACCGGCTCTCCTATCCACTACCAGATGGCGGGGCAGGGAGTATTGCCAGGACGGCGAGTCGGGTGTTCCCGTCCGCCCCGCCAGACCTCCGCATCCAGGTCAAGGCGCGGAGGCTTCCACCGTCAGATGAGAATCTGCATTATGGCATTTCATGTCGGCTGAGGGACAACGGCGACGGCTATATTTTGACCGTGTCTGGCTCTTCTGCCAGAATCTCAAAATACGCGGAAGACCCGAAAGACTATAAGATCTTGAAGAACAGCGAAATTAATATAGATTCAAGTGCCACCAACCAGTTGCAAGCGGTGTGTAAGAGTGTCGAAGGACAGCAGGCTGTCCATCTCGAACTCTGGGTTAATGGTCAGAAGGCTGTGGAAGCAACCGACAAGGACAATCCGCTCCCGACTGGCCACGTCGGCCTCATCGTGGAGACCGACCAAACAACGCGTCCGAGGGGGGCAGAGTTCGACAACTTCGCCGTCACCCAGATCTGAGAACCCAGAGCTGATAGTGGGCAAGACTAATGGCACGCCACGACCTTCGGGACCACAATCCGAATCGCCCACTCGCATCATTCCTGCTGCTTGAGCTGCAGGGCCGGCAACCTGCTGTTCCTCTGGACCGTTGGCGACCGTTGGTGACCGCTGATGCCCGTGTTCGACCGTTGCAGCACGGACCCAGCGCGGACCCGGAGGCGAAACCACCGCGAGCTTGGGAAGCTCCCTCCGACCGCTCTGGACGGGCTGATCTACAGCTCGGAGGGCACATACTCCGACCGTGGTTATCCCTGGATGACCGCTGTTGACCGATGCTTAGGGCACGTCGGGGGCACGGCCGGCGAGGATGACGCAGGTTGAAGCCTGGCGGCTACGGCACCAGCTCGACCGGAGGGTGAGGCCCGTCCTCGGTGATCACCTGCCTCGTTGGCGAGCCGCCCAAGGCGGCGGCAGGACCGGCAAGGGCGCTCGATCGGTATGCTGTGTCCATGTCTGACGAGGAGTCCATGCCAGAAGTTTCTCGCCACCATCGATACGACTACGGGGGGCTATGTTGGTGGTGTGGTAGGACTGCAGATTCAAGAGAACACAAGCATAAGAAAACTGATCTCATTAGATCCTTCGGTCCAGGACCCTATGTTGGCGATGCGGCTATTGTGCGAGGGGTCGATGGGAGGTTGCGGCAAGTCCAGGGGCCGAAGTCGAATGAGTTGAAGTTTCCGCCCGTACTGTGCGCTGCTTGCAATAATGCTCGGAGTCAGCCTCTAGACCTAGCGTATGATGCGTTCGCCGAATTTATTACTCAGTACGAGGATCGGATCATAGAGATAGGCTCGTTCCGCTTCTCCGATGCATATGGTGGTGCGTGGAGGACAGCGAAAGAGCACTTGGCGAGGTATTACGTCAAGCACATCGGTTGTCGATTGGCAGCTGCAGGCATCAAGGTGGAGCAACCGGTTATCGATTACCTAGACGGACGATCCCGCTATCTCTCGGGTTTGCAAATGCGCTTCGGCATCCAGGGTGGGATCTTGGCGATCAATGAGCATCTTAAGAGCCATGGGGAAAGCTTCGGGGGAGGGCTCTGGATGGGCGATGTTACGTGTATGTATAGCCCATCGACTGGCTCTATTTCTCGGGTAGAAGGCGACCTTGGCTACCGCTGGTTGGGGCTGTATTATATCTACGATATTCGTATCAACCGGGATCGCAGCAGCTTCCGGCGAAACAAAGTGAAGTTGGCGTACAGCGTACCGATGGATCTTGAAGCGGTGGAACGTGAATGCGGCCAGTGTAAGAACGGGCCGTGAGCTGGGGGATTGGTTGGTGGCCTGCCAGGACTTGAACCTGGGACCTCATCCTTATCAGGCATATCCGGGGGATGCATTTAAGCAGCTTGAGGAAGAGATGCCAGCTCATCGACGCGGTGTCGTTGACCGTGGTTGTCCGCTCGGTGCCGTGCTGGTCCGTCTCATGTGGCACGCGGATGGCACGGACCGATCAGGGCAAGTGGCTAGCCGAACAGCGGCCGATAGTCGGCCGGCAGCCGGTCGCGGAGCTCCTGGACGCCGAGCACGTCCTCGCGGAGAGTGGCCAGGACCGCCCTGGCATGGTCGCGCCCCCGGGCGGGGTCGACATCCTCCCGGGCGGCGGTGCGGCGGGCGAACTCCTCGGCGTCGAACAGCTCGGCGGCGTCCGGCCCGCCGGTCAGCGCCGCCCCCAGCTTACCGGGGAGGCCGTCGGCCAACTCGGTGGCGACCGGCCGGCCGACGCGCTCGGCCAGGGTGGCCAGGGTCGCCTGGGCGGCCCGCCGGGCGCTGTCCCGGTCCAGGCCGGCCAGCAGCTCGACGCTCTGGAGGAACTGCTCGGTGTCCATGCCGCCTGCATCCTACCGGACCGCCTGGGCGGCGGCTGTCCTGGGTAACTACCGGCTGGGACCGGCGAGCCTGCCGAGTTGGGTGCTGGGCCGATGCGGCCCAAGCGGTCCCGAGCTTGGAAGGCGCGTCCGGGCAGCCTGAGCACGCCGGATGCTTCGCCGATGGCGCAGCTCAGCGCGCCTTGCGACCGACCGCTGTTGTCCGTGGGGACCGTCAGGGACCGATGCTACGGGCACGCGGAGGGCACGGCTGGCGAGGACGGACGGGCTCGGGCATTGCAGCGATAGTCACCAGCTCGACCGGAGGGTGAGGCGCGTCCTCGCGGGACCACGCCTCGTTGGCAAGCCGCGAAGGCGGCGCGGCAGCAAGATCGGGCCTCTGATTCATGAGCGGTAGTATCGTGCTCAGTGGCCGATCGGTCATGCTCCTGTCCGATGCAGCTTCGGCGTCAGCAATGGTGAGGCCCCCACCTGGGGGAGGCGAACACATGGAGTTGCTTGTAGGGCTCCTTGGGGCCCCGACTACACCGACTCGGGGCTGGTCATTACTACCGAGGACGGCCGGCCCATGCACCCAGAGACGCTCTCGGGCCTGTTCGTCCGCCAGGCCAGGCGAGCAGGGCTCCCGCCGATCCGACTCCATGACCTCCGACACTCGGTCGCGTCGATCCTGTTGGCCCGGGGTGTCCACCCGAAGGTGGTCAGCGACATGCTGGGCCACGCCACCATCGCGCTGACGCTGGACACCTACAGCCACGTCATCCCATCGCTTCAGCAGGAGGCCGCCGGCGTTGTGGCCGCCGCCGTCCTCAATCCTGCCTTAGCGTCGCCTCAATCGCCCCTGAAAGGGCAGGTCAGGGCCATCACGTCCGGTAGTTGATCGCACGGCAAGCGGACGGCCAATTGGACCCCAGCGCAGCGGCTAAAGCTGTCCGTGCCGTTGCCGCTCGCTCTCGACCCGCGGACCGGGAGCCGGGACAATGCCGGCATGCGTGCCTGCCCGGCCTGCGGCGCACCCATCCCGGAGGGTGCCCGGTTCTGCCCGAGCTGCGGCACCGCGATCTCGCGTGACGAGGAGCGGTCGGGGCGTACCCGGAAGGTCGTCACGGTCGTCTTCAGCGACCTGGCCGGGTCGACCGGGCTTGGTGAGCGCCTGGACCCGGAGTCACTGACCCTGGTCATGGGCCGGTATTTCGAGTGGGCCCGTGCCGTGCTCGAGGGCCACGGGGGCACCGTCCAGAAGTTCATCGGCGACGCGGTCGTGGCGGTGTTGGGCATTCCGCTCGCCCACGAGGACGACGCCCTCAGGGCGGTGCGGGCCGCCGCCGAGCTGCGCACCGCCCTGGCCAGGCTGAACGCCGAGCTCGTCCGAGACTATGGGGTAACGCTGGAGCTGCGCACGGGCGTCAACACCGGGGAAGTGCTTGCTGGGGACCCGGCCGTCGCCCAGGCGCTGGTCCTCGGCGACACCGTCAACGTGGCCGCCCGGCTCGAGCAGGCCGCCAGTCCGGGCGAGATCCTGCTTGGCGAGGGCACCTGGGCGCTGGTGCGCGACGCTGTGGAGGTCACGCCGCTGGACCCGCTCACGCTGAAGGGCAAGGGCGCGCCGGTGGCCGCCTGGCGGCTGGAGGGGGTCAGCCCGGTCGCGCCCGGCCGGACCAAGCGGCTCGACCGCCCCATGGTCGGCCGCGAGGAGGAGCGGACCGTGCTGCGCCGGTTGGCCGGGAACGCCGCCGGGTCGCGCTCGTGCCACCTAGCGACCGTGTTAGGCCCGGCCGGCGTCGGCAAGTCACGCCTGGTCGCCGAGGTGCTTTCCGACCTTGAGGGCATGGCTCGCATCCTCTCCGGCCGCTGCCTGCCCTACGGCGAGGGCATCACCTTCTGGCCGGTGGCCGAGGCGGTCCGCCAGGCCGCCGGCGTGGTCGAGGGCGACGGGCCGGCCGGGGCGAGGGCGAAGCTGGGCGCGCTGCTCGACGGGGAGCCGGACGCCGGGCCCGTCGCCGAGCGGATCGCGCAGCTCATCGGTCTGGAGGACGCCGCGGGGGCGGTCCAGGACGCCGCCTGGGCGGTGCGCCGGCTGCTCGAAGCCCTCGCCGGCGAGTGGCTGGTGGTGCTGGTCCTCGACGACCTTCACTGGGCGGAGCCCACCCTGCTCGAGGTGGTGGAGCACGTCGCCGAGTGGTCGCACGGCGCACCGATCCTGCTGCTCTGCGTCGCCCGCCCCGAGCTGGTCGAGCAGCATCCGACCTGGGGCAGGGACAGGCACAACGCCACCACGATCGCGCTCGAGCCGCTCGGTGCCGACGAGTCGGCCCGGCTGCTCGACGGCCTGGTCGGCGTGGGATCCCTGGACGCCGG
>Ga0184626_10000166_pt1 | contig 17066 bp, 14 predicted proteins | sample PLM3_60_b1_FD_133142 | JGI IMG/M metagenome (GOLD analysis project Ga0184626, IMG submission 133142) | Groundwater sediment microbial communities from an aquifer in East River, Colorado, USA - PLM3_60_b1 | ecosystem: Environmental > Terrestrial > Soil > Riparian zone | place: USA: East River... | reverse complement strand
GCGCATATCGACCGACGGGCCGCGGAACAGGAACGACGAATTGCGGGCGATCACCAGCAGCGAGCGGTAACGCGCCAGCTCGGTGATGATGTCCTCGGTGATGCCGTCGGAGAAATATTGCTGCTCCGGATCGCCGGACATGTTGGAGAACGGCAGCACGGCGATCGAGGCTTTCGAGCTCTTGGCCGCAGCGGGGCTTTCAGAAATCTCCGAAGATTGCGCATCGATGCGGTAGGCACGCACCGGCCGCTCGATATTCTTGAGCGCCTGCGCGCCGAGATCGGCGAAGGCGAGCGGCAGTTTCTTTTCGATCTGCTCATGGACGCCGCCCGAAACGCAGATGCCGCCGGGCTCCGCCAGCGCCTGCAGCCGCACGGCGATGACGACGCCATCGCCATAGAGATCGCCGCGCTCGACCACCACATCGCCCAGATTGATGCCGATCCGCAATTGAATGCGCCTGTTATCATCGGCGCCGTCGTTCGCGGCCTCCATCCGCTTCTGCAGCTCGATCGCGCAAGTCACGGCGTTCACGGCGCTGGCGAATTCGACGAGTACGCCGTCGCCCATCACCTTGACGACGCGGCCCTGATGGGCGCCGATCAGCGGGTCCAGCACGGCCTTGCGCCGCTGCGTCAGCGCCGCGAGCGTGCCCGCTTCATCCTGCTCCAGCAGCCGGCTATAGCCGACCACATCGGCGGATAGAATGGCGGCAAGGCGGCGCTGGATGCGATTCTCGGCCATGGGAACCGATTGCAATCGGAGAAGAATGCGGCGGATTGTAGAAGCGGGCCGCGGGGGAGTCTATCGCGCCGGCCGCCGGAACAGCCGTAAGGATGCAAGCGGCCGGTTTTTGCTCCTTTGCCCGCCATCGACGGGGCGCGATAATCGGCGGCTTTGGATGCTGCGGTCAGAGGACCGCCCACAGGGGGAGTCGCAGAATCATGGCACGTCAGGATCCGCTGAGGAATTTCCGCTTCCGTCTCGAGATCGGCGGCATCCAGACCGCGGCGTTCAGCGAGGTGCTCATCGGCGCTACGACCGTCGACGTCATCGAATATCGCGAAGGTACGGAGCCCAACCATGTACGCAAGCTGCCCGGCCTGCATAAGTTCGCCAATGTCACGCTGAAGCGCGGCATCACCACCTCGCTCGAGCTGTACAACTGGCACAAGGAAATCCTTCAGGGCCAAACCGCGCAGGCCCGGCGGCAGGTGGCCATCATTATCGCCGATGAATCCGGCGCCGATCAGGTGCGCTTTGTCGTCAGCGAGGCCTGGCCGGCGAAGTACGATGTCAGCGACCTCAACGGCAAGGGCAACGAGGTGTTCATCGAACTTCTCGAACTCGCCAACGAAGGCATCGAGCGCGTGCAATGACCGAAGGGCGAAGGGATGCCCCGCGTCTGCCGCTCGGGAACATGCGCTTTCGCGTGGAGATCGAGGGGCTGCCGGGGAGCGGCGCCGTCGAGGTGTTTTTTCCGGAGGCGCGCATTGCCGGCGGGGCGCGCAAGGCTAGAACGGCTCACTATGGCAGCCTGATCGTCAGACGGGGGCTGACGGTTTCACGCGACTGGTACGATTGGTGGGACGCGGCCCGCCGCGGCAAACGGCCGCCGAAGAAAACCGTCCGCATCATGCTGCTCGACGCCGCGGGCGACGATGCCAGCGGCTGGCTGTTCAAAGATGCGGCGCCCGTTGCGTATCAGCTCTCGCCGCTCAATGCGCTGGGCAACGAGCCGGTGATCGAAACACTGGAGCTGGCGGTCGGACATTTCGCGGCGGACAGCGGCGCGCCCGGCGGCTCCGATGGGCGGAACTCACCACCGAAGCGCAGCGCCGGCAAGCGGAGCGCTTGACAGCCGGCTAGCGGCGACTTATTTAACCGATTAGTTATATAATAGAACCCCGCTCAGCGGCGCGCCGTATCCTGAGCTTGCGCGCAAAGGAGAAGCCGGATGAAAAAGACCTATCGCGGCAGCTGCCATTGCTGCGCCGTCCGCTTCGAATGCGATATCGACCTGGCCGAAGTGACGAGCAAGTGCAACTGTTCGGTCTGCACTAAGGGCCGGTTCTGGAAAGCCATCGCCAAGGCCGGTTCCTTCCGGCTGCTGCAGGGCAAAGAAGATCTGTCGGACTATCAGTTCGGCAGCAAGAACATTCATCACCAGTTCTGCAAGAACTGCGGCATTAAGCCGTTCGGACGCGGCCATATGGAGGCGCTGGGCGGCACCTTCTACGCCGTCAATCTTGGCTGCCTGGATGATGCGACTCCCGCGGAGCTGGCGGCAGCACCGGTCGAATACCAAGACGGCAGGAACAACAAATGGGAAGCGCCGCCCGCCGAAACCCGTCATCTGTAATCGAGTTGAAGCAGCGGCCGCGCCGCAAGCCGGGTTTGCGCGCAATGAGGAAAAAATGGGGCCGGCCATGATAGCCGGCCCCTCGGGGATGGGATCCCCCTCGCGCGGGGTCACGCGCGCCCATCGCCTGCAGGGCAGCGCCGGAGAGATGATCCGGCACATGCAGGCTACGAGACCTGATTCGGGGCTGACATCGATGTCTGCCGACAAATTGACACGCGGACGCAGCACTTATTCCGGCGGCGAGCGAAGATTTCTTTGCTGGGTTGGCGTCGGTTCAGCCGACGAAGCGCGAAACCGTCCCGCGCTCGCCGATCAGGCCGCGGGGCCGGAACAGCAGGATCGCCGCCAGCATGATGCCGATCATGGCGATCTGCAGCGCCGCGGCGCGCGCCTGCTGATCGGGCGGGAACAGCGCGGCGATGAGCGCGCCCGACGCACTCCACAGCCCCCAGACCAGCACCGCGCCCAGCAGCGCGCCGCGATTGCTGCCGGCGCCGCCGACGATCAGCATGGCCCAGACCTGGAAGGTGAGGGCGGAGACGTAATTGTCGGGCGCGATGAAGCCGATGAAATGGCCCTGGATCGCGCCGGCCAAGCCCATGATGGCGCCGCCGAGGGCGAAGGCCTGCAGGCGATAGGCGCGGGCGTTCTTGCCGAGGGACAGCGCCGCTGTCTCGTCCTCGCGGATGGCGCGCAGTACGCGGCCCCAGGGGCTGCGCAGCAATCGCTCGAGCGCGAGATAGAGGACGGTCACGACTGCCAGGATCAGCGCGAGATTGGCGAGATTGAACAGCAGCGCATTTTCCTGCACGGCCGCAAAGGGCCGCGGAATGAATCCGATGCCGAAGGGGCCGCCGGTCAGGGATTGGAGATTAAGCGCCAGCAGTTGGATGGTCACGGCGATGCCGAAGGTGGTGATGGCGAGATAGTCGGCGCGCAGCCGCATGGTCAGCGCGCCGACCGCCGCCGATATGAGTCCGGCTATGGCGGCCGCGCCGGCCCAACCGATGAAGATGGGCAGATCGAAGCCGCCGAAGCGCCCGGCGGTTTCCGGCGTGGTGAGCAAGGCGGAGGCATAGGCGCCGATGGCGACGAAGCCGGCGACTCCCACATTGAACAGGCCGGTCTGGCCCCATTGGATATTGAGGCCGAGGCAGATGATGCCAAAGCTCAACGCCGTCGCCAGGAAGAACGCGCCATAGCCGAGGAGGTCGAGGCTCATTCGCGCACCCCGAAGATGCCGGCAGGCCGCAGCAGCAGCACGGCGGTCAGCAACAGAAAGGCCACGGCGGCACGGAAATTGGCGCCGATCAGCGGCACCGCCGCCGCTTCCGCGAGGCCGACGATCAGGCCGCCGAGGATCGCACCGGGCACGCTGCCGATGCCGCCGAGGATCGCCGCGGCGAACAGCGGCAGCAGCAGGTCGAAACCCATGAAAGGCCGGATCTGCACGACGATGCCGGACATGACGCCGGCCGCCGCCGCCAGCGCGCCGCCGATCAGCCAGGTGGCGCGGACGATGCGATCCACATCGATGCCGACCACGCTGGACAGCGCCGGATTTTCCGATACGGCGCGCATGGAACGGCCGAGGGTTGTGCGGGTCATCAGCAGATGCATCGCTGCGACCAGGACGGCTGTCAGGCCGATCATGAAGAGCTGATCCGGCGTCATGCGCATGCCCGGCAGGATTTCAATGGCGATCTGGATGTCGCGGCTGTAGTAGCGCGGCGCCGAGGTGAAGAAAAATTCGCACAGGCTGCGCAACGCCATCGAGGCGCCGAAGCTGGCCATGACCATGATGATCGCCGTGCCCTTGGCGCGCAGGCGCGCAAAGAGGATGAGATCGAGCGCGAGCGCCAACAATCCGGTCAGAATAGCGGCGGCGAGGCCGGCGATGAGGAGCGGCCAGCCGAAGGAGAAGGGGCCAATTGCGTCGATGTCGCTGCCGGCGGCGAAGCCGATGGCGCCGGTCAAGGCGAGCGTCCCGTAGGCGCCCCAGGTGACGAACTCGCCATGGGCGAAGTTGGCGAAGCGCAGAATCGAATAGGTCAGCGTGACGCCGATGGCGCCGAGCCCGATCATCGCGCCCATCAGCAGCCCGTCGGCGAAGAACTGCGGATTCATGACGTGGCCGCGCGGCGCGCGCTGCCGAGATAGAGTTCGGCGACGGTGCTGTCCGACAGCAGCGCGGCGCTGGTTCCCTCGTGATGGTTGCGGCCTTCCACCAGCACATAGCCGCGATCGGCGATGGCCAGCGCGGCGCGGGCATTCTGTTCGACCAGCAGGATGGTCACGCCGGATTCGCGGATCTCCCGCAGCTTGGCGAACACCAGTTCCACCAGCTTCGGCGAGAGTCCGGCGGAAGGCTCGTCCAGCATGAGCAATTCCGGATTCACTAGAAGCGCGCGGGCGACCGCCAGCATCTGCCGCTGTCCGCCGGACAGTCTGCCCGCCAGCAGCGCCTTCTGCCGGGCCAGGTCGGGGAAGAAATCATACATGGCATCGAGGCGCACGCGCCGTTCCGCGCGCGGCAGCACGGCTGAGGCCAGCGCCAGATTCTCGGCGACGCTCAAGGCCGTGAACACATTCTCGGTCTGGGGCACGAAGGCGAGGCCGTGGCGAATCAGATCGTGGGTTTTCTGGCCGGTGATGTCGCGTTCGCCCAGATGCACGCGGCCGCTGAAGATGGGCACCAGCCCGGCCACCGCTTTGATCAGCGTCGATTTGCCGGCGCCGTTGGGGCCGAGGATGGCGACGATCTCGCCCCGTGCGATCTCCATGCTGGCGCCGCGCACTACCGGCACGTCCACTTCGTAGCCGGCGACAAGATCGGCGATGCGCAAGACGGGTGCGCTCATGCCGCGGTCCGGCCGAGATAGGCTTCGATGACGCGGGGATCGCGGGCGATGTCGGCGGGCGCGCCGTCCGCCAGCAACTGTCCGGTGGCCATGACGAAGACGCGGCCGCAGAGCTGGGCGATCACGTCCATATTGTGCTCGATGATCAGCAGCGTCACGCCGCGGCAGTTGATGTCGAGGATGCGGGCGACGATGGTTTCCAGCAGCTGCGCGTTGACGCCGGCGGCGGGCTCGTCCAGCAGGATCAGGCGCGGATCGGCCATCATCACCCGCGCCAGCTCCAGCAGCTTGCGCTGACCGCCGGAGAGGATGCGCGCCGGCTGCTCGGCGAGGCGGTCGAGGGTGACGAAGGCCAGCAGCTCCCGCGCCTTCTCCACATTGCGCTTCTCCTCGGCGCCGATGCGGCGGGGCGCCAGAAAATTCGGCCAGATGCGTTCGCCGGCCTGATGGCGCGCGGCGACCAGCAGGTTTTCCAGCACGCTCATCTCGGGAAACGGGCGCGGAATCTGGAAGGTTCGGGCGAGGCCGCGGGCCAGGCGGCGATGGGCGGGCTCGGACTCGATCGCTTGTCCTTCAAGAAAGATCGCCCCAGCGCTCGGCGCCAGGCTGCCCGCCACCAGATTGAACAGCGTGGTCTTGCCTGCCCCATTCGGTCCGATCAGCCCGGCAATCTCGCCGGGCGCGAGCCGCAGCGACACGCCGTCCACCGCCTTCATGCCGCCGAATCGCCGCGCAACGGAACGAAGCTCGAGCATCTCCCCCTCGTGGCCCGGCGTCGTGAAATTGCACCGGGTTTGTCTAAGCCGTGAGCCGGGAGTAGGTATCATGGGGCCGATTTGGCCGCAAACCTCCGGACTCTTCACGCCATGACACGGGACCAGGACGACAGCTTCGAGATCTACGACCTCAAGGTGGAGGTCACCGCGCCGCCGGGCGCGCGCATCTATTGCGGCGCCAAGCCGGGCGATTATTTCGAGCTCAAGGGCGAGATGCTGCATTTGCCGGCCGGGCAAGGATTCTCGATCTATTCCCTGGCGGCGGTGCTGCCGCTGCTGGCGGCGAAGCAGCGGGTCAGCGATGCCAAGGATTGGATGTCGACCGACGCCGAGGTCGCCTGCCCCGATCCCAACTGCCCGACGCGGCTGCGGATCAGACGCACCGGCAAGCGCCGCTTCCGCCATGGCGACACGACGGCGGTGCCGTTGCCCAAGGCGTAGTCATCGTGGTTGAGGTCGAACGATTCACGCTGCGGCCCGGCTATGAAGTCTCCCGGGTCATTCGCGGCGGCTGGCAGTTGGCCGGCGGCCATGGCGCGGTGGATCGCGCGGCGGCGGTCGAGGATCTTGCCGCGTTCTGCGAGGCCGGCATCGTCACCTTCGATTGCGCGGATATCTATACCGGCGTCGAGGAGCTGATCGGCGAATTTCGCAAGCAGTACGCCGACCGTCACGGGCGCGAGGCGCTGGCGGCGGTGCGGGTGCATACCAAGCTGGTGCCTGATCTGGAGCTGCTGCCGCGAATCAAAAGGAGCGATGTGCAGGGAATCATCGACCGGTCGCTGATGCGGCTGCGCATGGAGCAGCTCGATCTCGTGCAGTTTCATTGGTGGAATTATGAGATTCCCGGAATGATCGACACGGCGCTGTGGCTCGAGGAGCTGCGCCGCGCGGGCAAGGTGGAACTGATCGGCGGCACGAATTTCGACACGGCTCACACGCGGGCGTTGCTGAAGGCGGGTGTGCCCCTCGCTGCGATGCAGGTGCAGTATTCGCTGCTGGATGCGCGGCCGGAACACGGGCTGATTGATCTCTGCCAGCGTTCGGGGATTCATCTGCTGTGCTACGGCTCGGTGGCCGGCGGGTTCCTCGCCGAACGCTGGCTCGGCGCGCCGGAGCCGCAGCCGCCCTTCGAGAATCGATCGCTGACGAAGTACAAACTCATCATCGAAGATTTCGGCGGCTGGAGCCTGTTCCAGGATCTGCTGCGGACCCTCCGCCGCATCGCCGACCGCCACGGCACCGACATCGGCACCGTGGCCAGCCGCGTGTTGCTGGACCGGCCGCAGGTCGCGGGCGTCATCGTCGGCGCGCGCAACCGTTCGCACCTCGCCGCCAATGTCGCGATCACGGCGCTGAAGCTCACGCCCGACGATCACGCCGAGATCGCATCGGTGCTGGCGCGGCGCAAGGGACCGCAGGGCGATACCTTCGAACTGGAGCGCGACCGCGCCGGCCGCCATGGCTCGATCATGAAATACAACCTCAGCAAGGGCGCGGCCTGATGGCGCCATCGCTGGCGGAACTCGCGGCGCGGGAGGTGGTAGCGCTGCATGAATTCTTCGTCGTCTGGTTCCGCCCCGGTCCGGCGCCGGATTTCCGTGCCTGCGAGGAGGCGTTCCACCAGGATTTCCGCATGATCACGCCGGAGGGGCGGTTCCTCGGCCGGCAGGAAATTATCCAGGGAATCCAGGCCGCCCGGGGCGCGCTGGCGGCTTCGTTAACCATAGATATCCGGGATATCCGCACCCTCTGGCAGGAGGGCGATGCGGCCTTGCTGTCATATATAGAGCAACAGTATCGTGACGGCCGGACAACCCGGCGGCGGTCGAGCGCGCTTCTGTTGCGCGAACCCTCGGCACCGCGCGGAATCCTCTGGCGGCATCTGCAGGAAACCTGGGAGACCCCGCCCGCAAACTTATGAAGAAACCGGTTCCCATCCGGGGCCGGAAAAAAGGTAGGGAGAGAGCATCATGAAAAGAATGACATTGGCCATGACCGCCGCGACGGCGATCATGGTCGCCGCAGCCATGGCCCAGGCGGCCGACTGCGACGTGAAGGTCGGGGTGGTCATGGAACTGACGGGTCCGGCGGGCGAATACGGCCAGGCGGGCGCGAAGTCGGTGGAGATGGCGTTTCGCGACATCAACGACGCCGGCGGCGTCAATGGCGGCTGCAAGCTGGTGACGGACACCCGCGACTCGCAAAGCCAGGGCAATGTGGCGGTCGACGCCGCCAACCAGCTGGTGCAGGTGGAGAAGGTGCCTGTCATCATCGGCGGCATCATCTCGTCCGTATCGATTCCGATTCTGACTTCGGTCACCGGACCGGCGAAGATCGTGCAGGTGTCGCCGGCCTCGTCTTCGCCGACGCTCACCCAGCTCGGCCGCGATGGAAAGACCAACGGCGTGTTCTTCCGCACCATCACCTCTGACGCGTTGCAGGGCGTGGCCGCCGCGAAGTACGCGCTGGACCAGGGGCTGAGCAAACTCTCGGTCATCCACGTGAACAACGATTTCGGCGTCAACATGGTCAACGAGTTCTCCAAGGCCTACAAGGCGCTGGGCGGCACCATTGTTTCGGTGACGCCCTACAACGAGAAGCAGCCGAGCTATCAGGCGGAAGTCACCGCCGCGATGGGCGGGGCGCCGGACGCCCTCTATCTCGTCAGTTATCCGGTCGATGGCGCGACTATCGCGCGGCAATGGATCTCCCAGGGCGGTCCGGCGAAGTTCCTGCTCAATGACGGCATGAACAGCCCGGACTTCATCACCAATGTGGGCGCGGAACATCTGAACGATGCCTACGGCACCTCGTCTGGCACCAACCCGACGCCGTCCACCGAGTATTTCAACGCCAACTACAAGGCTTTCTCGAACATCGAGCCGAGCAATCCGGCGGCGGACCGTTCGTATGACGCGGGCGCCATCGTCGGTCTCGCCATCGCCCAGGCCGGCAGCGCCGATCCCGCGGCGATCCGGGAAGCGATCAACAAAGTGCTCGACCCCAACGGCACGGTGATCCATGCTGGCAAGGACGAGTTCGCCAAGGCGCTGCAGCTGATCAAGGACGGCAAGGCGATCAAGTATGAAGGCGTGATCGGCCCCGTCAGCTTCGATCAGTATGGCGACATCACCGGCCCGTTCCGCCTGTGGCGGATCCAGAACGGCGAGGTGACCACGGTCGGCGAGATGTCGACCGCCGATGTGGACGGCATCAAGATGAAGATCGGAAACTGAGTCGTAGAACACCTCAAACTCCCCTCTCCCCTTGGGGGAGAGGGGGTAGGGGGTGAGGGGTTTCGCGCGCGCGCGGAGAGCATTGCTCAAACTCTAATCGCGAAGAATTGCCGACCGTTCGTTTGCTGCAACAACGGCGATTCATGCGAACCAAGACTTTGTGGGCGCCTACCGGCGCCGACCCCCTGCCCCTCTCCCCCGGTGGGGAGAGGGGAGTAATTGTGCGATACCTACACGTTCATGAACTCACAATCCGTCAATCGCCTCGCCCGCACCGAGCTCGCGCCCGGGCTTGAGATCAGCCGCATTGTCACCGGCCTGTGGCAGGTGGCGGATATGGAGAAGGACGGCGCGAAGCTGGATCCTGCGCGCGGCGCCGCGGACATGGCGGCCTATGCCGAGGCAGGCTTCGACAGCTTCGACATGGCCGACCACTATGGCAGCGCCGAGGAGATCGCCGGACATTTCAATGCGCTTGTGAAGGGCAGCAAGGTGCGCGCGAAAACGCGCCCGGCGCTGTTCACAAAATGGTGCCCGACGCCGGGCGAGATGACGCCGCAGGTCGTGCGCGCCGCGGTGGAGCGCGCACTCGCGCGAATGCAAACTGACAGGATCGACCTGCTGCAATTCCATTGGTGGATCTTCCGCCATCCCGGCTGGCTCGACGCGATGAGGGAATTGGCGCAGCTGCGGGCAGAGGGACTCATCGGCCATCTGGGCTTGACGAACTTCGACACCGATCATCTGCGGCTGCTGGTGAAGCATGGGGTTCCCGTTGCCTCCAACCAGGTCTGCTTCTCGCTGCTGGATCGCCGCGCGGCCGAGGATATGACGGCGTTCTGCGTCGCCAACAACGTGCGCCTGCTTGCTTACGGGACTCTTGCAGGCGGTTTGCTGGGCGAGAAATGGCTGGGCAAAGCCGAACCCGCGCCAGCTGACATCGCCGACTGGAGCAAGATGAAGTACAAGCGCTTCATCGATCAGATCGGCGGGTGGGAGGTGCTGCAGGGAATTCTCCGCACGCTCGCCGGGATCGCGAAGAAGCATGGCGTGTCGATCTCCAATATCGCCAGCCGCTGGGTGCTGGAACAGAAAGCCGTCGCCGGAATCATCGTCGGCGCGCGCCTCGGCGAGCGGGAGCATCGCGCCGACAATCTGCGACTGTTCGAGTTTGAGTTGGACCGGGACGATCACGGACGCATCGATGCGGCGCTGGCGGCGACGCGGCGCATAGCCGGCGATTGCGGCAACGAATATCGCCGGCCGCCCTATCTGACCGCCTCGGGCGATCTCAGCCATCATCTCGCGGGCTTTCCCAACGTCTATCAGGCGACCGCGATGCCAGATCGGCCGGCGCGGCTGCGCATCGACACCGGGTCGGTGTGGGAACCGCTGGCCGGCTATAGCCGCGCGGTGCGGATCGGCGGGCGCATTCTGGTCAGCGGCACCACCGCCACCCATGGCGCCGGCGAGAGCATCTGCCCCGGCGATCCCCAAAGCCAGGCGGTCTATATCCTGGACAAGATCGCCGCCAGCATCGAGGCGCTTGGCGGGACGATGGAAGACGTGGTGCGCACGCGCATCTATCTGCGCGATCAATCCCAGTGGGAAGGAGTCTCCCGCGTCCATGGCCGTTATCTCGGCCATGTCCGGCCGGCCAATACGCTGGTGGAAGTGTCCGGCCTGGTCGGCGGCTATGACGTGGAGATCGAGGCGGAGGCGCTGGTCACGGACGAGAGTTGAGATCATCAGCCGGAGCGGCTATCACCCGATGATGCGCAACACAGCCCCCTGGGGGACCTGCCTGCCATGAGCGCAACCGATCTGCCCTTTTCCATGTCGCCCTTGGATCTGGCGGCGTTGCTTTGGTTCCTGTTCGTGTGGGGCGGCTACAATTTGGTGATCGACCGGCTGCTGGTGCGCCGCGGCGGCCTGAATTCCCAGATGAAGCTGATCCGCGAAATCTGGATGCGGCGGATGTTTGCCCGCGAGGACCGGGTCGGCGACGCCATCTTGCTGGGCCAGCTGATCCAGAGCGTCTCCTTCTTCGCCTCCGCCACCATGCTGCTGATTGCCGCATTGGTGGGCGTGCTGGCGGCGGTGGGCAGCGCCTATGTCACCTTCATGTCGCTGGGGCTGATAGCGCCGACGCCGCGCAGCGTGTTCGAGCTGAAGCTGGCGCTGCTGACGGGCATCTTCGTCTTCGCTTTCTTCAAGTTCACCTGGGCGATCCGCCAGTACAATTATTGCAGCGCCGTGATCGGCGCAGCACCGCCGCCCACGGTGGCCGAGGACATCCGCAACCGCCTGGCCGACCATGCCGCCGCCGTGCTGTCCCTGGGGGTGACCACGTTCAATGGCGGGTTACGGGCTTACTATTTCGCGCTCGCGGTGCTGTTCTGGCTGGTGCATCCCTGGGCCTTTATCCTGGTGACCACCTGGATGGCGGCGATCCTGCTGATCCGGCAGTTCCGCTCGCGGGCCTATGACGCGATCCGCGACTGCGGTCCGCTGATGGCCCGCTCCGCCAGCGACCTGGTCCTGGACAAATAGCGGGGCAAACAGACATTATCTTGAAACAAGAATGGCTTAGCTTCTGGCTCTAGGGAGAGCGGCCGGCGCCGGACAATAAGATTCGCTGCGGCGCCGCCGGGATTTTCGCCGTATCGTGTTCGAGACAGAAGAACGAAGCACCCCGAGCAAAACGGGGAAGACTATTGTCGCGCAGCGGCGCCCGCCGCCCGAATGATTTGAGGACCTCGCCATGGCTACCCTGGCTTCCAAAGCGGAAAAGCAGAAGACCGACCTGATCGCCCGCGCCGCGGCGCTGGCCAAGACGCGCCTGGGCGATGCCCGCGCGCCCGAGGTGGCGGAGTTCGTGCGCGTGTTCTACGCCAATGTGGCGCCCGACGATCTCGCCGGCGACACGCCGGAAAATCTCTATGCTGCGGCGCTCAGCATCTGGAGCTTCGGCGCCCAGCGCAAGGCCGGCACGGCGAAGCTTCGTGTCTATAACCCGCGGCCGGACGAGCATGGCTGGATCAGCCACCACACCATCATCGAGATGGTGACCGACGACATGCCCTTCCTGGTGGACTCGCTCACCGCGGCGTTGCATCGGCGCGACTTGACGGTGCATCTGGTGATCCATCCGATCCTGCAGGTGAAGCGCGACAAAGCGGACAACCGCGATGCCAACGGCACGGCCGGCGCCGAGTCCTTCATGCAGATCCGCATCAACGAGCAGACCTCGGCCGACCGGCTGGCGGAGATCAAGCAAGAGCTGGCGCATGTCCTCGCCGATGTGCGCGATGCGGTCGAAGACTGGCGGAAGATGAAAGACAAGGCCGCCGAGGCGGTCGCCAGCTTGCAGCCGCCGCCCGCCACCCTGCCGGCGGAGGAGGTGACGGAGGCGACCGCATTCCTGCGATGGATCGACGACGACCACTACACCTTCCTGGGATATCGCGAATATGACTTCAGCGGTCTCGATGAGAATGCGACGCTGAGGATCGCGCCGGGCAGCGGCCTCGGCGTGCTGCGTGAGGACGGCGTGTCCATTTTCGACGGGCTGCGCAATTTCGAAAAGCTGCCGCCGGAAGTGCGCTATTTCCTGCGCCAGCCCCGTGCGCTGATGATCACCAAGGCGAACCGGCGCGCCACCGTGCACCGCGCCGTGCATATGGACACCATCGGCCTGAAGAAATTCGACGCCAACGGCGAGGTGATCGGCGTACGTTTCTTCGTCGGCCTGTTCACCTCCGTCGCCTATAGCCAGAGCCCGAAGGACATTCCGCTGCTGCGCCGCAAGGTGGTGGACTGCATCAAACGCGCCGGCTTCGCGCCCGCCAGCCATGACGGCAAGGCGCTGCAGCATATCCTGGAGACCTATCCCCGCGACGAGCTGTTCCAGGTCAGCGAAGAAGAGCTCTATGCCAACGGCCTCGGCATCCTGCAGCTGCAGGAGCGGCAGCGCATCGCGCTGTTCGCTCGCCGCGATCCGTTCGAGCGTTTCGTCTCCTGCCTCGTCTATGTGCCGCGCGACCGCTACAACACCGATTTCCGCCTGCGCATCCAGGACATATTGGCGCGCTCCTATAAGGGGCGCTTCTCCTCCGTCTACACCCATATGACCGACGCGCCGCTGGTGCGCCTGCATATCATCATCGCCACCGTGCCCGGCACGATTCCCGACGTGGACTCCGACGAGGTGGAGCGGCAGATCGTCGAGGCCGGCCGCTCCTGGGCCGATCAGCTGCAGGAGGCGCTGATCGAAGCGCGCGGCGAGGAGAACGGCCTGACCTTGATGCGCCGCTTCGGCGAGGCCTTCCCCGCCGGCTATCGCGAACGCTTCATGCCGACGCTGGCGATCCTCGATATCGAGCATGTGGACCAGTCGCTGCAGAGCGACGGCATCGCCATGAATCTCTACCGGCCGATCGAGGCGGATGCCGCGGAATTGCGGCTCAAGCTCTACAATGCGGGGACGCAGATCCCGCTGTCGGATGTGCTGCCGATCCTGGAAAACATGGGCCTCAAGGTGTTGAGCGAGGAGCCCTACCGGGTGAAGCCGCGGGACACCGAGAAATCGGTCTGGATCCATGATTTCAGCACCGTCACCGCCGACGGAAGCGACTGCGATCTCGGCTCGGTGCGCCGGGTATTCCAGGATTCCCTGGCGCGCATCTGGCGTGGCGAGATGGAGGATGACGGCTTCAACCAGCTGGTGCTGGGTGCCGGACTCGATTGGCGCTCGGTCGCCATGCTGCGGGCCTATTGTAAATATCTGCGCCAGGCCGGCGTGCCCTTCAGCCAGGCCTATATGGAAGAGACGCTGAGCAAGAACGGCGCCATCGCCGTGCTGCTGTCGAAGCTGTTCCATGCGATGTTCGATCCCGCCGGGCGCGAAACGGCGGAACAGCGGGCGCAGCAGATCGCCGCCGAGGTCGAGGCAGCGCTCGACCAAGTCAGCAACCTGGACGAGGACCGCATCATCCGGCGCTATCTCAACGCCATCCAAGCGACGCTGCGGACGAATTTCTACCAGAAGGCGGCGGACAAGGGCCCGAAATCCTATCTCTCCTTCAAACTGGATTCACGCGCCGTCACCGACCTGCCGCTGCCGCGGCCGCTCTACGAAGTGTTCGTCTATGGCCCGCGGGTGGAGGCGATCCATCTGCGCGGCGGCAAGGTGGCGCGCGGCGGCATCCGCTGGTCAGACCGGCGCGAGGACTTCCGCACGGAGATCCTGGGCCTGATGAAGGCGCAAGTGGTGAAGAACGCCGTCATCGTGCCGACGGGGTCCAAGGGCGGCTTCGTGGTGAAGCGGCCGCCGGCCACGGGCGGCCGCGAGGCGCTGATGGCCGAAGTAGTGGAATCCTACAAGACGCTGATGCGCGGCCTGCTGGACATCACCGACAATCTCGCGGGCGGCGCGGTGAAACCGCCGGCCGATGTTATCAGGCGCGACGGCGACGATCCCTATCTGGTGGTGGCCGCCGACAAGGGCACCGCCACTTTCTCGGATATCGCCAACGGCGTGTCGCTGGAATATGGCTTCTGGCTCGGCGATGCCTTCGCCTCCGGCGGCTCCGCCGGCTACGACCACAAGGCCATGGGCATCACCGCGCGCGGCGCCTGGGAAGCGGTGAAGCGCCATTTCCGCGAGACCGGCACCGACATCCAGAATCAGGATTTCACCTGCGTCGGCGTCGGCGACATGGCCGGCGACGTGTTCGGCAACGGCATGCTGCTGTCGAAGCACACCAAGCTGGTGGCCGCGTTCAACCACATGCATATCCTGCTGGATCCGGATCCCGATCCCGCGACCAGCTGGCAGGAACGCAAGCGGTTGTTCGACCTGCCCCGCTCCACCTGGAAGGACTATGACGCGAAACTCATCTCCGGCGGCGGCGGCATCTTCGAGCGCAGCGCCAAGGCGATCAAGCTGTCGCCCCAGGTGAAAAAGCGTTTCGCCATCGCCGAGGATACGCTCACGCCGGCCGAGCTGATCCAGCGCCTGCTGAAGGCGGAGGTGGATCTGCTGTGGCTGGGCGGCATCGGCACCTTCGTGAAGGCGAGCGACGAGACCCACGGCGATGCAGGCGACCGCGCCAACGACGCGACGCGCATCAATGGCGCGGAGCTGCGCTGCAAGGTGGTGGGCGAGGGCGCGAATCTGGGATTCACCCAGCGCGGCCGCATCGAATATGCCCTGAAAGGCGGGCGCATAAATACCGACGCGATCGACAATTCCGCCGGCGTCGATACCTCCGATCACGAGGTCAACATCAAGATCCTGCTGAACGAGATGGTGGCGGCCGGCGACATGACGCTGAAGCAGCGGGACAAGCTCCTGGCGGAGATGACCGACGAGGTGGGCGATCTGGTGCTGCGGGACAATTACCTGCAGACGGAGGCGCTGTCGGTGGCGGCGGCCCAGGCGCCGGCGCTGCTGAACCAGCATGGGCGCTTCATGCGCGGCCTGGAGCGGGCCGGCAAGCTGAACCGCGCGGTGGAGTTCCTGCCCGGCAAATCGAAAATCGCCCGCCGCGAAGCCGCCGGCCAGGGGCTGACGCGGCCGGAGCTGGCGGTGCTGCTGGCCTATGCGAAGATTTCGCTGGATGAGGAGCTGCTGCCCTCGGACCTGCCTGACGATCCGCAGTTGGTGGACGATCTCCTGCGCTATTTCCCAAAGCCGCTGCAGGCGAACTACAAGGCCGAGATCGCCCGGCATCGCCTCCGGCGCGAGATTATCTCCACCGTGGTGAGCAACAGCCTGGTGAACCGCGCCGGCCCCAGCTTCGTGCATATGATGAAGGAGAACACGGGCATGCCGGCGGCTGCCATCGCCCGCGCCTATGCGGTGACCCGCGGCGTGTTCGATCTCCGGGACATCTGGGGCAAGATCGAAGAGCTGGATACGAAGGTGCCGGCGGATCTGCAGACGGAGATGCTGATCGAGACCACGCGGCTCGCCGAATCCGGCACCGCCTGGTTCCTGCGCAATGGCGAGCATCCCCTGGATATCGCCGCCAACCTGGCCGCCTATGGGCCGGGCATCAAGGCGCTGCTGGCGGGCAAGAACATCGTCTCGCCCCATGACCGCGCCGCCATCGATGAGCGGGCGAAGGCCTTCGCGGGCCGGGGCGCGCCGGCCGATCTCGCGGAACGCGTGGCGACTCTGCGATACCTGGCGCCTTGCCTCGATGTGGTGCGCATCGCTCGCGGCGCCAATCTTCCGGTGGAGGCGGTGGGCCGCACCTATTTCGCGGCGGGCGACCGGCTCGGCCTGGAATGGCTGCGGGAATCGGCGGCGGCGCTCGCGGCGGAAACCCATTGGCAGCGCCAGGCGATCTCCGCCGTGATGGAGGATCTGTTCGCCCAGCAGCGCGATCTCGCGACGCGCATGCTGCAGGGCCGCAAGGCCAACGGCAAGATCGAGGGGCCGGAGCTGGTGGGCGACTGGCTCGAGGGCCGCGCCGCCGTCACTGCCCGCCTCGAACGGCTGCTCGGCGAGCTCAAGCAGTCGGGCACGGTGGACCTGGCCATGCTGACGGTGGCGAGCCGGGAGTTGCGGAGCTTGCTGGAGAGGTAGATGGGGGACTACCTACCGCCCTCAACAAATCCCCACATTGTCATTCCCGCGAAAGCGGGAACCCAGGGTTTCAGAGTGCGGTGGCGATGCTGCCCATGCGGGGCACGCTGCAACCCTGTTGGAGTGGACGGCCCCCAAGCGGCATCGATGTGCCAGAATGAGGTCGTTGAAGATCTCAAACAGAGGGAGCCGTCCGTGAACGAGATTATCCGCATTGGCATGGATACG
>Ga0184626_10000165_pt1 | contig 17096 bp, 18 predicted proteins | sample PLM3_60_b1_FD_133142 | JGI IMG/M metagenome (GOLD analysis project Ga0184626, IMG submission 133142) | Groundwater sediment microbial communities from an aquifer in East River, Colorado, USA - PLM3_60_b1 | ecosystem: Environmental > Terrestrial > Soil > Riparian zone | place: USA: East River... | reverse complement strand
GTATCATCGAAACGTCCGCCCGGTTCCAAACAACTCCCGGCTTCGTTAACAAATTCGAAGTCTACATAACCTTTACTAACGTCGCCTCCTACAAAAATCGTTTTCATCTTGGATCCCATCCTTTAGTTATTTTGGCTGCAGAGAACTTCCGGAATCTTTGAAGTGATCTTCTGTCTGGTAAATACGCGCTCGTAACGCAAGATACCCCTCGAATTACACTTCATTCCGGAAGCGATAATCTTGGCGGCAAGGTCACGCCTTAGGTCGCCCAACATCTTCTTCCGCAGCAGTGAAATCTTACCAGACAAAAATGATAGAAATGTTAAAATTGCGTAGCTGTGGGCTCTTTGCCCCGAAACGATCAGAGCTGGAATCATGAGTATCTTCTTTAGCTGCACAGTTCCCTCTTTTAAAAAGAAAGAGGGAACTGATTCAACATACCAGGTCGCCAAGTACGCCAAGGGCAGTCGCCGGCCCTTTTGGGGCGCTCTTGGCGGTTTAGTCCTTTGTGCTTTTGTGGTGAATTATAGATTCCGCGATAGCCGAAGCGGCGGCAAGCGGATCGGGCGCGGCAACGATCGGGCGGCCGATCACAATATAGTCGGCGCCCGCATTTAGGGCATCAACCGGCGAGGCGGTCCGTTTCTGGTCCCCCTTTTCATCACCTGCTCCACGAATTCCGGGAGTCACCAGCAAGAAGGGTCGTGCAAAGCGCACCCTGAGCGCTGCTAACTCTGCCGGAGAACAGACAATGCCTGAGAGACCTGCAGCATGTGACAGATTGGCCAATGCGTCGACCTGCTCGGGAATCGATCTGGAAATTCCGAATTCACCAAGATCATCGAAGCTGGTCAGGACCGTAACCCCGAGCAACCCGACTTGCGTACCGGAGACTCGCGCAGCACTGCGTTTCATCATCTCAGATCCGCCCGAGGCATGAAGCGTTAAAAGAGAGATACCAAGCTGCGCTGCCTGATAAGCAGCCTCGCTCACGATGCTGGGAATGTCGTAGAACTTTAGATCAAGAAACACCTTGCCATGTCGCAAGACCTCTTTGACCAGCCCTGGGCCGGCCTGGGTGAACAGAAGGATACCTATCTTAAAGAATGGGAAAACCGGCGCAATTTGTTCTGCCATCTTGACGGCATCATCGGCGGTCTCCAGATCGAGAGCGACAATGACTCGATCAGTCATCCATCACTTCTGTGCGAACAGGCACAACACCGCTTCCAACCATTCTTAGCTGGCGGGCGCCGGCGAACGAAAGATCAAGAATGCGGCTCTTCGGCACCGGTCCCCTATCGTTTACCGTAACGACGACAGAACGATTATTCTTCAGATTTGTCACAAGAAGCTTCGTACCGAACGGCAACGTGCGATGTGCTGCGGTCAGCTGCGCCTGACGGAAAACCGCACCGGATGCCGTGTGGTTTCCTTCAAAATGCCCTGCGTAGTACGAGGCTGATCCAACTTCAAACGTCTTCTCCTCCTGTGAACAGGGGTGCGAAAGCACCATGGAGAAGAGTAAAACAAAGCAACTTAGACTCACGGTCACTCTCCAGTATGGGATACGGCTCATTGTATTTGGACCGAGCCGGTAAGACTGCTGACGCGCTCAATTCCGCGCCGGATACATTCTTCTTTCAATTCGCGGACCAACCTCATGGTAACAGTTGGTTCATAGAAATTGGCGGTGCCGATTTGCACCGCCGTTGCACCCGCCATGAGAAACTCTATCACATCTGTCACCTCTGCGATCCCGCCGATGCCGATCACAGGTCGAGGGATCTGCCTGGCAACCTGATGCACCATGCGCAAGGCAACAGGCTTTATTGCCGGACCGGACAGACCGCCGGTGATGTTTCCGAGCTGCGGTTTTCCGGTATTGGGGTCGATGGCAAGGGACCAGAGTGTGTTGATCAATGAAATCATATCTGCGCCCGCATCGACGGCGCGTTTCGCAATATGAACGATGTCGGTTACATTCGGACTCAGCTTTGCAATCACGGGACGGTCGGTCGCGTCGCGCACGGCACGAACCACCTGATACGTCATCTCCGGGTCTACGCCGAAATGCATTCCGCCACGCTTCGTATTTGGTGAAGAAATATTGATCTCCACACCGGAGATGGCCGTGACGCCATTCATTCTTCCGGCGACCTCACCATATTCTTCGACTGTATTTCCCATTATATTGGCGAAAATCGCCGTGTCATATTCCTGCAATTTTGGAAGCTTTTCCGAAAGAAATGCTTCCACACCAATGTTTTCCAGACCGATCGCATTGATCAATCCGGAAGAGGTCTCCACCAATCGATGCGGACCTGTACCCCAGCGACGCTGAGGAGTCAGACTCTTCGATACAATTCCGCCCAGTTGATTCAAGTCGATCAGATCGGTCAGCTCCAAACCATAGCCGAAGCAGCCACTTGCAGTCAAAATCGGGTTCTTCAACCGCACCGGTCCAAGCTGAACAGACAAATCGGGATTCATAAACGCACAATTGTGGATGGGAAGATCGGGCCATCCTTGCAACAAAGATAGTTCACGTCCTGGCCATCTGTCGAGAGGCCCGGGATCGGGCAGCCGATGCAGATGCCGACGCCGCACCCCATCACTTCTTCCATCGACAGATATGCGGGAACTCCATGCACCGCGGCAATCTCTTTTACTCTGCGCAGCATCGGATGAGGTCCGCACGCATACACCACAGCGTCGGCTTTGTGCTCCTCCAGATCGCGCTGCAGGAGCTCAGTGACAAAGCCATGATGGCCGGCTGTGCCATCATCTGTGGCCAGTATCACCTTTTCGCTCAACTGGTGAAATTCCTCCACATAAATCAATTCGTCGGCGCTGCGTGCCCCATAATAGGTAAGTGGGAAGACCTGATGTTCCGTGAGTACGCGATTGAGAAACGGAAAAGGCGCCATACCGATTCCACCTGCAACCACGATCGCTTTGCTGCCGGAAACAACAGGAAATGAATTTCCTAAGGGCCCCAAACAGAGTAGTGTTTCGTCCGGCTTCATCGAGGCAAGCAATCGCGTACCGCGGCCAATTGCCGTGTACGCAAATTCCAGGATCTCCCCATCGCGGACCGCTGCGATCGAAAACGGACGTCGCATCAGGCTTTCCCCGGAGTTTTTGGGACGAATCATGCAGAACTGCCCAGGTCGCACCCCCGCTGCGATTTCGGGAGCTAACGCCCGAAGCCGGTAATACTTGCCCCCAAGACATACGTTCTCCACAACGGGCGCACCAAGATCAAACCTTCCAGACATAAACTGCATAGTGTATTCATCCTGACGGATGAATTCAAGCGCCTCAGCCCGCGTTGAAATCAGCTGCGCCGGTAATCTACTTCTCTCTTTCGCTTCAAAAGTGCTTTACGATTGATCGATCTGTGCAGGAAGACAGAAGCGCCGAAATCGGGCGCTGAAAAACAGGATGGATGAAATCGGGCGCAATTTCATTCATCGGCACCAATACAAACCTCCGATCCGGAATCCCGGGATGCGGCACCTGAAGGCCCGGATTGTCCAGGATCAGATCGTGGTAAAAGAGAATATCGAGATCCATTGATCGTGGTCCCTTGGGGATTTCTCGGACCCTTCCCATTTGAGATTCCACGTGTTGGCAAAGATCCAGAAGCTTCTTTGGCGAGAACTCCGTCTCGACGCAAATTACCTGATTTAGAAACCAGGGCTGTTGGAGGTATCCAACCGGCTCCGTTTCGTAGATCGATGAAACAACCACAATCGGAAGGCCAAGCAAGGACAGCGCATCCGCAAGGTTCTGCTCACGATCGCCCAGGTTCGTTCCCGTTCCAATGTAAATTCCCGAGCTCATGCCCTGAATTATGATGGCCAAACAATCAATATGCAATTTGCAGCAAGAAGAACGCGGCAATCTGTGAACGTGCGCGATAGACGCGACGACGCGATAGACGCGATCATGCTATACTTTTCCCTTTCGTCACGTCATGCAATACGAGCCTGTCATCGGTCTCGAGGTCCATGCCCAGCTCGCTACCGAAACAAAGATCTTCTGTGGTTGCAGCGCCCATTTTGGCGCGCCTCCCAATGAAAATACCTGTCCGGTTTGTCTCGGATTGCCAGGAGCCTTACCGGTTCTAAATGACAAAGCGGTTGAGCTTGCACTACGGGCTGCAATCGCGGTGGAATGCGAGATTCCCTCCGCCTCTATCTTTGCGCGCAAAAACTATTTTTATCCTGATCTTCCCAAAGGCTACCAGATCTCTCAGTACGATCAGCCGCTTGCGATCAACGGGCAGATTTTGATTCCGCTCAATGACTCTACCAAAACGATCCGGATCAAGCGCATTCACATGGAGGAAGATGCCGGGAAACTGCTGCATGAAGGAGTCGAACAGCATTCCACTTCCAGCTATGTCGATTTGAACCGGAGTGGAGTACCGTTGATTGAAATTGTGAGCGAACCGGATCTCCGTAATTCCAAAGAAGCTGATCTTTATCTGACCCAGCTGAAAATGATTTTGCAGTATTGCAAAGTTTCTGAAGCCAGCATGGAAAAGGGAAACCTGCGCTGTGATGCAAATATATCGTTACGCCCCGCGGGAAGCAGCGGACTTGGAACAAAAGTGGAGATCAAGAATCTCAATTCCTTTCGAAATGTTGGAAAGGCGCTTGAATACGAAATCGAAAGACAGACCGTAGCGTTGCGCGACGGCCAAACGATTCTTCAAGAGACGCGGCTTTTCAATGCCAACAAAGGGATCACCGAACCGATGCGGTCAAAAGAGGAGGCGCATGATTATCGCTACTTTCCGGAGCCGGACCTTCTTCCTCTTCATGTGGAACGAAATCAGATAGATCGCATCCGCGCCGCGCTTCCTGAATTACCCGAAGAAAAGCGAAAGCGCTTCCTCCTGGAATACAGTCTCGCACCTGCCGAGGCGTTACTGTTTGCGGAAGAGCCTTCGCTGGCGGATTTCTACGAAGAAAGCGTGCGTATGAGCGGTGACGCGAAACAGTCCGCGAACTGGATCCTTCGCGATTTGCTTGGGAAATTGAAAGAGAGCGGCGCGACGATCCAGGGATCTTCCGTTTCTCCGGCCCACATTGCTGCACTTGTGGACTTGATCCGTAAGGGGACAATCAATACCAATCAGGGGAAAGAGGTGTTTGAAGAAATGTGGAAAGGGGGAAAACTACCGGAAGAGATTGTCGAACAACTAGGAATGACGCAGATTTCCGATGAGAACAAGATCGCCGGAATGATCGATCAAGTACTTTCTCAGAATCAGGAACTGGCAGCCAGGTACAGAAACGGAGAAGGCAAACTTCAGGGTGTTCTTGTCGGGCTGGTGATGAAGGCAAGCGGCGGAAGAGCGAATCCTGCACTGGTCAGTCGACTTCTACGAGATAGAATTAACCACTAAGACACGAAGGCACGAAGGATAGGATTTTTACCGCTTCGTGTCTTTGTGCCTTTGTGATTTCTCCTATGATCAAGATGTTTCATGTGACGAAACGATATGACCGCGAATACACGGCCCTTCAGGATCTTTCGCTTCACATTCCAAAAGGGGAGTTCGCATTTGTCACCGGACCCAGCGGCGCAGGAAAATCAACCTTGCTCAAACTTCTGATCCGGGAAGAAACGCCCACAAGCGGTCAGATCATCGTCCACGGCAGAAACTTCGCGACCGTCACGGAGCATCAGATTCCGATCCTGCGCAGAAACATGGGCTTTGTATTTCAGGATTTCAAGCTGTTAAAGCGGAAGACAGTGTATGAAAATGTTACCTTTGTGCTTCACGTGATCGGCATTTCCGTCAAGATCCAGAAAAAGCGGGCGTTTGAGATTTTGAAGATGGTGGGTCTGCAACACAAAATGCACTCCTATCCACTGCAATTGTCGGGCGGCGAACAGCAACGGGTTGCCATCGCCCGCGCACTGATCAATGAACCGGTTCTGCTGCTGGCCGATGAACCGACGGGTAATCTGGATCCGGAGCTGGCTCTCGAGATCATGCAAATCTTCAAGCGCATCAATGCCCGTGGGACTACGGTATTAGTTGCAACCCATGACCGGGACATGATCCAGCGAATCAAGGGGCGGGTTGTATTGCTCGAGCGCGGTCATCTGACTGACGATTATTCTCTTTGACTCATGCGTCCGCTCAATGTTCTCCGCTACTTTTTGCAAGAAGCTCTCAGCAATCTCTGGACCAACCGCCTCAACAATTTTGTCTCCATCTCCATCATCACATTTTCACTATCCACATTTGGTTTGTTTCTTCTAACCGCAGGAAACTTGAGCCGGTTGATCGGCCGCTGGACCGAGAACATTCAGGTGAACGTGTTTTTGCAGAAGGGAACGGACCGTAAAGATGTCAAACGCCTGGAATCGATCATCAGGAGTTCGGCCTGCGTTGCGCGATATGCGTACATCAACGAAGAAGAAGCTTTGCGGAGATTCCATTCCTATTATCCGTCCATGCGTGAGCTCACCGCAGAGCTCGAAACAAATCCATTTCCGCCGTCTTACGAAATTACGATTCGCCGCGAGTTTCAAAACAATCGTGCGGTTCAGGAGCTCGTGAAACAGATGCGCTCCGATCCGCACGTCGAAGATGTAGAGTATGATCAGGAGTGGATCGACCGTGTGCAGTTTATCATCGGGTTTGTTCGTACTGTCGGCTTGTTCTTTGGCGGTGTACTGATGTTTACTGCGATGTTCTCAATCTCAAATGTCATCAAGCTAATGGTGCAGTCACGAAAAGATGAAATTGAAATCATGCGACTTGTGGGCGCCACAAATGCTTTTATCAAAGGCCCTTTTTTGACCGAGGGGATCCTGCAGGGACTGCTGGGTGGAATTCTTGCAACATTGATTCTATTTTCTGTCTACCAGGCAATTCTGACCAGGTTGCTGACATTGAACGCGCCTTTCTTTTCAGCCAACCAGCTGCAATTTCTTACCAATTGGATGATGGTGGCACTGATCGGAGGCGGAATGCTGGTCGGTTTTTTGGGTAGTTTTTTTTCGCTAAGAAAACTGGTAAAGCTTTAAGTTTTCAAAAAGGCGCAACAGACACCAGGATATTTAACGGAGGTAGCCATGGCGAATTCCAGAGTCATTCGCTTTCAAGAGAAGCAAAACAGCAAGAAGACAACTAAGCCGGAACACGAGAAATTGTCGCGAGCGCTGTTGAAAGAACTGACCAAGGATCCCGGGTATAACGAATTTCAGCGTGGCCAGCAGCTATCCAAAGAGATCGGCGAGGCCGTTTCACGCGCGCGAAAGCGAAGCCGCTTGAGTACTGCTGAATTAGCCAGCCGTTTGAATAAGAATGAAGCAGTCGTGAAGCGAATGGAAAAGGGAGAATTCAAACAATACACAATCAAGCTACTGCAGGATCTTGCGCGTGTTACCGGAATGAAAGTGAAAGTGGACCTCGTAGAATGACTATCGCAAAAGATGAGCGCCGGCTTTCAGCCGGCATAAATGTCCGCCGGCATTCTGCCGGCTTGGGGAGCGAGACGCCCGCAACGAAGGCATCTTGCATGCAAAAATATAGAATGTAACTTTTTGGTCTCGCCGGTGTTCTAACAAGTAGGGACGATCATGAAAAGAGCATTTGTTCTGATCCTGCTTGTAGTGGTCGTTCCTTCCATTCAGCCGGCCGAACCTCCGGTTGCGGCCCTCCGGATTGATTCGAGTTACGCCACAATCTGGAAGGAGAAAGGAATTGTCTCCACTCAACGCAGTTCGGATGAAGAGTTCCTTCGCAGAATTTCTCTGGATTTAACCGGAAGGATCCCAACACTCGATCAGAGCCTCGTTTTTTTAGAATCAAAGGATCCGGGCAAACGCGAAAAACTGATTCGCCAGTTGTTGGACAGCGCTGAGTACGGAGAGTATTTTGCAGCTCTCTGGACAAACTTGATTCTTGGCCACGAGAAAGAAAGGTTTGTGGATCGCGAGGCATTTCAAGATTGGTTCGAAGAACGGATTGCAAGCGACACTGGTTGGGACCGGATTGTATCTTTATTGATTTCTGCTGAAGGAAGTTTTCAGGACACGCCCCAGCTCAACTGGTTTGCCCGACAGAAACTCAATCCGAATAATCTTGCCGATGATACGGCTCGCCTGTTTCTGGGCATTCAGCTTGGGTGCGCGCGCTGTCACAATCATCCACACGATCAGTGGAAGCTGGAAGATTTTTACGGCCTGGCTGCTTTTTACAGCGGAATGAAACCTGAGCGCTTCGACCCCATTGAAAAAATGAAAGCGCGAGAACTCAAAAGCCAAAAGGAGCTGGAGGAATTCCGCAGGACTTTGCCGCTGAAACAGGATTCCGATCCCAACGTGTTTGCTGAGGTCCAGGGTGGAAGAAAAACGTATCCCGCAAAGTTCCTGTTGACCCCGCAACCCGCCCATCTTTCCGGTGAGTCGAAACGGAAAGCACTTGCAAAATGGGTTACTGCACCGGACAATCCGTTTTTTGCAAAAGCACTCGTCAACAGAGTTTGGGGAATGATGATGGGCAAGGGATTTGTCGAACCTGTCGATGACATGGGATCCCTCAGCGACAATTCAAACCCGGAATTGCTAGCCTTTCTAACTGAGGATTTTAAACAGCACGGATACAGCCTCCGGTTGCTGCTCTGGGCAATTGCAAACAGCAAAACTTATCAGCTCTCTTCACGCGGCGGAACGGAAGGAATTTACTACCAGTGTGGCAAAGTCGAGATGTTGAATGCAGATCAAACGTTGAATTCATTTCTTGTCATCACAAATGTTGACGAAAAGCTACGATCTCGAAACCGGGGTGACTATGAAGAAAAGCGTGATCTAATTTATCGCCATCATGTGTTTCTCTTTGACAACGATGACAACCGCGGAAAAGAAACCGAATTTCGTGGCACGATCTCCCAAGCGCTTTTTCTTCTAAACGGAAAGATGACAAACGAAGCGATCCGGCCATTGTCCGATGGAGCAACTTCGATTGTGTTGAGACGATATCCGGATACGGAATTGCGGTTGGACGGTCTGTTCCTGACGGCCGTGAGTCGCAGACCATTTCCCGCGGAAAAAAAAGTAATGTTGAAATATGTCGAGCAACGGGGCGACGCAGCGGCGGCTTACGAAGACATATTATGGGCCCTTTTGAACAGCAATGAATTTTTATTTAATCACTAGCTGCACTCCAATTGGAGCGCAGGCTTCTAATCTGCATTATGGGCCGCAGGCATCTTGCCTGCCACGGGTGTTGTTATGAATCATCGCGGAGTGTGCGAGTGTAGCCGTCGTGAACTTCTTCGCTGGAGCTGGCGGGCTGGCGCCGCATTAAGTTTTTCACAATTGCTTGGCATCACTGCCCTGTTTGCCCAGAATGCGGGAAAAGCGAAGTCGTGTATCTTGCTGTGGATGGCCGGTGGCCCCAGCCAGATCGATACGTTTGATCCAAAACCGGGAACGCCTACCGGCGGGGAATTCAAGGGAATTTCAACGACGGTTCCGGGGATCCAGATCTGCGAACATCTTCCATTGTTGGCTAAAGAAATGAAGGATCTGGCGATCCTCCGTTCTATGACTTCCCGGGAAGGGAATCATGATCGGGCACGGTATTACGTTCATACAGGCTATGCATCCGCGGGAGTTACGCAGCATCCCAGCTTTGGCGCTGTGGTGGCGAAAGAACTTGTCAGCCAATCTCAAACATTACCTGCATTTATAAGCATCAACGGACCATCTGTGGGTGCGGGATTGCTGGGTGTGAATTTTGCTCCGTTTGTAATTCGTGATCCGGACAAGACACCTGAAAATCTTGGCCGGAGCCGTCACGTGACTCGCGAACGGTTTGAGCAGCGACAGGAATTGCTGGAAGTCCTGAATGCAAACTTTGACGCTACACATCCGCAACCTGAATTTCACAAGAAAGAACAGATCTATCAGCGAGCCCTCGATCTTATGAACTCCCCTGCCCTAACCGCCTTTGACGTAAGCCGGGAAAATGACACGATCCGGCAACGATACGGAAATACAAAGATTGGAAATTCCTGTCTGATGGCGCGGCGGTTAATCCAAAACGGCGTAAAATTTGTTGAGGTCGAAATGGATGGATGGGACACACACCGCGACAACTTCAAAACCACCAGGAGACTACTTTCCGAATTGGATCCTGCATTTTCTTCCCTGATCCGGGATCTGCGTGAGACGGGATTACTCGAGACTACACTTGTCATATGGATGGGAGAATTCGGCCGTACGCCTGAGATCAATGCAAATGCCGGAAGAGACCATTGGCCCCAGGCATGGTGCGCGGTGTTGGCCGGCGGCGGCATTCGTGGCGGCCAAGTGATTGGAACTACAGATTCAAAAGGCTATGAAGTAGAACAACAGCCCATACGCGTTCCCGATCTTTACGCAACTCTGTCCCAATGTTTGGGAATTGATGCAAACAAGGCTCACTCCTCCCCACTTGGCCGACCAATTCGCATCGTCGATCATGGGAATGTAATTTCAACACTGCTTATTTGAGCCTATTGAGCTCGAATATCCAATATCGAACAAAGGAATTTCGAATTTAGAAGTGGTTGCCCCTTGCGTTCCTTCCGAAGCTCGCAGTCAAATCGTTTTTTTTCAATCAATCTTGTTCGGCGGAGTCTTAACCACGGAGGCACAGAGACACGGAGAGAAAGACGTTCCATTATCCACATCCCCACATCTCTCCGATCTCACGATCTCCTTTCTTACACCTCCGCGCTCTCTGCGTTGAATTCTGAGGTTGCGGCTTTGCGTTCCTTGCGACTTTGCGAGAAAATTTGAACGCAAGAAACGGATAGTTGCGTAGCCGAAGGGTGTTGTATGTTATCGCGTAAGGAAGGTGAACTCATGAACGAAGAACTTTTCTGGAACGCGACATTATCCAGGGATACAAAGTTTGATGGCAAGTTTGTCTATGGAGTCAGGTCCACCGGTATTTACTGCCGCCCATCCTGTCCATCCCGGCGACCTGAACGGAACCAGGTTTCATTTTATTCACAACCGGATTTCGCGGAGCGGGCGGGCTTCCGCGCCTGTAAGCGATGCGAACCGCGAAGCACAGAAGCCGGCACGCGACTGGTACAGCAAATCTGTTCTTATCTGGAAGCGAATCCGGATCAGCAGGTTACACTCACCACTTTGAGCCTGCATACTGGAGTGAGCGCCTATCATCTGCAGCGAACATTCAAACAGCGCCTGGGAATCTCACCCAGACAATACGCTGATTCACTTCGTTTGGGTTCTTTCAAACAAGACCTGCGTAAAGGAAGCGACATCACCGGAGCCATCTACGATGCAGGGTATGGATCCAGCAGCCGGTTGTACGAACGCGCGCATTCTCACCTTGGAATGACACCGGCCACATACCAGCGTGGCGGAAAAGGAATGCGCATCCAATATGCAATTACAAATTCGCCATTAGGGCGTCTGCTGGTTGCGGCCACGAAACTGGGCATCTGTGCGGTCAGCATGGGTGATTCCGACAAGGTACTGAGAGACGCGCTCTCAAAAGAGTATCCAAATGCGGAAATCTCGCAAGATACCGAGCGGCTCGGAAAATGGATCCGTGAATTCTCACATCATCTGGTTGGAAAACAGCCGCAATTGAATCTACCGATCGATGTGCAAGCAACGGCGTTTCAGCGCCGCGTGTGGGAAGAATTGCAAAAGATTCCGTACGGGTCTACAGAATCGTACAGTGAAATCGCCCGTAAAATCGGAAAGCCGGCTGCAACACGCGCAGTGGCGCGGGCGTGTGCCACAAATCCGGTAGCGCTCATTGTGCCCTGCCACCGTGTTGTACGCAAAGATGGAACGTCAGGTGGTTACCGATGGGGATTAAACCGAAAACGCACACTGCTGGAAAAAGAGAAACGGATTCACCGCAGAGACGCGGAGAGCGGAGAGAGCAGGAAGGGTTAAGCAAAAGAACACTGAAGGACGGAATTTCTCTGCGCGCTCTGCGTCTCTGCAGTAAAATCCTACTTGTTTTTTTCCAGCTTCAACGAGATTGAATTGATGCAATAACGCAAGCCGGTCGGTTTCGGACCATCGTTAAAGATGTGTCCAAGATGCCCACCGCAACGAGCACAGTGCACTTCGCTCCGTGCCATCCCATAACTGCTATCGGTCTCAGAAGCGACGTTTTCCGGCGCTATCGGTTTCCAGAAACTGGGCCAGCCGGTACCAGACTCGAACTTGGTATCCGAACTGAATAGATCGGTTCCACAAGCGGCACACTTATAGATACCTTTGTCCTTTGTGTGAGCATATTCACCTGTAAATGCGCGTTCGGTGCCCTGCTTTCGCAGAACCTGGAACTGTTCCTGTGTCAAAACCTGTTTCCATTCAGCTTCGGTTTTATTTATTTTGTCTGCCATAATGTATCCTTTCTGTTGTTGTGAATATAATTTGATCTTACCGGAATTGCCAATGTTCTCCGCACCGGTAATTCTCAGAGCGCCGTAGACGATTCCTACCGCCAGAAGCACGCCTAAAATCCTGAAAAAATCCTTTCTTTTCATCTGAAAACCTCCTATAACACCCAATACGTAACAATAAGGCGGCGCGGATTCGATGCAACTTTTGAAGGCGTGCAGGCCAGAGGCGCTGCGACCCTCAATGCAGGCGAGACGCCTGCGCTCCAGGAGGCAGACGGACATCCGCGCTAATCCAAACTTGAAAACGGTTCGTATATACAGACTTCAAGCAAACAAAAAACCGAAATCAAAAAGGAGAATGAAAACTATGAAAAAGGTTCTGGTAGCAATGCTCATCGCGGTGTCGTCCTTCGCCCTGACCGTTTCCCTCTTCGCAACAGGAGAGGTAATGGTAGGCGGCGAAGCGATGTTCAATTCCAAGGACATCATCGACAACGCAGTCAACTCAAAAGATCATACGACACTGGTCGCAGCGGTGAAGGCCGCCGGGCTCGTGGAAACCCTGAAAGGAAAGGGGCCATTCACCGTATTTGCGCCCACCAATGATGCATTTGAAAATCTCCCGGCCGGCACGGTGGAAACACTGTTAAAACCGGAGAACAAGGCAACGTTGACAAAGATCCTCACCTATCATGTTCTGTCCGGTGCGTACGATTACAAGGCGATCAAAAAAGCGATCATGTCCGGAAACGGCATGGCAACGTTAAAGACTGCCAGTGGCAGCACTCTGACTGCCATGATGAACGGCGACGTCAGCATCGTACTGAAAGATGAGAAAGGAAACACCTCTAACATCTCTACCTACGATGTGTATCAGTCCAATGGCGTAATCCATGTGATTAGCTCTGTTGTTCTGCCAAACTGACTGCTATTGTTGAAAAACGGCGGGCCGTTTGGCCCGTCGTTTGCATTTTCACAGGGCGCACGCCGTGCGCCCCTACCTGGTGATTCGGGCGATGCGAATTTGTGATGGATCAGAGGCCTGGGTCCATGCGATTAGGAAGCTGTCTCCGCTCCGAACAAGCCGCGGAAAACCGCTTGCACGCGCGCTTATGGAACTGGCAATCAAAAAAGGGGGCTGGGTACTGCCATCCGGGTAGATATGCCGTGCGCGAATTTCAGCCCCAGTGCCTGGTGTGTTTTCCAGCCACGAAATCAGAGCGCCGTGATCCGGCGTAAGAGCCACATCGACTCGTCCCGATGGATTTCCGGAATCAATCTGCAGAGGTTTGCCAAACGTTTTCCCACCGTCGGCTGAGAAAATTGCGTGAACGCGACCCCTGTCCCCGGCGCCGGTAAACCAGACAACCGCCACAACAGTCCCGTCCGCTGCGACCGCCGGGCCGTTTACCGGACAGGCGGCAATCTGCCAGTGATCCGCGTGAAGCGTCACGGGCGCTGTCCACTGTCCGTTCACCCGCCGTATGTAGGAAATGTCGCGAACTTCGGACTCGGACCGGTCCCTGAAAACGACAAACAATCCTTCGGATGTCCGCGCGGCGTCCGTCTGACAACAGTCACAAACCCGTGCATCCAGAACTGTTTCCTCCCGAAAAGTGCCATTCTCGAACTTCGAATACATTAGAGCCATTTCATTGGATAAATCGCCTTCGGCCATTTTTCCGGGTTCAAAATTCCGGGCATCCAGCCAGACGATGCCGGTCCTGCCGGTTCCTTCATCTATCATGGATGCAAACCCATGTTCGGCTGTCGAGCGGTCCGTATGGGCAATCACCGGGGTGGTCCAATTCGCGCCCTGGTCTCGCGACATAGAAACGAAGACGTCGTACGCGTAAGGCCCTGCGGCATTTTTCTGGAGCCAGTGGACAAGCAGAGAATTGTCGGAAAGTGGAAGAATCGACGGAAAATCCGCCCAGTTGACAAAGAACGGCACATCGCGGACGATGTCGCGCGCTTGACTCCATCTATCTCCATCCAGACTCGCAAACCGAAGAGCATGCCCGCGCTGCGGCACAGCTTCCAGCCAGCTCATGTACACACGATCACCTGCAACACTCAAATATGTTTGGCCGCTTCCGGGACCGGCTGGAGAAGCGAGTTCAGTAACCGTCCATTTTCCGGAATCATTCCTGGCAACACATCCCGACAGAACCATCACAAAAAGAAGGTGAATCAAAAACCGGAAACGAAGCCGGGCCATGTCAGCTATCTGACCACATACAGATTCCACACTTGCGGTCCCCAAAAAATAGCCGGAAGCGCTGCAGCGCCAATGAACGTACCGTACGGCAGAAGATAGTCAGACCCTTTGCGCAGTACCAGGATGAATAGGCCACCGATTAAGGATCCAAGAAGAGATGAAAAAAACAGGACCAACAAAACTTGTTCCCATCCGAGATATGCGCCAACCATTGCCAGCATGACAACATCGCCATGTCCCAGCCCTTCGCGTTTGCGAACGAGCTTATAGAGAATCAATGCGAGCAGAGGAACGAGTCCCCCGACAACCACTCCACGCAAAGATTCGACCGGACTCAAATAGGGGTTTACAAACGATGAGGCCAACCCCAGCGCAATGCCTGGAAATGTTAACTTCGCAGGAAGCAGCCGGTGATAGTAGTCAATCACAGTGAGAACAATTAAAATGCACCCGAAAAATCCATAGATCAGAAAAGAAATTGAAATGCCAAAATAAACATAAAGCAGAAGAAACAGGATTCCCGTTGTAAGCTCTACGATCGGATATACCGGGGAAATCCTCTCCTTACAGTTCCCACAACGGCCGCGTAACCAAAGGTAGCTCAGAAGAGGAATATTGTGATACCAGCGAATCAACGTGTCACAGTGCGGACAGCGAGAACGGGGAGTCACAATCGACTTATGGATGGGAATGCGGTGGATGCAAACGTTCAAAAACGATCCAATCACCAGACCGACTACAAAAAAATAAACTTCAAATAACGGGCCGGGGAAATACAGTTCACGATCCATGGCACTGTATTGTAGCGCAGAATATCCGTGTAGGGGCTGAGCATTTGCCTTGGCCGTCTTGTTCCGGCCGCAATTGAGGATGGTCTCTTTTGTGTCTGATTTTTGTTCGCAGCCGAAATGCTCAGCCCTTCACGCAGCGTGAATCATACCCATGTTAGACGGGCTGTGCATTTGCGTGCACTTTGAGTTCCTAAATTGCTTTTGATGGTTGGAAAATTCTTGGAGTGGATGCGTTTAGAATGGCAAATGCAGCAGCCCCTACACGGCGCCTGCTCAGCGACCGACGCGATAGACGCTAATTCACCGGATGGTGCGAAGAAGGACCGGTCGCATACGTGCCCGGTTGACCAACAGTCGGCTCAGGAGGAGGCAAAATCAGATCTTCTTCTTTCTTTCCTACCAAGGCAAGATCGATAATCTCATCGATACGCTTGATAAAGAAGAACTCCATATCTTCCTTCACGTTGGCCGGCACATCTTCAAGATCCTTCTGATTACGATCAGGAAGAATTACTTTTCTAAGACCGGAACGGCGTGCTGCAAGGACTTTTTCCTTGATTCCGCCCACCGGCAATACCGCGCCGCGCAGCGTGATCTCACCGGTCATGGCAATATCACTACGGACTGGTCGACCGGTCAGAAGTGAAAGAAGCGCCACAAACAAAGTAACTCCCGCGGAAGGACCGTCCTTCGGCTGGGCACCCGCGGGAACGTGAATGTGAATATCGTAATCCTCGAAAAAGTCTTCCGGAATATCCAGATCTTTTGCCTTGGAACGAAGATAACTCAATGCTGCCTGCGCAGATTCCTTCATCACGTCGCCGAGATGACCGGTGAGAGAAAGCGTTCGCTTTCCCTTCATCTTTGTGGCTTCCACAAAGAGGATATCTCCACCAAATGCCGTCCAGGCGAGTCCCGTAGCGACTCCGGGAACCGCCGTGCGCTCGGCAACTTCAGAGAAGAATTTGATCGGACCAAGATACTTGCTGATCTGTTCTGAGCCGATTGTAAAATTCTCGGCTGACCCTTCCACTATTTCCTTTGCTACGCCGCGGCAGATCGTTGCGATCTCGCGTTCAAGATTGCGAACTCCCGCTTCACGCGTGTAATTGTGGATGATTTCTTTGATGGACTGGTCTTCAAAAGTAATCTGCTCTTCCTTCAATCCATGCTGATCCCGTTCCTTTGGAATCAGGAACTTTGTAGCGATCCACAGCTTATCTTCATCTGTATAACCGGGGATCTCGATGACTTCCATTCTGTCCTGCAACGCAGGAGGAATCGGATCGAGCAAGTTTGCCGTTGCAATGAACATCACTTTGGAAAGGTCGAATGGCACTTCCAGATAGTGATCGGAGAAAGCGAAGTTTTGTTCGGGATCGAGAACTTCTAACAGCGCGGAAGACGGATCTCCCCGGAAATCGGTCCCGATCTTATCCACTTCATCCAGCATAAAAACGGGATTGTTGGAACCGACTTTCTTGATGCTCTGGACGATCCGTCCGGGCAGTGCGCCAACGTAGGTCCGGCGATGTCCCCGAATTTCTGCTTCATCGCGCACACCACCGAGTGAAATGCGGATAAACTTACGTCCAAGCGCCCGGGCGATCGAACGCCCCAGCGAAGTTTTACCAACGCCCGGAGGTCCGACAAAGCAAAGGATCG
>Ga0184626_10000164_pt1 | contig 17157 bp, 20 predicted proteins | sample PLM3_60_b1_FD_133142 | JGI IMG/M metagenome (GOLD analysis project Ga0184626, IMG submission 133142) | Groundwater sediment microbial communities from an aquifer in East River, Colorado, USA - PLM3_60_b1 | ecosystem: Environmental > Terrestrial > Soil > Riparian zone | place: USA: East River... | reverse complement strand
CGACGTCAAACAGGTAGCGATCGATCTGGCCGCGGTGGGCGGCGGCGGCGATGCCCAGGCCGACAGCGTTATCGTCAATGGCTCCAACGGCAACAACAGCATTGGCCTGTCGCTGCTGGGCGGCGCCATTTCAGTCACCGGCCTTGCGGCTCAGGTAACCGTCGCAAACGCCGAGGCGGCGGATTCTCTGACCGTCAACGGTCTCGGCGGCAACGACAACATCAACGCGTCCAAGCTGGCGGCGCCGGGCCTGCTGCTGACACTGAGCGGCAATGAAGGCAACGACATCATCAACGGCAGCGGCGGCAACGATACTCTGCTCGGCGACAACGGTAAGGATGTCCTGCTCGGTAATGGCGGTGCCGACGTGCTCTTCGGCGGTGCCGGCAACGACTTCCTGGGTGGCGGCGAAGGCGATGATACGGTGACTGGCGGCGCGGGCAATGACACCATCGCCGTCGGCCTTGGCAACGATACTGTGCTGTACACCAGCGTATTGGATGGCCGCGATTTCATCTCCAAATTCGATGGCGACGCCACTGGCGGACAGGACGCGCTGAACCTGGACGCCCTGTTTGACAGTCTCGGCGTCCTCGCGGCTGATCGGGCGGCCCGCGTATCGATCGTCGACAAGGGCGCCAATGTCGATGTCGCGGTCGACGTCGACGGCAACATCCTCAACGGCTTTGAAGTCACCGTTGCCACGCTGAATACCCCTGATGTGATCTCAGTTGGGCAGGATGTTATCCTAGGTACCTGACGGATCGTACCTCTCTGAGCGTCGCTCGACGCATCGGCGCCGGCCGCTGACCGGCAACGCGGATTCCCGTGACGCTTCCGCACGCGCCACCCGACTTTATGGCGCTTGAGAACATCGGCCTATGGTGCGACCTACGCAGCGCGATTGAGCCGGCGCCGTTAGCAAGCGCTGCTGTGACCGGCATCACATATTCGTCCCGACATTTCACATATGAATTTCAAGCACCGGAACGAAATCCTCACAAGGCTTTGGTGCGGACTTGCAGCGAAATGCGGGCATGCTCTACGAGGCGGCGTCATTCAGGAATTGGTGCCCGGCAACATACTTGGCGGACTACTACGCCAGAGTCGAACCGGACGAACAGCATACGCTCCGGTTCCTGGTGCGGCAGTTCAAGAAGATATCGGGAAATCCGGTTGCGCTCGAATTCGGAATCGGCCCCACTTTGCACCATCTGATACCGCTCAGCCCGCACGTCCGCGAGATTCATGCCGCGGACTTCGTCGCTTCGAATCTCGCAGAGGTCCGCAAATGGCAAGACCGGGAACGCGCCGCGCACGATTGGACCGCCTTCACGGACGCAGTCCTGCGCTACGAGGGCAAATCGGTGCCCGGCCCGGCAGCCATCCGCCATCGCGAGGACCTCGCTACCTCGGCGCTGGACGGGGGCGCTCGTCGGAGCGATAACTCGGCGGGCCTTTGATTCAGGAGCGTGACTGTGACGCGGCCGTTGCTTGTGATCGATGGCGATTCGTTCGCCCATCGCGCCTACCACGCGCTGCCGAAATCGATCCGCCGCCGCGGCGATAAAGGCGCCGGCGCAATCCTCGGCTTCGCCAATTTCCTGTTGCGCTTGTACGAGGACGAGCAGCCGCGAGCCGTGCTGATTGGCTGGGACACGCTCGATGCGCCAACCTACCGGAACCGCGCGTTCGAAGCCTACCAGGGCGGGCGCGAGTTCGACGACGAGCTGGTCGAGCAGCTCGAGCTGCTGCCGCAATTCGTGGCCGCGTGCGGCTTCGCCTGCGCGAAGGCTGCCGGCTACGAGGCCGATGATTTCCTGGCTGCCGCGGTCGCCGGCGAAGAGCGGCGCGGCGGAACGGCGATCGTGGCTAGCGGCGACCGCGATGCTTTTCAGCTCGCCTCGAAGGCAACGACGATTCTCCAGCCGCTGCGCGCCGGCGAAATGGCGCGCATCGGGCCGGCGGAGGTACGCGAGCGGTACGGAGTCGAACCGGAGCAGGTGCCCGATTTCATCGCGCTGCGCGGCGACCCGTCGGACAAGCTGCCGGGGGCGAAGGGGGTTGGCCCCAAGGGCGCGGCGAAACTTCTCAATCAGTACGGAACACTGGAGGCCGCGCTCGCCGACGAGCGATTGGCAGGACAGGCCAAGCAGTTGCGTATCTACCGCTCCATCGCGACGATGGATGCATCGGCGCCTATTCCTCCGCTCAATGACCAGGCGCCCAGTTGGGCCAAGGCTTCCACCCTGGCCCGTGAATGGGAGCTGAACCGCCTGGCGGATCGTCTCGCTGCATATGCGGCTTTTGGTTGAGACATCGTTGGATCGATGTGTGGGCGCGCTTGCCAATCCTGTGAGCTAGGTCACAGACACATCGACAGATCTCTATAGTCTCACACTTGTGATGCGGCCCTGCCGCTCATCATTACTACAGGCACGAAACGGCCGGCCTAACATGACCCTTGCCCGCTCCGGGCGGCCCGGCGCGCTGCATTTCACCTGTCAGTCCTTGCACCTCTGAACGCCCAAGCAAAGGAGCCTCCGATGTCCGAACGCTCATCGCTGTCGACGAACGTGACGCCGAACGAGATCGTCCTCTCCACCGCCTCGCTCGCGGTCCAGTCTCGCTACCCGCTCGACCCGGACACCGCACAGGGCGGACTGGTTGTTCGGGGCGTCCACGGCCGCGTGCGCCTTTCCCGCGGCGGACGCCTGGCCACCTGGTGTTCGGAGGACGGCCTTCCCCCCGGCCACCACACGCTCATTGTCGACGGGCTCGTCGCGAAAGGGAGCCGCCGTGGTCTCGGGGATCGCATGGAGATTCCCTTTTTTGTCACCGACTCCAAGGCGAGGGTTCCGAGCGCCGTGCGCGTCGAAAGCATGTCGCGTCTGCGTCTGACCGACCTCGGCACCGAACGCCTTCCGACCGACTGCCGCCCGGCCGGCCGTTACATCGAGATCATGAAAGCCACCAACCGCACGACCGGCGCACCCGCGCGACTCGCCTACGACCAATCGGGCCGAAAGGTCGATGCCGACGTCCTGTTCGAACGAATCCAGAAGAATCGCGCGCGCCGCTTCGGCAAGCTGCATCAGGCGTTGCACGCGCGCGCGCAAAAACTCGGCGCGAGCGCCCGAATTTCCGTCGCCGTCTGGCTGCATTGCGATGAAGCGCTTGCCATCGCAAAGAAGAGAGAGCGCGGCGAGACGAAGACGCCGCCACGGCAGGCACTCACATGCGGCAAGGCGATCGCCAGGACGGTCCGCACCTTCGCGCTGAATCTCGAAAAGGAACACCGCATCCGCGGACACCGCGCGGATCCATCGGCGCCGGTCCTCTACGCCGACCTCACGCGCGAGCAGGTCCAGGCGATCGCCTCCCGGCCCGAGGTCGCGGGGCTGTTCTTCCACGAGACGACGGGCATCGACGACCTTTCCAACTCCATGGCGATCGCCAACTCCGACGACGTGCACACGTTGGGCCACAAGGGCTCGGGCGTGAAGGTCGCCATTTGGGAAGACGCACCCGATGTCACCACGAATCTCTCGATCACCGCCCGTTTCAAAACCTCCGGCCTGACATTGTCAGACCATTCCCGGCACACGCACGGCATCGTCAAGAATATCGAGGCCAACAAGCCTCATGGCCACGCACCGTCCTGCTCGCTGCACTCCGCGAACACGAAGGGCCTCGACGCGCTCCGTTGGGCCGCCAAGGACAAGGGCTGCACGGTGATCAGCCAGAGCTTCCATCGCGACAGCGAGCCTGAATCGGGATCACTGTCGTTCGACGATATCTACAAAGACTGGCTTGTCCTGCAGTGGCCCTATCCGACGATCTGCCAGGCTGCCGGCAACTACTGGCTGGGCGATTACGACGATATCGATCCGCCGGAGAGCGAGTTCGTCAACCACAAGGGCTACAACAGCCTCGGGGTCGGCAACCACAACGACACCGCAGGCGCGATGTCGGGCGACTCGGTGTTTCGAAATCCGTCCTCGTCGCACGGCGATCGTGAACTGCCCGAAATCGCGGCGAACGGCACCGGGGTCACGACCGTCGGCCTGACGAAGAGCGGGACGAGCATGGCCTCACCGGCCGCGGCGGGCTGCGCGGCGCTGATCCAGAGCGTCGACTCCACGCTCAAATCGTGGCCCGAGGGCTGCCGCGCAATCCTCCTTGCCGGCGCCAAGCGCAACATCGCCGGCCAGACCTGGTGGCAGGATGTCGTCGCGAACGTCGATGCGTCGGACGGCTCCGGCGCGGTCGACGCGCTCGAGGCCGTCAACATCTCGAAGCAGCGCCGCTCGCGCAACGCCGCGGCGACCGGGCGCGGCTGGGACATCGGCACGCTGCGCTCGAGCGACATTGGCAGCAACTTGCGGACGACCTTCTCCTACTCCGTCAAGCTGGGAAACTGGTTCTTCTCCCCGCGCCACGTGAAGGTCGCGCTCGCATGGGACAGCAAGATCACGATGTTTCCTTTCGGGATCAACCTGCCGATTGCCTCCAGGCTGACGGTCGACCTGGATCTGCAGATCTTCGACAGCCGAGGCAATCAGGTCGGCTACAGCGGCTCGTGGGACAACAGCTACGAGATCGCCGAGTTCGAAGGTAAGCCGGGCGAGACCTACACGATCAAGATCCGCCGCTGGTCGGGCTCTGACGACGTGTGGTACGGAATCGCCTGGACGGTCACCGGCGGCCTTCTCTGGGCCGACGTCACGAACGGCACGGTACTGCAGGAGCTGATCGCCAGACGCTAGCGACGGGGCGCCGGGCATACCCCGCCTCCGCCTCACACACCCAGGGCAGCACTTTCTGCCCTGGGGCGGGTCAGGGATAGGCATGCTTGCCGTCAAATCGGCTGATCTTGAGAGAGGCGAGGTCGACGTCCTCTATGCACCGGGCATTCACCGAAACGGGCGGCGGATACTGGGTCGACGTGCGGAACACGGCGACGCCGCAGGTCGGACAAAAATGCTGTCCGCCGGTCACGGAGCGCCAGAAATAGGTGCTGAGCAACCGGCTCGGGGTTTCCAGCCTCACTTGCTCGGGCGCGACATACCAATGGAGAAACCCGCTCCGCACGCAGATCGAGCAATTGCAGTCGACGACTTCGTCAAGCTCCGCGGTGACTTCCAGCCGAATGTTCCCGCAGTGGCATGAAACCTTGTAAGAGGTCGCCATCAGGCCCTCCCTTGCAACGACTCTAGCCGGGTTTTGCACCCGAGCCGATCATGAATTCGAACTCGCTCCGGAAGCCGCCGCTTGGGGCGGCCACACCGCCTATGACTCGATCAGCCACTGCATCAGAACTGATCCGTCCGCCGGTTCTTGCTCTGCTCCAAGCTTTTCTTAGAAGCGAATAGCATCCTCATTCTTGCGCCACACCGTCCAAAGCAGCCGCGACGCGCCGAGGTCCGTGGCAATCCGGCGCGCCTCCAGCATCAGTGCTTTTCCAGCACCGAGTAGCCGATACCTCTCGGTAACAAAGAAGTCGGCAACGTGGAGAGTTGGCGTGGCATCATCCATGAATACACCGATGAAGTAATTCAGGTACCCGACCGTCTCCCCGTCCAGCTCGGCAATCAGAACCGTGCAAATCGGGTTCGGACCGAATGCAAGGCGTTGCAGCCGCTTCATGGCAGCGGCGGCGGCCTCAGCGGCATCGGCAGCGGCCTCAGCGCCGCCGGGAGTGTCCAGATAGTCGTTAAACTCGCGCGTCATTGCTGTGAGGGCCGGTAGATCGGCCTCCGTCGCCTCGCGAATGCACAACCGCTCACGCATGACAGCCCATCCTAACCTTTCCAGCTCGATACCACCGCTCTTAGGTCAACAGCGGCATACCGATAGCCCTCAAGGGGAACAGCGCACTCAAAGCCACCCCGAGAGCTAGACAGTATCTCTGGTTGACCCTAAGCAGACTTTTAGCCGGGCGCAGCAAACCCCAGTCAGCCGCCAGCGATCAGAACATGAGTCAGCACTGAGTGTTGGATGCCCTTGAGCGCGAGCGTGCGGGTCAGAGTGCCGGCCGTGAGATCCGGGGCCTGCGCTGCGCTTTCCGCCGAGATCAGAATCTCGCCGGCCGCCGCCTGGGCTTCAAGCCGGGCAGCCAGATTGACCGGGCCGCCAATTGCGGTGAAGTCGCTGCGAACGGTTGAGAATTCACCGATTTCGACCTGGCCGGTGTGGACGCCGACGCCAACGCCGAGCGTATTCGCCGCGCCATCATCGAGACTCCCGGCCACGGCCGCGAGAGCGGCCTTGCAGCGTCGCTGAATGTCGAGGGCCGCCAACACCGCCGCCTCGGCGTGGCGCTCGATCTTGATCGGAAAGTTGAAGATCGCCATCAGGCCGTCGCCCATTTGCTTATTGACGATGCCGTCGTGCGCCCAGATGCCTTGAGCGCACTGGTCCTGGAAGACGCTGACGATGTTACCCAGCTCGACCGGGTCAATACGGTCGGAGAGGCGGGTATAACCGCGTATGTCGGCGAACAGGATGGTAGCGGTAGCGGAGATGTGCCGGTGCTTTTTGACTCGGCGGAAAGCACGTTCGCAGATCGTGCAAATATTCGGGTTCATCTTGCTCTGCGTGATGCCGAAAATTCGGAACGGCACGGCGAGCGGACCCCGGATCGGGATCGGCACGCTCATCTGATCCCAACAGCCGCGGCAGATATGAGCATGGCCGCCAGCAGTCCGACTCATCCGACGACATCCCGCAGATGACCGATAGGCGGGCCTGAATTCTTCGGATCGTCCGGCTCGTATCGGTGATGCAGAACGACGAAGAGATCGGCGGGGCAAATGTGAGTAGTGGTGTCGATATGTGAGGACATCTCGGGTCTCTAGGTGGATCGACGCCCAAGAAGGCACGACGTCATGAAGGAGGCGGCCGACCTTCTGATACGCGTGGAGAGCCTACCACAAGCCAAACGCGCGCGCCCTCTCAAATCCCGAGCACTTTACCTCATTCATGGCGTGCGCGAGATCCTATTCCTCGGCTCAGGCGATGCCTTCGGCAGCGCGGGACGGTTCAATGGTCGCCATGAGGCCCTCCCTTGCAACGACTCTAGCCGGGTTTCGCACCCGAGCCGATCATGAATTCGAACTCGGTCCGGAAGCCGTCGCCGCCTTCAAACCGTTTCAGGCATTCATTGGCCTCGCCCCACGGCTCTAGCTGGCGAAAGCGGCATTCATTTCCGGTCAACATCAGTATCCTGATCTTCGCAAAGGCCGCTAGATTGTCCCAGTTTGACCCAGACCGGACTCCCCATTGCATCGTTTCGGTCCTAAGATTTCGCGATCGTAGCGTGGTTGTTGCCGGGGACACCCCGCAATGGAACGTCGCCTCGTGGCCATCCTTGCCGCCGACGTGATCGGCTATAGTCGCCTAATGGAGCAAGATGGGGCCGGGACGGCGGCTGCGCTCAAAGTCACGCGGAAACAGGTGTTAGACGAGGAGGCGCTCATGCTCAAGATATTCGGCGCGGTCGGATCGGGCTCAATTCCGATCGAGGCCACGCTGACGCTGCTCGGAATTCCCTACGAGGTGATCGAGGCGGTCACTTGGGAGGACGAAGCGGCGCGCAAGCGGGTCGAGACGGTCAATCCGCTGCGCCAAGTCCCGGCGCTGGTGCTGCCGTCCGGCGAGATCATGACCGAAAGTGCTGCGATCCTGATCTATTTCGCCGATCTCTATCCACAGGCACGGCTGGCGCCAGGACTCAACGACCCCAAGCGCGCACAATATCTACGCTGGATGGCCTACGTGTCGGCGGCCATCTACGCGTTTGCCTGGATCAAGGACGACGCCATGCGCATCGCCGCCAGCAAAGAAGATGGGCCGCGCGTGATCGATCGCGTCCACGACCGGATCGCCGATTGCTGGCGCATGATGGACGGGCAGATCGCGCCCGGCCGTTACATCCTCGGCGACGATCTCTCCGTACTGGATCTTTATGTGACGGTGATTTCGCGCTTCGGCCCCTGGCGCACGCGCTTTTACAAGAGTGCGCCGAAGATGGCCGAAATCGTCCGCCAGGTCGATGCCGACCCGCGTCTCAAGGAATTCTGGGCGAAGCGGTTTCCATTTGATGAGGGGTGGGAGCGGTAGCCGAATCCGACGACCGTCGCAAGGAGAAGGACATGAGCAGCTACAGCAAAAATGCCGACGCCATCGCGAAACTGACGCCGGAACAGTATCGCGTAACCCAGCAAAGCGGCACCGAACGCCCAGACACCGGTGAATATCTCGATAACAAGGAGCCCGGCATCTACGTCGATATCGTCTCGGGTGAGCCGCTGTTTGCTTCGGCCGACAAATATGAATCAGGCTGCGGTTGGCCGAGCTTCACGAAGCCAATAGAGCCAGCCAACGTTAACGAACTGCGTGACACTTCGCTGGGGATGATCCGCACGGAGGTTCGTTCGACCCATGGCGACAGCCATCTCGGCCACGTCTTCCCCGATGGCCCCAAGGATCGCGGCGGCTTGCGCTACTGCATCAACTCGGCCTCGCTGCGCTTCATCCATCGCGATGATATGGAAGCAGAGGGCTACGGGGCTTATCTCGATCAGGTGGAGGACAGAGGATGACACAGGAACGTGCAGTGCTCGCCGGCGGCTGCTTCTGGGGAATGCAGGATCTCATTCGCCGCCATGATGGTGTGATTTCGACGCGCGTTGGCTATACCGGCGGCGACGTCCCGAACGCGACGTATCGCAACCACGGCACACATGCCGAAGGGATCGAAATTGTCTTCGACCCCGCGAAGATTAGCTACCGCAGGCTGCTGGAACTCTTTTTCCAAATTCACGATCCAACCACGAGAAACCGCCAGGGCAACGACGTCGGGACAAGCTATCGCTCGGCGATCTTCTACACGAACGAGGAACAGAAGCGCGTCGCTGAGGATACAATCTCCGACGTCGATGCCTCCGGTCTTTGGCCTGGAAAGGTCGTAACCGAGATCGCGCCCGTCGGCGATTTCTGGGAAGCCGAACCCGAGCACCAGGGCTATTTGGAGCGCTACCCCGCTGGTTACACCTGTCACTTCATCCGACCGGACTGGAAGCTCCCAGCACGGGCTAAGGAGTTGCGGAGAGCCTGATAGTGGTGCGCCGACGCGCAACCAAAGCTACCGCTGGTGCTCGCCACGATGCTGTCGATGTAGGCGATCGTTTATTACGCACTCGCGCGTGAGCGCGTGTACCGAGGAACATGGACTGAAACGGTTGGTCGCGGCACTCTCTTGACGATCTTGTACTTCATAGTGGGAGCGCTCTGCCCGCTGCCGGTTGCCGCCGGCCAAGAAAACGAGGACCCAACGCTCGCGGTGGCCTCTTCTTCGACGGTCTGCGCACGACCTTGGTGACGACCCAGTGGTTTTTTCCAAGGCGATGGGTGCGCCCGAACCCTTGGCGCTCGAACATCGAAACCGTTCCATTGTGCAGGAAGGATCCTGCTACCGACCGGCCTTCGACGGCTTCGGGGTAGCTTTCCACCGTTCCTCCCCCGAGACGGGCGATATCGCGCAGCGCGCCCTTGAGGGCCGCGGCTGCAACCCCTTTGCCCCTGTAGTTCCGGTCGACGAAGAAGCAGGTGATCCGCCAATCCGGAAGAGCCGTGAGACGTTCGAGATAGGCGCGCTTGTGCTTGATGCGCGGAAGCTCGTCTGGCGGTCCGAACTGGCACCAGCCCACACAGGTCGGGCCGTCATACACGAGGGCGGCGTGGGCGCGGCCTTCCCGGACCCGGCATTCCTTCTCCGATCGGTTCTGCGCCGCGGTCTTGCTGCGCCCCACCACACCCTCGGCGTGGAAGGACATGCACCAGCAGCCGCCCCAGACGCCGTTGTGCCTCTCGACCAGCCGCGCGAAGTCCGGCCATGTGCTTTCGTCCAGAGGTTTCACGCTAAAGCCGGTCATGGTCGCCCCGTTCGATCCGCCTGATCGGCACCGTCGCGCTTATGCAGGCTGCTTGATCTTCCTAATCACGGCCTTCAACTGTGCTTTGTCTTCAGGAGACCACGAGGCGGGATTCTCTTTGTGAGCGACCGAGGCATGGAGTTCAATGTGCTTCCATAGCTCTTCTTCTGTCTCCGTCTCGAACCGCCCTGAGCACGTCTCCATTCCTGGATACTCTTTGCAGGCGTAAGTGCAGTAAACCATTTCCACCTCCCTTTTGGGGTTTGTCATTCGCACTCGGTGTCAACGGGAACCATTTGCCAACGCCAAATCCATCAAAGCGCATTACGAATGATCAGCTATGCCTGCAACAGCCAGGGCCCGCGCCGGCAGGACGAACGAACCGTCAGGCCGCAGGTTCGGAATGTTCTGGCGAAGCACGCTCGCGACCTCTCCCCGGGTTTCCCGGTTCACCGCAGCGGCAAAGAGGCTGAGGGGCGTGCAGCCGGAAATGAACGGCTGCCAGTAATCGTCGAACGAACTGAACGCCTGTGATATCTCCAGGCTCGCCGTGCGCACTTCCGAAAGACCGGCATCGGTCCAGAGTTCGTTCAACTCCTGAAGTCCGATCTTGCAGGGCTGCCGCTCGGCTCTGCGGCGCGCCACGGTTTCCGGCGCCACCGTCTCGGCCGCCCGCCAAAACAGCGACGTCATTGGCATGCCATCCACGAAGTCCCACAGGCAGGCGGCGATGCGCCCGCCGCGGCGGGTTGTCCGCGCTATCTCCCGCACGGCGCGAACGGGATCCTCGAATTCCTGTAAGACGAGGAGGGCCACTGCCGCATCGAAGGACTTATCCGGGAACGGCAGCGACTCCGCCGTGCTCACTTGGAAAGCCGCACGAGAGTTCGGCGTCTTCTGCCGCGCAAAGGCTGCATAGTCTTCGGCGGGATCCACGCCGACGACACTGATTGCGTTGCCTACGGCGAGCAGCGTGCGGCTCACGCTCCCGGTGCCGCATCCGACATCGAGAACGCGCTGTCCGTTCCGGATTCCCGCAAATCTCACGAACAATGGCGCCAGCCGCGCGCTCCAGCGGCCCATGAATTGCTCGTAGGCTTCCGGGTTGGAGTAGATGTCGTCCGTGCCACCGTGATGATCCGGGGCATGAAGCTCTTGCGCGGGTCCACTCCCTGCGGTGATCGGCGTTGCAATCATGTCTTGCTTTCCATTCCGGTTTCGATGGGCAGTCCTGCGGCACGCCACTCCGGCAGCCCGTCCTCCAGGCGGCGGACCTTGAAACCACGGGCCCTCAGCACCGCGACGGCTTCGTACGACAGAACGCAATACGGACCGCGGCAATAGGCGATGATCTCTTGTTCAGGGTCGAAATCGGCCAGCCGCGTTTCGAGTTCGCCCAGCGGAATGTTGAGGGCGCCCGGCAGGTGTCCGAGGGCGAACTCGTCTTCGGGCCTGAGGTCGAGAACGGTCACAAGCCCCGCCTTGAGACGGTCCACAAGCTCCTCACGTGAGACGGGCTCGAAGCTGTCGCGATTCTGGAAATAGGAGCGCACCACGCGTTCGACCTCGGCCAGGTTGCGTTCTGCGATAAGCCGGAGCGACGCGAGCAGATCCAGAACCGTGTCATCCGTCAGACGGTAGAACACGAATTTGCCGTCGCGTCTGGAAGCGACCAGTCCGGCGCGGCGCATGTGCTGCAGATGCTGGGACGCGTTGGCAATTGACATCCGGGTCCGATCCGCCGCCACCTCGACACTCCGCTCTCCCTGGGCGAGCTGCTCGAGCAATTCCAACCGATGGGGATGCGCCACCGCCTTTGCCACGGCGGCGAACTGAGCGAATAGGGTTTGCTTCGGACTCTCGCTTGACATGCCTGATCGACTGTCGTTATATCATTCAAGAAATTAATTGAATGATGAACCAGTAAAGCCAGTTCGTCAAGGCTATCGCACAAGAGAAATAATGATCGCGGCCGAGGTGTTGCTTAAGCACTAACCCGCCGGGCACGCCCGATCGGGAGGCGGCCCGCCGGAGCGGACTGCCCCTTGCCATCGGAGACTCGTGAGGAAAGACAGTGCATACGACAGGCGATAGGAGAGACTAATGACAGCCAGCTTGCAGGAAGAAGTCGTCGTCGATTCGATTGCCCTACGAGAGGAGGTCAAAAACAAGTATCGTGAAGTCGCGCTGGACCCTCATGGGAAATTTCATTTCCACACGGGCCGCGTTCTCGCACGGCGCCTCGGTTACGATGAGGCGTTTGTTAAATCGTTGCCGGACGAGGCGGTGGAGTCCTTTGCGGGCGTAGCAAATCCGTTTGCGCTTCGAAACCTCTCGAAAGGCGAGCGCGTCGTCGATGTCGGATCGGGTGGGGGTTTCGACTCCTTCGTCGCCGCCGATCAGGTGGGACCGACCGGAAAAGTCATCGGCGTGGACATGACCGAGGAGATGCTCGCAAAGTCGCGCTCCACCGCGGCGAAGTTGGGGCTGGCAAATGTTGAGTTCCGCGAAGGGCTAGCGGAGGATTTGCCTGTCGAAGATGGATGGGCAGATGTTGTGATCAGCAACGGCGTGATCAACCTTTGCGCTGACAAAAAGGCGGTATTCTCGGAAATCTTCCGTGTTCTACGTCCCGGTGGAAGACTTCAGTTCGCCGATATTGCGAATGGCAAATCCGTGCCCCCGGCTGCGATGCAGAACATCGATCTTTGGACAGCTTGAATCGCTGGTGGTCTGCCGTGTGCAGCCTGGCAAAAAATGTTGGAAGAGATCGGGTTCGTCGGCGTCCAGATCGGAACGGCCGTTGACACGTTTGAGGGCGCCGGCGGCGAGAAAAACGCCCGCCGATTCGAGGTCTACGGCTATCCGTTCATTGCCGAAAAACCGAGGTGAGCTGACGACGAGATCGTCTTTCCGGTGACTAAGGTTGGTGATGGCGAAGGCCACGGTGTGTCCGGTGATGGCACAATCCGCACGACCGGCTGGCCATCTTATCATGTCCGCTTAGTTCCACTTTGTGGACATGACTGATGACGAGCACCGACTAGGTCGTCTCCGTCCTCTCCGCCGTCTCCACCAACTCTCGCGCGAACTCATCATACCCCGCCTCTGCCTCGCGCACCTGCGGCAGGCCGATCAGGTTGTTGAACTCCTCGAAATCCACCATCCGCTCGCGCACGTTGTTCGTATGCCCGTCGCGGAGCAGCGCGCCGTAGGTCTCGCGCAATGCCCTCACGATGGTGTAGCAGGCGCTGACGGGCCAGGTGACGGTGGCGAAGCCCATCTCCTCCAGCTGCCGTGCCGAGAGGATCGGCGTGCGGCCGCCCTCGATGTTGTTCGCCAAACACGGCGCCGGGATCTCGGAGCAGACGCGGCGCATTTCGTCCACCGTCTGCGGCGCCTCCACGAACAGCAGATCGGCGCCGGCCTCGCGATAGAGCTGGGCGCGCTCGATCGCCTCGCTCAGGCCATTTATCGCCCTTGCATCGGTGCGGGCGCAGACGATCAGGTCGGCGTCGACCCGCGCATCCAGCGCCGCTTTCAGCTTGGCCACCATCTCCGCCGCCGGCACCACGCGCTTGCCCTCCATATGGCCGCAGCGCTTGGGCGAGACCTGATCCTCGATGAAGAGCGCGGCGACGCCGGCGCGTTCATAGGCGCGCACGGTGCGCGCGACATTGGTGGTGTTGCCATAGCCGGTGTCGGCATCGGCGAACAGCGGCAGTTCCGTTGAGTCGCACAGGCGCGCATACATTTCCGCCATCTCGGTCATGGTCAACTGAGCCACGTCGGGCTGGCCCAAAAGGCCAGCGGTGGCGCTGTAGCCGCCGCAGGTGACGGCGGAAAATCCCGCCTGCTCGGCGATCCGCAGCGACAGCGCGTCATGGACGCCAGGGAGAACCAAGATCTCCGGTGCTTCGATCAACAGGCGGAATCGGGTGGTCCGCTGCATGGTCTGCCTCCTGCGCCGCAGCCCTCGTGGCGTGATGGTTGCCGCCGCAATTTTGCCCTCTTGTGACCGTAACCAAGACCGGTCACCCTCGCAAACGCTGGGGATATCGGCGGCCCGCCTGAAGGCCGGCGGCGGTGGGAACTTCTGGCCGCGCGCCAGGTTGTTCCCGGCGTGTGGGGGCTAGGATGTTATGAGGAGTATCAGATGAGACAAATTTCAATTCGCGGCCCGCTTTCAGCGGCTTGCCTGACGGCGGTTGCCGTTCTGGCGATGCCGGCGGCGGCGCAGGACGATGCCGGGAAGGATGCCTATCTGCGCTACCACCAGGCGATCGCCGTCACCGCGAAATGCGAGGAGCGGGAGTTCAACCAGACCGAGCATTCCCATATGGCGAGCTACATCGATCAGAAGGTCAACAACGAGATCGGCGCCGGCGACCGGCTGCATCTGATCGAACAGGCGAAGTCCAACGCCTATGAGCTGGTGACGAAATGGGGCTGCAAGGACCCCCATGTCACCGAGTACACCACGCTCTTCGACCAGGAACTGCGGCCGATCCTGTAGCCGCAATTTCATGTTTTGAATCCGCAACGCGGCGCCCTAACCGGCGCCGCGTTTGCTTTTGGACGTGATGCATTTTCTTAGTGTGCTTTGTGACCGTGGTGAACCCTTCATTGCCGATGCCATTCCCGGTATGAGATAATATTCCTTGAATTTTTGGGGCCATCTGCTACAATAAAGATCCCGCGGAAATTATTCCCGTGGCTCGATGTTGGACATTGTATATCGGAATACCGGAGCCCGCCCGGCTGGGGCCGCGGCGGCGATAGCGGCTGGCCTAGAGCGCTATCCTCTCAAACAGAATCACCCCTAGTTGCTTTCCCCGCGCAAGCGGGGATCCAGGGTTGCAGAGTGCCCTGCTTCCCCTAGGCCCCCGCTTTCGCGGGGGAAACAATCTAGGAAGCAATGTTTCGAACTGAGCGGATTTAGCTCTAGGCATCAGCGGAGCCAGGACTTCCTTTGCATAGCATCGATCCGCAAAAATCACTTTTCGCGAAACCTGCAAATTTGCGGGGTTTCCCCTTGCGGATCAGCGCGTTGGACGGCGCGGAAAATAGCGCAAAATGCGCAAATTATGCGGGGAGGGCGGAGTGACGTTCTAGCGCCCCTCGCGCCACCAGGCGGTGACCGTAAGGCCAAGCCCCAGCAGCAGCAGGATGATGGCCGGCAGCAGCGGCACCTGGTCGACGCCGGTGACGATGTGATCTTCATTCGACTTGAGGCCGAGCCAGCCGGAGCCGGCGGTGTCGCGGCCGGCGCGGACCCGGCGGATCTGCGGCAGCCCGCCGTCGCTCAGCCGGAAAATGCCGCCGCCGGAACTGTCGGCCAGGGCGCGCATCGGCAGCTCCGTCGAGCGCAGATCGGCCAGCTCCAGGGGATTGAGGTCGCCGCTGGCGGCGAACGCCGTGCGCTTGCCGTCGCTCACGCGGTAGAGGCCATCCTCTTCCGCCGGCAGCACGCCCGTGGCGCGGCCGTTGCGCTCGGCGGTCAGCGCCGCTTGCTTCTCCTCGCCCGTCGGCGAGGTGACCGTGACCGCCGCCGGCTGGTCGCCCAGGCTGCGCCGGGTGATCTCCAGCCGCCCGTCGATCACCACCGCGCGCAGATCTTCTTCCTCCAGCTCGGGCTCCTTCATCAGCCAATGCGCGATGCGCCGCAGCAGCTCCGCCTGCGGGCCGCCGCCTTCATAGCCGCGCGACCAGAGCCAGATCTGATCGCTCATGAGCTGCGCGACACGGCCCTCGCCGACGCGATCCAGCACCAGCAGCGGCGCGTTGTCCGTGCCGCTCATGACCGTGACGCCGCGCATGGCGTTGCCTTGGATCAGCCGGAACCAGCGGCCCCAGCCCGGCTTGTCGCCCAGCCCGCCATCGAGACCGGCGGTCACGGGATGGCGGTTGCCGGCGGTGGTCAGCAGCGGACGGAAGCCGGCCTCGATCACCTTGCCGGTCGGCTCGGTCGGCAGCACCGCCTGCAGCGGCGACAGCGTCAGGCCCAGCGCGCCCTCATTGCCGGCGCCGGCGGCATCCAGCAGCGCGCCGCCCGCCTCCACATAACGCGCGATGTTGTCGAAATACGTGCGCGGCAGCACGCCCCGCTGGCGGTAGCGGTCGAAGATCACGAGGTCGAACTCGTCGAGCTTCACTTCGAACAATTCGCGGATCGGGAAGGCGATCAGCGACAGCTCGTTGATCGGCGTGCCGTCCTGCTTCTCCGGCGGACGCAGGATCGTGAAATGCACGAGATCGACGGCGGGATCGGACTTCAGGATGTTGCGCCAGGTGCGCTCGCCCGGATGCGGATCGCCGGAAATCAGGAGAACGCGCAGCCGGTCGCGCACGCCGTTGATGACCGTGACCGCGCTGTTGTTGGCCAGGCTCAGCTCCTTCGGCCCCCGGTCGACCTTGAACTCCAGCACCGTCGGCCCGGCGCGGTCGAGCTTCAGCGTCATCTCATGTTCCGTGCCGATCGGCAGCACCATCTCGTCCTTGGGCTCGCCGTCCTGGAACAGCGTGACCCGCGCGCGTCCGCCGCCGGCGCTGCCGAGATCGTCGACCCGGAGGCTCAGCTGGATGTCTTGATCGACGATGCCGTAGGCGGGCGCCTTGGTGATCAGCAGCCGCCGGTCGCCTTCATCCGCCGTGCCGCTCAGCAGCGTATGCACCGGCGCGTTGAAGCCCAGCTCACTGATCGACTTGGGCACGTCATGGATCTGGCCGTCGGTGATCAGGATCGCGCCGGCCACGCGCCGCGCCGGCACGTCGGCCAGGGCGCCGCTGACGGCGTCGAACAGCCGCGTGCCTTCGCCCATGCCGCGGCGCGCATCGGCCGGCGCGCGCACCACGCGCACCTCGAGATTCTCGTACTGCTTCAATTGCGCCTGAAGCTCGGCCAGCGCCGCTTCGCTCGCCGGCTGCCGATCGCCGACCCGCTGGCTCGCGCTCTGATCGAGGACGACCACGGCGACATCGTCGAAATAGCTGCGCTCCTCGGAGACCAGCGACGGATTGAGCAAACCGGCGAACAGACACGCCGCCGCAAGCCCGCGCCACAAGAGCCCGCTCGCCCGCCGCCAGGCCGCGAAGGCCAGCACGACGACGACCAGGACAAACAACCCCAGCAGGACCGATGGCGGCAGCAGCGGCGCCAGATCGATTTGCATGCGGCTCAGCATTATTGCCCCAGCCTCTCGAGGATCGCCGGCACATG
>Ga0184626_10000163_pt1 | contig 17192 bp, 17 predicted proteins | sample PLM3_60_b1_FD_133142 | JGI IMG/M metagenome (GOLD analysis project Ga0184626, IMG submission 133142) | Groundwater sediment microbial communities from an aquifer in East River, Colorado, USA - PLM3_60_b1 | ecosystem: Environmental > Terrestrial > Soil > Riparian zone | place: USA: East River... | reverse complement strand
TCTTTCTGTACTTATTGAAAATAATTTGCTGGAATATTTAGAAGGCTCACAAACCTACAAAACGACCGAAAAAGGATTGAACTTCGTAAAGATGCATAACGAAATCGGAGAGCTTCTACAAACCCCAATGAGAGAGTCAAGAATACAATAAGATAAAAAATGGTGGGTTCAACTTTTAGAACTCTAGCGTTATCAGTTCCACCGGCTCGAGACCTATGAATTAAGTTTTTTTGAATTTTATTCTGGGCACAACATTATGATATATCAAGTATCCTATCAGGATAATTACCACCGCGATAGCACCAATCCTAATGAAGTCTCTAAATAATGCTGACGAGTTAGAAGATTCAGCATTTTTTGATGATAACTGTTGAAAATTTTGTATCTTATTCATTTCTGACGGCTTAGTAAGAACATCTAACTTTACCAGTTGTGGATATAGTAACGATAAGATAAGTCGGTCTTTCTCAAATAATGATGCCCGTATCATAATGGTGTAATTTCCAGCTATCGACTTCTCTGTCTCCACTTTAAGGTCTATCCCTACATCTCCCTCCGGAACATCCATCAAATTAACGCTCTGTGGCTTTGATGTGTATCCGACTCCTTGAAGTCCGGAATCAGTCATCCCAACGACAGAAAGTTTAGTATCATTTGCCAATACTAGAGAAGACATGTTCTTGTCTAGAGTTAATGCTACATCAACAGAGAAAGACTCGCTTGCCTTCAATGTTACAGGTGTGGTATCAGGAATAGAAGTCGATTCATTCTTTGTGACCAATAGATTGATGGGCACCTGCAAAGTATTATCAAGATATCCTATTTTGTTTGATGCCCATTCTGTAAACCAGACTCGCTTGCCATCTTCAGACACTGTCAAGAATAATGAAGTTGCAAGGGGTCCAGTAGGAATGTCAAATTCAGCCATGATTCCGTTATCAGAGGATATCTTTACTATCTTGTTACCACCATGTTCAACGGAAAAAATATTTCCGGCTTTATCAGACACAACTTGACTTGGAAGAGACATTGGAAGAGCCTGTGAAGGTGAGGTCCAATATGAAGTATAATTCTTTAAATCAGAAGCTATATTTGCAACGATAATTCTGCTAGAACCGTGATCCGATACAAATATTTTCTCAATTCCTTTTACTTGGGCAGTTGCTATGCCAAATGGGGAGAAAAAATCTGGTTTTTCTAAAGAAATTGTATACATCCCACTACTTTTTATTCCAGGAATCAATAACCAAGGTTCGACTTTTAAAATGCTGTTTGCATATGAAAGAGTAATCCACAAGATGCCCTTAGGATCGAAAGTGAGAAGTGTGGGTCCACTATTGTCTCCTGTGGGATATTCAGTAATCTTTTTGGATTCAATATCTAGGCTTCCTATCTTATTTCCTATTATCTCTGTGAACCATATAGCCTTTTTGTCTGGTGAAAATGCAACTCCCATTATTCCAGAATCGTTGGTTGGAATAGAGAATAATTCTATCTCGTTACTTTCTGTGTCTAACTTTCCAAGGGAATTTGTTCTAGCATCGGTAAACCAAATTAGATTACTGGTATTATCAAATAGTAACTGACCTCCTGCAAGGTTTATTACGGCAGTGTCAACTGTAGTGTTACCAGGGATGTTATACTTGGTAAAATTGTGACCTTTTGACATTTTCATTATCATACTGCCATTAGAGGTCGCATGGTAAAACCAAACATTCTCTTCACTGTCTGTAGCTATCCCCTTTAAACCTCTCTCGTTTATCGGAATTTTAAACTCTTTTATGAAGTTGCTACGCTTTTCATATGTGACATAATTTAGCTCCGATGATTGTTGTGCCCGAAGCTGAATATCCGTGGACGGCAAGAAAGTGTAGGTCAGACTCAGGACAAGTGTGACGACAAACAAGCTTCCGCTGAGTTGTAATAGCAATGATGAATTGGCACTCGTTTCGCACTAACTTTAGTCTTTTGATTTGAACTCACTATAGTATAAAATTAAGCGTATGGCAGATAAAGATATGCCAAATATTACTTATACCTCATGAGAAATTAATTTAATATTTATTTTTCTTCATGGTTTTCCAACAGCAACATTCTTCCAAACTGCAATTAGGACATTCTGTAGCAGATGCACTTAACTTACATTCCTTTGGTGTGCAATTGCAATCTAAACATTTGATAGTCATTTGGTGATCTGAATTCATTTTCAATTATTTATGATCGGTTCTGATATGGGTATCTAATTCCTTTTCATCTTTGAATACGCGTCCACATGTTCTACATTTTATTTTGTATTTTCTTCCACGAAAATAATCAACTAAATGCATTAAATATATGGTAATACCCCACATGAAATAATATTCGGTTATTCAAACTTAAAACCTTTCAGACATTATCAAAATAACCGACATAAATAACCTGAGCATATGAATATCAGATATGTCTTTACCAGAAAAAAATAGTTCACAAGAGAAAAAGAATAAGACTCTAGTTGAATCATTTGTAGAAGAAATTTTCAATAAACACAATTTGTCAGTAAGATAACTGTCTAACAAAAAGTGTGCATGTTAACGTGTGCTGCAAACTCACGTTCTGTTTATTTAGTAGATCCCCGAAACACATGTTACATGTCAAAACGTGACTTAAAAGACCTCAGCACAGCAAATGAAATAGACTTAAGTGTTAAAGGCAGAAATTCAGGTCAAGATATATCTAGACCTGTTTGGTTTGTTCATGAAGATGACAAATTGTATTTACTTCCTGTGCAGGGTTCGGATACAAATTGGTATAGAAATGTGCTAAAAAATCCAAACGTGAAAATTTCGGTACAAAGACAAGAGTTGAGCGGAAAAGCAAGAACGATAACCGATGACAACAAAGTTAAAGAAATAGTAAAGAAATTCAGATCGAAATACGGCAATTTTGATGTCCAAAAATATTATTCCAAGTTTGATGTGGGCATAGAGTTTCCTCTAAAATAGTAGCATAAAATGAGATCCAATTTATTTTAACACTGGTAGCTATACAACCGCAATTAATGGTTGCTTTCAGTATAGATAAATTATAGGAATCTGAAAGGGGGTCCAGTAATCGTAATTCTAGCATTATCAGTTCCACCGGGCCCGTTTCTCGATATATAGTATAATATCAATTTTTCATGCAACTTATTTCTCAATAACTTAATCGAGATAAAAATTTTTTCAGATTAACACTACTAATTCTATAAACACACTTAATTACCAGAAAGTTGTCATTCGTGTTTGAATGTCAATCAATACTCAGAAAATTAACGAGCTTGAAGAGAGGATAAAAGATTTTCTCATTAAGGATCCAAATATCACTCAGCAAATAATAGACAATGTTGCAGATCGAGGTAAAGCTGCTATCGTTAAGCAAAATGCTGATTTAATTACTGCTGTCGAATGTTTAGTGGTAACCAGACTGTTATGTGACCTAAATGTTCGTGACTGAATCTTAAAATTTCAAACTGTTTTCCTACCACACTGGCAGTTGAAATAATTGTCAATTGGTATGTATCATCTATGGCGTTACCAGCTGCCGTAACATTTAGGTTTTCATCTTTAGATAATTTTCTTATCGTGGTTATTTTCTTGTAACCTTGTGGATTTTCAATTAATTCATCAAGTGGAGGATGACAGTTTTTTATTCATTGGTTATATTTTGTTTTAGTCTTGTTTATTTGATGCAAGATATTAAAAAGTTTGTGGAGCTGAATCGAACATTAAAACCTCACAGATTGATCCGTTAGAGTTATTAACAATAAATTCGGCGGTCATGACTTTGTCAACCTTTGTTGCACTGGTCTTTGTAAGCTTAACCATATCTGTAACTTCAGCACCTCCTTTACTATTCATTGATACTACACAAGTATGCTTATCAAGCGTTATTCCGTGTGTATGCCACTGAGGAAACATCCAATCTGATGTTACAGCATAAGTTCCGTTATCTGTTACAAAGACATATGCGTATCCGACATTTTCATTGTGCGGTATTGTTCCCCCTGCTTTGCCTGCAACAGTTAAGAATGGATTTCCGTCATCACCAACACCAAAATCTTTTATCAGGAAATCACCTTCATTGAAATTGCTTTCCACCTCGACTGCAAAATGCTATGTTATTTATAGCCATAGTATTTACGAAAAGTTAACTCCCTACTGCCACAGCAAATACCAAAAGACAGGTAATTGCACTTACTTTGTCTTTATTCAAGTTTACCCAAGAAAGTAGATCTGTTAAACTATTAAACGATTCTTCTCTTTTCTAGATTTCAATCCAGAATGGTCAATTCTAAGTGTCAATTTTGATCCACAAACCTGAGTCCGTCTTCATGATGTGATAAAATATCACTTTTTCATGTAACTTAAATCATTGGATGAGAAAGTGGTCAACTTCAAAATTTCAGGTATAGAATCAATTATTTGAATAAAAAACCTATAATTGCATCTGATTTCTCACATTGTATCACTAGCACCAAACATTTTACTATAAGTTATTTCGCTAAAGTAACATGAAATTTGGGAAGATTGTTGAAACGTCCATATATTCATCTGATTTGGAAAAAATGAAGGAATTTTATGTTGATAAATTAGGTCTAGATTTTGTATCTGAACAAAGGGGAAGACATGTATTTTTAAAGGTAGATAAAAATATGCTTCTCATTTTTAATCATGAGGTAACAATAACTGAAAAGGAGACTAATCATGGTGCACCGACCCCACCATCAATGGTTCATATCGCTTTTGAGATCGAATCTGGGGAATATGAGAATGCGAAGAAGTTGCTAGTAGAAAGTAACATTCAAGTCGAAAAAGAGATAGTATGGGAAAATGATATCAAGTCTAGATCTATCTATTTTCGGGATCCTGCCGGCAATCTTGTCGAATTCATAACAAAAAATTACTGGGTCGTATTGGACTGATTCTATCTTTATTTACTTTATTCATTACTTAAGATCCGGTACTCTTTTAGCGTTAGCTGGATTACTACTTCCAATTTCAACAGTACTTAGCGGAAAAGAGGAGTGTATATTATTAGAAGGATTGTCTGGTCTAGAGTACTGCTCCATACCTAACCCGCAATGCTATTAATCTTTAGTTGGAGTGGAAAGCATAGTACTTAAATTGACACAATTGGAGGAACAATTAGACAAAATACCCTCAACGAATATCCATCCAAAATTTTTAAATAAATTGGAAAAGAACAAGGTAATAGGATGAATCGCAAGAATTCAATAAATCCAAATGATTACAGAAATGTTCTTCTGTATATATTTATCACATTCGTCACATCAGTGACAGTAGTAACCTTCGTATCGTATAATATTGAAACTTTTTCGGTGAACGCTTTCAATCAAGAAAATCAAACCATGAATCTGCGTTCAATAGAAACAAAGAAAATTCATGTAGGCGATATCGATATGGCGTATAAAATATTTGGTAATGGTAGTCCTATTTTACTGATAAATGGATATTCTGCTCCACTAGATTTTTGGGATCCAACACTATTAGAAAAACTTGCTTCAAATCACACAGTAATAACATTTGACAATAGGGGAATAGGCAATACAACGTCCGGTGATAAGCAATTTTCCATACCACAGTTTGCAGAGGATACTTCTGGATTGATGGAGGCATTAAAAATTGACAAGGCAGACATAATGGGATGATCTATGGGCGGAATGATCGCTCAAGAAGTAGCATTATCTAATCCAGAAAAAGTCGACAAGCTTATCATTTATGCATCAATATGCGGAGGCAATCAAAGTGTTGCACCTACTCCCGAAGTCTTGAAGATATTTTCAAATCAAAGTGGAAGTATGACAGAAAGATTACAAAGTTTTTTGCCCCTATTATTCCCAGAAGAGTGGCGTGATAAAAATCCAAATTTAATTCAAGATCTACCGAAAAGTGCTGAGTTAAGTCCTATTACAACATTGAATCTACAAACTGAAGCAATCACCAAATGGGGTGGTACTTGCAATCGTCTAAGTAGCATAACCCAACCAACGATGGTCTTGGTTGGGACTGACGATGTCCTTACCGTGCCTGCCAATTCTATTTTGATCGCCGAGAAGATACCTGCAGCTTGGCTTGTACAAATAAAAGGCGGAGGGCATGCAATGATGATGCAATATCCAGACAAATTTAGTAACATAGTGGATACATTTCTCAAGTCGTGACAACATGGCATTCTGGATTGTTCAGATACAACTTACTGTTCCCAGTTTGAATATTTATTCGAGTCTCGAGAGACTCGTACTCATTAATGGTATGCGTATCCTCATCAATATTGCATTAAAAAATATTTTCATTTAATTATTGTTGATATACTTAGATGAGTGTACCACATCGCTTATCTATTATGTGTTCAAATAATATGCATTAGTAATGCAAAGTAAAGGATTTTTCATGCTTGTCATAACAACTTTTGTAACATTTTTACTAGCTTTTATGATTATCATTAGCTCTATTGCTTCCGGCTCGCCTCAAAAGACTGTAGGAGGTGATGTACAACAGACCTATACATTTGTTAAAAAATGGGGAGGCGAGGGAACTGGAGATGGCAAGTTCTTGCGTCCACACGACTTAGATTTTAGTCCTGATGAAAAAATTCTTTATGCTGTTGACAGAGATGGTAATAGAATTCAGGCATTCGACAAGAACGGTACGTTTCTCTTTGCTTGGGGAAAATTAGGTAATGGTGATGGTCAATTTCATGTCCCGTATGGAATAGATGTAGATATTGAGGGTAACGTATGGGTTGTTGACAGAGCAAACGATAGAGTGCAAAAATTCGACAGTAAGGGTAAATTTATCTTGAAATTTGGTAACAAAGATGCTGAACCGAGTGATGAACCCGGAAAATTTGATAACCCCAGACATCTTGCTGTAGACAAAGATTTGAGATATGTTTATGTAGCAGATTCCAAGAACAATCGTATCCAGAAATTTGATGTGAACGGAAGCTTTATCGAAGTGATAGGTAAATTAGGCAACAAGGCTGGCGAATTCGATCTTCCTACTACAATCGAAATAGATTCAAAGGGAAATTTCATAGTAAATGAAAGGGGGAACGAACGTATCCAGAAATTCGATAGCAATTGGAACCCTGTTTTAATGTGGGGGTCTAAAGGTAGTGGAAATTCTGAATTCTGTCACATGGAGCATATTGCTATTGATAAATATGACAACGTGTACGTAACGGATCCGCAATCTGATCCTGGCTGCAGTCAACAACCCAGAGTTCTAAAATTTGACGCTCAAGGTAATTTCATTACAAAATGGGGTTCCTACGGAGAAGGAGATGGCGAATTTGAAGATCCAGAACACCTTGCAGTAGACTCTGAAGGACGTGTATACATATCCGATAGAAGTAAAGACAATATCCAAGTAATGGAACCAATAATAGAATAAAATAATCCTTTAACCCAATTGGACTAGTGTGAATTTCCACACTGTTTCCACCGAACCAGATTAATATTGGTATCAAAATTAGTAAATAGATACAAGGTTAAAAGCATTTATCCTTTCATTACTATATTATACTTTATGGCAAAATTTGTTGAAATGGATGAGAGGACAAAGTTTAAGGATCAGACAGAAGAAAAGATAGGCGGTCCGGTGATTCTGATAAACAAATTCAATGTGCACCCAGATAAAGTTGAGCAGTTTCTGAAGGATTGGGCAGAGGATGCCAGTGCGTTTAAACGACAGCAAGGATTTGTTTCTGCACAGTTGCATAAGGGAGTAGGAAAAAGTAGTGTATTCATCAATTATGCAGTTTGGGAATCAATGGAGCATTATAAGGAAGCAGTTAATAAAATACTTTTTACTTCTGAACCACAATCACGACTTTTAAAATATGATGACGACAGTTTAGTAATTTCACCACATTTATTCAAGAAGATTGCCGTTCCAGGAATATGTGGTGATTTTTGATGATAGGAAAATTAGAAGCTGTAAAAGCGACGTAAATAGATTATGAGGTTATGTGACATAAATAATCTGAGCATATGGAATATCATATGTCATTACCAGAAAAAAATAGTTCACAGGAGAAAAGAAATAAGGTGCTAGTGGAATCATTTATAGAAGAAATTTTCAATAAACACAATCTGTCAGCGATTGAAAAATATTTGAATGCTGCTGCTGGAAAGGGACATAAAGGATTCAAACAATTCAAGTGCATTCTTTAAAGCGTTTCCTGATTGGCATTCAAACGTAGAACAGATAGTTGCAGAAGGTAACCTTGTAGTTATATTCCTTAACGGTACTGGCACACACCAAGAGAATTTCAAGGAATGCCAGAGACGTACAGAGCAGTAAACATTAGATCTGCTGATCTCTATAGAATAGAAAATGGTATAATTGTAGAACACCGGGACGTCGTAGATCAATTGAATTTGTTGCAACAGACAGGAGCAACTCTCTAATTTGCAATAATTTGTAGTGCATTCCTGTTGTAAACAATACTCATTCAACGATTCTCAACTAGAATAGTGTGAAATCCTACACTGTTCCCAACGAACCCGTCCTCACGATATATAATATAATATCACATTTTCATGTAACTTATTTCATTGTAAAGATATCTTTTCTCTCACAGAGCTAAATATTTGATTGGGTCTGAGAATTGAAATACCAGCTAACCTATTTATGATTTGGATCAAGATTATCCAATTTGGATTATTTAGATTTACTTTCATATTTAAATCGCTAGTCACAACCGAAATAATATCTTTAGAATGTAATTTAGTGTGCCTTTTTTCTATCATGACCATAAATGTTTCATGTTCGCATATTTTTTTACTTAGCTGCCTGATAACATTATGAATTTCAATAATTTCTGCTTTACAAACTCTTTCTAATGGTATAATTCTAAGAACATACCTGAATCGCCATGGTTCCGTGTTAACTATTTCTCTACAATGCTCCACTATTTGAAAGGGATCAAGAAGAGTATTTGCGAGTATAATGCCTGAAATAGTAGTAATTTCAATTGAAGCTTCCTTATCACCAAGCGTATCTAACAATAAGGATAATTCATCAACTGCATCAGTTTCTCTATTTTTAAAGGTTGTTACCAGCAAATTATAATTCATAATATTGATCATAATTAAGACGTCTTAACTCTTATGGTAATAATCTATTCTTCTGTAATTTATTATCTGAATCCATTATTTGCAATTATGATTGATCTAATATACCACGTAAAAATTTTATTATAATTTTTGGAAAAAATCCGATGTTTTTAATATACCATAATATATTGTAATATATGTAATGAGCCAGATCAATATAGTTGAAAATAAACCAGCTTTATTGATTGACGTATTTAATGATAATAAAATTAAAAGAGCATTGGTAATCAGTGACTTACATATAGGTAACACTTATTGGCTACAAAATAGTGATATTGCTATTGATTGGTATCATATAATAAAAGAGATTGAAATAGAATTAAGAGATATTGTTATGTCAAACAAAGTGAATTCTATTGTACTACTTGGTGACATAAAAAATAATATCTATAAAGTAGGAAAAGAAGATTGGAATCTTATCCCTAATTTTCTACGTTCACTGTCTGAAATCTGTGAAGTGTATTTGATTCCTGGAAACCATGATTCAAAAATTAGATTGATTACACCAGACAATATACATCTAATCGGGATTAAAGGGATGGTACTGGGTGATATTCTCTTAACACATGGACATACTTTTCCCTCAGAGCTTAGATCCAATGTTAATAAGATAATTATGGGACATATACATCCGACATTTTTCAGAGAAAATAGTATTTTAAATGGACAAAAAATCTGGATTTTTCTAAAAGTAAAAAAAGAAGCCATATTTCCAAGTAATAAAGGAACTTTGGATCTTGTATTGTTACCCTCATTTAATAAATATGTTTATAGTAATGGTAAAATGAAAAATAAGAAAACTAATTCACCTATTTTAAAAAAAATATTGAGAGACGAAATTATAGATAAGTGTTTGATTGTGTCAATAGGTGGAACCATTATTGGGAATGAAAATATTCTAAGGGATGTTTTTCAATCCTGACTTTACTCGATATGATATTTAGATAATGGATTTATTGATGGTTTATTCTTATTTCTCCACTCTAAGCAATGTATAAAAGAAATTGCAGACTCTACTGTTGTAAGGACCGGAATTCCCATTTCAACAGCTTTTCTTCTGATTTGGTATTCATCGTCCAGCATTCCAACATACTTTTCTATTGTAGAAGTTGATGGAATATTTATTATGAAATCTATTTTTTTGTCATAAAGGAGTTCTGAAATATTTGGTTTCCTTATTGGTTCGCTTATCTTGTGCACTTCTTGAACATTGGCGGTAATATTATTTTTAATAAATTCAGCTGTGTGTTCAGTTGCTAATATTTTAAATTTCATGGAATTTATAAGTGAAATCAACGAAAGCATTTTTTCTTTATTTTTTTGTCCACCTATGGTTATTAAAGCCGATCCGGAAAGTGGTAAATTATATCCTGCTGCTTCGTAGGCTTTAGAGAGGGCATCATAAAAACTGTTTCCATGACAAGCAACTTCACCAGTGGATTGCATTTCAACTCCTAAAACTATATCCGAACCTTCTAATTGCATAAATGAAAACTGAGGTACTTTTATTCCAAAGCCACTAACTTTTAACCATGGCTCATTAAGGTTGTCAGGTAAATTACCGTTTATAATTGCTTTAGACGCTAATGAAATCAAATTAATCCCAACTATTTTTGAGACAAAAGGCATAGTTCTTGATGCTCTAATATTTGCCTCTATTACATATACTTCCTCGTCCTTAACCAAATACTGAATGTTAAGTGGACCTTTTACTTCCAATTTTCTTGCTATCATATTAGAATAATCTACTATTGTATTCATTGCTTGTCTATTCAATCTCCATGGTGGTATACACATCATTGCATCTCCAGAATGAATACCTGCATTATCGATGTGCTCAATTAATGCGCCTATGATGACATCCTTTCCATTACATACTGCGTCTACCTCAACTTCGGCTGAATCTTGAAAAAACTTGCTGATCACAATTGGATGTTCAGGACTAACTTGGGCCGCTTCATTAATATATCGTTCTAATTGTTCTTCATTCCAAATTACTTTCATTGCTGCACCACTTAAAACATAGGAAGGTCTTACCAAAACTGGGAATCCTACATTTTGGGAAAAAGTTTTCGCTGCATTTAAATTTGTAAATTTATTCCACGGAGGTTGCTTTATATTCAATGAATCAAGTAATCGACTAAATTTTTCTCTGTCTTCAGCCATATCAGTATGGATACTGTCGGTACCAATAATACGTACATTCAGTTGTCCTAATTTGGGGACAAGATTATTTGCTGTCTGTCCTCCAACACAGGTAACTATTCCTTTTGGGTTTTCCTTTTCATAAATATCTAGAATTCGTTCTAATGATAATTCTTCAAAATATAATCTATCGGATATATCGTAATCAGTAGAAACAGTTTCAGGATTACAGTTAATGACTGATACAGATTTTATGCCGTTATTTTTTAAACCCCAGACCATATTGACCGTCCCCCAGTCAAATTCTACGCTGCTGCCTATTCTATAAGGTCCTGCGCCAAGTACCATTACAGAATTTTTCTCTTTTCTAAATACGATATCGTCTTTGTCTCCACCATAAGTTAGATAAAGATAATTTGTTTTTGCAGGCCATTCTGCAGCCAACGTATCTACTTGTTTTACCACTGGGTTGATACCAAATTTTTTCCTCAATTTTCTTGCACTCATTTCTTTCAGACCTAAACATTTTCCAATCTGTAGATCAGAAAATCCGTATTTTTTTGCATCTCGCATTAAATTCTCAGAAATATCAGATACATCTACCTCATGTAATTTATCATATAAATCTAAAATATTCTTGATTTTTATTAAAAACCAGGAGTCTATTGTTGAAAGTTTACTTATTTTGGATATGGGAATGCCCAATCTCATTGCCTTAACAACATCAAATAATATTTCATCACTTGGGTACAATAATTTTTGCTCAACCAATTCTAATTCTTCCTTTACATTTTCCTCATTTCCAACCAAACCCAATTTTCCGGTATCAGTCATTCTAATTGCTTTTTGTAGGACTTCTTCAAATGTTCTGCCTATTGCCATTACTTCCCCTACTGACTTCATACTAGTACCAATCCTTCTATTAACCAATTCAAATTTTCTGAAATCCCATCTAGGCATTTTTAGAACTACGTAATCTAACGAAGGTTCAAAACATGCTGTGGTAACTTTAGTTATGCTGTTAATTAGTTCTGTGAGAGAGTAACCGAGACCCATTTTTGCTGCCATATATGCTAATGGATATCCCGTTGCTTTGCTAGCTAGTGCTGATGATCTCGAAAGTCTAGCGTTTATTTCGATTGCGCAATAAGATTCGCTTAATGGATCTAACCCAAATTGAATATTGCACTCTCCTATTATGCCACAATATTCTATGGCCCTAATGGCAGCGGAGCGCAATTTGTGATATTCTTCATTATTGATAGTCTGTGATGGGGCAATAACAATATTGTCTCCTGTATGAACTCTCATTCCTAAAACATTTTCCATATTGCAAATTGCAATACTGTTACCCGTACTGTCTCTCATCATTTCATATTCTACTTGTTTCCAACTTCCAATGTATTTTTCAATCAAAACTTGATTTACCAAACTTAAAGATAGTCCGCGTTGAACAATTTCTTGAAGCTCATATTCGTTATAGGCGACCCCTCCTCCTTTGCCTCCAAGAGTGTACGCAACCCTGATTATTACTGGATATCCTATTTTATCAGCGACATCCAAAGCTTCTTTCAGATCATATGCTGGCGCGCTCTCAAGAACGGGAACGTTACTCTTTATCATTGCGTTTTTAAATTGCTCTCTATCTTCAGTAATCTTTATGCTATTTATCGGAGTACTCAGTACACGTATTTTATATTTATCTAGAATTCCATCATCATGTAAAGATACCCCACAATTTAGCGCGGTTTGACCACCAAAACCTAACATTATTGAATCAGGAAGTTCTTTTTCTATTATTTGTTTAATATAATATCCATTTACTGGTAACAAATATACCTTATTTGCGAATCTCGTATCTGTTTGAATCGTTGCTATATTTGGATTTACCAGTATGGTCTTAATTCCTTCTTCGGATAAAGCTTTGAGGCACTGTGAACCGGAATAGTCAAATTGGCGGTCAGAATTTCTGACATTCGCCCGCTTCTCCGATTTTTATTGCTCCGCTTCCCAACACTATAGTTTTCTTTATCGATTCATTCTTTGGAAAATTTTCCCACCTCCATTAACTTTATCACTTTGAATAGACTTTTCCGTTGATCCATTATGTTCAACAAGATCTTTAAAACTTTCGAATACGTGCATGCAATCATATGGACCAGGAGATGCTTCAGGATGAAACTGCACTGCGATTATAGGTTTTGATCCATGTCTGATACCTTCAATAGTATTGTCATCAGAATTGATGTACCATACTTTAAATCCAGTTTTATCAAGCGTATTTGATTTCACCCCGTATCCGTGATTTTGGCTTGTAATAAACGTTTGATTGGTACCGACTTCAGTACAGCCTTTATTTTGACCCCTGTGTCCAAATTTTAGCTTATATGTATCTCCCCCTGCAGCAAGTGCAATAATTTGGTTTCCTAAACAGATTCCTAATATTGGCAATGATGAATTAAATAATTTAACGACAGTTTCTATTGTACTGTCGCACATTTTTGGATCGCCAGGACCGTTACTTATTATAATACCTTTTGGTTTATGTGAAATAATCTTATTAAAAGGTATATCCCATGGAACACGGATAACTCTGTAACCTATCCGTAAAATATTACGAATAATGCTATATTTTGTGCCTGTATCAATTAATACTATGGGCTCTAAGGAAGGATCCCCATACCCGATTGTTTTCCCAACGGATACTTGAGACATGAAGTTAAATCCATCATATCTAGTCTTTTTAATTGTATCCAGTAGATCTTTTGAGTTTATTTGATTTTTTGAAACTGAAAGAGCACCTTTCATCACTCCCTTAATTCTAATTTTTTTAGTTAAATCGCGTGTGTCAATCCCACTTATTCCTGGTATTCTTTCATCGTATAACCATTGATCTAAAGTTTTATGACATTCTCTATGATTTGCTACTTTAGACAGCTCGTGAACTACTAATCCGGAAACTTGAATATTATCAGATTCGAAATATTTTGGTAGCCCGGATTTATCCATAATGGATTTGCTCGGTACTCCATAGTTTCCAATGAGTGGATAAGTCATACACAGTATTTGCCCTTTATAGGAAGGATCGGTTAAAGTCTCAGTATAACCTACCATGCCAGTATTAAAAACGAATTCACCGCCAACTGTTTTTGGATAGCCAAACCCAGTCCCTTGGTACTTTGAACCATCTTCTAAAATGATCATCGCATTAAGGCCTATGTGATTACCATGAATTGTAGGAATTTTGACCCTCATAGAGTTGTAAAATATCGAAATTTAAATTTTCCTAACTTGATTCAATAACAGGTACTCACAATTTGCATTACTTACATGAAATTATCAAGTCTGCTAATAATGAATTTCGTAACAACGAATATTTGTCGTGAATAATCTTTACTTACTTTAACCAATCTATGGGTATGTCTTGATATAGTCCATTTGGTAATACTCTTCTGATTGAAATAGGCAAAACCTTTGCATCCAGCTCTGCAACAGCGATTGATATCGTATCATTAAACCTGTTTGATGACTCGATTAAAATTGGTGCACCTAAAGAGAGTTGCAATGATCTTGCACCTATTATTCTCGCACGTTCAAATCGAGTTAATGTTAAAGGCCCTATCAAGACTTGGCTGTCTTGGGGTGTTATTTCCCTTGATTCAAAGTCCATTTCTGAATAAACTACTACTTCGTCTTTTGGCCTGCTGCTTTTTGACTCTTCAATAGATTCTAGTTTCTCAATTTTGGTTTTTTTACTCCTCTTTTCTTTTTCTTGAGAATTTTTAATCTTTATTTCTTTATTTCTTTTTACTTTCGGTAGTTTTTTTACTTTGGGCAGTTTTTTTTCCTTATTTTTTCCAGAGGAAGAACGTCTTAAAACCAAGAATAAAACCAAAAAAAGTGAATATATAATTAAATGTTGCTAATATATGAACAAATTAATAGTCATCTGGAAAGTAAATTAGAATTAGGAATGATCTGGAGCAATCCAAACTCTGTCTCAAGAATTCATGTGGTATTTGAAGCTGTTGGAAAGGGGAAAATAGTGTTCGAACTTGTTCGTCATCTATCCCCAATAACTTTCTCGAACATAATCAAAATAATGCCTATTTCCGGAAGATTGCATTTTTTGGAGCGTAATATAGGATATGTAGAAACAGGTTTGACCGTAGGTGCGGAAAAACAGAAATCGATATTTAAGAGGGGGGATTTGGGATTCAGGGTTTCGAACGGTTCAATTTGTATCGTGTTGCAAGATATTAAAGGAATCAACATGAATCACATAGGTCATTGTGTTGAAGATCCTCTTTTGTTAGAATCAGTTGATTCGGGCGAAATCATATTTATAAAGCGGGCCTCTTCATGACAAATAATCAGGTAAGGGGTGCATATCACCAATATTTCCATCGCTCAAGTGTCATTTATTTGAACCTAGCAACAAAATTATCTGGACTATCGTGGGAAAGCATTATGAATATTGGATTGATTTAGACTTGGGTTATTGTTCATGTAACGATTATTATTATAGAACGCTATCAGGTCAGGGTATGTGTTATCATTTAGATTTTGTTAAAGAAAAAATAAATTCAAGAGTTGACACGATTCACTTTTCTGATTCGGAATATTATGATTTTGTAAAATCAGTGGTCAATGATAATTATCTGATGATTCGGAATGAAAAAGGCGATTTAGATTGATTTGGGCACTTTTGTTGAATACTTAATTCATGATAGAAATTGAAACAATATGACAATATCCTGATTGTAGGTTCTGGAGGAAGAGAACATTCCATAGGATGGAAGCTTTCAAATGATACCAAAAAAAAAGTATTTTTTGCTCCAGGGAATGGAGGCACGGAAAAAAATGTTGAAATAGATTCTGATGATATAATGAAATTTTTTGAATTTGCAAAGAAGATCAATTCTTTTACCATAGTGGGACCTGAAAAACCTCTTTCATTGGGAATTGTCGATTTATTTGAAGAGGGTCAACTGCCTATATTTGGTCCTAACAGAAATGCTTCCAGGTTAGAATCAAGTAAAGTATTCGCAAAACTTTTTATGCGTAATATGGGAATTCAAACAGCTTCTTTTTCAATATTTTCAGATCCAAATAGTGCAATAGAGCACGTCCACTCATCATCAAAAAATGTAGTCGTCAAGGTTGATGGTCTGGCCGCTGGTAAGGGAGTTTTCGTATGTGAAAATGGTAAGGAGGCAACTGAAGCCATACACAAGATCTTTGTCAATAACGAATTTAGAAATTCTGGCAATAAGATTGTTATAGAAGAGAGGATTTATGGAGATGAGGCTTCTTTTATTGCTTTATGTGATGGAAAATCTATAATTCCATTAGCATCTAGTCAGGATCACAAGAATATTTTAGATGGAGATAAAGGACCAAATACTGGTGGGATGGGAAGTTATTCTCCAACGCCTCTAATCACAGAAAATCTGAGTAACAAGATAATGGAGAAAATAATGCAACCAACAATAAAAGGGTTAAATGCGCTTGGAATTAAATTCAAAGGTTTTCTATATGCAGGCCTCATGATAGAGCGTGGTTCAAATGAACCTTATGTGCTAGAATTTAATGTTAGAATGGGCGATCCTGAATGTCAATCCATTTTGTCAAGAATGGATAGTAACCTATTACACTATCTGGAAGCAGCCATGGATGAAAAGCTTGAATCGATGCCGCCAATTAAATGGAAGAATAAACATTCAGTTTGCGTAGTTATGGCTTCAAAGGGTTATCCTGGAAAATATCAATCAGGAAAAGTTATTCATGGATTAGATTTCAATCCTGATGACGACACGTATGTATTTCATTCAGGAACTAAAAAAAATTCAAGAGGAGAAATACTTACTAATGGTGGTAGAGTATT
>Ga0184626_10000162_pt1 | contig 17235 bp, 15 predicted proteins | sample PLM3_60_b1_FD_133142 | JGI IMG/M metagenome (GOLD analysis project Ga0184626, IMG submission 133142) | Groundwater sediment microbial communities from an aquifer in East River, Colorado, USA - PLM3_60_b1 | ecosystem: Environmental > Terrestrial > Soil > Riparian zone | place: USA: East River... | reverse complement strand
TGATTCTATTCATCCGAGAATTGCTCAAATAAGCAAGGAGAAACTCTTTTTGACAACTCAAGCTTTCCCGACTGCCATGCAAGTTCTTGAACGGTTGATTGATTGGTTCGGACAGAACAGAATAAAATGAATAACCGCTACTCTTATCGATGGACTTAAAAAATACGCTAGAAAATGAACAATGAAACTCGACGTCGAACTCGGCGGCGAACGATCCTGAGCGTAACAGTCGCCTACTCCACAAGCTCAACATCTCGCTGCTCCAGCGCAGCCATCAGAGTTTGCCACGGCAGGAGGGCACATTTTATACGGACAGGGAATTTACGAACGCCCGAAAGGGAATTGAGCGCAGGCGGTTCAAATAACTCGATTCCGGTAGAAGCTGGTTCTGTCAGCATCTTGCAGAGAGTCTCAAAAGTCTCCTGTGCTTCGGCTCTACTCTTTCCTTTCACAGCTTCAGTCATCAGCGAAGCCGAAGCTTTTGAAATAGCGCAACCGGAACCCTGAAAACCAATGTCGCAAAGTACATCATTCTCCGACTGAACGAATATGGTAACTTGATCCCCGCACACAGGATTGTATCCTTTTGCCATCCGGTTGGATCTTTCCGGCCTATAGAAATTTCGCGGATTCCTGTTATGATCCAGGATCACCCGTTGATACAGGTTATTTAAGTCGGGCATCAGTTGAAGATGGTCCTGATCTTATAGAGGGAATCGATAAAAGAATCGACCTCTTCTGTTATGTTGTAGAGGGCGAATGAAGCACGAGCAGTCGCGGGCACGTCAAACCGCTGCATCGCGGGCATCGCACAATGATGCCCCGCGCGAATCGCTACCCCTTCCTTGTCTACGATCGTCGCCACGTCGTGAGGATGCACTCCTTCGATCACGAAAGATAAGATCGCCGATTTTTCTCTGGCTGTTCCGATAATCCGGGCGCCGGGAACCGCCATGATTTTCTCGGTCGCGTAAGCAAGCAACTTCTGTTCATGGGCTTCAATGGATTCCAGTCCGATCTCACTCACATATTCAATGGCAGCGCCCAGACCGATTGCTTCTGCAATGGCAGGTGTTCCAGCCTCAAATTTCAAGGGCAAACTGTTGTAAGTCGTTTTCTCAAACGTCACAGTGCGGATCATCTCACCGCCTCCTTGGTACGGCGGCATTTTTTCCAGGAAACCGGACTTGCCGTAAAGAACGCCGATCCCGGTTGGTCCATAAACCTTGTGGCCGGAAAATGCGTAGAAATCACAATCCAGATCCTGCACATCTACCGGTAAGTGTGCAGCAGCTTGCGCGCCGTCAATCAGCACGGCTGCTCCCATTTGATGGGCTGACGCAATGATTTTTCTAACTGGATTGATGCTGCCGATCGCGTTTGAGACATGCGCTACAGATACCAACTTTGTCTTTCCGCTGAGCAGTTTTTCATACTCTTCCATCATCATTTCGCCGTTCTCATTTACGGGAATGATCCTGAGCACAGCTCCGATCTGGTTACACAGAATTTGCCATGGCACGATGTTTGAGTGGTGCTCGATTACCGATAGAATGATCTCATCCCTTTCGCGGAGAAAAGTTCTGCCATAGCTCGCAGCAACAAGATTGATCGCTTCCGTTGTGCTCCGAACGAAAATGATTTCTCCAGGATTTGAAGCGTTTAGAAAGCGCTGCACGAGTATTCGCGCGCCTTCATAAGCGTTGGTCGCCGTTTCACTCAGAAAATAAATGCCGCGATGGACGTTTGAAGTTTCAGCGGAATAGTAGCGAAGCATTGCCTCGATGACTCGCTGAGGTTTTAGAGCAGTCGCAGCATTATCCAGATAAACCAGCGGCTTCCCGTAGACCTTCCGGTGCAGAATCGGAAAGTCAATCCTGATTCTCCGGACGTCGAAGGGCTTCATTGGCTATCCGGTTTCCTGCCGGAGCCCGCCTTAATTCGAAGAGGAGTTCGGGGATGAATCGGCCCGGTACGCTCTCTCAGAAATCCGGCGGGGTAGCCGGTTTGAATAGCCTGGATCTCTGCAACAATCGATAGGGCAATTTCATCCGGAGTTTCTGCGCCGAGATCAAGTCCTACAGGATTATAGATCCGCGAAAGTTGTTCTTCAGTCGCAGGGAAACCTTCGTCTCGCAAATGCCGAAGCATCATTTCCGCTTTTGCAGAAGGGCCGAGAAGTCCGATGTAGCAGACCGGAGAGGGGAGAAGATGCTTGAGATAATTCAGGTCCGTCTCATAATGATGCGTCATGAGCACCACGACGGTGCGCGAATCCAAGACAAGATTCTTTGAAAGATCCGCAGGTTCACTGAGGACGATTGTATCGGCTGACGGAAATCGATCAGGCCTGATGAAAGCAGGTCTTCGATCCACTACTGTGACATTCCAACCAAGCTGTTTACCGAATGTTACCAGAGGGACCGCATCCGGGCCGGCGCCAAAAATCACAAGGGGGATGGGCAATGGAATCACTTCGATCAACGCTTCGCAGGATTCGTTGTTGAAGTGTACAGACCGGAAGCCCGATTCCTCTGCGGCCAGTGCCGCATAACATTCCTTCAAGAGCATAGAGACAACTTCCAGATTTTCGATATTTTCGATATGATGCCGGCCGGATTGAACCATCACGCGACTCCCTACGGATACTCCGGATTCTCCTTCCACGCGAAAAACAGTCGCCATGATCCCTTTCTGCCGGTTTCGAATGCACTCCGCAATGAAGTCCAGGTGTTCCTGGCCGGACAACTTTTGAAACGGTTCCAGGAGTATCTGCGCGACTCCGGTGCAACCCAATCCGAGCCCAAACAGGAAGTCATCTGATAAAGTAGTGTCAAACGTGAGTGTAATTTTCTTGCCATTTTCGATCGCTTTTCCGGCCTTTTCAATGAGGTCACTTTCAAAGCAACCGCCGCTGATCAAACCTGTTGTGCTACCATCTTTCGTCATTAACACGCGAGCGCCAGGGCGGCGATATGTGGAACCGCTCACCTTCACCACTGTCGCAACGACAAAAGGCTCTCCTGTTTTCCTCAACAGGGCGAGCCGTTCAAAAAAGTCTTTCCACATAAATTCTTATGAACCGGGATTTACCGGCATGCTCCTCTGAATGCTCACGACTTCAGCCATGATGCTCAGCGCAATTTCCTCCGGTGTCGAAGCATGGATTTCCAGACCCGCAGGGAACCGCACACGTTTCAACGAATCCTCTGAAACCGCGACGGACCGGAGTCGCTGGATCACTTCTGCTCCCCGCTTCTTACTGCCTACAAGAGCTATGTAGGGAGCCGGTGTGCTCAAAGCCTGTTCTAAAGCCTCTTCATCAAATCTCCCGCGGCTGGCCACAACTATGTAAGTGCTTGTTGTCACGTTGGCTTTTGTGAGGTCGAGATCATTCAGAATTTGATCCGCATCCGGAGCATCTTCCTTCGTAATGAGCGGATCAACAACAGCAACACGAAATTTCAGCAGCCGACCTAACTTGATCAGCGATTGAGCGATCTCATCCTGGCCAACAATGAGCAGATGAGCCATCTGCTCCATCGAACGATCCTCCAGTTGCAGGCTGCTCCAAACTTCTTGTGCCGGATGGTCCTGGATCGATTGCGCCTTTGCCAGATCTTCCGCTGTATCAATGTCAATCAAGACTCCGATATCTTCCACAGGAAGTTTGCGGATTTTGTCAGAATGAAGTCCGAACAGGGAGCGGCAGCCGATGTCTCCCGAAATCTCCATCATTTCGTTAAATAGAGACCTGTCGATCAGGACTGGGTTGCCGCGAAAGCCTTTGTAAACCGGCAAAATAATCGATGCGCCGGACTTTTGATATTCTGAGATCAACTGGTCGATGACCGCGGATTTGATGAAGGGCTGATCTGCAAGGACAATCAAAGCCGCGCGGGCATCGGAAGAGACGGCCCGCAACCCTGCCTGGATCGAAGTGCTCATTCCGTTTCTGTATGCCTCGTTTACTACTAATTTTGTAGTTTCATCCATCCGGAGGGATTTCAAGATAGTATCCGCCTGATGACCCAGCACCAGTACCGTTTCCCCGGCTGCGGATTCCTTTACAGCTCCCAGCGTAATCTCCAGCAACGTACGTTCGCCTACCTTCATCAATTGCTTGAGCGAGCCCATCCGGCTGGATCCGCCGGCAGCAAGAACAATCGCGGAAACAAAAGATTCCATGCAGGATCCTCAGGTTGCAGCGCTCATAAACTTGCCCGGATCCTTATCGAATGATGATTTGCAATGAGCACAGCAGAAAAAGACTTTCCGGTTGTCATAGTCAGAATTGTATTTAGCCGTTGCAATATTCACCATCATTCCGCAGACTGGATCCTTCGCTTGAGCAGGCTCAATCACCGGGAGTTTCGGCATTTCAGGGGCGTGCGACTTTCTTCTTTCCTGGATCACTTGTGCCAGGATGCTTACGGCAATCTCCTCAGGGGAACTAGCCCCGATGTCCAACCCGGCCGGTACCCGGACCGTGTTGAGGCGTTGATCCTGAAACCCTTTCTCACGGAGATAGGTACGGACGGCCTCCCATTTTTTGTTACTCGCTACAAATGCAAGGTACGGAGCTTCAATACTTAACGCCTGTTCCAAAGCACCCTCATCATCTTCTCCTTGAGTCGCAACAACAATACTGGTCTGAGGAGAAGCCTTAATATTCCGGCTCTCTTCCGGTGCAATAATCGAAACGCGATAAGACATTACTTTTGCCAGCTTCGCCAATGTCTGGGCGACCGGAGATCGGCCAAAGATCACCAGGTGCAGTTTTGGAAGCACAGGTTCAATAAAAATATCCAAGGTTCCTCCACTGTGACACATCATGGTGTAACCAGTGATCCCATCAACGGGATCGGCGCCTGCAGTCGGACTAACCCGAATCAACCGCGGGACTCCATCTTGCAGGGACTTTAGTGCTTCCTGAATTACGATCGGTTGCGCACAACCTCCCCCAATCCATCCGGACAATTTTCCGTCTTTGGAAATGATGGCACGATCCCCCGGTTTGCCGGAAGTGGGCCGCTCGCATCGAACGACAGTAGCTGCGGCAAAAGGTTCATCGCTGGAATGCAACTCAGAAGCGCGTTTTAGAAACGTATCATACACGTGTGAACGCCTCTCTCTTCAGAAAATGCTTCTCCAAATCCAAAAGGCTTTGCAGACTGTGGGCCGGTGCAAACACATCCGCATAAGGGAGCGCAGCAGCCATGCCGCGCGTCAGCGGCTTGTAGTCTGTCAGCCCCAAAAGGGGATTGAGCCAGATAAGCTTCCGGACCCTGCGCTTGATAGCACGCAACTCTTCCGCCAACATTTCCGGTGTGCCGGTATCCCAGCCATCACTCAAAATGATCATCAAAGAATTCGGGGTCAGTATCCTTTTCGCGTACCTTCGGTTGAAGTCTCGGAGACACTCACCGATTCTGGTGCCTCCCGACCAATCTTCCACATTCTCGGAAACTGCCTGGAGCACAGCCGTTAGATGATCTTTTCGCAGCGCACTCGAAACGTGCGTCAGCCGCGTACTAAACAAGAACGAATCAGCCCGCTTGAAGTATTTGTGCAGCGCATAGAGAAAGCGCAACAGGAAGGTGCTGTAAAGATCCATCGAGCCGCTGACATCCAGCAAGGTTACCAAACGAACCTTCTTGCGTTTCCGTCGTTTGAACCGGGTCTCAAAGGGTTCACCACCATGACTGATACTGTGACGAATTGTATTCCTCAAATCGACCTGGCCTTCCTGTCCGTAGGAGCGCCATCTTCGTACCATGCGCAGACTCATCTGCTTCCACAGCCGGAGCGCAATTTCGTCCAGGAACGGAAGATCGGCAGCAGGAATTTTCGAAAAATCCATCTTCCTGAGCCGTTCTTGCGCGCTAGCGCCTGTCGTTTCTCTTGACTCCATTTCAGATTCCACCTTTTCTTCAGAAGTGGAACGGGAGAACTTTCCCTCCAAAGCTCGAATCCTTGGTGTGGTTCTTGTTTGCGGCTGCCGTCGAGCTTCAGGCGGAAGCGATGGATTCCAGAACTGTTCAAACAATCGCTCAAAAGATTCGCATTCCTCTCTCGAAGAGCAAAGAACGGCTCTAAGGGCAGACTTTAGTGCTTGCCTGTCGGTCAGTGTGACGAAATGAACCGCTTGGAGGGAATCGATCGTTTCCTGGATTCCCACAGAAAAAGAGTTAACGCGAAGGAACCGGCAGAATTCAATAATGGTTCCTGTAATCATTTCCCTTTGCCTTCATAAGGAAAGAATTGCGGCAATTCCTTCCTGTTGCACCATGTTGATATCTTCGTTGGATTTCAAAATACAGCCCAGGGTCTGCGCGACCGTTTCTTCGTTCAGCGATCGTTTCTCTAGCGAAAGAAGCGCTGCCGCCCAATCGAGTGTCTCGGCAACACCCGGAGGCTTCGACAGGTGTTTTTGCCTGACTACTTGAATGAATTTTACAATCTGTGCAGCAAGCTCGCGCTCAATATTTGGAATCCTCTTGAATACGATTCGCAGTTCCTTATCCAGGGTTGGATAATCAATCCAGTGATACAGGCAACGCCGCTTCAGCGCATCACTGAGCTCGCGCGTACGGTTTGACGTCAATACGATGTGCGGAACGTGATTCGGACGGAGCGTACCCATTTCCGGAATGCTGATCTGGAAGTCGGAAAGCAATTCCAGCAGATAAGCCTCGAATTCCTCATCAGCTCTGTCAATCTCATCGATCAGTAGAACGGGTGCTGCACTATCGGCTGTAATTGCTTTCAAGAGGGGACGCTTCAGTAGGAATTCAGGGCCAAAGATATGTTTCTCTTTTTCCTCAACCGTTGCGTCTGTTCCCTGCTGAATCTTGATTGCCAATAACTGCTTCTGATAATTCCACTCATAAACAGCGGAGCTGACGTCCAGACCCTCATAACATTGAAGGCGAATTAGATCCGTTTGTAGTGATGATGCCAGGACCTTCGCTACTTCGGTTTTACCGACACCGGCATGTCCTTCGATTAACAGCGGCTTCTGGAGCTTCAAAAGAAGAAAAACTGCTGTCGCAAGAGAGGTATCCGCCACGTATCCGTGCTCTTCAAGACTCTCCAAAACAGAATCGATGTTCTTAACAGCTTCCATCTTGTTCAGTGTAACAGAGGACCTTTATAAGGTGGGAGAATTACTACACAATCCTCTGTACATGCTACTTGTTAATTCTACGGTTTGGAACTCGGGAAAACCATTATTCAGTGGGACGACCAAATAGGCTTTTGAAGAAACGGGTAACTGCGCCCCGGATCACGCTGAAAGCCAGCGGTATGGCTTTGATCGGCTCTGGATCCAGGCTTGAGGACGGCGGTGTTGAATTTAATGTCGATGAACCTGTTACTGATGGATTTGATGTAGATGGATTTGATTTCGATGGATCTGGTGTCGATGCAGGATTTTCCGCAACTTCTTGAGCCAGCCGCGATTGAAACGACTTCGTAAACTGTTCAAACATATAATTGGACACATCGTCCATCATGCGGGCTCCAAATTGGGCGATCCGGCCAGTAACGGTAACTTCGGTGGTTCCGGTAACTTCAGTTCCACCTCCCGGCAGCGGAACGAGTTTGCACACCATGCGCATGGAAGCTCCGCCACCGCCACGGGGATCCTGCCCGGTACCTGCCAGTTCCATTTCATAGTTCTGCGGATCCAACCGTTCGATTTTCACTTCGCCTTTTAATTGTGTAGTAATCGGACCGATCTTTACCGTGATTGTGCCTTTGTAGGTGCGGTCATCGATAGCTTCCGTAATTTGAGCTCCGGGAAGGCAGGGGGCGACTTTACGCGGATCGGCCAGAAACAACCACACTTTTTGAATCGGTTCGGCAACCCGAAAGGTTTTTGTCGACTTTGTCTGCATGAATTGAGATGACTATCTCTATTCGGCCACACCTTTTTCTTTCAACAACTGCCAGACCTTCCACGGAGTGATCGGGATATCGATATGGCGGACGCCCAGATGCCACAACGCATCCACAACCGCATTTACAATGGCGGGGGGCGCGCCTACGGTAGCCGATTCACCCACGCCCTTCGCTCCGAAAGGATGATGCGGAGAAGGTGTGCACGTTTCGCCGGTTTCCCATTTGGGAGTCTCAACGGCTGTGGGCAGTAGGTAGTCCATAAAACTTCCACCTTGAATATTTCCTTGCTCATCGTAAAAGATGCCTTCGTATAACGCAGGCGCCAGGCCCATCGTTAGACCGCCATGAATCTGTCCTTCCACGATCATGGGATTGATCCGGTTTCCACAATCATCAACAGCAACAAATCGGCGAACTTTCACTTCGCCGGTTCCTTTGTCAATATCCACCACGCAAATGTAGCTGCCAAACGGGAAAGTCAGGTTCGGCGGATCGTAATAATTCACTGCCTCCAGCCCCGCTTCCATACCGGGCGGAAGATTGGTGTATGCCGCAAAAGCAATTTCCTGCATGGTCTTGGCTTTTTCGGGAACGCCTTTGACCTGAAATTTGTAATCCTTCCACTCCAGATCTTCTTCGCTCACTTCCAGCAAGTATGCTGCAATCTTCTTTGCTTTCTCGCGAATTTTTCGTGCAGCCACTGCGGCGGCGGCGCCTGCAGTTGGTGTACTTCGGCTGGCGTAAGTGCCCAGACCGTAGGGGGCAGTATCTGTATCACCTTCTTCGATCTGAATGTTTTCTGCAGGGATACCGATTTCTTCCGCGATGATCTGAGCGTAAGTGGTTTCGTGTCCTTGCCCCTGCGATTTCGTGCCAAACCGGGCAATCGCTTTGCCGGTCGGATGAATGCGAATCTCCGCGCTGTCAAACATCTTGATGCCGAGGATGTCGAAATGCTTCGACGGTCCTGCGCCTACAATTTCGGTGAACGATGAGATTCCAATTCCCATCAGCTCCCCGCGCGCGCGTTTCTCGGCTTGCTCCTTGCGCAAGTCGCTATACCCGATCATTTCCATGGCGCGATCGAGCGCTGCGCCATAGTTTCCGCTGTCATATTCCCAACCGAGTACAGACTTGTATGGAAATGCTTCCGGCCGGATGAAGTTCTTCCTGCGAAGGTCAGCAGGATCCATCTTCAGCTCATGAGCAAGGATGTCGGCCATCCGTTCGATGGCATGTGCTGCTTCCGTTACTCGAAATGAGCAACGATAGGCGATGCCACCCGGGGGTTTGTTCGTGTATACGCCATCTACCTCTGCAAAGGCATTGCTGAAATTGTATGAGCCGGTGCATATGGAGAAGAGTCCGGCAGGGAATTTAGATGGATTAGCCGCGGCATCGGTATATCCGTGATCGGCAACCGTCTTCACGCGCAGGGCTTGCATCGTGCCATCTTTTTTCGCCGCTATTTCAGCCGTGATGTGGTAGTCGCGGGCAAAGGAATCTGCCTGAATATTTTCCATGCGGTCTTCAATCCACTTGACGGGCTTGCCGGTAAGGACAGATGCAGCTACCGCAATCACGTAGCCGGGATAGACCGGGACTTTGCCTCCAAAACCCCCACCAATATCGGGTGAGATGACCTGAATTTTCTCTTCGGAAAGTCCGACGTGTCCGGCGACCAATGCGAGAACAGTCCGGATCGCGTGAGGCGCCTGTGTTGTCATATAAAGCGTTAGCTTCCCTTCAACCGGATCCCAACTGGCGACACATCCGCAGGTTTCAATGGAGCAGACGTGAATTCGTGGAAGATAAATCTGTTCCTTTACCGTCACCTCGGCTTGCTGAAATGCGCGATCGGTTGCGGCTTTATCTCCTACTTCCCAGTGCCAGATGTGATTGCTCGGTTTATCGTCACGCACTTTTGTGGCACCCGGCTCCAACGCTTTGAAAGGATCAACGACAACCGGCAGCGGATCATATTCCACTTCCACTGCGGCCACACCATCTGCCGCGATGTAGCGATCCGTTGCCAGAACGGCTGCTACTTCCTGTGACTGATATTTCACAGTATCAATCGGCAAGACCATCTGCTTGTCGCTCATCAAAGTCGGCATCCAGGCGAGTCCGTATTTATCAAGGTCCTTTCCAGTGATCACTGCCAGAACTCCGGCAATCGCCAAAGCTTTGGAAGAGTCTATGCTCTTGATCTTAGCGTGTGCATAGGGTGAACGGACGATGTCCAGATAAAGCATTCCGGGTAATTTGAGATCATCGATATAATTCCCTTTACCTTGAATGAAACGGGCATCTTCCTTCCGCTTCATTGAATGTCCCATACCATGAATTTCACTAGCCATGACTGAAATCTCCTTTTTTGCGCAGAGTTATTCGGACTTCGCTGCAGCGTACTGGATGGCTTTGACAATGTTCACATAGCCGGTACACCTGCAGAGATTTCCGGAAATTCCCCAGCGTATTTCTTCTTCCGTTGGTTTGGGATTGTTTTTCAACAATGCATACGCGGACATCATCATTCCGGGTGTGCAGTAACCGCACTGCAATCCATGTTCCTGGTGGAAGCCTTCCTGAATCGGATGAAGCTTTCCATCCTTTGCCAGGCCTTCTACCGTTAGAATTTCTCCGCCATCCGCCTGTACAGCAAACAGTGTGCAGGACTTCACCGCCTTTCCATTCCACAGGATTGTACAAGCGCCGCAATTGGTCGTATCACAGCCGATATGGGTGCCGGTTAGATTCAGGATTTCCCTGATGAAGTGGACAAGCAGCAATCTTGCCGGGACATCCGCGTCGTGTTTTGTACCGTTCACTGTAACTTGAATATGATGAGTCATTTTACTTGTCTCCTTTTGCCCGCTCCCAGGCGCGGTTGAGGGCGCGAACTGTTAGGGTCTTGATTAACGCGCGCTTGTATTCTGCGGGTCCGCGAAGATCGGAAGACGGCTGCGAAGCGGCGGCAGCAAGATCACCGGCTCTGAGAAAAATCTGCGGATCCGGTTTCTTTCCCTGCAAGAAATCTTCGGCGTCTTTCGCTTGAATCACAGCAGGCCCGACGTTTGTTAACCCGATGCCGGCTCGCTCAACACTGTCATTCCTCCCGAATGCCAGTTGGACTCCCACAGCGGCAATGGCAAAATCTCCAACTTTGCGCTCCACTTTGAGATACGCGCCGCCACTGCCTTTACCGGGGACAGGCACCCGGATCTCCGTGAGAATTTCATCGGGTCTGAGTTCAGTCGCAAAAAGGCCTGTAAAAAACTGATGGATTGGAATCGTTCGCTCTCCCTGAGGCCCCCGCACAACGATCTGCGCCCCCAATGCGATCATGGCCGCAGGATGATCATTTGCCGGGTCAGCATGCGCAATATTTCCGCCCACAGTAGACATATTCCGTACGAGCGGATCCGCGATCACTCTCGAAGTATCCGCAAGAATCGGATACCTGGAACGGATCAGATCGGAAGCCTCCAGGTCCGCTTCGCGAGTCAGCGCCCCGATCTGGAGCGTACCATCTGATTCTTTCAAGTGGTTCAATTCTTCGATACGGTTGATGTCGATGAGCACCTGCGGAAAAGCGAGGCGTAGCTTCATCATCGGGATCAGGCTTTGACCACCCGCTAAAATCTTCGCTTCCTCTCCATGTTTTTGAAGCAGAGAGATGGCTTCAGAAAGCGTTGTGGGTCTACAATATTCGAAGGAAGCTGGGATCATTTGTGCCTCCTGGTTGAGTTGGGTGAAGAGAATTTTTTGGTGAAAACTCACTTTAGTCTTCAGAAACAACCTTTGTCAAGCAAGATAGTTGCGCTAAGATCTTAATTCGGGAAAAAAAACAACGAAATTCACCTTCTGCAATGCGAATGAACGAGATGAGAATACGTAACCATTTGGTTACGCTTCAGGATATCGAGAAAGCGCGTGAGCGCATCCAGGGGATAGCGTTTCGGACTCCACTCATTCGCTTGCATGTTGAGGATACGTCTGCGGAAATCTATCTAAAGCTGGAGAATTTGCAGACAATCGGATCTTTCAAAATTCGCGGAGCGGGAAATGCCATGCAGCTTGCAGGTTCCGCTGCCATTGCTGGTGGCGTTTGGACCGCAAGCGCCGGAAACATGGCGCAAGGTGTCGCCTGGAACGCGAAGCGCGCCGGGGTTCCATGCACCGTGATTGTTCCGGACCATGCGCCCGAAACAAAGCTTGCGGCGATTCGCCGGTTCGGCGCTCAAATCATTCCAGTTTCGTTTGACGAATGGTGGCAGGTGATTCTCACAAGCCGTTCCGATCACGCAAAAGGTCTATTCATCCATCCTGTTTCGGACCCTGCAGTGATGGCCGGAAATGGGACGATCGGTTTGGAAATTCTGGAAGATTTGCCGGACGTGGACGTTGTGGTTGTGCCGTATGGCGGTGGAGGATTGAGTTGCGGGATCGCGACCGCAATGCGCGCACGAAAGCCCGGGATTCGTATCTATGCCTGTGAAGTAGAAACTGCAGCGCCGTTTGCCGCATCGCTGGCAGCAGGAGCGCCTCGCGAAATCTCCTACACGCCGAGCTTTGTGGATGGTATCGGAGGTAAGAGCGTACTGCCGGAGATGTGGTCCCTGGCCAGCTCACTGCTCGATGGCTCGCTTGTCATGAGTCTGACTGAGATCGCCTCTGCAATCCGCCTTCTAGCTGAACGCAACCGCGTAATCGCGGAAGGAGCAGGCGCAACGCCAGTTGCAGCAGCGCTTTCCGGCAAGACAGGCACAGGTAAGGTCGTCTGCGTCGTGTCCGGCGGCAATATCGATTCAGCGAAGCTGATTAAGATTCTGTCAGGCGAGCTCTAGGATTTCTCGCAAAGTCGCTTAGAGCGCAAAGCACAAATTTCCCTTTACTTTGCGAACTTTGCCTTTGCGAGAAATCCTCCACGCGGGGGGGAACCAAATCGCAATTTGGTGCGTCTTATAGATTGAATGCATCTACTCCTTTCTAGTTAGGGGCGCCCGCAACTGGCGGGCGCTCCTGCCCCCTAAACGGTTCTACAGCGCAGCGATCTCAACTCGGGCGTCGTTAAAACAAGCACCACCGGCCGTGCCAAGCGTATCAGGAGACAGCGCGTTTGAAGTCCGACCGTTCAACGAAGATTTTCTCCAAGCACCTTTTGGAATCGAAACCACACCTGTGCGAAGCTCCGAACGGATTCGAAGTTTACAATGCACTTCGCCATATTCGTTGTAGACGCGAACTGCCATTCCATCTTTGAGATTTCGCGGATCCGCATCGCGCGGATGTAGTTCTGCGAACAGTTCCGGCAAATTGTATTCCCCCATAGAAGAGCTGATAGTCTTGTTTGATGCAGGACTGATCAGCGCCAGCGGATAACGCGAATCGTCGCTATCTTCAATGAACTCGTACGGCCGATCTCCAAGCTCAGACGGCGCCAGATTGATTTTGCTGTCCGTAGTCCAGGGAAATGCTGTCTGAAATTGAACCGGATGCGGCCCGGGGAAATCGAAAAAGAGCACGCGTTTCTCTCGAAGCTCTTCGAGGGTAACATCTTTTCCCAGACCGCGAATTGCGCCTGCAGCGCGACGCAAATAGTCTTCGGTGGTTTCATGGAACGCTGTGTCGTTCCACCCCATCCCGCGCCCAAGCATCGCGAACACTTCTTCATTCGGTTTGGCTTCTCCGCAAGCAGGAATTACAGGGGACAAATATTGCAGTACATAACTTCCGTAGGATTTCTTGATTTCTTCCTGCTCTAAGAAAGTTACAGCAGGCAAAAGAACATCGGCGTAGAGCGCTGTGTCGGTCATGATCTGGTCAAATACAACAGTAAACAGATCGTCGCGCGCAAGACCCTGAAGGACGGCATTCTGATTCGGCATGGTTGCTGCTGGGTTGCAATTGTAAACAAGCATTCCTTTGATAGGCGGATTCTTCTCTTTCAAAAGAAGCTTGCCCAGATGATTCATGTTCAATTCGCGTGTGGTCCAGATCGGCGCATCCACCAGCTTATTGGTGATTACTTTAGTAGCGCCGCTGTTGCTGAGCGTAAACCCGCCACCACGGACTCCAAATTTTCCAAGCAGGGCAGGCATAGCGAGAATCGCTGCGGAGGATTGGCCTCCATTGCGGTTCCGTTCCTGACCCCAACCGAGCCGAATTACGGCAGGATTTGCTTCCGCATACATATTCGCGAGTTTCTCAATTTCGGCGGCTGGAACCCGCGAGATCGACGCTGCTTTATCTAAAGTGAATTCTGAGGCTCGTTCAAGCAGAACATCAAGGCCGATCGCATGCTGGGCGAGGAAATCGTTTGCCAGCATCTTGTTCTCATGCCAGTATCGGATCATAGCCAGCGCCACCGCGAGGTCTGCGCCGGGATAGACGGCAAGATGCAGATCGTATTCACGCCGGGAATAATTTAGCTTCGGATCAACGATGGCAATTTGCGCGCCGTTTGCTTTCGCCCTTTTTAGAATAGGAACCAGGTGAATGTTGGAGGCTTTTGCATTCGCTCCCCAGATCAAAATCATCTTTGCGTGCACATAATCTTCAAATGCTACGCCGGCCATTTTGCCGTACATTCCGGCAGCCGCCGCGCTGGTTGGCGCTGCGCACACTGTGCGCGCCAGACGAGAGGCGCCCACCTTTGCAAAGAAGGCCTTATCGCTCGTGTCTTGACCGAGGATCCCGTTTGATCCACCGTAAGAAAAGGGAAGAATCGCCTCTCCGCCAAATTGTTCGCGAATCGATTGGAATTTGCTTGCAATCATCTCGACAGCTTCATCCCAGCTGATCCGGACAAATTCACCCGCACCCTTTTTGCCCGCGTGTTTCATCGGATACAGGATACGATCTGGAGAATAGAGCCGCTTGGTGAAGTTTGCGACCTTTGAACAGATGAATCCGTTTGTAGTGGGATTCAACGGTGAAGGCAAAATTTTTGTGACGCGCCCATCCTGAACTTCGACGTCCAGACTGCATGTGTCCGGACAATCCATCGTGCAAACCGAAGGGAGCGTTTTGATTTCCATCAATCTCCGACCACCTGTTTTCCAGAAAATGGTTGTTTCGAAGGTGGTAAGCAGAGTTTATCGGAACAAGCCTGAAACTGTAAAGTACCATTTACAGGAATTTCGCCTGAAATCCCGGGATTCAGCTTGAGAAAAACGGTGATGCTGATCTTATCTTGATAAAAATTCAACTTCTTTTGAAATACATCCGAATAAACTTCCACAGGCTTTGGAAATTCAATCTTATCCACCGTAAATGCCCCGGATTCTTCCACCAGAAGCCGGCTAGGTTTCACCCCTTCGATCTCCGGTTTTTCGGAGAAGATGTGAAAGTCTTTGTTGATGTCTACTTCTACTTTCGCTTCGATCATTTCTCCTGCTTTCGCACCTGAAGCCGGGACGAACTTGAGTTTGAGCGGGGGGTCCCGGCGAAACTGGGCCTGGAGCAAGCCGGCAACAAAGAGAATCAGAAGACCTGCGATCAAGCCCTTTTTCACGTCAACTCCAGTTTTTCCAGCGACCGTTTCACCATGACACCGATCATGTGGCGCCTGTAATCCATGGTGCTTGCGGAAGTCTTTAGCGGCTTTGCAGTTCGCATCGCCAGCGCGCGCACCTGGTCCATCGTTTGTGGAGGATCTTTGAGCAGAACGGGGAGCGGGTTTACGGCGGTCAATCCGATCCGCAAATCCTGGAAGCTTCCATTGGATTTCTTGACAGCTACCGCAACTCCTGCAAGGGGATAATCGACGGATCCGCGGAGGCGAAACTTCTCATAGGATCCAGCATATCCGCGAGATTCGGAGGGAATCATGATTTCAGTAAGGATTTCGCCCGGCTCAATTCTGTTACGGATCAGCCCATCATTCACAAAGAATTCCTGAAGCGAAAGAATTCTGTCTCCTGCTGCTGAAGAGAGTTTGATTTTCGCATGAAGCGTGAGCAGAGCTGCCGCCGTATCTCCCGAATAAACTGCCCAGCACGTTTTGCTTCCAGGGGCGACATGACACAACGAGCCGTCTTTCTTGATGCAAAAACCGCACGATTGGCGCCAGAAATACGATTGGTTATACCAGTAGCACCGGGTATCCAGGCAGATGTTTCCGCCGATCGTTCCAACATTCCGCAATCCTGGCCCGGCAACCGTATAGGCTGCTTGCTGCAGAACCGGAAACTCTTTTCGGATCAATGGATTTGCGGCAACTCCGGCGATTGTAGTCAGCGCACCAATACGCACTCCACCTTCCGACAGTTCATGGATCCCGTCCAGCTCAGGAAGAGATTTAATATCGAGCAAATATCGCGGTTCAAACAGGCGCTGTTTCAGACTTGGCACGATATCCGTTCCGCCGGCAAGAATTTTTGTGGACTCCCTGTTCTCCGCATAAAAGGAGAGTGCTTCTTTTAGCGTTTCCGGGAGGAATACATCAAATACTGGAAGTGTCATTTTTTTCTTTGAGTGCTTTCAAAATCTTTTCCGGTGTAAAGGGAAGTTCCTTGATGCGCACACCGATCGCATCGTAAATTGCGTTGGCAACCGCTGGAATTACGGCAGCCAGCGATCCTTCACCAGCTTCCTTCGCTCCATAGGGCCCTTCCGAATCGGCGCTCTCTACAATAATCGATTCGATCACTGGCGAATCAAGAATACCCGGCGTCTTGTATTCGAGAAGTCCCGGGTTCATGATCAATCCCTGATCGAATAAAACCTCTTCTTGCATCGCTTGTCCTAAACCCATCGAAACAGAACCTTCAATTTGTCCTTCTACAGTAAGTGGATTGAGGGCAAATCCACAATCATGTGCAGCAATGACACGGTCTACTTTGACTACACCGGTTTCAGGATCTACGGTTACTTCGGCAACTTGAGCACTGTAACTGTACGCAGGGGAGGGACCTACTCCAGCTCCTTTGAACTTGCCGCCCTGTGCTTCTTTTGGCGGTGTATAAGAACCTTTGGTAACAAGCGTTCCTCCTTGCGTGCCCAATGCATGTATGACTGCTTCTTCAAAACCGATACGTTTCGCAGAATTCTCCGAGTCAAAAATGAAGTTGTCACGGTTTCGCAATCGGTCCGCCGGAACATTTAGCAATTCAGATGCCGCTTTGTTGACTTTGCTTCTCATTTCTCGCGCAGCCTGCAAACAGGCATTACCCGCCATAAAAGTCACGCGACTCGAATAACTGCCCAGATCCAGCGGAGTCAGATCCGAATCGGCAGAGATAATCCGGACACGATCGATTTCAATTCCAAGCTCTTCGGCCACAATCTGTACCTGAATGGTATCGGAACCTTGCCCGATTTCTG
>Ga0184626_10000159_pt1 | contig 17301 bp, 20 predicted proteins | sample PLM3_60_b1_FD_133142 | JGI IMG/M metagenome (GOLD analysis project Ga0184626, IMG submission 133142) | Groundwater sediment microbial communities from an aquifer in East River, Colorado, USA - PLM3_60_b1 | ecosystem: Environmental > Terrestrial > Soil > Riparian zone | place: USA: East River... | reverse complement strand
TGCCGTACACCGACGGTAACCGGCTCTTTAACGCAAAGCCAGGGATCCGTTTTTCATTAGCCGGCCGGCCCCCGCCGGGCGCATAGAGTCCATCCGGGCGCTGCTTACTCAGCGCAGCGAATACCTTCTCGAAACCGTCCGCATCTCGTACCTCCCAAGACCGAACAGTCAACCCCAGCGCGCGCGCCGCGGCTGGGAGATCCTCTTTCACCTCGCGTGTCGTGCCCGGAATGGCGGGATCGTAGAGAACCGCGAGACGGGCCACTTTGGGAACGGCTTCTTTGAGCAGCTCCAGCCGCTTCCCGCCTAATTCTCTGGAAAGGTTTGTAAGGCCGGTGACGTTGCGACCGGGACGGGCAAGGCTTTCAACGAAGCCTGCCTTGACAGGATCGGACCCAGAGCCCGTCAAAACGATGGGAATCGTCTTGGTCGCATTCTGGGCCGACCGGATCACCGTGTCCCCTCCTGCTACCACGATGATATCAACCTTGAGGCGCACCAGCTCGGCCGCAAGCTCAGGGTACCGATCTTGCTTCCCCTCCCCATATCGGTACTCGATGGCGATGTTCTGTCCTTCTATGTGGCCACGCTCGCGCAGAGCCAGCCGAACTGCCTCGGCACGGGCGGACTCACTAGCTGGATCGCCCGACGATAGATACCCTATCCGAGGGACTTTCTTCGACTGCTGTGCCTCGGCTATGACCGCGACACCAAGCAGTACCACTACAATAAGGATTGATGGCACCGCAGCCCTCTTCATTGCGCACCTCGTTTCGAGCGTTATGTATCACGCGGATAGAGATAAAGGAAAGTGTGATTTACACGGCGGAAGGCGACAGGGATTCGTCAATTAAGAAGGCCAGGGCCACCTTGAGATTGAACTGAACGAACGACGCGTCAGGCATATCTCACAGGATTTGTTCGAGGGAGAATTCAGTTCAATTAGGAGCTTAACGATTGCCTTCACCTGCCGCCGACGAGCGAAGCGCGGCGAGAACCAAAGAGCGACGCTCTTGGGCGGTCCGGTTCAGCGCGTTGTTAGAGCACGTCGTCATCATCCGGCTCCGGTTCCCTCAGACCAAAGATTACCTCGGCTATGCGCTGCACCTCATCAAACTCTGAGGCGTCCAGCGCGAACGAGACCTCGACGTGATTGTTGGTCTTTCTCACGATTTCGAGCGCAAAAGGGGAAAAAGGGGTCTGGAGTTGCATAGTTGCTCCAGCTTTAGCCTATGTCATGATTCCACAGCAGGTGAAGACCTAAACAACTCCAGACTTGACCCTAAGACTGAGACGAGTTGCCAAAAAGCGTCCGGCTGAATTTGCTTAACTGCGAGATCGCTTGAGGCGGAAGTTCAAAGTTCAACATTCCGAGTTCAAGTTTTCCTAGGCGCTGATCTCTTTCAGAAAGACTCTAAAAGACTTTAAGGGTCAGACCTGAGAGCGCTTTTCCCGTTAGCCTTCGCGGGTATGATGGTACTGATTTTTTTCCGAAGATGATCGCCGAGGAATCAAAAAATGAGCCCGCGCTGCCTCCAAGGAATAGACTTCCACGACTCAGGCCGATGTTTGGACGACAGACCGAGAAGAGTTGACCCTTCGTGAGGAAAGAAATTCCGACCGCAGCTCAGTACTTCGATAGAACCTGCTGCAACTTCTTCGCACCGGCCGGCGGCTTTACCTTACCGGCGAGAATATCTTTCGCCGCTACCTTCTTACCATAATATTCCGCGTTGGCGTCATCCCGAGTGGCGATGACCGCTCCCTGCAATGAAACGCCGGCGAAAGCTCCTTGGCTACGGCTGTAAGTATACATAGCCGCCTGCAATGTCACGCTGCCCTCGGCGGTACGTCCGACGGGACCTACCGCTACGCTCATGCCGGCTCCGAGGGTGACGTTGCCCCCTTTCGAGAACGCATTGACGGCCTCAGGAGTGTTAAGGACGATCACAAGCTCAGAGACCTCGGCCCCAGCCTGAAAGCCGACTCCTACTCCTCCCGTACCGATTGCCGAGGGACCGCTCCAACCCTTACCGACTCGCGCAATGACAAGGCCGCTTCCGCCTTTGCCAGTGACGATGAACCCGGCCTTCGTAACGGTGAGGATGGCCAGGCCCTTTGCGGCGCGCATAACCGCGGGCGGAATTGATTTCTCAGGGATCTCCTCGAAGCGCTCAATGATCGTTACCGCCTGATCAACGTCTTCCTGCAAGGTGGCATGCGCGGCAGTGGCAGTTAGACACGCGCTGAGTAAAATTGCCGCAAATGAAAAAATTCGTACTCTCATGCTGTTGGCTCCTCTCTTGTGGTTACAAATTGTTAAGAGCTAGTCCTTATCGCTAAGAGACGCTATCAAGCTATGCGCGCAGGAGTCAATCTCCTGAGCGGAAATAATGTTGTGAATGCACAGACTACAGTGCCAGTTACCTCCAGCCGGCAACGCCGTTGAAAGAAGGATGGAGATGGGTTCAAAACTGAGCTGGACATTTTCTCCCGCTTGGGGTAATCCGGGCATAACCCGATGGGAAAATGACCGACCCATGAAACGGTGGACGATCCTAATTTCTTTGACAGCTTTCTTGCTGTCTCCATGGGCTTCATCGTTTGGAGCGGAGACGCCGCTGAAGACGATCAACGTGGCGGTGCCCGCGGTATCGCTCTTACAGGCGCCGCTGTTCGTTGCCATCGATGCCGGGGCATTCAAGAAATATGGTATGGATGTGCGCTACGTCCTCACGGGCGCCCGGACTATCCAGGCTCTGGTCGGTGGCTCGGTCCAATTCGCCCAGGGTGTTTCCAGCCGGACGGTTCCCTCCGCGGTTCTGGGCGGAGCGGACGCGATATTGATCGCGAACTTCGTCGACAAGCTCCTGTTCACGATGCACAGCGCTCCCGAAATCAATTCCATGCAAGACCTCAAGGGGAAAGTTGTCGGTGTCTCGGGAATCGGCGGCAGCACCGACTTCGCTACCCGGCTGGCGCTCCGTGAAGCCGGGTTAGTCCCCGACAAGGACGTAGCGATCCGCGGCGTAGGCGGAGTTGCCGAGACTGTGGCAGCCATGAAGGCGAAGGTCGTCCATGCGGGCACTCTCTCGCCGCCCTCTTCGTTCGTCGCGGAGAAGGCAGGGTTCAAGATGTTGTTCGATATGAGTAGCTTGGGTGTCGATTATGTCTCGTCGGGTCTCGGAGTCAAAAAGGCGTCCATCGCCTCCAATCGGCTAGAGGCAAAACAGTTTCTCATGGCGATGATCGAGGGGGCGAAGATTCTAAAAACAGACGAGGAGTTTTCGCTCCGCGTGCTGACCAAACATACCAGAATCTCTGACCGCGAGCTGCTGAAACAGAGCTACAACTACATGAGACCCTACTTTCTTAGGGTTCCGTATCCATCTTTCAGGTCGATCAAAGATACTTTGGATATTCTCGCCAAGGATCTCCCCAAAGCGAAAGACGCCGACCCCAGGGAATTTATCGACAACTCGGTCCTCAAAGAGATCGAGGCAAGCGGATATATCGAGACCGTCTATGGCAAATAAAATGGAATGCCGATTCATCTCCGCCGACGACCATATCGATCTGCGCTGGCTGCCCAAAGACCTGTGGACGGAGCGCCTGCCAGCTCGACTGCGCGAGCGCGGCCCGCGCGTGGTGGAGAATGAAAAGGGCGCGTACTGGACTTGGGAAGGTCAGACCTTTAGCCCGCATGGTTACTACACCGCCGCGCAGGGGAGCGGCGCCATGTGGGCGATCGAACGCGGCGGCGTGATGCGCCAGGGCGAGCTGCGTCCGACCACCGCTGAGCTTCGTCTGACCGATATGGACCGCGACGGCGCCGACGCTTCCGTCATGTATGGCCCCACCGATCCGATGGCGATCGCTGACCCCGAGCTCAGGCGTTGCTGCTACGAAGCCTATAACGACTGGTTGATCGACTTCTGTGCGGCGAAACCGGAACGCTTGATCGGCGTCCCCCAGCTCTCGATGGAGGATCCTGAGTTTGCCCGTGACGAGCTTGATCGTCTCGCGAAGCGTGACGGGCTGCGTCATGTCAACATTCTCGCCTCGCGCGCGAGCCCACCCGTCTACGACGACGCGTGGGAGCCCTTCTGGGCCCTGGCTGAGGAAGTGGATATACCCATCGGTTTTCATCTCGCCGTCTTAGTAAAAAAAACGCGCCTTGATGTGGGCGATCGCGGCGCCGCCAATCTTGTGGTCTCTGTGGCGTCCCGCTTTGCCCAAGAGCCGCCGGGGATTCAACTTCTCGAGCCGATGACGGGCCTTATCTTCACGGGCGTCCTCGACCGCCATCCGCGTCTCAAGATCGTGATGGCCGAGGCCGGGCTCGCTTGGATACCAAGCATGATCCAGGGCCTCGATATTTGGTACCAACGCACGAGAGACGGCCGCAGACTCACCGGCGATAGTCCTATAACTCTGCCTAAGTTGCTCCCGAGCGAATACTTCCACCGGCAGATTTGGATCAGCTTCGTTGACGACCCGCTCGGCGTCAAGATGGTGGGCAGCATTCTCGACGTAGACAAGGTGATGTTTGGTTCCGACTACCCGCACCCCGCGAGCACCTGGCCTCATTCGCAGCAGATCATCGAAGAGCAGGGCCTCTCGCCCGATGTCCGGCAAAAGATCTTCCGCGACAACGCTCGTACGCTGTTTGGAATTTAGTTAATTACTAAGGAGTTCATTGGTTAATAGACATACGACAACCAAGGGGCGAGTCGTGGAGAGCGCACGCGAACCTAAAGGAAGCGTTCAGGCCCGGGCCGTTGGAATAACCGCCCCTGGAGTGGACCGGGTGGTGGCCGACAAGGCTCAGACCTATTGCCCGCGCTTAGAAGGGCTCGTCTCTTGGTTTCTGAGTTGGCTAGATACTTATGAACACCTCAATAATACAGCTCGAAGTTGACAGCTCTCTCCCCGTCGGGGACAATGCGCGCAAAGGTGGACACAACCATCCTCCGCGTTGTCCTCATCGTTTTTTCCGTTCTGATCATCATTAGCCTCTGGGGCTTCTATTCTTCGATTCGACCGCCGAAGATTATTTCCTCAATCACCCCGCGCGACTTAAAGATGAATTACGAGGACGTGTCGTTCAGAACGGCGGACGGCCTCACGCTTCGCGGCTGGTATATCCCATCTGCGAAAAGGACCGAGAAGACGTTGATCCTGCTCCACGGCTACCCTGCGGACAAGGGAAATATCTTGCCTGCGCTGGCGTTTCTGCACGAGGACTTTAACCTCCTCTTGTTCGATTTCCGCTATCTCGGGAAAAGCGAGGGCAGCTATTCTACGGCCGGAGCTATAGAGGTCGAAGATCTCCTCGCGGCGATTCAATTTCTCAAAAGCAGAGGGGTCAAGGAAGTAGGCGTGTGGGGATTTTCCATGGGTGGCGCCGTGGCTTTGATGGCGATCGAGAAAGCCCCCGAGATCAGAGCGGTCATCTCAGAATCAAGTTACGCCAGTCTCGCGGCAATGGCTTTCGAGCTCCTTCGAATCCCACTTCTCAATTATCCGATTGCCTATCTCGTCGGTTTCTGGGCCAAGCTTTTTCTTGGTATCGACGTGAGAGATGCGTCGCCGGCGGATCGAATCCGCAATACCACGCTTCCTATTCTCCTAATTCACTCGTCGGCGGATGCTGTGATCCCCTTTTCCCACGCGCGGCTTTTGCAGCAGGCCCTAGCAAAAAATCCCAACGCTGAATTTTGGTTCCACGAGGATTTTGCCCACGGTCAACTGGCTTCCGACTACCGAATCAGGATTAAAGACTTTTTTCTTAAACACCTCTCGGAGCGCGTCCCTTAAACGAGGGAAGAAATGGTCCCGCAACAAAAACGTGTGCTCCAATTTTCACATCTCGCCATAGCATTCCGGCTTTTACAAGACAGATTGAAGCCAACCGAGACTCCCGAGAAAGCTACAGCGCGCGACCAAGCTAAAGAGTTCAGCCGCATTCGTTGCCCGCTCTGCAAATGGCGTCCGAACGCTTCGAGCCGCTGGTATTGCGGCGACTGCGATTACCCGGAGTACTTCTTCGACGGCTGCGGGACGGCGTGGAATACGTTTAAGACGCACGGGCTCTGCCCCGGCTGCGGTCACCAATGGGGCTGGACAGTATGCCTAAGCTGCCAGCGCTGGTCGCGGCATGAAGAGTGGTATGAAAACTAAAACCGAATTACCGGAAAGACACGCAACCCTTTAACCGCCCAAAGAGAAAGGTTAGTTGGATTGGCCTGAAGCAAACTGGCGATTTGAAATATACGCAAGAATGGCCCTTGTCTTATTCCCTTATCTTTACGATCAAACTCAACCGTCTCAATCCAGAACCCAAACACTATATTCGCGAATGGCATCATACATCGCATCCGGGGCGAGGTCGGCGCCGTTTGGCCACTGTATCGCTCCCAGCACAACTCGGGCTTGAGCAAATACTGCCGGGTCTCGCAGCGGCTCGAAGATGGTGCCGTCGATCCTTGGATCGCTTAGAAACGAGCGCATATCGACGTCCCCGGTCACCCCGTCCACAAAAGCCACGCGGAGCCGAGAATCCGGCAAAGCGGTCACGGACGTTATACGCCACGGAACAGCATGCCGTATCGGCGGTTCTACTTCAGGGGTTCGATTACTTTCGGGGCTTTCAGTTGGCTGCATAGGTTCCAATTCTCCATCAATTCATCGCGATGTTCGGTAGCCCACTCCAATACTAGCGCCATTGCTCGGTGAGGCAAAGAGCCGCGGATGACACGGAAGTCTCGCAGCTCAATCAGCGCTTCGTGCTCGGCGTAAAGAGCATGGAAGTGCGGCGGCGCATGATCCCGCCAAAACATCTGAATCACGATGCCATAGAAGACGCTGATCGTCGGCATAAGAGTTCAAAACAAACCACCCGCTCGACGGGATCTTTCTCAGGATACTACGCAGGGATCGGATTCGCCAACCCATGTAAGTTACACGCAGACCCAAAATTAAAGAGAAATACTGGATGGAATGCCCGAAGTCTTACGGGAAGTTTCAGTTGTCTTGGGATTTTACCTGACAAGAAAAGAATTTCGGAATACAGAACCGACGATTCTAATGGTTGTTCTGTCGGACTTCGACCCACCTTTCACCTATCTAGCGATCATGCGCGGCGGCTTCCAAGTTTGATGGCAAATCTATGAGCACGGAGAATAGCGCTCGTTCAAGCTTCGTGATAGTTGCGGATTTGCGAAATTGAGCAAACGTGACAAGATTAAATTTGGCGTCAAAATAATCCGACCGTGGTAACATCTCAGCTCATATCGTGCGGAGACAATTCGCAGCAATTTGTAGACAGAAACCCCTATCCGAAATGCTGCCGAATTCGGCTTAGCGCTCGATGAAATCGTGAATGGACGACCAAACCTGGCAAAATATTTCCCGTAGAGCCATCGCGAAGGCTCAAAAAAGGGCGCGGCAGCCTGGCAATTGTCTCATCCCTGGATGCAATCAGAGTCCGATCGACTCTCATTCCCAACAACGGCGAGGACAGCTCCTAGCCATAGCCGTGGACGGGCATGTGTATGCCTTAAAGAGAGATTACTTGGGCCATTTTGATACGTTCCGATCGTTCCAAGGAATGGCCATCGAACGCGTTGGCGTTGGTAAAGTATCGGTCTTTTCAGGCTTCTGCCGCTCACACGATAACAACTTGTTTGCTGGGATTGAGAAGCGACCACTTTGCCCAACAGATCACGAGCAAGCAATTCTTCTAGGGTTACGTGCGATTGCGTACGAGTCAGCACAAAAACGGAAAGTGACTGTAGTTTGTAAGGCACTTTTGAAAGATGTCGGTTCTTTAATGACTCCCGAGATCCGTGAACGGATCGAAGCCATGTGCGCAGGTACGGATTTGTATGTCAAACGAGAGAGCGGTTACTACCTAACCTATTACTTACGCGCAACGCGAGATCCCGAAAATGCGCCGATCGTTGTTCTTTGGAAGGTAATCCCTAAAAATTTGGAGCTGTCCACAAGTTGCTGTATTTGCCCGTGGCTCGATGATTACTTTGAGCGTTGGTCTGCCGAAAGTCCGCAAAGCATCATCACCTTCAGCGTAATTCCGACTTCTACGGTCACACACGTGGTCGTGACATATCCGCGTGAAATCGCGGCCGATGCCGAAGGGATACGAAAGGCATTTGATGATGTTCCTCAGCTCTTTACCTGGATTGATCGCTTGGCCTTTGCGGAATCTGAAGATACTGCGGTGTCGCCACGGCTATGGGAATCTCTCTCTGAGGAAACGCGTCAAAAGATTGCCTTTGCAATTAGACACGAGAATTTTCGCGGTCGGCTCACGCCGAGTGAATATCCAAAAGTGCTTTCTGCCCAACTTATTGGGGATACCTAGGTATCTTATTTGAGCAATCGGAGCTCATCAGCCTCGCAGCATCGTAGGCGTCGCCGCGCTCCTGGAAGACGGTTGAACGGGGGAAAAAGCTCGGCGCGGCCGCGCCTACAACCTCACATCTCGTGCACACGCCACCCACGTCGCAAGCATTTACGTGGTCCACCAACACGGTCAATTGACTATCGTGACTCGATGGAGCCTGACTTGCTTAAGCTGCCGCCTAACTCTAAGCTCGGCAATTATTCGCGGCTGACGACTATTGACTCGCGTCAAGATAAAAATGGTAAAGGAAGCAGATCGCGAGAGAAGGGACGAACGATAGGATCGCGGCCCTGACCCGGCGTCGCCGATTTTTCCTTCTGCTTGGGGACCGGCACGGCAATGGCGCTGATTTTTTTGTTCCTTAGCAATCCAACGAGCCGCTCCGAATAGCAAACTCGAAATTGGACACATGCGTGCGTCGCTTATTCAGTCCCAGCCGAAGGTGATCCTTTGCGATAATCCAGCGGCGGCTGCCGGTCGCCGATGAGCGGCTTGTAGACGAAGCTTGGACCGCGGCTCTTGTCGAACTCACCCTTGGCGGTCTGGATCACATCCGGGCTGGTGTAGAGCTCCGCGACCGTGAGCGCCAGCGTCTTAGCCGCGACAATGGTTCCCTTGAGTCCGATGCTCGTACCGCCGGCGGCCGTGGCTTGCCAGGTGTGGGCCGCTGTTCCGGGAACCCAGGTCGCCGTATTCAGCGTCGCCAGTGGCGTAACCCAGCTCACATCCCCCGAATCGGTGGACGAATATTTCTGTCCATTGAACCGATATTTAGTGACCTCCTTTGCGCTTGTCAGCGCCGGCAGGTTCTTCCCCGGCAGAGTCTTCTGAAGCTTCTCCGCGAAGGCCATCTCCTCTGCCGTCCACGCGGGCGGGCCGATGCGACGAAGGTTGGCGTCCATGATACGGCCAAGCACGTCATTGGGCAGGATGCTGTAAACGCCATTGATGACCTCATAATCAAAAGTCGTCCCCGTGCCGAGCGCTGCGCCTTCGGCCGCTTTCTTGACGCGTTCGAAAACTTCGGCAACGACGCGGGGATCGGGGTGACGAACGTAGTAGTAGGATTCTGCAAATTCCGGGACGACGTTCGGCGCCGCGCCGCCATTGGTGATCACGTAGTGAATGCGCACGTCCTGAGGAACATGCTCGCGCATGTAATTAACCATGAAGTTCATCGCCTCCAGGGCATCGAGCGCGGAACGGCCACGATCGGGAGCAACGGCCGCGTGAGAGGCTTGGCCATGAAACCGGAACTTTGCGCTGGTGTTCGCCAGATTACGGTCCTGGGACGCATTGTTTGCGTCGCCGGGATGCCAGTACAAGGTCACATCCACGTCCTTGAAAAGTTCGGCGCGAACCATATAGACCTTGCCACCGCCGCCCTCTTCTGCAGGCGTGCCATAGACGCGGATCTGCGCCTTCATGCCGGTCTCTTGAAGCCAAGTTTTGATGGCGATGGCCGCAGCAACCGAACCTGAGCCGAATAGATGATGTCCGCAGGCATGACCGGCTATCTGATCTGGAATCGGCTTACGTTCCGGCGTAGCGGCTTGCGACATACCGGGCAGAGCGTCGATCTCGGCGAGGATAGCTATCACCGGACCGTCGCTCGTCCCCGCACGCGCGACAAACGCTGTCGGAATGCCGGCCACGCCTGCTTCGATTTTGAAGCCAGCTTTCCTTAGCTCGTCCTGGAGGAGCGCTGAAGTCTTGGTCTCTTGATAACCGAGCTCCGGTGCAGACCAAATTTTTAGTGCGACCTCCGACATTCGGGCGGCGTATGAATCGACACTTTTCATCAGCTTGGCTTGATTCTCAGTGGAAAGCTCCGCCGACGATCCCGTCCCGTACAGATAAAGAACGATGGCTGTCGCCTTGGCGACTGCATATAGGCGTTTCATCATATCCTCCTTTTTACGTGGCTTTGAATTTCAGCCTCTCGCTACCGACGACAAGATACTTCAAGACAGGGCCAAGATGTCAAGCTGGTCGGGCTTAGCCGGTGGCGAGTATGTAGTCGATGGTGCCTGTGGTGCCTGTGGTGCCTGACTTGGCCTAAGTTGCCTAACTCTAAGCTCGCCTCTTAATTACGCTTCGCGATTTTCAACTCGCTTCGCGCGAAATAGCGTCGGGGTACGTCTTCTTACTTTTAAACTCCAACGTCTGCAGCGGCTCCCACTCGAGCTTCGTGAGCACTGAATCGCAGGGCGCCTTCCAACCGATGAGCTGGAAACCTCCTGAGCACCTCGCTGTTACTCATGTTCCACCTCTTGAACTTTCTGTGATTGGCGTCGCAGTCTTTTGAACGGACGAGCGGTTGACATCATTAACAACTTCCCGTCCTGAGCCCCAGAATTCTATTTCGCGCGGAACCGAATTTCTCTAAGCCCGCCTTCGATACCAGTCACGTCAGCGCATGATCATGACCGCAAGCACGATGGTCAGATAGGCGAGAAAAAGCCAGAACTGGATGTCCTCGTCAAGGCTGTGCGAGATCTTCACGCCGAGTGGCGAGCCGATGAGCGCGCCGCCCGAGAGTCCGGCGAAGGCGGGAAGATAGAAATATCCGAGGGCGGCCGAGGGAAGGTCAGTTTCGTTCAGTCCACCGGCCACGTAACCGGCCCCCGCACCCACGCCGATAACCGCGGAAAGACCAGCGGCGATGGCCGATGCGAACTGGATTCGGTATCGCGCGGCGCGGAGGTACGGCACGATAATGATGGCTGCTCCCGCCCCGAGCAGAGCACCGCACACTCCCGTGGCGAGTCCGTAGATCCACAGGGACGCGCCACCCGGCACGGTGGGGGACGCCTGGATCACCTCCGAGTCAGTGGACCTCACAGAGGCTCCGTATCGACGATGCAACGCTCGGGCGATGGTGTAACCCACGAATCCGATGAAGAATGCGCGAAGGGCCAGGCCGGGCAGAAGATCGCCGCAGATCGCGCCTAAAACGGCCCCAATGACGACCCGGGGAGCGATGCGCCAGAACAACGCCCAGTCCAGATCGCCGCGACGATGCCGAAGCACCGTGGTATAGAGCGCCGTGACGACCATGACGACAAGCGAGGTGCCGATCGCGAGGTGCATGACATATTTCTCGGTGACCCCCTCCAGCGGCAGCGCGAACGCCAGCGCCGGGACGATCGTCAATCCGCCGCCCAGTCCGAACAATCCAGACACCAGACCGGCGACAACACCGGCGACCAGATAGATCGCTATAAGCTCCGTCGTCACAATCGCTGGGCCAGTCTACCGGAAGATCCAACGTTTTCAGTGTCAAGTACGCCTGATTGACTTGATCGAAATCTGCGCTATTTGCCGAAAAGCCCTTCCCGATCCAGCCGCTCGACGAAGGAAGAATCGATTAACGATGCGAGGTTTACATTCTTTGCTTTGGGATTGGATTCGGCGATGACGTCCAAGAGAATCTTCATCGCGCTCGGGTCAGCGTAGGGCTTTTTGAGCAGCATGTCGCGATAGGTCTCGTAGCCCTCTTCGACCATCGCCCGGTTCTTATCGAGCGGAACGCGGAGGTACTTGGCCAAAATTCGTATGTTTTCTTCCTTGTTGGCGTTGTTACGGTAGAACAAGATTCCCTCCGATAAGGCCTCGACGAACTTCGAGATCATGCGGGGTTCCTCGCGCAGAGATTTTTCAGAGACCGCGACGATATTGCACAGGTACGGGACGTCGAGAGGCGTAAGATCGACGATCAACTTGAAACCTTCTTTGGCCGCCATGGTTGTATAGGGAGGATCCAGAATCGCAGCGGGAACTTTGTTATTTACCAGAGCTTCGAAGCGAGCCGCCTTTCCTCCGATATTGAGGGGAACGACTTGCTCTCTCGTCAAACCAAGCTCTTTCAAACACAGGAGCAGACCGGTGTACGGCAGGCCCGAGAAGCTGGTGATCGCGACGGACTTGCCCTTTAGGTCGGCGGACGATTTGATCGACGGGTGAACGACGAGGGCGAGGTTCAAGCCGCGGGTCGTCGCCATGACCATTTTCACCGGGAACCCGCCCAAAGCGCTGTGGATCACCTTATCCGGCGAGGTCTGATCAAACTGAATGTCGCCTGAAACCAATGCGTTGATGTCGTTGCTGCGGCTAAAGGTTACAATCTTCGAGTCGAGATCTCTTTTCTTGAAGTAGCCCTTTTCCTCCGCGATGTAAGCGGGCATGTACATGGCGCCACGCACCCCTTCGCCGATAACGATCGACTTGGTTTGCGATGCGCCTGCGGCCGGCATCAAACAGACCGCAGCAACTGCGCTCACAATAAGGTCAATAAAGCGCTTCATAGAAATTCCTCCCCTTGTATCAATCCGCAGCCTCATGAACAGTTGCAGCTGATCACCGCTGAGTTGTTGGCTACGGCCGTTGTTTGCAGATGCGTGCCCGTGCGACCCGGGATATAAGCTGACTTGGCTCCCTTCCCACCGGCCACGACAATCCAAATATCCTCCGGTCGGTCGACGACACCTATCTTGGACTCATTGTGCTGAAACCAAAACGGTCTTCTCTTCGCCAAGAGTTCCAGGTTTTCATCCGAGATTTTTTCGTGCGGCAAGCGCGCAGCGACAAAAAGCTCGTTGCGAATAGCTGCTTTCGAGTACCCTCCGGTGAAGAAAATCGCCGCATGCTCCGGGCAAATAATCAGCATGGTCTCAGTCGAGGTCACGCCGCTGGTGAGTCCGCCTATCATCGTGAGGGCGAATGTCTTAAGCAGTCCCTTCGCAGTCTGGCTCGCCATATCCACGGCGCTATTCACACCGGTGCAGCCGAAAATGCTGACAACGTCCGTCTCCCGAGACAAGCCACGCTCCACATGAAGCGGCTCCCAGGGATTCTCCTCCTCGTTTTCAGCGATGCAAAAAGTGTATTTGGCGGGTTGACCGAGAGTGGCTTTGTCGTAGAGGCCGGGCGCCGCACCACCGATATTGCTCAGCACGAGCCGTAGAGCTCTGCCGATCGTGGAGTTGGCGCGCCAGCCCTGTCCTAAGACGTTGCTCGAATAGTTGATTCGCAAAGTATTTCGACATGGCCCATTGACAATTACCAGTGGAGCAACGTTGCCGGTGGTTGTTTGCACACCGTCAAGATTGAAGCGCGGCTGCAGTACGCCCTGGACGGCGGCTAGGACCAACGGGAAATAGTCCGGCAAACAGCCGGCCATCACGGCATTGGCGGCGACTCTCTCGACGGTGGCGATCCCATTGACGGGAGGAATGACACCCAGAATGTCATCCTTGTTTAGCCCGGTGCCGGCAATCATTGCATCGATCGCAGCTTGCGTGGGTGGCAGCATCGGCAGCCCGTCCGACCAGCCCCTATTTATGAAGTATTGAAACATCAGGCCTGGATCAGAGGGCGCCTCCACCGTCGCCATACATTCCGTAGGCCCGTCTGCTTCGTTCAAGGGATAGTCAGAGCGCACATTACCCGCCGTCAAGACCCTAACGATGGAATCAATATTTGACTCCGCCAGTGAGCGCAGAATATCGAGAGAAACTGAGCCAACCGGATGGGGAAGCTCTACAAGCGGCAAGTCGCTCAAGCCGCGGGTCAAAGATTCAGTCTTCGCAAGCACAATAAACTCGTCGGTGACCAGGGTGGCGGTTGGAACGCCCGCATTTTCCAGCTGAACGGAGTCGTGGATACTCCACGACGTGCAAGAGCCTCAATCGGCAAAGGCGTTGATGACGACGTCGCATCTGTCAGCGAGCTCCTGGAGAAAATCCGCTCCCGTGCGGGTCATTTTTCTTTTGGGGATGAGCTCAACACCGTCGTATCGTTGCTTCAGAAGCTCGCCCACATGAGCGAGAAATTTGTCGGCATTGGGTTTGTTATTGTCCAGCAGGCCAATGCGCTTGTGGCGTAGGCTGCGGTATTTTCTAGGAGCGAGCTTGGTTCGTTTAGAAACTCGAGGCGCCGTCGGATTCACAATCTTGATCAGCTCTCGTTCCATGCTTCTGACCTCCAAAAATCGTCGTTCTCGCCTGGCCGCTCTCCCGCGAAAAAGATTACTTCGACGTTCGTATAATGAACTTGTGACGGGCGTCAAGGGGAGGATTTTTCAGGTAACGCAGCGCAAGAGTTTGCCATCCAACTTCAACTTGGGCTATGCGGATTATCGGGACTGGAAAAATGGAATGTTGGAGTAACGGGCTGCTGGAATATTGGAATATTGGAATACTGGATTTAGATACATGATTCCATTTTTCCACCATTCCACTATTCTGATCCTTAGTACCGACTGAGCGCCACGAAGAATATGAGTTTTTTTCAATGGTTCTTTTCCAGCCTATTCGTCCTTATCTTCCCTGGCCTGGTGTTCGGCGCGGCTGCTCCGGTCCGTGTAAAGATCGGCACCGCATCGTTCAGCAGTAGCACGCTCAGTCTCTGGATGGCGCAGGAACAGGGAATCTTCACTAAGCATGGCATCGAAGCGCAAACCATTTTGATCCGCGGCGGGCCGACCTTAGTGGCGAGTTTGGTAGCCGGAGAAATCGACGTCGCCTTTACTTCGGGCGTATCCGTGCTCGGCGCCGCCGCGCAGGGTATCGATGTCAAAATGCTCACCTCCATATCGAGCCGGGTGAGCTGGAAATTAATGGCAGCGCCGCAGATCAAAAAAGCGGCGGATTTGCGCGGCAAGCGGTTCGGCGTTCAGAGCATCGTCGGCAGTACCTGGATGTATTCGATACTGGCCCTGGAGCAACTCGGATTGGAACCGAAGCGGGACAATATAACCTTTCTTCCGATCGGCGACCCTGTCACTATGGCTCATGCATTGGAGACGGGTAGGATCGACGCGGCAGTTCTAGACCCGGTGTTAAGCCGCGGGCTCATGAGTAAAGGCTTTTCACTTCTGCTGGATCTATTTGAGGCTAAGGTCTTTTTCCCAGGCTTGGGGTTGGGAGTAACCCGGGCTTATCTGGAGCAAAACGACTCCACCGTAGAGAGAGTCGTGACTGCCTTAACGGAAAGTCTCGCGTTCATTCAAGTGCCGGCGAACAAACCCATCGTACTGAAAAGCATGATGAAGAACCTGAGAATGACGAATCAGAACGCGGCGGAGAATGGTTACCAGGACCAACTGCTCACGCTGAACCGTAAGCCTTATCCATCGCTGGAAGGTTTGCGTAATGCGAAAAGGCTGATGGCGCTGCAAAATCCGAAAATTGCGGCTCTTAAAATAGAAGACCTGATCGATTCCCGCATTGTTCTCAAGCTCGATGAAGCCGGCTTCATCGACCGGCTTTACAGCGGTCCGAGTCGATAATTGCAATCTATGGAGCCGGTTCATTTCTATTCAGGGGATGCGGATACGGCTCAAGACTTGAAAACGCGAAAGCCGTTACCGCGTTGGCAGAAGGTCGTTGCCGAAGAGCTTTTTGAATAGTTCGACGACTTCCGGATCGCGAGGCAGATCCTTGATAACGTTGGCCAGCGCCTCCGGCATCAGTGGCGGCGAGTCGTCGCCAGTTTTTTTGTATTCGTTGTGAAACTCAGGATCTTTGAAAGTCCGCCGCATTGCTTCTTGCAAAACTTCGACTCGATCCTTAGGCGTCCCCGGAGGAAGCACAAACGGTGCGCCCGCCAGCTGAAACGTCCGATGCATCGTGATGAGTTTCCGCTCCTTGTCGGATCGAGCAAAGCTCTCCAGATCCGGAAGTTCAGCGTAGCGGGGATAGGGATGCTTTTGTCCTCTGGGCACTTCGATGATCGCATGGAGATCCACAAGACCTTTATCGATCAAGCCTTGGCGGAGCGGGTTGTCCGGATGGTTCGACCTAACGTCCACCTCGCCTCGTTGGAAAGCGGTATCAAGCTCTGGACCGCTATATCCTATGACAAATTTGGGCTCCTTAAGGCCGATCAAATACACAAACATTCTGCCGGTGTAATAGATGGTATGCCCCACCGACTGCGCGCCGAGCCTTAGTCCGGGCGTCGAGCGCAATTTCTCCAGGCTGCTCACACCGGCGTCCTTGCGGCTAATAAAGATGTGTGGGTGACCGCTGTACGGAGTGCCCAAATAAATAAATTTATCGATGTCGTAGAGAACTCCCGTCTCGCCGACCACAGCAGCCGGCACCAAGGAGGAGAGCATTGCACCCATCGTCAAACCATCCGGACGCGAAGTTCGATAGACGTGATTTGCAGCCTTGCGCCCGCCACCCCCAGGCATGTACTCAACAACGATGTTGGGATTTCCCGGAATATGCCGGCGTAAAAAAGCAACGACCGTCCTTATGCGCAAGTCTGCAGTACCGCCGGGATCTGTCGCCGCAACGACATTTATGTTCTTGTCCTGGTAAAAGGGGTTCTGGGCGGACGAAGAATTGGCCCAGAGAAGGGAGATCAGAAACACGATCAACCAAGACCCGACGTCAAAGGCAGCATTACGTATATCCTTGCTCTTCATACTCTCCCTCCGGAATAGCCCAAATGGGTTGCTGGAATAAGGGAGTATTGGCTCTTGAATGCATCATTCCATTACTCCATCACTCCAGTATTCCAGTCTTTACTTGTTTCGACTGGCGGATTCTAGGCGAATTGGCAGGAGAAAGACAAGGCAGAATCAAGCAAACGCAGCACCGGGGGCTTGCCATCGATCTTCGACTTGGGCTATGAGAGTTGTCTGGACTTAGAAACAAGGTGTTGGAACACTGGAATGTTGGAATAGTGGGCTTAAACGCAGCATTCCATTATTCCATCACTTCATTATTCCAACCTTCATCGAGGAGAACATTTATGGATTATTTTGAACCGAAAACGGTTAGTGAAGCGCTGTCGCTGCTGGCGAAATATGGCGAGCAGGCCAAGGTAATCGCCGGCGGCACGGATGTCATGGTCGACAT
>Ga0184626_10000158_pt1 | contig 17325 bp, 18 predicted proteins | sample PLM3_60_b1_FD_133142 | JGI IMG/M metagenome (GOLD analysis project Ga0184626, IMG submission 133142) | Groundwater sediment microbial communities from an aquifer in East River, Colorado, USA - PLM3_60_b1 | ecosystem: Environmental > Terrestrial > Soil > Riparian zone | place: USA: East River... | reverse complement strand
GTAGTAATCTTCTCCATGACTTCCCCTCTCAATCGATTGATGTTCGCACTTCAATCTTGGCACTTCGATGCCGAACCGAGTAGGGGAAGTCCTTTCCATTCGTTCGAGCGGACCCGCCGGGAAGCGGCTTCTTCGTCCGTGCAGCGGTGGCGGCGGGCCGCTCAACTTGAACGTTAGGCTGTCCCATAATCATAGATACTCTTACGTTATGCGACCCCTTCGGTATTCCATCAACGTCACATTGGACGGGTGCGGCGATCATCGTGCAATGGTCGCGGACGAAGACTTGCATCGTCACGCGGTCGAGAACCTCAACCGGGCCGATGCCCTCCTTTTTGGCCGGGTGACTTATGAAATGATGGAGGCAGCGTTTCGGTCGCCGGCGCGGACGGGAGCGAGGCCCGATTGGATGGAACCCTTCGCCCGGACGATCGACGCGGCAAAGAAGTACGTGGTGTCGAGCACCTTGAACCGGGTCGATTGGAACGCGGAGCTCGTGCGCGGGGATCTGGGGAAGGCCGTTCAGCAGCTCAAGCGGGAGTCTGGCAAGGGACTGTTCGTGGGAGGCGTGAAGCTCCCGCAGGCGTTGGCGGAGCTGGGATTGATCGATGAGTACGAGTTCGTCGTGCAGCCCAGGCTAGCGGGCCATGGGCCGACGTTGTTCGCGGGGCTATCGAAGTATGTCGACTTGAAGCTCGTGAGCCGGCTGGAGTTCGGCTCGGGGGCGGTGGCGATGCGGTATGAGCCGAAAAGGTAGCCATTTGTTCTACAGGGCCGCCAGCGGTCACTTGGCCGTGTTGCACTTGGTATGCGAATTCGTACTGCCTAACCCGTCGTTGCAGCGGACTCGCTTCGCTCGCCGCTGAACTCCAACGTTAGGCCACACGAACGCACCCAAGCCGCGGTTGCGCTCAGCGTGATCGCGCTGCGCAATGCCCGCAATTGCTCCCTGCTTCGCGGTGGGTCGGGCGGGTAGCCGCGCCGGTCAATACCTCCAGTGTGACGCGCACGCCGTCTGTATTGACCGCCCTTTGCGCCAGAAGTACGCTGGCGCAATGAATTCACGTCGGAAAATTCTTGGGGCCCTTGGGACGTGGTTGCTCATCGCCCCGCTCGCGGGGATTGCTCAGAGCACGAGGGTGTATCGCATTGGGTGGGTTTCGCTAGGCAAGTCCGACGCCCCGTCGCCGTTCTTGGATGCTTTTAGGCAAGGACTTAAGGAGCGCGGTTACATCGAAGGAAGAAACGTTGTTGTAGAAGCGCGACTGGCCGACGGCTCGCGAGAACGCGCCGACCAAATGGTCGCGGCGCTGGTTCAATCGAAGGTCGATGTCATCGTCACCCAGGGAGGCGCAGCGTGGAGCGCCTATCGTCACGCTGGGACGACGCCCGTCGTCATAGGTTATAGCGGCGATCCAGTGGAGGCCAAATTCGTCAAGAGTCTTGCCCAGCCGGGAGGCGCTCTCACAGGCATGAGCTTTCTAGCTCTGGAACTAGTCGGCAAGCGCCTTGAAGTCCTGGCCCAAATATTACCTGCTGGGTCGCGCGTTGCGATCATTGCCGACCCGGATCATCCGGGGGAGCAAACCGAGTTCCGGCGTTCGCAAGTCGCCGCGCAAAGCGTCGGAATTAAGGTGAGCTACTTTCCAGTGCGCAATCCGGGGGAACTGGAAACAGCATTCAACAAGATATCGAGCGACGCGATGCAGGCGATCATCGTATTCCCAGATGCGTTTACGCTCGATCAACGGGACAAGATCGCGGCGTTTGGGCTTAAGAATCGGTTGCCAATCGTTTCGGGCTGGAGCACGTACGCTGACAGTGGCTTCCTCATGACTTATGGCCCTAACCTTCGCGACTCCTACGCGCACTTGGCTACCTACGTCGACAAGATATTAAAGGGCGCGAAACCGGCAGATCTGCCGGTGGAGTTGCCGACGTCGGTTGAGTTCGTGATCAATGCGAAGACCGCGAAGGCGATCGGCGTGAAGCTACCGCAGGCAATGCTCTTGCGTGCCGACCGCGTCATTGAATGAATCACCATCTTGAACGCGCTTTGTCGGCCCGTCGGGAGAGCTACGCTGCGTGGCGTAGCCGCGTGTGGCCTAACCACGCGCTCAACCGGACGTGCCGGCACGTGGCTTCTTGCTCGGCAACGTCGGTGGCAGCGCGCCGGTTAGCTCAGACACGTTAGGCGTCGGACTCGGAGGTGCCATGTTCGTCGGACACTATGGCCCGAGCTTCGCTATTAAGTCGCTACGCCCGGCGATATCGATGTGGCTACTGTTCATTGCGGTCCAGCTTGTGGACGTGGCGTGGGCGGCACTGATCCTTCTCGGTATCGAGAAGGTCCGAATCGTCCCGGGGATTACTGCCTCGAATCCGCTCGATCTGTACTACATGCCCTATACCCATAGCTTGGTCGCGGCGATCATCTGGTCAGTGGCGGTGGCTTTCCTCGTGAGGTTTTTGCCCGGCGTGACAACTCGCTCTGCGGCGGTCTGGATCGGAATCGCCGTTTTCTCGCATTGGGTTTTGGACCTTTTAGTTCACCGGCCCGACTTGCCTCTCTATGACGACACGATGAAGATCGGGCTGGGGCTTTGGAACTATCCCGCTATCGCCCTCGCGCTCGAGGCGGCTCTCCTGTTTGGGGGCATGATCATGTACCTTAGGGTGACAATTCCCATCAATGCGATTGGTCGCGTCGGCCTGCCGGTCCTTGGGGTTGTGATGGTTGCTATTCAGAGTTACATCTTCTTCGGCCCCCCGCCCGCTTCTCCCGCAGCCGCTGCGATGACTGCATTGGCGTCTTACGTAGTGTTTGCGGCTTTAGCCGAATGGCTTGCACGTCAGCGCAGGCATGCCGACGCCTAACCCTGCGCTCAACCGGACGGGCCGGCATGTGCCTTCTTGCTTGTCCACATCGGCGCTGCCCGCCGGTTAGCCTGATACGTTAGGCGTCGTAAGAGGAGGATTCGATGAACCCGGCGCCTCTATCAATCTTCGATGCGCACCTTCACATAATTGACGAGCGCTTCCCGTTGGTCGCAAACGCCGGCTACCTCCCGCCGCAATTCACCGCGGATGCGTATCGCGCAGCGGTCGCACCGCTCGGCGTCTGCGGCGGCGCAATCGTCTCTGGCTCGTTCCAGGCGCTCGATCAGAGCTACTTGCGCGACGCGCTCGATCGACTCGGGGCGACTTTTGTTGGCGTGACCCAACTCCCGCGAAACGCAGAGGATGCGGAGATCCGCGATCTCGATCGGTGTGGCGTGCGCGCTGTCCGCTTCAACCTGCGCCGGGGTGGGTCGGAAGGCATCGAGGCTCTCGAAGAGATGGCGGAGCGCGTGCATGCGCTGGTTGGTTGGGATGCGGAGTTCTACGCCGATGCGCGCGAACTCGGCGATCTGGTGCCGCGCCTGCGCGCCCTGCCGCAGATCGTGATCGATCACCTCGGGCTTTCCGCCGAGGGTCTGCCAACCGTCCTCGAGCTCGTAGCCGCGGGAGCGAAAGTGAAAGCGACGGGCTTCGGTCGGATCGCCTTCGACGTGCCAGCCGCGCTGCGGGCAATTGCGGACACCGACCCGCACGCGCTCCTCTTTGGCACCGACCTGCCCTCGACGCGCGCGCCGCGTCCGTTCGCCGCGACAGACGTCGCGCTTGTGGTCAATGCGCTCGGCGAGGAGCGGGCGCGGCTCGCGCTATACGACAACGCGGTGGCCCTTTACCGGCCGCGGGAGCTCGCGGCCGGTTAGCTTAGCAGTTAGGCCCAAGGGAGGCATCAGCTATGACGGAAGGAAATAAGGTGCAGGCTGGGCAGTCGTACGACTTTTACGCGATGCGCTACTCGCCCGAGCGGCAGAACCTTCGGGATGCGATTTTTCGCGAGGTTTACGACGACTACTTCGGTCAGAGCAGTTGGATGTCCACCGCTGACTATGACCGCTCCATTGAGTGGCTCGACGTCGCGCCACACGACCATGTACTCGACATTGCCTGCGGTGGAGGGGGACCGGCGTTGCGCCTGGCTCGTCTTATCGGATGTTCGGTGGTCGGGATCGACAGTAATGCGCAAGCGCTGGCCAATGCCGCGGCGCTCGCGCAGAAGCAGGGGCTAAGTGACCGGGTCCGGTTCGAATGCCACGATGCCAGTCAGTCATTGCCATTTCCAGACAGCGCGTTCGATGCCGTCGTCTGCTTCGACGCGCTAGTGCACTTGCCCAATCGGCCGCGAATTTTTGCCGAGTGGGCACGCGTCCTTGTGCCGGGCGGTCGGTTGCTCTTTACCGATCAGGTGATGACTGGTCCAATCTCGAATGAAGAGATCGCTGCACGGACGATTGTCGGCTACTTCCTGCTGGCCGGGCCCGGATATGATGAACGGCTGCTCCGGGAGGCGGGATTCGACCTGTTGCGCTGTGAGGACATGACCGTACGCTTGCACGAAATCGCTCATCGCCACTGCACAGCCCGGGAAACACACGCCGACATGCTTCGCGCCGCCGAGGGTGCCGAGGAGTTCGAAAAACAGAACCGGTACCGTGCCGTGACTGAGCTACTTGCGCGCGAACATCGCCTCTCACACTTTGTGTTTCTTGCGTCCGCGAGGCCAAGGACATAGATGCAGCCGGCGGCCTTGTTGCGCCTGCATGTTGGTGGCTCGTCATCGGTTGGACCTTACACTGCGCTCAACCGGACGAGCCGGTACGCGCCTTCGCCTTCGGTTGGTGTCGGCGCGGCCCGCCGGTTAGCTTGTAACGTTGGGCGTCAAGGCATCCCCTCATACGCCTTTGACCCCTTACGGTCACTCGGGTGTAGATTCACGTCTGACCGCGATATGCCGGGCGCAATGCCAGGCAATAGTGGCCCTAGCGTCGCCGCGCGACGATCGAAAGGTAAAAGCATGAATAGACGTGACGCGGGACATGCGCTTCTGCTTGGACTGCTTGCCGTCGGTGTTCCACCGCGAGCGCACGCGCAGCAACCGGGCAAGGTGTACCGCATCGGCTATCTGAGCGCTCCCACTCGCAAGTCCGTGGAAAACGCGCTCGAGGCGTTCTTGCGCGCGCTTCGAGAACTTGGCTGGGTCGACGGCCAGAACCTCATCATCGAGTATCGATGGGCCGAGGGAAGAATCGAGCGACTGCCCGAGCTTGCAGCCGAGCTGGTCCGGCGCAACGTGGATTTGATCGTCGCGCCGGCCGCGTCCGCCGCTCTGGCGGCAAAGACTACGTCGAGCAGCATTCCCATCGTCATGATGTTCCCGAACGATCCTGTCGCAGCGGGCCTCGTCACCAGCCTGAGGAATCCCGGCGGGAACGTCACGGGCACGACCTTCACGCCCGGCCCGGAGATCTACGGCAAACAGCTCCAGCTTCTGCGAGAGAGCATCCCGCACGCCTCGCGGGCAGCCATCCTCTGGAACCCGGCGGATGCGGCAACGCCGCTTCAATTGCGAGAGGTGGAAGGCGCCGCCCGATCCCTGGGAATTCGCCTGCAACGGGCGGAGGCGCGCGGGCCGGAGGAATTCGACGCCGCGTTCACCGCCATGGCGCGGGAGCGCGCGGAGGCGCTCATCGTTGCCAACAATGCGACGTTCCTGGTGCACGCGACCCGGGTCGCAGAACTCGCGCTGAAGGGCCGGCTACCGACGATGTTCAGCTATCGGGAAAACGTCGAGGCAGGCGGCCTGATGGCCTACGCGATAAACATGTACGATTTCATCGGGCGAGCCGCGGCGTACGTCGACAGGATTCTGAAGGGCGCCAAGCCAGCCGAACTGCCCGTAGAGCAGCCAACGAAATTCGAACTCATGATCAACCTGAAGACCGCGAAGGCGCTGGGACTCACGATCCCACAGCCGGTGCTGGCGCGCGCGGACGCGGTGATTCATTGAGCTCTTGACGAGCATGCGGTCTTGGACCGAATTCCGGCATTGGATATGCAACGGACAATGACGCCCAACCCTGCGCTCAACCGGACGGGCCGATACACGGCTTCTTTCTGGTCAGCATCGACGCGGCCCGCCGGTTAGCTTGATACGTTGGGCGTCATGAGTAGCGGCAATAAGTCGGCGCATGGTCGATCTGAGAAGTGGGACCTATCAGCCTACGGACTGGTAGATTTTCTCTGACTGCAGACGAAGGAGGACACGACATGACGGGATCTGCATCGAAATTCCTTGGCGTGGCGGCGCTCGGCGCTGCCCTGAGCAGTTGCGCCACAGGCGGCGGCGAGGGGGGTTGGACGACGCTCGTTGACGGCACGAAGGGCCTCGACAATTTCAATCGTGTCGGCGAAGCGAACTGGACAGCCACTGACGGCGCCATTCAGGCCACCCAGGGCGGCAAGACCTCGGCCTACCTGGTGTCAAAGAACTCGTACAGGGACTTCATGATGCGCGTGGAGTTCTGGGCGAGCGACGATGCGAACAGCGGCGTGTTCGTGCGCTGCCAAGACCCAGGCCAGATCACCGACGAGACTTGCTACGAGGCGAACGTCTTCGACCAGCGTCCGGATCCGACGTACGGCACCGGCGCGATCGTGAAGGTTGCCCCAGTGGCGCAGCCCATGCCCAAGGCGGGCGGCAAGTGGAATACGTATGAGATTACGCTGCGCGGCTCGCACCTGGTCCTCTTCCTGAACGGCATGAAGACCGTCGATGTCCAGGACTCGAAGTTCGCAAGTGGCCCGTTCGCTCTGCAATGGGGTCGCGGCACCATAAAATTCCGCAAGGTCGAGATCAGGCCGCTCTGAGCAGTCCGACGAATGAGACAATAGCGCGCTGCTCCCTTTCGAGCGGACCCGCCGGCTCGCACCTTCTGCTTCCAAACATCGGTGGCGGCGGGCCGCTCAACTTTAGACGTTACGCTTTCCGCGCCAAACGGGCGCCTTTACGAACCGAAGGGAGAATCGCAAATGAAGCGCGTCATCATATATAGCGGCATTCTGACAGTGGCTGCTGTGGTCACCGCGACTTTGGTGTTTCCAAATTCAGCATCTACGCAGGCGCTGCCCCCTTCGTCCAGCGTGCGCATTGTGGAGACAACGTACACGTCGGTAGGAGTTTCCACGATTGGTGGCGCTGGATCAGTTGCGTGGTTCATTGAAACCAATTCCGACAAGGAACGCCGCCCAATTGCCTGCGTAGCTGTTTCCGGCAACGTGGAGTGCAAGCGGGGCACCTTTCCGCAAAGTTAACCCAGGTGCATGCCATTGAGTCGGTTGCTTGGCGCGGTCCTGGCGACTGCCCTACAAAAAAGCTCAACTAGGAGAAAGCGAATGGTTCGCTCCAAGGATCTGTCGTGGCTTGCAGTCGGAGTCGTCGCGTTGGTGGTAAGTTTTGCACACGCAGCCTCACCCGCGAGTGCGGATGAGACCGCTATCCGCGCACAAACGGCAAGCTGGGAGAAAGCTTATAACGGCGGCGACGCGAAAGGGGTGGCTGCGCTGTACGCCGAAGACGCACTGCTACTTCCACCGGGCGCGTCTGGCGTGAGTGGCCGGGCGGCGATTCTGGAATTTTTCACCAAGGACATCGCTGGCTCAAAGGCCGCCGGGGCGATCTTTGTTGTCAATCCCAAGACCGATGTCGGTGTCTCGGGCAACATGGGTTGGGAATCGGGTACGTATAAGGTGAGCGTGAAGGGCGCCGTCGTCGAGACCGGCAAGTTTCTCTCAGTCTCCCGTAAGAAGGATGGAAAGTGGCTTTACATCCGCGATACCTGGAATGCGGATGCACCGCCTGCGCCTCCCACTCCTCCTGCGCCGCCAAAAGCGGCAGCTGCGCCACCTGCAGCGAAATAGACCGGACAGGGTCGAGCCTCGCGGCTCGACTCGCTTGCGTCGCCGGTGGTCGCCATGCGCTCACCCTCCGCGTAGCGATGCTCGTCCGAGTGCCGAAACAGTGAGCTCTGCGATACGGAGTTGTTGGCGTCAATCCACCTTGATGCCGGCTTCCTTGACGAACGCCCCATAGCGTGCGCGATCGGCCGCCTGCCGCGCTACGAATTCCTGGATTGTCATCGGCGCGACTTCGCCACCAAGGCGAGCCATGTTTTCCACCAACGCCGGTGAATTCAACGCCCGGTTGATCTCCCTATTCATCCGTTCGATGATCGCGGCGCTCACGCCGGCCGGCGCGTAGACACCGAACGTCGTGTCCGCATCGACCCGCATGCCCAGTTCCCCTAGAGTCGGGACATCGGGATATCGTGAAGCGCGCTTGGCGCTCGCAACAGCGAGCACCGTTAACTTGCCGGTGGCCGCATGTTGCAGGGCTGGACCGGGATCGAACATGAACTGCACCTGCCCTCCCAGCAGGTCGTTGAGGGCCGGAGCCGCGCCCTTGTACGGGACGTGGGTTGCCTCGATCGTCGCCGCGCGCTTGAACATCTCCGCAGCAAGGTGCGGGGAGCTTCCGCTACCTGCCGACCCGTATGAAAGCTTGCCTGGGTTGGCCCGCGCGTAGGCCACGAACTCATTCAGGCTTTTCGCAGGCACCGAGGGATTGATCATCAAGAACACGCGCACGATCGCCAGCGACGCCACGGCCGTCAAGTCCTTCTGCGTGTCGTAAGGAAGATTCGAATAGATAAACGGATCGACGGTCATGGCGCCGCCCGATGTGACAAGGAACGTGTAGCCGTCGGCGGGCGATTTGGCGACCGCATCTGCGCCGATCGCCCCGTTCGCGCCAGGGCGATTCTCGACGACGACCGACTGCTTGATCGCCTCGGAGACGCCGGGGGCAATGGCGCGGGCAAGCGTGTCTGCGACGCCGCCCGGCGGGAAGTTGACGATCAATTTGACCGGCTTGTCCGGCCAAGTCTGCGCGGCCACGTGAGCGCACAGCGCGCAGGTTGCGATCAACGCGACGGTGCTGCGTCCCACTGCTGAAGTGATCGACATGGTCCCTCCTCTTATTGTGGCTTGGAACGGTGGTGGCCGGCGGCGATGGATCGGTTCAGGCGACGTCCACTTCCACCAGTGTCGGTACGGATGCCTGCAGCGCGTCGATCAGCACATCCCGCAAGTGCTGCGCTCGGTTCACGTTGACGCCGCGGCATCCCAAGCCACACGCCAGCGCCACGAAATCGATATCAGGCAGCTCGGTTCCGATCAGCGGTTCGTCCGGAGCGAAGCCGAACGTCGGCGCGAACTCCTGCAGCGCGGCGTAGCGCCGGTTCTTGAGAACAATGAACACGATCGGCAATGCAAGCTGCGCGGCGCTCCACAAGGCCTGGATCGAGTACATGCTCGATCCGTCGCCGATGAGGCCGATGACTTTCACGCCCGGCTTGCCCAGCGCAACACCCACGGCCGCCGGCATGGCGTACCCGAGCCCGCCGCTGCACATCGTGTAGAACGTTTCGCTGCGCAGGATCGGCAGATAGTTCTGCATCGCCGAGCGCGAGCTCGGCGCTTCCTCCACTACGATCGACACAGGATCGCGGATCTCGGCGAGCGTTTGCATGACGAAGGCAACGCACATCGGTGTCGAAGGCTCGACGCGCGGCGGCTGGCGGCGCGCGGGAGGACGCCCACGCGGCTGCGGTGGCTCGCGCGCGAGCAGATCCAACACACCGAGGCGAATGCTCGCTACCGCGGAGGTACCCTGTGGCGCCCAGGCGGCGATGTTCGGATCGTCGATCAGTTGCACTAGTCGGGCGTCCGCGGGAAGATGCGGCCCGGTGCCTTCGACGTGGTAAGTGAACGCGGCAGCGCCGAGCGCGAAGATTACATCATGTCCCGCAAGAAGACTCACGATCTTCTCGCGCATCGGAGGAAGGAATCCAGCGAAGAGCGGGTGATCTTCCGGAAAGCTGCAGCGCCCCGACATCGGCGCCACCCACACCGACGCGTTGTGCCGCTCGGCGAGCCGCACCACGTCGCTCCAGGCGCCGTCGCGGTCGACCGCCGCGCCGACCACGAACGCCGGACGCAACGACGTGTCGAGCGCCTCGCCAATCGCGTCCAGCACACGCGGCTCCGGTCGCATCTCGGTGCTCACGACGCGCGCCGGAATGGGCTCGCAGGGTTTTGCCCAGTCATCGGCGGGAATCGAAATCAGTACCGGACCTCGCGGTGGCTGCATTGCGATGTAGTAGGCGCGCGCGATGGCGAGCGGAACATCCTCGGCGCGCGCCGGCTCCGAGCTCCACTTCACGTACGGCTTTGGAAGCTCCGTGGCCTGGGCTGAAAACAGAAACGGGTCGTACGGAAGGATCGAACGGGCCTGTTGACCCGCAGTGATGACGAGCGGTGTGCGATTCCTGTATGCGGTGAAGATGTTGCCCATCGCGTGACCCACGCCGGCCGCAGAATGCAGATTGACGAAAGCGGCGTTGCGCGTCGCCTGCGCGTAGCCGTCCGCCATGCCCACGACTACTGCTTCCTGCAGGCCGAGCACGTAGCGGAAGTCGGAAGGGAAACCTCGAAACAGCGGCAACTCCGTAGAGCCGGGGTTGCCGAAGATCGAAGTCATCCGGAAGGCGCGCAACAGGTCCAGGACGGCGGAGCGGACGGTCATCGCGATATCGGTGTCTTGCACGAGGCTTGGCGTGGGTATCGCCGTCGAGCACAATTATGGCTTCGGTGCGGTTCTCGCCTTGGAAGACTGCCGAAGACCTCACGAATGATCAGACGACCGGCCACGCGATAAGACGCGACGTGCCCCGCCTCAACATCGTAAACTATCTCGGCAATTTTTTGGCCCGAGCGCAGGTATCGATTCGAATGGTACTTCAAGTGACGTGCGTGGCGCCTTGCCCTTCGTTTAACTGGACGGGCCGGTATGCGGCTCGTCGTTGCCGAGCAGCGGGCCCGCCGGTTAGCTTGATACGTTAGGCTCCTCAGGAGACGCCCATAAGACTCACAGTCGCGCCTCTCACACCCGAGCGCTGGCCTGACCTTGAAGCGATCTTCGGTGCCAAGGGCTGCTCGGTCGCTCGCGGTTGCTGGTGCATGGCTTATCGCCGCAGCGGGTCGCGCGAACCTCTACCTAAGGGGGTGACTCATGCACAAGCGAATCGCGCCGCGCTGAAAGCGCTCGTCGATGCCGGCAATCCGCCAGGGCTCATCGGCTATCGTGGCAAGGTTCCAGTCGGCTGGGTGTCTATAGGGCCGCGCGAGGAGTACGCCCGTCTCAAGCGCTCATCCGTCATGAAACCTGTTGACGAACAGCCTGTGTGGTCAGTCATTTGCTTCGTTGTGCCTGCCGAGCACCGCGGCCAAGGTGTAGCGCAGACGCTTCTCCAGGGAGCCGTTGCCTACGCCAAGAAGAACGGCGCCACGCTGGTCGAGGCCTATCCCGTGGACAAACCTGCTCGCTCCAACGACGACTTCATGTGGTTTGGAGCAAAGTCCATGTACGACAAGGCAGGTTTCAAGGAAGTCGCGCGTCGCGGGCCCCAGCGGCCCATCGTCAGGCTCAAACCCGTCTGAATATGTCGAAGGCGCCCAACGTTGCGCTGAACCGGACCGGCCGGCATACGATTTCTAACGTGGCAACGTCGGCGCGGCCCGCCGGTCAGTTTGATGCGTTAGGCCTCATGAGTCACCATTTCTGTCATGCCTGACTTTGCCGTCAAGCCCCTAAGCCAATCCACGTGGCCAGACTTTGCCGCGCTCGTCGGGAGGCATAACGGTGTTTGGGGCGGGTGCTGGTGCATGGCATTTCATCCGGAGGGTGTCGGACGTGGAAAGACAGCTGCTCAGAACCGCACCGAAAAGGAATGTCGTGTCCGTGAGGGAGCCGCTCATGCGGCCCTCGTCTATAACGGTAGCACCTGCGTCGGTTGGTGCCAGTTCGGCTCACCCGACGAACTGCCGCGCATCAAGCGCCTGCGTGCCTACCGCGATGGCCTCACGCGCCTTCCGAACTGGAGAATTACCTGCTTCTTTGTGGACAAGGCCTACAGAGGCAAGGGAGTCGCGGTTGCCGCGCTCAAGGGCGCGTTGCAAGAAATCGCGCGCCTGGGTGGCGGGACCGTAGAGAGCTACCCCGAAGAAGTTGCCGGTCGCTCCGTTTCCGCTTCGTTCCTCCACAACGGCAGCATCTCATTGTTCGAGGAGCAGGGGTTTGAGCGGATCCGAGCCATCGGCAAAAACCACTGGGTTGTCGCCAAAGTGGTCTCTGCAAAGCGAAAGTAGGCTGTACCAGGTCGTCCAGTTCTTTCCTAGTCGCTTGCATGAGCATCCGTCAGCGGCCCCCTATTACTTCGTAACTCAACTCCCACTGAACGACGAATCAAAAGGAGAAATGATCATGTCCACAGGCACCATCCGACTTCATCGCGTGCTCCGTGCGAAACCGGAGCGCGTCTATCGGGCGTTTTTAGATGCTGCGGCATTGGCCAAGTGGCTTCCGCCATACGGATTCACCTGCACGGTGCACCACATGGATGCCAAAGTTGGCGGCAGCCGCAAGATGTCGTTCACGAACTTCACGACAGGCCACGGTCACTCATTTGGCGGCGAGTATCGTGAACTGGTGCCATTCGAAAGAATCCACTATACGGACAGGTTCGACGACCCGAACTTGCCTGGGGAAATGCAGACAATAGTGACCATGAAACAAGTGTCGTGCGGAACCGAACTCAACATAGTGCAGGAAGGTTTGCCTGAGGCCATTCCGCTCGAGATGTGCTACCTCGGCTGGCAAGAGTCGCTCGCGCAGCTTGCACCGCTCGTCGAGCCCGAGATTCCGGCGTGACGAGGTGACGCCTCACTTCCGACTGACAGAATCGGGTGTCCGGCTGATGCTGGATGGTCCTGCCAAAGCCCAGCTAGCGAATCACAGCTCCGTCATCTACTGCAAGGTTTCCGACCTTCAAGTGGCATTCGAGACGTTGTCCGCGCGTGGTGTTCGCTTCGAAGCAGAGCCTCACCTCATAGCGAAGCTACCCGATCATGAATTGTGGATGGCCTTTTCCCGCGACCCCTCTCAAGGGCGCGAAGTCCGCGGATCTGCCCATTGAGCAACCTACGAAATTCGAGCTTGTGATCAAGATGAAGACAGCGAAGCAACTCGGCGTGACGATACCCCAGTCTAAGGGCGAGGTTCATTCGCGCATGACGTCGGAGATCGTTCGGACCCGTGGGTCGATCAATTCAAGATCTTCCTGTGTCATGTGGACGCGCATCGCATAATCGACGACGACCGGGCGTCCGTTCAAGTAGCCCCATTCGCCTAGTTTGTCCTCGTACAGCTCCGGGTCCGGGTAGTGATCCGGCTTTTCGCCGCTGGCTTCAAACCGATCCAGCTCGATGCGCGTCATAATGCGCACTGCGGGCATCATGAGTGCGATCCCGAATGGCAAACACGCAACAACAGGGCAAAGTTCGGGGTATCGGCGCTGCCAACCCTCACGCCAGATGCGTGCCTCTTCCAAATTGGCTCGCGCGCCCGCGCGCAGTCGATGTAGCCGTGGCAACTTGACGGCGTATCGGCCGCACACGATCACCCGTCGTTGACCGCCGCGCGCGAAGCGAATCATGCCGCGATTCTACGGGCCGGGGATGACGTCCCGTTGCCCGATGGACGGCGCCGCCGCGACCAATTCCTACGACGCGCGAGGGACACGCCAAGGACGCGCTAGGCGAGTACCGGCGCATGCTCAAAGTTAGTGTCGGGCCAGGCGGGCCGGATCGCGCTGGAGAACGTGGGGATGGGCAATCCGCAGTGAGAGACTCACTCCGCCGCGATATGTTTGTTTAGCATATCCATCACCAAGTAGTACGCGTTCGAAAGGTCGCCTATTCTTGCGCCTCCCGCGGCGTGCTGATGTTGCCATTTACATTGAAGAAGAACGAATCTACCGGAGACCATTGCGCTTCCAGCTTGGTGTCATATCCATGCTTGAGCACCGTCAGCTTTCCCCGGGTTGCTCCGTCGTGCGACACAGGCATCCGCACGAACCGAAGGCGCGACCAGGGGTAAGCAATTCCGAAGCCCGGCAATCCATCCTCGAGGGGCGTTACCACGCCCCGAGCTCGTGTGTTGACTGGAATGTGGTACGGACCCAGACAGCTTGAAAAACATCAAACTATTCAAATACTTGCATAATATCCTGGCGGAGACGCAGGGATTCGAACCCTGGATACAGGTTTTGGCCCGTATGCTCCCTTAGCAGGGGAGTGCCTTCGACCACTCGGCCACGTCTCCAGACTTGCAATTGTACTGGTGAATCTGCATCCCAGTCCATCGAAGCGATACGAATTCGTCGCAAAATCCGTGGGTTAGCGACTGAATCCACTCGTTCACTACTGAGCGAGCTTCACGGTTCGTCCGGCTTCCGACGATTCCCGCACCGCGTCCAGCACTTGCTGGCAGCGCCATCCATCCGTGAAATTCGGGCTCGGCGATGTGCCTTGCGCGATTGCCTTCGTGAAGTCCTTCACCAGCATCCGGAACGCCATCAAACGATGATCGCGCGCGTCGGTGAACGGCGTGTATTGCGAAGGTGTGGCGAGCTCGGCGAGTGTTGAACCCTTTCGGCTTGCGACGACGACGCCGTCCTCGGTCGGATTGGGACCGGCCTGCTCGGCCATCATCGTGCCTTCGTTGCCCATCACGACGATCCGCGCGCCGCGTGTCGGCGTGGTCGCGAACGATGCGATCATCGTCGCCATGCCGCCGTTCACGAAGTTGAGCGTGAAGGAAAACGTGTCGTCGGTTTCGGCTTTGACGATCTTTCCCGTGACCTCGTCCAGCACGTCCGGGCGCAGCGTGGCCAAATGGCCGCTTACCGACGCTACTTCTCCAAACCAATCGCGCAGACCGTCGATGTAATGCGAACCGAGCGCGCCCAGCAAGCCGCCGCCCTCGGATTTCTGCGCCTGCCACGTCAGCGAACGCGGCTGCGCGGTCACGTAGCGATCCAGGAACAGTTCGATCGTGCACAACTCGAACCGGCCTATGTGACCATCTGCCAAGAGTCGTTTGATATACGCCCGCTGCGGCGTGTAGCGGAATTCGTGCGCGACCATCGCCGTGCGCTTGCGCTTTGCAGCAGTGTCGCGCATTGCGGCGGCTTCGCGCGCATCCAGCGCGAACGGCTTCTCGCACAGGACATGCTTGCCTGCTTCGAGCGCCGCGATAACGAGGGGATGATGCGTCCGCGGCGGCGTGCTGATCGCGACTGCGTCAATATCGTCGCGCCGAATCAGCTCCAGAGGATCGGTATAAACGGATTCGACGCCTGCGGCGTCAGCGGCCTGGCGCGCCTTGTCCCGATTGCGGCTGCAAACCGCAACCACTTCCCAACCTTCGGACTGGAACGCCGGAAGGTGCACTTGCGCACCGAATCCGGCCCCGACGATGCCGATCCGCTGCCTGGACGTGACGTTTGCCATGATCGCTCCGCTTGTGAAGCAACGCGCTATGCCGGTTCTTTCTCCAGCTCGAACGCCCTGTGCAGCACACGGACGGCGAGCTCGAGGTACTTCTCGTCGATCACCACGGAAATCTTGATCTCGGACGTCGAGATCATCTGCATGTTGATGCCCTCGTCCGCCAGCGCCTTGAACATCTTCGACGCAATGCCGACGTGCGAGCGCATGCCGATCCCGACCACGGAAACCTTGCAGATCTTGTTGTCGCCGATGATCTCGCGTGCGGTGAATTTCTTCCCGCGCTCCTGCTCGAGCACCTCGAGTGTCTTCGCGTACTCGCTGCGATTGACGGTGAACGAAAAATCGGTGTGACCGGACGCGCCGATGTTCTGTACGATCATGTCGACGTCGAGGTTCGCGGCGGCGACCGGTCCGAGGATCGCGTACGCGATACCGGGCTTGTCCTCCACGCCCATCACCGAAATCTTGGCTTCGTCGCGGTTGAATGCAATGCCGGAAATGATCGCCTGTTCCATGGTTTCGTCTTCCTCGAACGTGATGAGCGTGCCGGAAGCTGCGGATTCCGGATCGTCGAACGACGACAGCACGCGCAACTTGACCTTGTACTTGCCCGCAAATTCGACCGAGCGGATCTGCAGCACCTTGGAACCCAGGCTCGCCATCTCGAGCATTTCCTCGAACGTGACGGTCGCGAGCCGGCGCGCCTCGGGAACGATGCGCGGATCGGTCGTGTAGACACCGTCGACGTCGGTATAGATCTGGCACTCGTCGGCGGTGAGTGCGGCCGCAAGCGCGACACCCGACGTATCGGAACCGCCACGACCGAGGGTCGTGATGTTGCCGTCGGCATCCACACCCTGAAAGCCGGCGACGATGACGATCGTGCCCGCCGCCAGGTCGCGGCGCATGCTGGCTTCGTCGATTTCGAGAATGCGCGCCTTCGTATACGCGTTGTCGGTCAGGATGCGCACCTGGCCGCCCGTGTAGCTCTTCGCCTGCAATCCCAGCTCCTGCAACGCGATGGCGAGAAGACCAATCGTGACTTGCTCGCCGGTCGCCGCGACCACGTCCAGCTCTCGCGGATTGGGATTGTCCGAGATCGCCTTCGCGAGACCGAGCAGCCGGTTGGTCTCGCCCGCCATGGCGGAAGGCACGACCACGAGCTGGTGGCCCTGCGCATGGTAATGCGCGACGCGGCGTGCAACGTTCTTGATACGGTCGGTCGAGCCGACCGACGTGCCGCCATATTTCTGGACGATCAGCGCCATGCTCGCCAGGCTTTACGTGAATACATGACCATTTCTCCGTCGTTCCCGCGAAGGTGGGAACCCAGAGTCTTTGGTCGCACGCCACTGGGTCCCCGCCTTCGCGGGGACGACGTGAGTTTTGCGGAATCTGTCACTCATTTCGGCAATGCTCAATTGGAAAGCGCACGGAACACGAGCGTCGCGTTGGTGCCCCCGAACCCAAAGGAATTGGACAGTGCACCGGCGATCTTCATCTTGCGTGCGGTCAGCGGCACGAAATCGAGATCGCACTGCGGATCGACATTGACGAGGTTGGCCGTCGGCGGCGCGATCTGGTCGCGGATCGCGAGCACCGTGAACACCGCCTCGATACCACCGGCAGCGCCCAGCAGATGTCCGGTCATCGATTTGGTCGACGAGACGGCGAGCTTGTGCGCGTGGTCGCCGAAGGCCCGCTTGACCGCCGTGCATTCCGCGAGGTCGCCTAGCGGCGTCGACGTGCCGTGCGCATTGATGTATTCGATATCGATGGGCTGCATGCCGGCATTCTTGAGCGCATTGAGCATGCTGCGGCGCGCACCGTCGCCGTCTTCCGGCGGTGCAGTGATGTGATGCGCATCGGCGCTCATGCCATAGCCCGCGAGCTCGCAATAAATGCGCGCGCCGCGCGCCCTCGCGTGCTCCAATTCCTCGAGGACCAGGATGCCGGCGCCCTCGC
>Ga0184626_10000157_pt1 | contig 17446 bp, 16 predicted proteins | sample PLM3_60_b1_FD_133142 | JGI IMG/M metagenome (GOLD analysis project Ga0184626, IMG submission 133142) | Groundwater sediment microbial communities from an aquifer in East River, Colorado, USA - PLM3_60_b1 | ecosystem: Environmental > Terrestrial > Soil > Riparian zone | place: USA: East River... | reverse complement strand
TGCTGCATCACAGACCAGTCAAGTGCAGGTTACGACCCGGTTAAACCTCGCTGGGCAACTCACCTCTCGGCGCAAACAGAATTTTTAACAACCCTGTAACACACCAGTTACTGGTACGTCACATTCAGCCTATACAACTGCCGACGATTGAACTGATGCCACTGCCACATCATCACAAGAATCGAGGAGGGATGTGATGAAAAGATCGTGGACAATCCCGGCTTGGGCTGCTGTGCTGATCCTTTTCATGGGAGGCACCGGTGGACCTGCGGTGGTACTGGCTGAAGAACATCCTCGGACCGAGACGCCGAGCGCCGCCCCCGGTGCTGGTTACCCCCCTGCGCCAGGGGGCATGATCAGGAGAGGCGAACAAGGGATCGAGGGGACCTCCCTGGAGGATCTCTTGTTGGAAAAGGGTGTGCTCACGATGGACGATTGGATCAGGATCAAAGCCGAAGAGGAGCGCAGGGTCAGCGAACGCGCCATCGTGGCCGAGTTTACCGGCAGTCCCCGGTGGTATGAGCGGATCATGATGTACGGGTACGGGATGTTCCGGTACAACCCGATCCTAAGCCAGACCGCCCCCTTGACTGACTATCATGACGCATCCATCGGAGCCAACACGGGCTTCTTCTTCCGTCGAATCCGCTGGGTCGTGACGGGCCAGGTCTCTGACCATGTGGCGTTCTTCATCCAGCCGGACTTGGCCACCAACATCAGCGGCAACCCCTATGTGCTGTCGATGCGGGACGCCTACGGCGACTGGATGTTCGACAAGGACAAGGAGTTTCGTCTTCGGGTGGGGCTGCAGCGGGTTGCCTGCTCATACGACAACTGGCAGGCGAGCCGAGTGCGGATGGCCATCGACCGTGCGGATGCCACAAATAGCTGTCAGCAGAGCGAGCGCGACACGGGCATCAGTTTCATGTGGACACCCAAGATCGTTCACTACCGTTATAAACAAATGCTGGATTACATGTATGGTCCCGGCGACTACGGCGTGTTCTGGATCGGAGTCTATAACGGGCAGGGAGCCAATGCCGGTGAGGCGAACGCAGACAAGCATGTGGGGATGCGTCTGAGCTGGCCGCTGGAACTTCCGGGTGGGCGTCTCATGGAAGTCGGCATGAATGCCATGCGTGGGATGTTCAACGTCTCGATGGGCACCGCAGCGGCGACCACGACGTTGTTCTCGTTCAACGAGAGCGGGAACACGCAGGCACGGAACTACCTCGACGAGCGGCTCAACTTCTACATCTATTATCCGCCCCAGCCGTGGGGCTTTATCGGAGAATTCGACATTGGCCGGGGTCCGGAGCGCGGGCAGGACGGTATTGTGCGGGTACGGGCGCTGAACGGCGGATACGCTCAACTGCATTACCAGTGGAAATACTCCGACACGGCACTGGCGAATTTCTACGCGAGATGGCAGACCTACTACGGAGGCATCAAGTTCTTGACTGGCGCACCAAGCGACCGGGGGATGCAAGAGGTCGAGGCCGGGATCGCGTGGCAGCCGGATCCGCAGTGGGAGTTCACGGTGGCTTACGCCTACATGCATCGGCCTAATACTTCTCTGACTAATCTGTCTACGGCCACCATGCCTGGCTCTCAGTTCATCGCCGATGCGAATCTGATCCGGATGCAGGTGATCTGGTTCTGGAACTGATGTACCGGCGCTCCTTTTCATGCGAGAGGCGGGCATCTCGACGGGGAAAATTTTACAGTTACCTAACGAACGATTGATGACATCGAAATATGGCAAGAACAAGATGCATCCCGCAGGCTCAAATACTAGGTCATGGAGGACAACCCTTCGCTGAGCTGGTCGAGCAGCAATTGAGCTATGGAATGGGAATGTGATCGGTGCGGTGGGCTTAAAATCGCCGAGCGCTTCTACGGTTCTGATTCAACCGTTGCCGTGTGGGCCTGCGACGGTTTCCGCTGCCTGAACTGTGGAGCGATCTGGTTTGTGGACCGAACTCATCTGAGCAGACCCAGTGACAGCCTTATGGTAAAGAAGAGCTATGTGGAGCCACCATGAGAGATTTGTAAGGCAGTTCCTCGTGCAGACTCAGTTTCAAGGACCAGGGTTGGGGGATGGCGGGGTGGCTTTTGTAGCTGGCGTCTGGGTCTCTGTCATCAAGCGCGGCAAATCAATGACCAGCAGTTTGGACTCGTCCAGGTACCGTTCGTATCCTTCGATTCCTCTCGCCTTTGCATTCCGGATCCACGCATCTTTCGGGCTGAACCCCACGGTAAATTTGTAGCGCGCGATCGGGATAAGCGGCTCATCCCTTGCCTCGAATTCATAGGTATTCTCGTATTGCACGGAGCTTGGGGAGGTATGGGCATTGGCTAAGATGAAGAACAGACGATCCTGCCGAACAAACAATCCCCCGGACGTCACCAGCTTGCCAAGTTTGGGATCGCCTGTCACCAAATAGAAAGTCACTATGTCCTTGGGAGAGGCCTTTTTCAGTGCGTCACACAAATAGGGTGCCAGCCTGGCGATAAGACCGGGTGAAAAGACGGGCGCACCTTCATGATCGGAAAACAGGCCAAAGCCCGTGACCACATTTCGATGGACGACCCACACCCCATGGAGAACCTTGGCTATCTGTTCTGGTGCGATCGAGGCAGGATGGCTGTGCCCGGAGCCTGATTCAGGGTCAAACTTCAGCCAGACCGAGGTCTGCACATCTTCATAGATCACGATCGGCGTCGGTCTGGTCGCACATCCCACCGCCAGAACTGTCGCAATGATCAACAAGATCGATCTTGAGCTTCGCAGACACGTCATTGTGTACCAATAAGGGTGTGCCAGTGTAACAGAAGTTGTGTAAGAAACACACAACGCGCTGGAGCTTGGCGAAGCTTCAGCGCGTGTTTCTTGAGTGGCGATCGTTCTTAATTGGTTGAACTGAGAAGCGCCGTTGCCGACGACGTTGTTGTGCCGGTCAGTGTCTGCAAATTCTTCGCGGCGAGGTGGGCCGGTAAGGGATACGCTCCCGCCTTCACCACCATATCCTGCCCTTCTCGACTGTTGACGAACCTCAGAAACTCCAGGATTGCCGGTTCTAGGTCAGCTTTTGGATCTTTCTTCGTGTACAGATACAGGCGCCGGCTCAGCGGATAGGAACCGCTCGCGGCCGATTCCATCGTGGGAGCAATGTAAGACGCTCCGGTTCTTTCGGCTAGAGGTAGCACGCGCACGGCTGAAGCCTGAAATCCGATCCCGGCATAGCCGATACCTAGGAGGTCCCGGCTAATGGCCAGAATTTCGGAGGCAGGCCCGCTCTCTTCTCTCACGTCCGCACGAAGCTCCCCACCGAGCAGCGCCTCAAGGACGAAAAACGTTCGAGTACCCGACCGCTTGTCCTGGCCATAGCGATGAATCGGCTGCTGCGACCAGTCATCTTTCAGGCCAACCTGCCCCCAGGTCGTAATTTCCTCGGAGAAGCCTCGCTTCCGATCCCTTCCAAAAATCGCATCGAGCTGCTCCAACGTCAGCCCTTCGATGGGATTCTGACGGTTCACGTAGATGGCCACCGCATCCAAGGCAATCGGAATTTCAGTCACATCGTAGCCGTATCGTGACCGAAAATCCTGGCGTTCTCCGTCAGTCAGGAGCCGAGAAGAGGCCAGGAGGTGGATACTGCCGGAGACCTGATGTGACTTCGGAGAGGCGTCTGCATCGCCACGTCTGATCGTTGCTTGGTTTTGCAGAAACCCCTTCAACGCGGCGTCCGACCCTCCTCCTTGAACCGCGATATGGACATCTGGCTGCCACTGTTTAAAGGCAGAGGCAATCCTGGCAACGATCGGTTGCATCGTGTCAGACCCAGCCACGACAACCGCGCCTGACACGTTGGCTTTGGCTGCGTACGAGCCGATGGCAGGATCTACAACCTGCTGGCCGCTTGATCCAGAAGACAGAGCCAAGGCTCCTGAGGCACAGCCCAGAAGCACCAAGCATCCCAACGTGCTCCAGAGGACGTAGTTGCGCCCGCCCCCTCTATTCCCTGCAGTCATCGCTCCCCCTCCTTATGTGGTCAGCACGTGGAGAATATCGCTTGTGGCCGCTTTGCAAATGCTCCGCAGATATTGCCGACAAATGACGGCTACGTTACAACCGTGTTAATTTTCCACCGGATAGCTTGACGAGGCAAGTGTTGGAGAGGCCTTCCGAGAAACCAGCGCGTGAGGGTGCACACCCCCACGCCTATCCTCCCACTTGAATCGTTCAGTTGACTGAAGTGGAAACTGATGTCGCCGCCACGACTGTGCCGGTCAATGCCTCAAGATTTTTGGCGACTTGACGAGCGGGCAAGGGATAGGCGCCGGCTTTAACCACCATGTCCTGTCCGTCACGGCTGTTGACGAACTTGAAGAACTCCAGGACCTCCGGTTGCAGCCCGGCCTTCGGATCTTTCTTGGCATAGAGATACAACTGGCGACTGAGCGGATAGGTCCCGTTTGCCACTGATTCGGGCGAAGGAGCGACGAAGGCCGCTCCGCCTCGCTCGGCGAGGGGGATGATTCGGACCGGTGACGCCTGGAAGCCGATACTGGCGTACCCGATCCCCAGGACGTCCCGGCTGAGGGCCAAGATTTCGGATGCTGGACCGGCTTTCACCTGGACATCCGGCCGGAGATTTCCATCCTGCAGAGCTTTTTGGATAAAGATCGCTCTGGTGCCGGAGCGCTTATCCTGGCCGTAGCGATGAATCGGCTGCTGCGCCCATTCGTCCTTCAGGCCAAGCTGTCCCCAGGTCGTGATGTCCTCCTGCATGCCCCGCTTGCGGTCCTTGCTGAAGATCGCGTCCAGTTGCTCCAGTGCGAGCCCTTCGATCGGATTCTGGCGGTTCACGTACACGGCGATAGCGTCTAATGCGATAGGAATTTCCGTGACGTCATAGCCATATCGAGACCGGAAGTCTTTACGTTCGTTGTCTGTGAGCGGACGGGATGCGGCCAGCAGCGCGATCCCACCGGAGACGTGGTGACCGCCTCCCGGACTGCCATCGCCACGCCTGATCCTGGATTGATTCTGAAGAAAGCCCATGAGGGCGGTGTCGGTACCTCCCCCTTGAACGGCGATCTTGATGCCGAGCTGCCATTCCCGGAAGGCTGAGGCGATCTTGGCGACAATCGGCTGCATAGTGTCCGACCCTTCGATGGTGAAAGCGCCAACTACCTTACCCACAGGCACATACGCGGCTACCGCTGCATCCACAACCGGCTTCCCATGTACGCCGGGATGCTCGGCACTGGCCTTTCCCATCAATCCTAGCAGCGCGATGAATACGAACGCGGCGATCAGCCCGCTGGCCCTGACTCTCTGGTTCTGCACTGTGGCTGCCTGCTCACTGCGTTCCAGTCGCTTCTCAGACCCGTGCATTGATTGCCTCCTTAGTAGTGGTCATACACATATTTCGTGTTCTCACATATAGACCTTGGAGGTTGCGGGTCAATAGCCAGGTTGTTACAGGACTGTTAACTTTTGTGACGGTCCATCGCGAACACGGGAGCAGGAAAACAGGCAGCTTCCAACGATGAAGGCGGCAGGTTATTGTTTTTCCCTCAGCACCCAGCCTTTTTTAATCATGCAGCGCTCAGTGGCTTGTTGCACGAAATACTTGTTGCCCTGCTGAAGTTTAGGATCATTCATCATGTCCGCTTCACAGGCATTGTAGTCCAGCGTGTAGTTGGCTCTGGGATTATTCGTGTTGACCCATTCCGATGTGCTGCAAGCACAGAACAGTAGACCACTCACGGCTGCTGCAAAGACACAAAGATAGCGCATAAGCTCCCCGCTTTAGTGGATGATTGGAATGGAACGAAACGGATAGAAGATAAACTGGCGCGGCCGACGGCGTCAAGCGCTGAGGTGCGCGTCGCTGTAGCTGCTTGCCAGGCAGTGGGAATTCAGTGTACCCTCCCTCAGGACGCTGGCGTAGCTCAATCGGCAGAGCAGCGGTTTTGTAAACCGCAGGTTGGAGGTTCGATTCCTCTCGCCAGCTCCACCAGCCTCCTTTGGGCCAGACGGGCTGTTCGTTCACAAGGCCTTAGGCTCCAGTCAATTTGTCGCCGGCCGCTTCTTCCAGCTCCATGTCGGATTTGACCTTGGCGTTTCCTGGGTGCATACCGTACTTCTTCAGCATCTTGTAGAAATCGGCTCGATAGCGGCCGGCAAACTGGGCGGCGCGCGAGATGTTTCCTCCGGTCAGTTGCAAGACTTCTTTCAGGTACCTTTTCTCAAACTCCTCCTTGGCCTCGGTCAAGGGCCGTAACTGCCCTTCCGCCGAAGGTCGGATTGAGGGGATCAGGTCCGGCGTAATCATGTCTTGTCGGGACATGACCACGGCCTTTTCAACCGTATTCTCGAGCTCCCTGACGTTGCCTGGCCATGGATAGAGCATCAGTTTTTGCATGGCGCCAGGCGTGAACCCTCGGATGTCCTTATTCATCCGCCGGTTGCTCTGCTTGAGGAAATGCTGGACCAGTAAGGGGATATCATCCCGTCGTTCACGAAGCGGCGGAATCGTCAGGGGGATGACCTGAATCCGATAGTAGAGATCATTTCGGAATGTTCCCAGCCGCACGGCTTCCCCAAGATCCTTGTTCGATGCGGCGATAATTCGGACATCCACTTTCGTCGTGTAGTCGGCTCCGACCTCTTTGACTTCCCGTTCCTGAATGGCGCGGAGGAGCTTCACTTGCATCGGCAGCGGCATTTCGCCGATCTCATCAAGAAACAGGGTTCCCCCGTTGGCGCTCTGGATCAGGCCACGTTTCGAGTTACTCGCGCCGGTAAAGGCTCCTTTGACGTGGCCGAACAGTTCACTTTCGAAGAGCGAGTCCGGGATCGCGGCGCAGTTGAGGGCGATGAAGGGACCACGGGCCTTCCGGCTGTTGCAGTGGATGACGCGGGCCAGCACTTCTTTGCCGGTGCCGGTCTCCCCGAACAGGCAGATCGTGGCATCCGTGTCGGCTACCTGCGCGATCTGCTGAAAGAGGACCTGCATCTTGGGGCTTCTGGCGACCACGTTTTCGAGCCCATAGAGTTCCTTCACCAACAACTTGAGGCGTTGGATTTCTCGACTCATCCGTTGCTGCGCCAGGGCCTTCTCGATGTGACCCCTCAGTTCCTTGTCGTCAAACGGTTTCTGAAGATAGCCGAAGGCACCTTTCTGCACGGCCTCGACCGCATTGGGAATGCTGCCGTGCGCGGTGAGGATGAGGACCGGAATGTTCGGATGGATGAGGAGCAGTTCCTCCGTGACCGCGAGTCCATCCAGACCCCCCAGGCGGAGATCGGTGATGGCCAAGTCAAAGATCTGGCGACGGGCTTCGGCGATGGCCTCTTCGCCACTGGTGCAGGTGGTCACGTCAAACCCCATGGCTGCTAGTCGCATCTTCAGCAGTTGGAGTAGGCCCTGATCATCGTCGACAATGAGGATTCGTTCCTGTTCCATGGTTTCCTTTTGAGCGGTTCTTCTTTTCCTATGGCGGAGTGGTGTTGGTCGAGGGCCTCATAGGCCTGGTTTTTTCCCTCATTTCCTGGTCGATCCGTTTCAGCGCTTCAAGCTGATTGGTCAACTCCTCTATCTTTTTGTCTCGTTCACTCACTTGCCGTTGGAGCGATTGGACGCTTGACCCATCCGCTTCTGCTTTGGGAGCTTCCCGCCTGATGGCCAGTTCATCTAGCTGCTTGCCCCTGACGCTCAGTTCCCGCTGAAGCGCTTCGACCGACGACGCATCCAACTCCTTCACCACGATCAGCTGTTGGATCAAGAGCTCGCGATCAAGCAAATCACGGACCATCCGTTCTGTAGTCTGTCCGTAGAGCCCCTCCTGCCAGCTGGGAAACCACCCGTTCCCTAAGAGTCGGAGCCATAAGAGGCTGGTGGATGCCAGGCGACTCTTGGGAGCGACCGCCACCACTTTTTGAAAGTGTTTCACGGCGAGCTCCCGGTTTTCGAAGAGCGCCACGAGAGCGCGGGCGAAATTCACATGATCACAAGTGTGACTCCCGGCGCACTTGGCAAGCATGCCATCCTGCCTCCTAGCCAAGGCCTGATACAGTTTCGCATCTCGCGCGTCCGCGGTAAAAAACGGCGATGTCGGAGATGGAGACGGAGTCATGATCGAACAGGCCCCCAGGCCTGCGGCGACGAGAACGAGAAACCCATTGACATGGATTTTCACGCGGCGACTCCCGGTCTTGAGCCGGGAAGGACGAAACGGACCGTCGTGCCTTTGCCGACTTCGCTCTCGATCCAGATCCGGCCCTTGTGCGCTTCCACGACCTTCTTTACCAGGGCCAACCCGAGTCCGGTGCTGGCGAGCGCGTTCTTCCCCTGCCTGCGACCTTGGAAAAACCGCTCAAAGATGCGCGGGAGGTCTTCGCGGGAAATGCCCGGGCCTGTATCCGACACCGAGACACGCAATGATCCGGCCTTCTTGTCTGGTTCCATGTGCAGCTTCACTACAGCGCCCTCCGGACTGAACTTGATCGCGTTCGAAAGGAGGTTATCAAAGACCTGTTCGATCCTGGCTGCGTCTGCTAGCACCAAGACTCGATCTCGCGGAACGTCGTTGAGGATCTGCACATGCTTCGCGTCCGCTAACAGCTGAACCTTGCTCACCGAACTCTCCGCCACACGTTTGAGATCGGTGGGGACGATCTTGTATTCCATCATCCCGGCTTCCATCTTTGACAAGTCCAATAACGTTGAGATCAGATGGATCAACCGCCGGCTGCTTTCAGTCATGATTCGAAGGGTCTCACGCTGTTGTTGGCTCAAGGGGCCTGGAATCTCGTCCAGGAGGAGTTGAGTGCCTTCCTGTATGGAGGCCAGCGGAGTACGGAGCTCATGAGAGACATGGGCCAGGAACTCAGACTTCATATCGTCCAGCTCCTGGAGTCTTTTCCCCATCCAGCTAACGGTTTCCACGAGCTCGCGCAAATCGCTCGGCGCTTCCACTTCCACTGTGGTCCCAAAGTTTCCTTGACCGATTCGTCTGATGTGCCCTTGGAGTCGGCGAAGGGGACGCAGGATGCTATAGCTTGCAATGCCAGCCAACCCCAGTCCCAAAAGAAGGGCCACAAGAACCAGTTGTTGCGTCGCGGCCTCGGCGCGAGCCGAGCTGATTCTGGAGTCGCTGACGCCCGTCGTCACCTTCGCTTCATGGAGGCCGACATAGATCTGCAGGGTGCCTGTGACCCGCTCGATCAGAGCATCTCGCCGGCTCTCATAGCCTTGTGCGGACTCCGGTGTGAGATCCGGTGGTTGATCGGCGCGGCTCTGAAAGAGAGTTTGGTATTCCTGGTGCAGCCGCACGGTGTCCTTCAGCAGTCTCTGACCTTGGGGCGACGTTTCCTGCTGCTGAAGCGTGGCCAGTGTCCGACGAAACTCCTCGGCTTCCTCGTTAAAATCGTTGAGAAAGGCCGCGTCTCGGACGGCGAGGTATTTCTTCTCGCTCTGGAGCTGGGTGTAGAGACCGTTGAGCAGCCGCTTGGCGGTCTCCATTGCCGGGTAGCGATAGGAGACCAGTTCGGTGCTGACGGCCGAGAGCTGGCGAAGCTGGATCAAGGCATAGAGGTTGACTCCAGCCATGACGACAATGATCGCCAGGGAGCCAAGGGCTAGGCGCCAGAAGATGGATAGACGCACGGCAGGTGTCCCTCCAGAGCGACTTGTCTTAGTCTCTGGAGCCGATTTCCCAGTTGTATGAGAATCCATACATGCCGGCATCATTGTATATCAATAAGATCTGTTTATCTATATTCTCATAGGTGAAGGATTATTCCTTCACATCGAGGCCTATCCCTTCAGGTTTCTTGTCATGATCCCTGACTGAGTAGGAAACAGTATGCCTTGAAAAAATAATGAGATAGATGATGTTCACACTATATTTTCTGATTAGGGGTAAGTGGGCACCCCCCTTGCTTCATTTATGAAAAACGCGTGCCTCACTTATTCGAGCAACATGCACTTATTCACAGCGACACTCAAGCTGCCTTCCCTCCATGCTCCAAATACAGAGGTGAGCGAACATGAAGCGGCACAAGATCCTAGCGGGGAATTTCGCAGGGCGATTGAGCGGCGACAGCGAGGTTGCCACGATCCCGTCCGAGGGCGACAAGAACGACTGGGACTGGCCAGTGGAGACGAGCCACCAGCAACACACGAAGCGGGCTGTGCTTGTGCGACCGATCTCATACACATTGACCCAGCTGGGCGGCGAGGAGATACTCGCCGATCGCCACGGGACCGCTCTCTTGATGAATATCAGCTCTCATGGAATGTTGCTCGTCATGGAAGAGGCTCCGATAACCCAGCAGGTCATGAAAGTTCTCGTGCCGACCCCCACTGATGTGGCTGACACCCCGACTCTGGTTGAAGTGCGCTGGGTCCGCAAGATGCCCTTTGCTTCGCACAATAACCTCTATCTGGTCGGACTGAAATTCGTGATTTAGCCAGCCTGACCTCCGGTAGAATCTAGCCGCAAGAAGTGACAGCCTCGCGGCATTCGTCCGGAATTACTCTGCAATTAAACGTTCTATATCCGAGATGTCGGTAAGCCTGCCCCTTCCTCCGGCGGCTCAACCCTTACTTCTCACCAATCCCGCTTTGAAAGAGCCGTTGCCGTCGGGAAGAGCCATGCAACGCGGCAAACAAGTAGCCGCGGAAGATCAGCATCACAACGGCCGCCGGTGGCGTAACAACAAGCACCAGCAGCCGGCTGACCTCATCCGACAGCCCAAGGGCATTGAACCATGCGGTGAGAAGCGAAAATGGCAGGAGCAGTACCTGGAAGAAGTCCAGGCCTGCGCCGCGACCCAGGCGGCTGGAGAGTCCAAAGAAAAAGGAGAGGCCCAGGGGAGCGAGGACGATCACGAGCGGGAGAAACCATTCGATCCAATTCTCAACGATGAAGTCGTAGCTCTCCCGGATCACGTCAAGGGGAGAGGCGCGATGCAGTTGGTAGATGACCTCAGGCACGGGGTTGAGCAGGATAAAGAGCAACAGGAATATGGCGGCGGCGAGGAACGGCCCATTCGGATTGGATGCCATCCCCCTCTCCAGCACCATCATTGGCACCCACAGCACGAACCCTACGCTAATCACATCCAAAAAGTACTGACCAACGCTCTCCCAGATGTCACGAACGGTCAAGCGGCGCGAGCTTCGGACTGCCTGCTCGATCAGGCTCAGTGTGGCCCCGATCAGCAACGCATTCACCGCGCCCAGGATGAACCCACCCAGAATGCCCAGCGGCGCAGCCACTGATGTTGCCGCCACCATCAGGGCGGCAAAGATGACGACGGCGACGGAGATGATCCAGCAACGGGCAAAAGACTGCGCCGTCGTTCGAAGCGCGGCGCGATACAGGTCAAGGGTGGCGCGGAGGATCGTGGTCATAGGGTAGGTCATCATGAAATCGATGAGAGGGATTGTCTCAAGCGGTCGGTTTCATCTTTGCCGCAGCCGCTCGCGCCAGTATGGCTCGCGGAACGTAGCGGCTTAGCCAGGAAACGACACGGCCTCTCCATCCGATCGTGACCAGGGCTGGGCCACGCTTAAGCGCCGCCAACGAAATGGTGACCACCTCAGCCGCACTCTGCGTCCCGAGTGGGTTCTTGGGCTTGAACCCGGCCGTCGCGTGGAAATCTGTGTCGGTTGAACCGGGGCAACAGACCTGGATGCGCACACCGGATGGCCGAACCTCCTCGGCCAGCGCCTCCGACAGGGTAATGAGAAACGCCTTGGTCGCCGCATATTCGGCAAGATAGGGAACCGAAAACAGGCCGGCGATTGAGGCGACATTGATAATCGCTCCTGCTCGCTGTTCGATCATGCTCGGTAGGAATAATCTGATGCTTTCCACGACCGTGTTCACGTGCAAACGGAGCATCTCCTGGATCCGGGCCATCGGCATCTCCACAAATTCTCCGAATAGCCCAAACCCGGCATTGTTGATCAAGAGATCAACCGTGGGGCGGCGCTGACGGGCCGCCACGTAGAGTCGGTGGGCTGCCCCCGGCTCAGCCAAGTCCAGCGCTTCACTGCTAATCTGAACCCGGTGTCGGGCGGTGAGTTCCAAGGCAAGCCGATTCATTCGATCCACGTCTCTGGAGACGAGCAGCAGATCGAAGCCTCCGGCAGCCAATGCCCGAGCGTATTCGGCGCCAATTCCGCGAGAAGCGCCCGTCACAACTGCAAAAGGACGAGTATCTGTCTCAGCCTCCACAGGTCGACGCCCTCCTTGCGCGACATTAGTCTGGACGGTCCCCTCCGGTCAAGCCGGCTGCATGTGACTCGACCAACCTCGTGGAACAGAGTAGAGTGGAACGGTCTTCCATTCCTTGACTTACGCCGCTTCATGATTATCGCCTTTGGGTACATGGCGGGAATCGTGATTTAATCAAGTAGAGGAACCACAACGATGGATATGAATCGCATGACCGTCAAGCTTCAGGAGGCCCTACAGGCTGCCTCCGCACAGGCAACGCGGCGGAGTCATCAAGGTATTGATGTCGAGCACATGCTGCTTGCCTTGCTCGAACAAGAAGGCGGCCTGGCCGGACCGTTGCTTGAGCAGGCCGGTGTCTCACAGGCCTCAGTGCGCAAGGCTGCTGAACAGGCGCTGGCGAAGGTCCCTCAGGTGCAGGGTCCTGGAGTCGGTCCCGGCCAGATCCACTTGATCGCACGCTTCTCCCAAGTCCTGGCTCGGGCTGAGCAGGAGATGCAGGCCCTGCGGGACGAGTATTTGAGTGTGGAGCATGTCCTGCTCGCTATCGCTGAGGACGGCGCGATCTTTAAGCGTCTGGGCCTGACCCGTGATCGGCTGTTGTCGGCTCTCCAACAGATCCGAGGAAGCCAGCGTGTCACGAGCCAGGACCCTGAGGGTACCTATCAGGCTCTGGAGAAATACGGCCGAGACCTGACCAGGTTAGCCGGGCAAGGCAAGTTGGACCCGGTGATCGGGCGGGATGAAGAAATTCGGCGCGTGATTCAAATCTTGTCTCGGCGAACAAAGAACAATCCTGTCCTCATCGGCGAACCGGGCGTCGGCAAAACCGCGATCGCCGAAGGGTTGGCGCAGCGGATTGTGAAAGGGGATGTACCGGAAGGACTGAAACAAAAACGGGTTATCGCCTTGGACATGGGCGCGCTGGTGGCCGGAGCCAAGTTCCGCGGTGAATTTGAAGAACGGCTCAAAGCAGTGCTCAAAGAGATCCAGACTGCTCAAGGCCAAGTCCTGCTGTTCATCGATGAGTTACACACGGTGGTGGGAGCCGGCGCCGCGGAGGGGGCCATGGACGCCGCGAACCTCCTGAAGCCCATGCTGGCGAGAGGCGAGCTGCACTTGATCGGCGCGACCACGCTGGATGAATACCGCAAACACATTGAGAAAGACGCGGCGCTGGAACGGCGCTTTCAGCCGGTGCTGGTGGACCAGCCGTCAGTCGAAGACACCATCTCAATCCTCCGAGGCTTAAAGGAGCGCTACGAAGTTCACCACGGGGTACAAATCAAAGATGCGGCGCTGGTCGCCGCCGCCAAACTGTCGCATCGCTACATCAGTGACCGGTTCTTACCGGACAAAGCCATTGATCTGATGGACGAGGCGGCGGCCCGGTTGCGGACGGAGATCGACAGTCTCCCGGTGGAGTTAGATGAGGTCTCTCGCAAGGTGATGCAACTGGAAATCGAACGTGAGGCCCTGCGTAAGGAAACCGACGCCGGCAGCCGGGCACGCCTCGAAGTCCTTGAGCAAGAGCTGGCGGAAAAGAACCGAGACTTGGCTGCGCTCAAGGCTCGATGGGAAGCCGAGAAAGCTTCGGTGGGCCGCCTGCGGAAAATCCGGCAACAGATCGAGGGCGTGAAACAAGAGATTGAACGGGCCGAGCGAGCCTATGATCTCAACCGCGTGGCTGAGTTGCGGTACGGTGACTTGCCTCGCCTGGAGCGGGAGCTGGCGGCTGAGGAGCAACATCTGGTCAACAAGCAGGGGGAGAGTCGGCTCGTGAAAGAGGAAGTTGATGAGGAAGACATCGCGCTGGTCGTCAGCCGCTGGACCGGAATCCCCATCAGCCGGCTGATGGAAGGCGAGATGGACAAACTGCTCCGGCTCGAGGAACTCCTCCACAGGCGAGTCGTGGGACAGGACGAAGCGGTGAAAGCGGTGGCGGACGCGGTGCTGCGCGCTCGGTCCGGCATCAAGGATCCCAACCGGCCAATCGGCTCGTTTCTGTTCCTGGGTCCCACGGGAGTCGGGAAAACCGAGCTGGCGCGGGCCCTCGCCGCCACCCTGTTCGACGATGAGGCCAATCTGATCCGGATCGACATGTCGGAGTACATGGAAAAGCACACCGTGGCTCGTCTGATCGGGGCTCCTCCGGGATACGTCGGATATGAAGAAGGAGGCCAGCTTACCGAAGCGGTGCGGCGCCGCCCCTTCTCCGTCATCTTGTTCGACGAAATCGAGAAGGCGCATCACGATGTGTTCAACGTTTTACTCCAGGTGCTGGATGACGGTCTGTTGACGGATTCGCAGGGTCGCACCGTGGATTTCAAGAATACGGTCTTAATCATGACCTCGAATCTGGGTAGCCAGCATATCTTGGAGGCGCAACAGCAGGGTGCGTCGTACGAAAAGATGCGGCGTCTCGTGATGGGTGAGCTCCGGCGGCACTTCCGCCCGGAGTTTCTGAACAGAGTCGATGAAACGGTGGTCTTCCACCCGCTCACGGGGGAGCATCTGGAGCACATCGTGGAGATCCAGCTTGCCCGGCTGCGTGATCGCTTGGCTGAACGACGGATTTCGCTGGTGCTCACGCGGGCGGCGACGGCCAACCTCGCAGAACGTGGGTATGACCCGGTCTATGGCGCCCGTCCCCTCAAGAGACTCATTCAGCAGGATATCGAGACGCCGATCGCCCGTCTGCTGGTGAAGGGTGAGCTACGTGACGGAGATACTGCCACGCTTGACCTGAAGAACGGTCAGATTGTGGTCGTGCCGACGGTAGAAGCCAGCACCAACTGATTGGCCTTTTCTTCATAAATGCCGCTTGACATCCGTCGTCGCGGTGTTATCTCCGCGCTAGTTCTTAGAGCTGATGACCCACACATAAGAAAACAAAGGAGGGCCGGCCATGAATGTGGTGCGTTGGGACCCTTTTCGAGAACTGGAGGAGATGTCGGATCGGCTCAACCGCGTATTTTGTAGACCGACGATGCAGCGGGAGGGCGGCAAGGAAACCATGACCGTCGCGGACTGGTCGCCAGCCGTGGATATCAGCGAGTCGGACAGGGAATATTTGATTCATGTCGAGCTGCCGGAGGTCAAGAAAGAAGACGTCAAGGTGTCTGTTCAGGAGGGCGAGCTTATGATCCACCGGGAACGAAAGCAGGAGATAGAAGAGAAATGGAAAAAACACCACCGTGTCGAGCGATCCTATGGCAGTTTCGCGCGCAGCTTCACGGTTCCCGACGGTGTGGATGAAACGAAAGTCACGGCTGAATTTAAGGACGGCATGCTGAACCTCCACCTGCCGAAGTCCGAAAGGGCAAAGCCTAAAGCGATCGATGTGAAGATTGGATGACACTAGAAACCTTGGGGCTTGACTGAATGAGAAAGATGGATATTTATAATCATAGCGCTGAACTGATGAGCGCTGGCAGACCACATAGCTAGACAGGAGGGATACCATGACGCTGGCAACTTATGCACCATTTGATGTGGACAGGTTTCTGAGTGATGTGCTTCGCACGGTGGGTGCGGAGGGGGTGGGGGCTCCGGCCTGCAACACCTACGAGAATGAGCAAGGCTTTTGGATCCAGGCCGTCCTGCCTGATATGGAGCGGAAGGATATTGAAATCAAACTGGACGACGGCGTGTTGACCCTGAAGGGCGAACGCAAGGAGGAAGCCACAGAGTCTCAGCGAACCTACTTCGTGCGAGAAATCGGTTTGGGACCGTTTTCCCGTTCGTTCAGACTTCCGGCCAATGTCGATACGAGTAAAGTGTCGGCTAGCTATAAGGATGGAGTCTTGACCATTGAGCTTCCGAAACGTGAGGAAGCAAAGCCTCGCCGGATCACGATCGAAACTGCATAACCTCGGACGGAAAAGCTCGGGCCGCCGGTGACCAGCCGGCGGCCCTTGTCGTTTCTACCCAATCGCCACGATCCCGCCGAGCATATCATCGTCCCTTCCGCTCATGCGGTGCTTTTCGACCCGCCATTCTGTCGAAGAGATCTCCAGCGTATGGCCTTTCATGGTGCGGAACGTGCCATTCTTCACGATCACCCGATCGGGTGTCTTCAGTGCGACTTCCAGGACTATTTTCCCGGACTCCGAGTGCTTGAGCATCAGGCTGGACGGCGTTCTGGTCAGCTCGTGCGCCCGACGCTCATTAAAGGCCATCGTGCTGTCCACTATCTTTGCGCACACGCGACCGGCCTCGTCAAACACCACAAAGTTCACCATCAGCGGTCCTTCAGGCTTCCGGACCGACACGATAAGCTGCGGCACTCCCTCGACCTCTACCGTACCGTCGGTATTGCGGTAGAGATTCGAACCGATCTCCATGTCCATATTCCGATCAGTCTCCTTCGCTTGGTCCTCTCTTCGATTGCTTCATTGAGTCATTGGCCCATCGGTTCATTGAGTAACTGGGTCAATGGATCACTGTGTCAATTCTGAGCTTACGGTCTCTTGATCCGGTGCAGGATGAGTGCGACGCAGCCGCCCAGGAGGCCTCCTCCCATGATGGCCGTGAACAACTCCACCAGTTTGACTTCCCAGAGGGATCCCTGGGCCTGCATGACTTCGCGAATCCCTCCCTGGAGCATGATGATCGACAAGGCCATCGTCGCGCCGACCACGAACCACCAGGCAAAGACTTTCACAGACTGCATATCGCCCGTCTTTCTACAATTCACTGCGCCGGTCGAGGCCGCGATATTGAATCGCCTCGGCCAGATGCACCGTGGCGATCTGATCCGAGCCAGCCAGGTCGGCAATGGTGCGCGCCACTCGAAGGATGCGCCCATAGGCTCGAGCCGACAGCCCCAGGCGAGTCATCGCCTGTTCAATGAGGGTGCGACCGGCCGTATCGATCGTACAATACTTCTTGACGTGCCTGGGCTTCAACTGCGCATTACTGTAGAGTCTCTCCTTCCGATAGCGAGTGGCCTGACGCGCACGGGCAGCCGTCACGCGAGCGCGAATGGCCGATGTCGGTTCCTGCTGCCCCTCCCCGCCCAGCTCACGGACCGGCACAGGCGGGACTTCAAGATGGATATCCAGACGGTCGAGGAGTGGCCCGGATATCCGGGCGCGATATCGACGGATCTGCTGGGGGGTGCACAGGCATTCACGAGACCGATCGCCATAGTATCCGCAAGGGCAGGGATTCATAGCCG
>Ga0184626_10000156_pt1 | contig 17469 bp, 17 predicted proteins | sample PLM3_60_b1_FD_133142 | JGI IMG/M metagenome (GOLD analysis project Ga0184626, IMG submission 133142) | Groundwater sediment microbial communities from an aquifer in East River, Colorado, USA - PLM3_60_b1 | ecosystem: Environmental > Terrestrial > Soil > Riparian zone | place: USA: East River... | reverse complement strand
GGGCGACCGTGGTTGCGATCGTGTTGAGCTTTCTGCACGTCGATTGCGCGCTGATTCCGTACGATGTGTTGCGTGGCCGCGTGCCGCTCGGGCGCGGCCTGTGGAATTCAGGGCTTACGAAGGCGCTCGAGGCGGGCTCGGTCGGCGTGCTGAGTGTCGCCGCAACCTGCGCCGCCGCCGGGTTGATCGTGGGCGTGGTCACGCTCACCGGACTGGGACTCAAGTTCAGCTCGATCGTGTTGCAGTACGCCGACGGCGGCAGTCGCGGGATCTACGATGGGCTGGTCGCGCTCGGCGCGGGGGCAACGCCAGCGTTGCTGCACGATGTGAAGCTCTTGCTCACCGCGATTTTCACGTCGTTGATCGTGTGGATCGTCGGCCTCGCGGTGCCGGTGACCGCGAGCTACATCATTTGCGCGGTGATCGCGGCACCCGCATTGATCGCGCTCGGCGTGGCGAACTTCGCCGCCCACATGTTCATCTTCTATTACGCCGTGCTCTCCGAAGTGTCGCCGCCGACCGCGCTGTCGCCGTTCGCGGCAGCCGCGATCACGGGCGGGGATCCGTACAGGACTACGCTGCAGTCGTGGAAGTACACGATGCCCGCATTCCTGGTGCCGTTCATGTTCGTGCTCGACCCGGCCGGCCTCGGCTTGCTGCTGATGGGCTCGTTCAAGAAGCTCGCCGACGCGCCGTGGCTCGGTATTGCCGTCGTGAGCATCACCGCGATGATCGGGATCGCGGCGCTCGCGGGCGCCATGCAGAACTGGCTGTTCAAGAAGACGACGGTTGTAGAACGCTGGCTGCTGATCGTGGCCGGACTCGCGCTCGTGTACCCCAAGGCGCTGTTCGATTACGTCGGATTGGCGCTGCTCGCGGCCGTGGTCGCATCGCAAATGCTGCGCAAGAAGCTCGCGCAGCCGGCGCCGCGTTAGCAGGCGTCAGCCCGGTGACCGCCCGATTGCCGTAACCCGGCCGTTGGCAAGGACGCGGGCGCGGCTGAGCCCCTGTGGTCGCGTCGTCAGCAAACACTTAGCCTGGTTTCAACTACTTGAGCAACATCTCTGAGGTAATAGGTTGAATGTGCCGCCTAACTTTCACACATGATTGGCGCATAATTGGTATTATGTCAAATATAGGATATGCGCGATTAGTCAGCTCACTGGGCCCTTGCGCGAACGGAGCCGTCCTCCACGAGCCGCGCGGCGCCCCTCCGCTACTGCAAGCGGTCGCCCGGGTGTGACCCAACGTCACCGCCACAGCGCGCGAGCACGCTCCGCGATGTCGATCCGGGGCGCCGACGCGCTTGCACGCCGATCCTCGTCGCCATTGGCTGCCGACGCGACTGGCCATGCGCTCGCTTCGAACAACCACATGATCGCATCGGGAAGAAAACGGCTGCGCGCCGCGTAGACGTGTTGGTCGCCTGACGCTTGCTGCTGGTGGACATAAAAGCGCTGCGGGACCATCAAATGCAGATGCTCCCTGGCACGCGTCATCGCGACGTAAAGGAGCCGCCGCTCCTCGTCGATCTCCTCGGCTGTCCCGGTGGACATGTCCGACGGAACGCACCCATCGACGACATTGAGGACGTGGACGGTTTTCCACTCCTGCCCTTTGGCCGAATGAATGGTTGAGAGAATGAGGTAATCGTCGTCGAGCCCGGGCAGGCCCGCCTCGTCGCTGGTGGCGCCAGGCGGGTCCAGCGTCAACTCGGTCAGAAAGCGCTCGCGCGAACGATACGTCGACGCAATCTGCGCAAGCTGCGCGAGATCGGCCCGGCGAATGTGGGCATCGTCGTGGATGCGCTCCAAATGCGGTTCGTACCACCGCGTAACGAGCTCCATGTCGGCGGGCCAGCTTGCGGTCTCGCTGCGAAGGATGTACAGGAGCTCGACCATTCCCGCCCAGTCTTCCGCTGCCACGAAAGGAGGCGTGAACGACGCCAGCGCGGCCACCGGATCTGGCGCCTGGCCCATCGCGTCGAGGAGCTTTGCGGCGGTTGCCGGTCCCACGCCCGGCAACAGTCGAACGACGCGGAAACCGGTGATGCGATCGCGCGGATTTTCCGCCCAGCGCAGGACGCCCAGAACGTCTTTTACGTGCGCCGCTTCGAGAAACTTGAGTCCGCCGAATTTCACGAACGGAATATCGCGCCGGGTCAGCTCGAGCTCGAGTTGCGCGCTATGGCTCGAGCTGCGAAAGAGCACGGCCTGCGACGTCAACGCGATGCCCGCCTCGCGATATTCGAGGACACGCTCGGCGACGCAGCGCGCCTGGTCCACTTCGTCACGCACGGTGACGAGTTGTGGTTTCGCCGCCGACGTGCGATCGGTCCAGAGATTTTTCGCGAAGCGTTCGCGGGCCAGGCCAATCACCGCGTTGGACGCGGCAAGAATCGGCTGCGTCGACCGGTAATTGCGGTCCAATGTGAGCACGCGCGCCGGCAACGTGAAATGCCTCGGGAAATCGAGGATGTTGCGTACCGTCGCCGCGCGAAACGAATAGATCGATTGCGCGTCGTCGCCGACGACGGTCAACCCGCGGCCATCGGGCTTGAGCGCGCGCAGGATGACGGCCTGCAACCGGTTGGTGTCCTGGTACTCGTCGACCAGCACGTGGTCGAAGCGGGCACCGACCTCCTCCGCGAGGCTCGGCTCCGCCATCATGTACGACCAGAACAGCAACAGATCGTCGTAGTCGAGGACGTTCTGCGCCTGCTTCGCGGCGACGTAGCCGGCGAAGAGCTGTTTCAGTTCGGCTTCCCAGTGAGCGCACCACGGGAACGCGCCGCCAAGCACGTCGCGCAGCGGCTCCTGGCTGTTGATGGCGCGCGAATAGATGGCAAGGCAGGTCGCCTTGGCCGGAAACCGTTTCTTGGTGAGGGACAGGCCGAGCTCGTGTCGCGTGATGGCGAGCAGGTCTTCCGAATCGCCGCGGTCGTGAACCGTGAAGGATGCATGGAGGCCGATGCGCTCCGCGTAGCTCCGCAGAAGGCGCGCGCCGACGCCGTGAAACGTCCCGGACCAGGGAAGTGGCCGTGCATGGGCGCCGGCCGACGCGCCGAGAACGCGATTCAGGATGCGCGCGGCCCGGCGCTCCATTTCGAACGCCGACCGGCGCGAAAACGTCAGCAGGAGTATTCGCTGCGGATCGGCGCCGGTGAACACCAGATGCGCAACACGATGGGCGACGGTATCGGTCTTGCCTGTTCCGGCGCCCGCGATGATCAGCAGCGGACCTGCGTCGCTACATGCCGTCCCGATGCCATGCTCGACCGCAGCGCGCTGCTGCGGGTTTAGTGTGGCGAGGTGCGCATCGGCTCCATGAGCCGAAGAGGCGACGCAGGGGGAATTCATCGGAGCGGGCGGCTTCATAGAACGATCGTTCTATGGATCGTATCACGTGACATCGGCGGTGGCCCGCAGCGATGGACCCGACGCTAGTCCGGCAATCCCTCGATGGCGACGTCGGCGATCCGATCAAGCACGGCGTCGTGCTCTCCCACCGGCGTCACCAGTGCAATCGCGATGGCCGGATGCCGTGCCACGAGCGCGGCGACGATTGCCGGTAGATCTTCGCGAACATGTCCGCCCTGCCCCAGGAATATCGGCACGATGCGTAGCGATCGGCAGCCGGCGGCAATCAGTTGGTCGGCCGCGCCCGCGAGGTCCGGCTCCATGATTTCCAGATAGGCGAGCGCCACCGGCACGCCGGGACGTGCCGTTTGGACTTTCCGCTTCAGGCGCTCGAACGGCTCCGCCCACCGCGGATCGCGAGCGCCATGGGCAAACAAGATGAGGCCGGTCACGTGTCGATTATACGAATGGACATGCGGCGGTGGCATCAGGATGCTCTCGCCCCGCCCCACTGGTGCAGTGAGGCGTTTGTGATATGCAGCTGAGCGATAACGCCATAGCGATTCATTCCTTCTAAGTATTAAGGAGGCACCTTATCCTGCGGAAACGACGGATTTCCGCCATGTATCGCTACGACCACTTCGACCAACGCATTGTCGACGAACGCGTCGCCCAGTTTCGCGACCAGACGCGAAGGTATCTGGCCGGCCAGCTGACCGACGATGAGTTCCGTCCGCTGCGCCTGCAAAATGGCCTTTACATTCAAAAACATGCGCCGATGTTGCGCGTGGCCATCCCCTACGGGCAACTGTCGTCGCGACAGCTCCGCACGTTGGCGCATATCGGCCGCACCTACGACCGCGGCTATGGCCATTTCAGCACCCGCCAGAACATCCAGTACAACTGGCCGCGCCTCGAGCAGGTCCCCGACATCCTGGCCGAACTGGCGCGGGTCGAGATGCATGCCATCCAGACGTCGGGCAATTGCATCCGCAACATCACGAGCGACCACTTCGCGGGTGTTGCCGGCGACGAGATCGCCGATCCGCGGCCCTGCACCGAGCTGCTTCGCCAATGGTCGACGTTCCACCCGGAATTCGCCTACCTTCCGCGCAAATTCAAGATTGCCGTGACGGGGGCGACCAAGGATCGCGCGGCGATTCTCGTCCACGACATCGGCCTGCAGCTCGTGCGCGACGCCGACGGCGAACTCGGATTCCGCGTCGCGGTGGGCGGCGGCATGGGGCGCACGCCGATCATCGGCCATGTCATCCGCGAATTCCTCCCCCGCGCGGAAATCCTGAACTACCTGGACGCGATTCTGCGCGTGTACAACCGCTTCGGCCGCCGCGACAACATGTACAAGGCGCGGATCAAGATCCTCGTCAAGGAACGGACGCCGGCGGTGTTCGCGAAGGACGTCGAAACCGAATGGGAAGCGTTGCGCGGCGGTCCCGCGACCGTGCCCGACGAAGAAATCGCGCGCCTCGAAGCGTTTTTCGAACCGCCGCCCTATGAACGGTTGCCGGGCGACGACGTGGACTTTCGCGCGGCGGTCGCGGACAACCGGGGATTCGCCAACTGGGTTGCCCGCAACGTGCATCCGCACAAGGTACCGGGCTACGCGATCGTCACGCTGTCGCTCAAGAAAACCGGCATTCCACCAGGGGATGCGACGTCCGATCAGATGGACGCCGTGGCCGCCCTGGCCGACCGCTACAGCTTCGGCGAACTGCGCGTATCGCACGAACAGAACCTGATCTTCACCGATGTCCGCCAATCCGAGTTGCTGTCGCTGTGGCAGCAGTTGAAGGGGCTGGGTTTCGCCACGCCGAACATCGGCCTGCTGACGAACATCATCTGCTGCCCCGGCGGCGACTTCTGCTCGCTCGCCAATGCCAAGTCGATTCCGATCGCCGAAGCGATCCAGCGCCGCTTCGACGATCTCGATTATCTGCACGACATCGGCGACCTCGACCTCAACATTTCCGGATGCATGAACGCATGCGGCCACCACCACGTCGGCCATATCGGCGTGCTCGGCGTCGACAAGAACGGCTCCGAGTGGTACCAGGTCACGATCGGCGGGACCCAGGGCGAGCGCGCGGCGCTCGGCAAGGTGATCGGCCCTTCGTTCGCCGCCGACGACATGCCCGATGTCGTGGCGCGGTTGATCGAAACCTACATCGACATCCGGCACGACGACGAGCGGTTCGTGGACACCGTCCATCGCGTCGGCATCGATCCCTTCAAGGAGCGCGTCTATGCCACGGCTCATTAAACGCGGCGTGATCATCGACGACGCCTACGCACTGTTGCGCGAGGCAGGCTCGCTCGCCGACGTGCCGGAAGCGACGAAGGTCATCGTCCCGCTCTCGTTGTGGACCTCGGCGCGCGCCGTGCTGATCGCCCGCGGCGATGCGGGCGTTTGGCTCGCGCCGGCGGACGATCCGGCCGCGATCGCCGGCGACGTGAAATTGATACCGGTCATCGCCATCGACTTTCCGAAATTCACCGACGGCCGCGGCTACTCGATTGCGCGGCTTCTGCGCGACCGCTACGACTATCGCGGCGAATTGCGCGCGATCGGCGACGTTCAGCACGACCAGCTCTACTACCTGCGCGAAGTCGGGTTCGACGCGTTCGCCCTGCGCGACGACAAGGATGCCGAGGACGCATTGCGGGGATTCCGCGATTTCAGGGACGGCTATCAAGTCACCGCGGTGCGTACACCGTGGTTCCGCCGCCGCGCGGCGCAAACGCCGCCGGGCGACGCCTGGGGCCGCTCCGAATGACGCTGCCGCGGCGCATCGACGAAGTGGCGGGAACCTTGGCGCGCGTGGCCGGCGCGCACGCACCGGCCGTGCTTGCCAGCAGCTTCGGCGCCGAGGACATGGTGCTGCTCGACCTGATCGCGCAGCACGCACCGGCGATCGGCGTGTTCACGCTCGACACCGGTCGCCTGCCCGAGGAAACGCATGTGCTCATCGATCGCGCGCGTGACCGCTACGGCATTGCGATCGATGTCTATTTTCCCGACGCGACGCGCATTGCGTCATTCGTCGGCACGCATGGCGTCAACGCCTTTTACGACAGCGTCGACCTGCGCCAGGGCTGCTGCGCCATTCGCAAGACCGAGCCGCTGCGGCGTGCGCTGGCGGGCAAGGGCGCGTGGATCACGGGGCTCCGTCGCGACCAATCGGTCACCCGCAGCGGGCTCGCGCACGAGGAATACGACGCCACCCACGGCATTCCCAAGTTCAATCCGCTCGTCGATTGGAGCGAAGACGACGTGTGGACCTATATCCGTGACCGCAACGTCCCGTACAACGGGCTGCACGATCGCGGTTATCGCAGCATCGGCTGCGCGCCCTGCACGCGCGCGGTCGAACCGGGCGAAGACGTGCGTGCGGGTCGCTGGTGGTGGGAAAACCCGGAGAGCAAGGAATGTGGGCTGCACCGGCGCCCGGTCACGTTGGTCCGGCGCACCGCTGAAAATTCCGAACTGACGCCATCATGAGTTACGCCACGCTCACGCAAGAACCTGCTGCGGCCGCGCAAGTGCCGGTGGAAACGCTCGCGCCGGCCGATGCGCACCACCTCGCGTGGCTCGAGTCGGAAGCGATCCATATCCTGCGCGAAGTCGCGGGCCAATGCCGTAACCCTGCCCTGCTCTTCTCGGGCGGCAAGGATTCACTGGTGCTTCTGCGCCTTGCCGAGAAGGCGTTTCGCCCTGGACGCTTTCCGTTTCCGCTGTTGCACATCGACACCGGCCACAACTTCCCCGAAGTGATCGCGTTCCGCGACGCGCGCGCGGCGGAGCTCCGTGAGCGGCTCATCGTGCGTTCGGTCGAGGACTCGATCGCCAGCGGACGCGTCGTTCTCAAAACCCCGGACGAGAGCCGCAACGTCCACCAGTCGGTGACGCTGCTCGACGCGATCGCCGAATTCGAGTTCGATGCGTGCATCGGCGGCGCGCGCCGCGACGAGGAGAAGGCCCGCGCGAAAGAGCGCGTGTTTTCGTTCCGCGACGCCTTTGGCCAATGGGATCCGAAGAACCAGCGTCCGGAACTGTGGAATCTGTATAACGCCCGCGTGCACAAGGGCGAGCACGTTCGCGTGTTTCCGATCAGCAACTGGACCGAGCTCGACGTGTGGCAATACATCGAGCGCGAAGATCTTGAAGTGCCGTCGATCTATTACGCGCACACGCGGCCGATCGTTCGCCGCCGCGGCGCGCTGGTCCCGGTCACCGACCTGACGCCGCCGAGATCCGGCGAGCTGGTCGAGCAGGTGTCGGTGCGGTTTCGCACTGTGGGTGACATCACCTGCACCGCGCCGGTGGCCTCCAACGCCGCCACGGCGCAGGCGATCATCATCGAGACCGCTGCGGCGACGATCACCGAGCGTGGCGCCACGCGCCTCGACGACCAGACCAACGACGCGTCAATGGAGCTGCGCAAGAAGGCGGGATATTTTTGATGTCGGCGCGCGAGAATCCGAACGTGCTCGAGCATGGCGTCCTGCGTTTTCTGACGGCGGGGAGCGTCGACGACGGGAAGAGCACGCTGATCGGCCGTTTGCTCTACGACACCAAGGCGGTGCTCGCCGACCAGCTCGCGGCCGTCACACGGACGTCCGAGCAACGCGGGCAGGCGCTCGACCTCTCTCTTCTCACCGACGGCCTCACCGCCGAACGCGAACAGGGCATCACCATCGACGTCGCGTACCGGTACTTCGCGACCGCGCTGCGCAAGTTCATCATCGCCGACGCGCCGGGCCACGAGCAGTACACGCGCAACATGGTCACGGCGGCGAGCACGGCGCACCTCGCGGTGCTGCTGGTCGATGCGCGGCATGGCATCGTCAAGCAGACGCGGCGCCACGCCACGCTCGCCCATCTGCTCGGCATTCCCCATCTGGTCGTCGCGGTGAACAAGATGGACCTCGTCGACTACCGCGAGGAAGACTATGCGCGGATCGTCGCCGACTTCCGTGCGTTTGCGCAGCGCACCGGCATCGACGACGCCACGGTTCGTTTCGTGCCGATGTCCGCGTTGACCGGCGACATGGTCGTCGACCGCGGCGATCAACTTTCCTGGTACAGCGGCCCCACGCTGCTGCAAGTGCTCGAGACGGCGCCGATCGGTTCCAGGACCACGCGTGCGTCGTTCCGGTTCCCAGTGCAATTCGTGGCGCGGCCGACCGACAACACCGCACGCGGCTATCTCGGCCGCGTTGAAGCAGGCTCTATTTCGGTCGGCGATGCGGTGACCGTGCTGCCGTCCGGGCGCACCACGAAGATCCGCGAGATCCGCAGTTACGACGCCTCGCTGCCGCGTGCACAGCTGCACGACGCCGTGACCTTGACGCTGACTGAGGAGATCGACGTGTCGCGCGGCGACATGATCGTCAGCGCGGCCACCGCGCCGGAAGCGACGCGATCGCTGTCGGCCACATTGTGCTGGTTCGACGAACGCGCGCTCGATCGCCGTCGTACCTATCTGCTGCGCCACACGACGCGCGAAGTGCGGGCACGCATCGACCGGCTCGATCATTTGTGGAACGTGTCGACGCAGGAAGAAGAACCGGCGCCGGAGGCGCTCGCCATGAACGACATCGGCCAGGCGACGATCCTGCTCGCGCAACCGATCGTTGCCGACCGGTACGACGACAATCACGCCACCGGCAGCTTCATCCTCATCGACGAAGCCACCAATGGCACGGTCGCCGCGGGGATGATCCGATGACCGGAACTGTTTATCTTGTCGGCGCTGGACCTGGCGCACCGGATCTGCTCACATTGCGTGCGGCGCGTTTGCTCGCGCAAGCGGATATCGTGTTCTACGACGCGCTCGTGCACCCGGACACCGTTGCGCTGGCCGGTTATGCGGAGAAGATCGCGGTCGGCAAACGATGCGGCAAGCATTCGACGGTGCAGCAATTCATCAACAAGCGCCTGGTCGACGCAGCGCGCAAGCACGCCGTGATCGTGCGCCTCAAAGGCGGCGATCCGCTGCTCTTCGGCCGCGCGCAGGAAGAAATCGCGGCGCTGGAAGCCGCCGGCATCCGCTGCGAGGTTGTGCCGGGAATCACGGCCGCATTCGCGGCGGCTGCGGAGATCAAGACGTCGCTGACGCAACGCGGCGTTGCGCGCAGTGTGACGTTCGCTACGCCGCGCGTCGGTGCGCAGGAACAACCAAGCGACTGGGCAAACAGCCTTGCCGCGACGGATGCGGGCGCCATCTACATGGGCGTCGGCGAGGCGTCGCACATCGCGGCGACGCTGCTCGCGGCCGGTAAACCCTCGACCCTCCCCGTCGCGATCGTCGAAAACGCGTCGTTGCCGAACATGCGAATCCACTACATGACGCTGCGCGAGCTGCCGCAGCTGGCGGACGCGCAAATCACCGGCCCCGCCCTGATCCTGCTGGGGCCGCAGTTCACCGCACGCGAAGGCGTTGCAGCGTTCGCCGAAGCGGAGCGATGTCGATTCCCTTTGCGCAAAGCGGCGGGCTGAAGCGCCGCGTTCCTCGACAAGCCGCTGTTGCGGCTTTTATTGGAACATATATATAGCTAGAAGTTCGGTTAAGCAATTTGGATATAGCCACAGGAGTTGCAAATGAACTTACGTCACATCCTTTCCGCAACTGCACTTGGTCTGGCCCTCACGGCACCCGCATGGGCCGACGTGACGCTGCTCAACGTTTCGTACGACCCGACGCGCGAGCTCTATCAGGAATTCAACGCGGCGTTCGCAAAGCAATGGCAGGCGAAGGCCGGCGAAAAAGTGATCGTCAAGCAATCGCATGGCGGCTCGGGTAAGCAGGCACGCACGGTGATCGACGGACTCGATGCCGACGTGGTGACGCTGGCGCTGGCGTCGGACATCAACGCCATTGCCGACAAGGCGAAGCTGCTGCCCGCCGATTGGCAGAAACGGCTGCCGAACAACAGCACGCCCTACACGTCGACCATCGTGTTCCTGGTGCGCAAGGGCAATCCCAAGGGCATCAAGGATTGGGACGACCTGATCAAGCCGGGCGTTTCGGTCATCACGCCCAATCCGAAGACGTCGGGCGGCGCGCAGTGGAATTACCTGGCCGCATGGGAATACGGAAAGCGCAAATACGGCAGCGACGACAAGGCCAAGGAATTCGTCACCAAAATCTACAAGAATGTCCCGGTACTCGATTCCGGCGCGCGCGGCTCGACCACCACGTTCGTCGAACGCAACGTCGGCGATGTGCTGCTCGCATGGGAGAACGAAGCGTTCCTGTCGCTGAAGGAGTTCGGGCCGGACAAGTTCGAGATCGTCGCGCCGTCGCTGTCGATACTGGCCGAGCCGCCGGTGTCCATCGTCGACAAGAACGTCGACAAGAAGAGGACCCGCAAGGTCGCAGAGGCGTATCTGCAATATCTGTATTCGGAAGAAGGCCAGGAGATCGCCGCGCGCAATTTCTATCGGCCGACCGATCCGAAGGTCGCTGCGAAGTACGCTAAGCAGTTTCCGAAGCTGACGTTGGTGACGATCGACGGCGCGTTCGGGGGCTGGCCGAATGCGACGAAGACCCACTTCGCCGACGGCGGGAATTTCGACCAGATCTATCTGCCGGCGAGCAGGTGACCCGCGATGGCTCGCTCCACTACCCGCCCATCGCGGGGCCGGCGGTCGCCGCCGGCGCGCGATCCGGCGCTTCGTCTTTTTGCACCGCATACGCCGGTGCTGCTGGTGCCGGGACTGCATGACAGCGGTCCCGATCACTGGCAGACGTTGTGGCAGCGCGAGAACCCGGGATTCCAGCGCGTTGTGCAGCCGGACTTCGAAAACCCGGCGCTCGACCGCTGGGCCGCGGCGATCGCATGTGCAATCGATGGCGCCTGCGCACCGCCGATCGTCGTTGCGCACAGCTTCGGTTGCCTCGCGACGGTGCGCGCGGTCTACATTCATCGGCGACTGCTGGCCGGAGCGTTGCTTGTCGCGCCGGCCGATCCTGACGGATTCGGCGTCCGTTCTTCGTTACCGGTGACCCGGCTGCCGTTCCCGAGCACGCTGGTCGGCAGCACCGACGATCCGTGGCTCAAGTTCGTGAAGGCCGGCGCGCTGGCTTCGCAATGGGGCAGCCGCTTTGAGGGTTATGCGAACGTCGGTCACATCAACGCCGACTCCGGACTCGGCGCGTGGCCGGCCGGCTTCGCGTTGCTGCGGGATCTCGCCGAACGCGCGGCTTCGGCCGGAACGCTCGGCGCGCCCTCGCGCGCCGCCGCTTAAGGGCCGCTTGCGATGCGCGTCGGCAGCATTGCCGTCTCGGGCCACGCGGAAGCGAGCATGGCCGACCGCGACTTCATGATCGCCCGCGCCTTCGACGCGGAAGGCGCGGCGATCCTCTATCCGCGCAAGGCCACGCGCCGTCGGCGCAGCGTGTTGCCGGGCTTCGGCTTGAGCCTCGGCTTCACGATCGTGTATTTGAGCCTGATCGTGCTCATTCCATTGTCGGCGGCGTTCATCAAGACCGCAACGCTGACGTGGCCGGCGTTTGTCGACATCGTGACGGCGCCGCGTGTGGTGGCGAGCTATCGCCTCACCTTCGGTGCGTCGTTCGGCGCCGCCGCAATCAATACCGTATTTGGTCTGCTCGTTGCATGGGTATTGGTGCGCTACCGGTTTCCTGGCCGGCGGTTGGCCGATGCGCTGGTCGATCTTCCATTCGCGCTGCCGACCGCCGTGGCCGGCATCGCGCTGACCGGACTGTTCGCGGCCAACGGCTGGATCGGATCGTTGCTGGATCCGCTCGGCATCAAGGTCGCGTTCACGCCGCTCGGCGTGCTGGTCGCGCTGACGTTCATCGGACTTCCGTTCGTCGTGCGCACGGTGCAGCCGGTGCTGGAAGAGTTGCCGCGCGAGCTCGAGGAAGCCGCCGCGACCCTCGGCGCGTCGCGCTGGTCGATTTTTCGTCGTGTCATTTTCCCGATCGTGCTGCCGGCGCTCATCACCGGATTCGCGCTCGCGTTCGCGCGCGCCATCGGCGAATACGGATCGGTGATCTTCATCGCCGGCAATATGCCGATGGTGTCGGAAATCACGCCGCTCGTCATCATCACCAAGCTCGAGCAGTACGACTACAACGGGGCCACCGCGGTGGCCGTGGTGATGCTGGTCGTGTCGTTCGTGCTGCTGCTGGCGATCAATGCGCTGCAAGCCTGGACGCGCCGCCGGCAAGGCGCGCAGGCCTAGCGAGGACGCACACGATGACCCCCGCTGTTCATCCCTCGCCGCTTGCCAAACGCGCCTCACGCGAGTCAGGAGTCACGCGCTGGCTGTTGATCGGCACCGCCCTCGTGTTCCTGACGGTATTCCTCTTTCTGCCGCTCGCGTTCGTGTTCGTCACCGGTCTGAAAAAAGGCCTGGCCGTTTACCTTGCCGCGATCGTCGAGCCGGACGCGCTTGCCGCCATCCGGCTGACCTTGCTTACCGCCGCGATCGCGGTGCCGCTCAATCTCGTCTTCGGCGTGGCGGCCGCGTGGGCAATCGCCAAGTTCAGCTTTCCCGGCAAGAGCGTGCTGATCACGCTGATCGACCTGCCCTTCGCGGTGTCGCCGGTCATCGCAGGGCTTATCTACGTGCTGATCTTCGGCTTGCAAGGCTGGTTCGGCGCGTGGCTTGGCGATCACGACATGAAGATCATCTTCGCGGTGCCGGGCATCGTGCTTGCAACGGTCTTCGTGACGTTTCCGTTTGTCGCCCGCGAGCTGATCCCGCTGATGCAGGCGCAGGGCACCGAGCAGGAAGAGGCCGCGACGGTGCTCGGCGCGCGCGGCTGGCAGACGTTCTGGCGGATCACGCTGCCCAACGTGAAATGGGGGCTGCTCTACGGCGTCATCCTGTGCAACGCGCGCGCGATGGGCGAATTCGGCGCCGTCTCGGTCGTGTCGGGCCACATTCGCGGCCTGACCAACACGCTGCCGCTGCACGTGGAGATCCTCTACAACGAGTATCAGTTCGCGGCGGCGTTCGCCTGCGCGTCGCTGCTCGCGCTGTTGGCGCTCGTCACGCTCGCGCTCAAGTTTGGCGTCGAGTATCGCGCGCGCGAGACGCGCCACACGGTTCAGGAGATCTTCGAATGAGCGCCGCCGGGCCGCCCCAAGGCGCGGGACTGCGGGCTGCCTCTGGGGCAACGCGGCGGCCGAATTGGCCAATGAGGCCGCAAGTGTGGGGGTCGTATGAGCATTGAACTCTCGGGCGTCACCAAGCGCTTCGGCAACTTCGTCGCCGTCGACAGCGTCGATCTGCACGTCGAAACCGGCGAGCTCCTCGCGCTGCTCGGCCCGTCGGGCTCGGGCAAGACGTCGTTGTTGCGCATCATCGCCGGACTGGAATGGCCGGACGCCGGCGCTGTGTCGTTTCACGGCGAGGACGCGACCGACAAGCATGCGCGCGAGAGACAAGTCGGCTTCGTGTTCCAGCACTATGCGTTATTCGGCCACTTGACGATCTTCGAGAACGTCGCGTTCGGGTTGCGCGTACGACCCCGCCGCCAGCGCTTAAGCGAGGCCGTCATCGCGAAGAAAGTGAACACGCTGCTCGAGCTGGTCCAGCTCGACTGGCTGGCCGATCGTTATCCGCACCAGCTTTCCGGCGGCCAGCGGCAGCGCATCGCGCTAGCGCGCGCTCTCGCCGTGGAACCGCGTGTGCTGCTGCTCGACGAGCCGTTCGGCGCACTCGACGCCCGCGTTCGGCAGGAATTGCGGCGCTGGCTGCGCCGCCTGCACGACGAGGTCCATGTCACCAGCGTATTCGTCACGCACGATCAGGAAGAGGCGCTGGAAGTGGCCGATCGCGTCGTCGTGATGAACCACGGCCGCGTCGAGCAGATCGGCACGCCGGAGGACGTCTACGACCATCCGGCCACGTCGTTCGTGTTCGAGTTCCTGGGCCACGTGAATCGTCTCCCGTCAGCGGACACTGCGGATCCCACGATTTTCGCCCGCCCGCACGACATTGCCGTGGATACGACGCCAGGCACCTACGCATTGGCGGCGCGACTGGTGCACGGCACGGCCGTCGGACCGGCCGCCCGCCTGGAATTCGCGCTCGAATCGGCAAGCACGCACACGATCAACGTCGAATTGACGCGCGAACGCTGGCGCGAACTCGCGCTCCATCCCGGTGACGTCGCCTACCTGACGCCGACGCGCGTGCATCGGTTCGACGACGCGCACTAGGAAGCGGCCGCCGGCAATCCGGATCAGCGGAGTGGACCCTACCCGAGCTCGAAGGTCGTCACGCCGAAGAGCCGCCGCAACGGAAGATCGGGTGCGCGTCCGGTGTACATGCGCGCTGTTTCGAACACGACGGTCATGCCATGACGCTCCGCGAGCGCCATGGCAGCCGCATTGGCTTCCGGCACGTCGAGATAGATCACAGCGCCTTGCGGCACGTATGCCTGCAACGCGCTGAACAACGATTCGGCGAATGTTGGGTCATCGGCGAAGAGCGGACCGATCTTGTAACCGTCGCGACACCGGCGCACGACGCCATAACCCGCCAGCGTACTTCCGCGCAGGATGCCGAGCGCGGTACTTTCGGGCTGGACGATCCAGCAGCGCAGAAATGCCGAGCGCTCATCCGGAAAAAAGGCGCGATCGTAGGTGATCGTTTCCGTCAAGGGCACCGACGACAGCGGAACGATCCTCGCATCGATGGGCGCCGTGGCGCTTGCCGTCCCCCGGTACCGGATGTTGCGATACGCGAGCCTGAATCCTGATTTGCGGTAGTTGTCCTGTTGGGCGACGACGCCGTCGAGGCCGACGTTGCGTCCGGCGAGACGTGCGAGTCCCGCCTTCCAGATTTGCATCCCGTATCCGTGCCCCCGGAATTCGTTCCTGACGATGTAGAGCCCGAGAAAGCCGAACGTCGCGCCGTACCTCACGACGGAGATCGTGGCGACGGGCTCGTCATCCAATGATCCGACCAGGAAACCATCGTGATCGGCCGCATGGAAGCAGCCAGCGTCATGCAGCCCCGGGTTCCAGCCTTCGGCGGCCGCCCATTCAATGGCGAGCGCGACTTCGCTCGGTCCGAGCGTGCGGATGCCCAATGCGGCAGACGTCATCGATCCAGGCTCATTGCGGATCGCACGCTACCGCCGCACGCCTGGCGATTCCAGTGGCAACCCTTGCGCGCGCCACGCGAGATAGAGCTCGACGTCGGTGAGCTCCGGTGCCCCTGGTGGCGGCATCTGCGCGCGCACGCCGAAGAGGCACGCGCGAATCCGTCGCTGCAGCGAGCCCAGACTCTGCCATTCGAGTCGATACGCGGGAAATGCATTCGGTTGACCTTGGCTGATGGTTTCGACGAGCAGCCGCTTGCCCCAGTTCTCATCATGGCACTGCGTGCATGCGAGATTCATCTGGCCGTGCCGTTGCGTGTAGAACTTGCGGCCACGATCGAAGGCTTCGCGGGCCGGGCCCTCGATGCTCGCCGCGAGCGGCAGGCCGCGCGACTGGTAGGCGACGTACGCGGTCAGCGCAAGCAGCTCGTCGGACTCGCGCGACAGCGCAGGCGCTGCCTGCCGTTGGATGCGGCAGCGATCGATGCGCGCTTCGAGGTCGAGCACTGAGCCGGCGCTCTTGTCGTACGCCGGATAGCGCGCGGCCACACCGCGCATCGTGGCGCGGGCAGCACCGTGACAGGATGCGCAACTCTGTCCGGACGCGCCCGCCGTAGCGCTCCATAGTTGCTCGCCGCGGCTCACCCAAAGGAGACCCGGATTCGCCGACTCGTCGTCCTGCATCGCGCGCAGGTCCGGGCCGAGGAACGAGGTGCCGGAGCGCAGCGCCGACAACGGCAGCGTACGCTCCTGCGCGAAGGCCGTCGCTGCGAGTGTCGCGATGACGACGGCCAGCGCGCAACGCATCAGCCGACCGCGACCACGGCGCGGTCGGACCCACGCGTTCCGACGTCATCGATCCATTCGAAGGTCAGTTCGCCGGACGCGCGCGCCGTCACGAAGAAGCGCAGGTAGGGGTTGGCCGCGATCCCCGAGCTCAAGCGCGCCGCGAACACCGTCTCGCCGTTGTACCGGCACGTGAAGCTACGGACGACATTGCGCGGAATTGACGTACCGACGTCGTCGGTTCGATAGCCCGTTTCCATCGGATGACGGATCTGGATCCGCACTTCGAATGGCTCGCCGCGCGCGACCTTCGCGGGTACGCTGATGCGTGCGTCAGCCATCGGCTTAAGTCCCGTCCATGCAGCCTGCAAGCGTCACGACGACCTCCATCGCCGTGGCCAACAGATTGCCATCGGTGAGTTCAGCGGTCGCGACGATTTGCTGCGTGCCGGCGAGGCGGATACGCGCGTCGAGCTCGATCCGTTCGAGCGGAAGCGGAAACTCGAACACCGCGATATCCGGCACCGGATTGATTTCGGAAAACACGGCAATCGTGCGGACGAAGGGCCCCGGCGCGAACGGTCCGGCCACCGTGATCCGCATCGGAACGGCGAAACCGTTGTCGGCCAATCGCGGCAGGTCGAGCCGGATCCGCTCGCGTCGCGGCGTCCTGCCGGCGAGAAACTTCGTCAACGCGGGAATCGCCGGCCATTCGCCGTCGGCGGCGCGCACGGGCACGCAGGTGATCAGCGCGAAGGCGCCGACCCCTTGCAGCACGCGGCGGCGCACCCGGTGATGCGCTTTTGCGACGCTCATTTCAAGCTCGCCAAATACGCCACGATGTCCTCGACCTCCTGCGCGGTCAGAATGGGCTTGCCGGCATACTGCAAGGCGACGCGATCGAAGCCGTCGGACTTGTAGTAGCTCGGCATGACGGTCGCTGGATTCACGCGCAGGTTGTCGCTGATTCGCAAACGCAATTGCGCAACGCTCAAGCGTGCGCCAATGCCCGCCAACGTAGGCCCGACATCACCGGAAAAGCGCACCGCAGTGTCCGGCACCGCGTGACACAGCACGCAATTGGCCGATTCGCGCGCCACCATCAACGTCCGCCCGCGCGCCGCGTCACCACTGCCGGCGACGAGCGGCTCGGGGATGCCGTCGGCAACGACGCGATACGACCGGATCCCGTCGGCCGCGCCGGCGAGCCCTGC